>Ga0080064_1007662_pt1 | contig 10752 bp, 12 predicted proteins | sample Subgrocontami54m_FD_69260 | JGI IMG/M metagenome (GOLD analysis project Ga0080064, IMG submission 69260) | Subsurface groundwater microbial communities from S. Glens Falls, New York, USA - GMW46 contaminated, 5.4 m (SPADES assembly) (version 2) ... | reverse complement strand
CGAGGCGCGGCGCGCCCTTTGCGAGAGCGCGCGCGCCTCCCGGCGCTCCACCGCGGCGTTTTTAAGTCCCCGGGCCGCGCTTTTCGTGGACGGCTCTTTCTCCTTCGGCTCCTTCGCGCCAGTCCCGTTTTTCACGGTGGTCGCGCTCCAGAACCTCCGGGGGCCGAGCCGGCCTCCGTCAGCGAGCTCCTCGCGGGCGGCCGTAGTACCGCCAGGCGGAGTCCCGAGGCCTCCCGAGTGCGTGGCGACGAACCACGCCCGCGGGCGCCGCCCCCGCTCCATCCGCCGAACGTCACCGGTTGACGCCCCTTAGCGAGCGAGGTGGGTGCTAGGTATATTATCGCATTTATATACTTGACTTAGCATCCCATCCGTGGGACTATCCGGTCATAGGAGCTTCCCATGACCGCTTTGAACGCACCCCAATTCACCGACGAAACCGCCGCCATTGCCCATTTAGAGGCTTCCCGATGGGGCAAGGAGCCTGTGTGCCCCCATTGCGGCTCCCTGAAGGTCCACCGCATGGCTGGCACAACCCAGGCTGGCTACTTCCTCTGTAACGACTGCCGCGACAAGTTCACGGCCCGCACGGGCACGGTCATGGAGCGCAGCCATATCCCCGTCCATAAGTGGCTGTTGGCGATCCACCTGCTGTCATCCGCTAAAAACGGCATGTCAGCCCATGAACTCCATCGCCTTTTGGGGATCACGTACAAGTCTGCATGGTTCCTAGCGCATCGTATCCGCGAAGCGATGGACGGTGGCACAAAGCGTCCCCCGATGGGCGGCGAAGGCGGTCAGGTACAGGCGGATGAGACGTACCACATGAATACGTCCAAGCGTTCCAAGTCGTATCGCAAGAGCCGCAGCCGCAAGGCCAGCATAGTGGCGCTGGTTGATCCAGCCAACGGCGAAGCCCGCGCCTTCCATATGCAAAACGGTGCCGGGGCCGATGTGGTTCGCGACGTACTGGTTAAAAATGCCAGCCGCAAATCAACGCTCGTGACCGACGAAAGCAAACTTTACACAAAGGTCGGGGCCGAATTTTCCGCCCATCAAACGATGGTGCATTCAGGCCGCGAATACGTGAATGCCGAAGGCTTCACTACAAACAACGTTGAAAACTTTTTCGGCATGTTCAAGCGCGGTATGCGCGGCACTTACGTGTTCTGTGGTGAGCAACACATTCAGCGTTACCTGAACGAATTTTCGTTCCGCTACTCAAACCGCTCTGGTCTTGGCGTTGGCGACGTAGCCCGCGCTGCAATGACCTTGAAAGGCATCGAAGGCAAGCGCCTCACGTATCGACGGCCTCATTAAGCCCAAGACTCTCAAGCTCAAGGCGCGTAAATTCCTCGCGTGGAGGAAACGAAATGGAATCGCAGATAAAATATGAGTTAGAGACTGAGCTTTCCGCCCCGACTGGCGGCGTGCTGTCAGCCATATTGGTCACAGTAGAAATCGAGCCAAAAGATTCGGGATGCTTGATCTATGGCACATTGCGAGATGGTAACATCGGACACATTGAGGTTAGGGGACCGAAGGCTGACGTGGAGCTTCCGTTCGCTCATCCGAAAATATATGTGAAATATTTGAAGGGCCTGACAAATATTCGGATTTCAACGCGCGGCTGGAAGGATTCAGTGCGAGGGTGAACTCTTTGCCCTGCACCGCCGCCGCAACATTCAAAACTGGTATCGGAAGCATTACGGTTGCCATGTAAGTCCTCTAGCCTCGTTTCTTACGGGGACTCTTGGCCTTTTTGGCCTTAGACTTTCCAAGCTTCATCTCAGAATGAGGCTTGGGCGGCGCTTTCAATAGATTGCCCAGAACGCGCTTAAATTCAGGGTCTTTTGTGGGATCGGATTTAGCCATGGCGAATCCTGAAACTGTACGAAAAATTGCCCAAGCCTTATTGGGCGTTGATGTGTTCCATCAGGAACTTGGAAAATTTGTCGCCAAGTTCTCAGAAACAGAAGCCCTCATCCAAACTGTATTTTGGGAATTCGCCGGTGTCCAACCGCCAACCGCTCAGGCCGTCTTTTCTGGAGTTAGAACCGACGACGCAATGGGCAAAATTACTCGAATTGCAGATGCACAAAAATGGCCGCAGACTCGACAAAAGAGAAAGCAGCACGTTTTTGACCAGCTCAAACACATAAACAAGCTACGAAACAATATTTTGCACTATGGAGCGCAATTAGAGGGTCCCGACATATGGAAGGTGACAAATAAAGCCTTTGTCCATGTTCCTGAAAATATCAGTAGTGAAGTTATTTCGCCGCAAACTCTAAAAGCAGCATGGCACGATCTTGATACTATCGACCTGCTTTTGCTCGATATGGTTTTAGAGGGCCGCGAGGGGCGGCCCGATCCTGATACGGTCGATCAGGCTCTAAAGACCGCATGGCAATATAAACCGCCTCCGCAAGCTGGTCGTCGGCGTAAGAGCCGCGGTAAGTCTCAAAAGCAGAAGCGCCAGCGCGCCTCATAGCTGGCGTAACTTTAACCTGACTATAATCGCCCGACATGGGCCAACCCTTTCTAGGTTGGCACTTACACGCCCGACTTAGCCGCGCTGCCCTGTCGTTTCTGGCTATAGGCCGCGCGAATCTGCTAAGTCAAGTATATAAGTGCGTATATTATCCTAGGAATAATGTCAAGAAGGACTCGAGCACCGCAACGTGAGTCCGGTGCGTTGCAGAGTTCCCCAAGTTGCGCGCCTATCGGTTCGGTTGACCCGGCTCAAACAGCGCCATCATCGGCACTGTTGAAGCCTCATTTAACGCGCGCGGCGAGTCCTTACTGCTGAAGCCGCGTTCAACGCGCGCGGTGCGCCCTCAATGTCCAAGTGACGGTCAAGCAAGCGACCGTCTGCTGCGGGCGAGACAGTGGAGATTTGCTATGGCGGCCAGGCAAGGGAAAACCCGGAATGCGGTCTCGATACTTTTTGGTGTGGCCGCAATTTTGCGGGAACTCAAGATGCCTCTGACGGCCATAATCCTTGGGTGCTTTAGCGTTCCGCTTGATGTCGGGAGATTTCTTGCGGCTCTTTTGCGTCTTGCCATCCCATAGCTTCATCTCGTTTGCCCACCCTACACACCAATCCCTCATCCTGAGGAGCGCCTGAAAGGCGCGTCTCGAAGGATGTGGGCCACCGATCCCGGGTTTACCCGGAGATCGGTATTATTGGTGCGCAAGTCGGCTATAGCCGACTTGCGATGTTCGAGACGCGTTGCTGCGCAACGCTCCTCACCATGAGGATTGAGATAAATGGAATCTGTCATTCCGGGGCGCGCGAAGCGCGAACCCGGAAACCAGACACTCATTCCGAATTTTCATCTGGATTCCGGGTCCGCTCGCAATGCGAGCGTCCCGGAATGACGTTTAACTGAAACGCTGCGGCGTATGGGTCCCCGCCTGCGCGGGGACGAGCGGCAGGCGCTACTTGCTTTCTTCACCCGCCTTCTGCGCCCGCTCGGTCGCTTCGGTCGCGCCGCCCGCGCTGGTGACGCGATTGAGCGACATGCGCTGCACGCCCCGGCCAAAGAGCTTTGCTTTTTTTGACGTGAGCGTGCGCGAATTGACGCCGATCCAGGAGATTTCCGATGACAGGCGGCCGTATTCGATCTTCGGGCAGCGGTTCATGACAACCTTCAAGCCCGCCGCTTCCGCCTTCGCCGCCGCTTCGTCGTTGCGCACCGTGAGTTGCATCCAGATCACCTGCGGCGGCGGCTTCAGCGCCAGCGCTTCCTCGACAATCGGCAGCGCATATTGTGAGCCGCGAAAGATATCGACCATGTCGATGGGCTCGGGGATGTCCGAGAGCTTGGCATAGACTTTCTGCCCGAGAACCTCACCGCCGGCCTGGCCGGGGTTCACCCCGATCATGTGATAGCCGCGGTCGAGCAGGTACTTGAACGCCAGATAACTCGGCCGGTTGTCCTTCGGCGACAGGCCGACCATGGCAATGGTCTTCACGGTATTGAGGATGCCGCGAATGTAGCTGTCGGGATAACTGTCGTGATTCATGCGCCGCGCTTTTTGACTATGGCGCGAACATAGTGACGGAATCGCATGAGCGAAAGGGCAGATGCCAGTTTAGTCGAGATCGAAGGCGTTGCTGTAGTCGAGCTTCTTTGAAGGGTCCTGATCGGCTTTCTCAAGATAACAATTGCCGATGGCCAGCGCCTCGATCTCAGTGCCCATGAAACAGCGGAACGCATCCTCCGGCGTGCAGGCGATTGGTTCGCCGCGGACGTTGAAGCTGGTGTTCACGATGACCGGGCATCCGGTCATGTCCTTAAACGCGCTAATGAGTGCGTGGTAGCGCGGATTGGTTTCCTTGTGCACCGTCTGAACGCGTGCGGAATAGTCGACATGCGTCACCGCGGGAATTGACGAGCGCACGATATTGAGCTTGTCGATGCCGAACAGATCGTGCTCGGTATTGCTCATGGCTCGCCGGTGTTGCTCCGCGACATCCGCCACCAGGAGCATGTAAGGCGAGTCGACATTGAGATCGAACCAGTCCTCGAGATCCTCGCGCAGGACAGACGGTGCAAAGGGGCGGAAGGATTCCCGGTATTTTACCTTGAGATTGAGCAGTTTCTGCATCGTCGGCGATCGCGCATCGCCGAGAATGGACCGTGCGCCGAGCGCGCGCGGGCCAAACTCCATGCGGCCCTGAAACCATCCAGCCGCCTTTCCGTCCGCCAGGGCGCCTGCCGTGACGCGGATGACGTCATCGTCCGACAGCACGGAATAGCGTGCGCCCGCGTCCGTCAGGCGGCGTTCGATATCCTTCTGCTCATAGGACGGGCCGAGATAGGCGCCGGCCATTGAATCGCCGCGCGACACGCGCGAGCGTTCGCCGCCTTCATTGAAATAACCAAGCAGGGCGGCTCCGAGCGCGCCGCCAGCGTCGCCGGCCGCCGGCTGAATCCAGATATTCTCAAACGTGCCGTCGCGCAGCACTTTGCCGTTGGCAACGCAATTGAGCGCCACGCCGCCGGCAAGGCAGAGATTCTTCATGCCGGTTTCGCGCGCCAGCGAACGGGTAAGGCGCAACACCACTTCCTCGGTAGCAACCTGGATGGAGGCCGCGAGGTCCATGTGACGCTGGGTGATGCGCTCCGTCTCAGGATTGCGCGGCGGTCCGCCGAACAGTTCGTCGAACTTGGCGTTGGTCATGGTCAGGCCGGTGCAGTAATTGAAATAGGATTGGTCCAGCCGGAATGTGCCGTCCTCCTTCAGGTCCATCAGCTTGTTGAGGATGAGGTTGACGTATTTCGGTTCGCCGTAGGGCGCGAGCCCCATGACTTTGTACTCGCCGGAATTGACCCTAAAGCCCGTGTAATAGGTGAAAGCGGAATAGAGCAGGCCGAGCGAATGCGGAAAGTGCAGCTCGCGGATCATGTCGAGCTGCTTGCCGCGGCCAATGCCGACCGATGTCGTCGTCCATTCGCCCACGCCGTCCATGGTGAGCACCACGGCTTCCTCGAACGGGGAGGGATAGAAGGCGCTGGCGGCGTGGCTTTGGTGATGCTCGGCGAACAGCAGCCGGTCAGACCAGCTCACGCCCGGCGCAAAACCTTTCAATTCCTTTTGCAGCAGGTCCTTCTGGAACAGCTTTTCGCGGATCCAGACCGGCAGCGCCATCTTGAACGAGGTAAAACCCTTTGGCGCAAACGCGAGGTAAGTTTCCAGCAGCCGCTCGAATTTCAGGAAAGGCTTGTCGTAGAAGGCGACGAAGTCCACGTCGGCCAGTCCGATCCCGGCTTCTTCCAGGCAATAGCCGACTGCGTTCGTTGGAAAGTGTGCATCGTGTTTCTTGCGCGTGAAGCGCTCCTCCTGCGCGGCCGCCGTGATCGCGCCGTCGGTGATCAACACCGCGGCGCTGTCGTGATAGTAGGCGGAGATGCCGAGGACGCGCATCGTGCCTAGAACAAGGTATAGATGAAAGGCGCCACCGCCGAGCCTTGCGCCAGCAGCAGCAGGCCGCCGATGCCAAGCAGTACGATCAAGATCGGCAGCATCCAGAATTTCTTGCGCTCGCGCAGGAAACTCCAAAAATCCATCAGGAAGGACATCTCAGGCCTCGTTCAATAGGGGCGGCGCATGCGCGCGGGATCGGCTTTGGCCGGCGCGCGGATAATCCAGTAGCTTTCGGTATCCGGCTCGAATTCGAGCGTCAGGAATCGTTTGTTGAACAGCCGCAGGATCAAGGCGAAAGGCGTGATCCACAAATAGTAGACGATACCAAGCACGATCGGACTGATGATCCGCCCGAGAAGCAGGCCAAGCCGAAACCAGAGCCGGTTGAGGGGCCGCAGTACGGACGGATAAACCAGAGCCAATCCAATCAGCGGCAAGCTGGGGATAAGCGCCCAAAGACGGACGCCGTTCCCGTGAAACAACGGCCACAAGGCGATGAGCAAAAGTACGCCGCCTACGACGAAGCCAAATGAGCGGTCGGAACCGGTTTTGACTTCAACGTGACCTTCGAAACTTTCGTGACTGTTGCCTTTCATGTGGCGCTATTTTCTCTCAAAGGGACGGGCAAGACGCACAATAGACGAAACTGCGGCCCACTTTCATGGTTATTCATTGACATGTTCAGACCATCTTATACCGGCAACTTCTTGTCCAGATAGGGGCGGGGCTCTCGCTGGCTTCAGTCGGCGAAGAATCTGGAACCGGACCGCGAAAAGGCTATTTTGTAAGGAGTTCCGGTACTAGGGTTAATCTGAAAGAAGCGCCAAGCGTTACCGGTCTTCCCACTTCGGCGCGCGCTTTTCGATGAAGGCGTTGATGCCTTCCTCCGCGTCGCGCGCCAGCATGTTCTCCACCATCACCTCGGACGCATAACGATAAGCGTCGGCCAGATTCATTTCGAGCTGGCGATAAAACGCCTCTTTGCCGATCTTCACCGTGGCGGCGGATTTGGATGCGATCTGCTTGGCGAGCTTCAGTGCTTCCGCGCGTTCCGTGCCGGGCGCAACCACGCGGTTGATGAGGCCGATGCGCGTGGCATCTTCCGCGCCGATCATGTCGCCGGTGAGCAGCATTTCCATCGCGTGCTTGCGCGATACATTGCGTGACAGCGCCACCATGGGCGTAGAGCAAAAGAGGCCGATGTTGACGCCGGGCGTCGCGAATTTCGCCGCCGAAGAAGCAACGGCGAGATCGCAACTCGCAACAAGCTGACAACCCGCCGCTGTTGCCGTGCCTTGCACCGCCGCGATCACCGGCTGCGGCAGCCGGACGATGCGCTGCATGACCGAACTGCAAAGATCCATGATCGACTTGAAATAGGCGCGGCCGCGATCGGGATCGCTGCGGCGGGCGGTCAGTTCCTTGAGATCGTGACCTGCGGAAAAAGCAGGGCCGTTGGCGGCAAGCACGACCGCGCGCAGGCGCCGGTCGGCGGCAATCGCATCCAGTTCCGCGCCGAGCGCCGCCAGCAATACTTCCGAGAGGCTGTTGCGCGCTTCCGGACGGTTGAGCGTCAGGACGGCGATGTCGCCCGCAACCTCGCGCAGGAGCGGAGCAGGGGATGCCGGAACGCGAGCGGTCGATGAGGGGCTTTTCATGCCTTGGCGCGAGTCATGGGACGATTATCGATACTTACGCCCATGCCGAGCGGGTGCAAGTTGGCGTTGCATGGAAATCCAGAGCCTCATCAACTGCTGGCGGATAGTATCAGGTATTATTATACCTATTTCATAAGCATCTGTTTTCAAGAGAGTTTTCTCTGCAAAGAGGCATTGACCAGGGTCTGTCGCTGCTATACGAAACCCCACGCGCGGCCCCTGCCGCCACGAAAATCCGGATCACGTCATGAAAACCTATTCGGCCAAGGCCGCCGACATCGAGAAGAAGTGGGTGCTGATCGACGCCAAGGGGCTTGTCGTCGGCCGTCTTGCCTCGATCGTCGCCATGCGGCTGCGCGGCAAGCACAAGCCGACCTACACGCCGCATGCGGACGACGGCGACAACATCGTCATCATCAATGCCGCCAAGGCGGTGCTGACCGGCCGCAAGGCGCAGCGCAAGGTGTACCACCATCACACCGGCTATATCGGCGGCATCAAGGAACGCACGGCGAAATCCATCCTGGAAGGAAAATTTCCCGAGCGCATCGTCGAAAAGGCGATCGAGCGTATGCTGCCGCGCGGCCCGCTGGCGCGCCAGCAGCTCGGTAACCTGCGCGTCTATCCCGGTCCGGAGCATCCGCATCAGGCGCAGCAGCCGGTGCCGCTCGACGTCGCCGCAATGAATCGCAAGAACATGAGGAGCAAGTGACCATGGCTGAATCCATGCAAACCCTTGAAGGGTTGTCCACGCTCAAGCCGGCGGCGCCTGAGACGCCGAAATACGTGCAGAAGCTGGACAAGCAGGGCCGTGCTTATGCCACCGGCAAGCGCAAGAACGCGGTCGCCCGCGTCTGGATCAAGCCCGGCACTGGAAAGATCACGGTGAACACCCGGACGATTGAGGTCTTCTTCGCGCGTCCGGTGCTGCGGATGCTGATCCAGCAGCCACTGACCGCCGCCAACCGGGCGACGCAATATGACGTGGTCTGCACCGTTTCCGGCGGCGGGCTTTCGGGACAAGCCGGTGCGGTGCGTCACGGCATTTCCAAGGCGCTGACCTATTTCGAGCCCGATCTGCGCCCGGTGCTCAAGCGCGGCGGCTTTTTGACGCGGGACTCGCGTGTGGTGGAGCGCAAGAAATACGGCCGCGCAAAAGCACGCCGCTCGTTCCAGTTCTCCAAGCGCTGACATCGGCGCCGAAGGCTGCAAACAAAAGGGCGCCTCGGCGCCCTTTTTCATTTTGCGCTTCATTGCAGAAAATCCGCGCGATTGCCGCAACCCGCCGCAAAGCCTGAATCAACTGCATTCTCAACACGGGCTCGTGAACGAGTATGGTTTTTCCCGTACGAGGGGGCGATGCCTTCGTCTATGGAAAGTTGCAATGTTATTGGACGTCCCAACGCTATTCACGGTCTCAACCGGCATCGTCGCATTCCTAGGAATGTTCCTCTTCTTTGCCTGGATCCAAGATCGCAGCATTCGAGCGCTGGCCTGGTGGGCCGCGGCTTATCTTGTCGGCGGCGCGGGCGTCGCGCTATGGATGCTCGATAAGTCAGTATCTCCGCCGTTGCCCTTTGGTTTCGGCAATGCGCTGCTTTTCGTCGCCTGCGGCATGATCTGGAACGGCGCGCGCCTGTTTCATGGCGGCCGCGTCGAGCCGCTCGTGCTGTGCGCTGGCGGAGTAGTCTACCTCATCGCCTGTCAATTTCCGCTATTCGCGCAATCGGGCACCCACCGGGTCGTGCTCAGCTCGATCATGGTTTCCGCCTATGCCTTCTTCACGGCGCGCGAATTGTGGTTCGAGCGGCGCAACCGGCGGCATGCGCGCTGGGCGGCACTCTTTGTCCCTCTCCTGCATGGCCTTGTTTTCCTTCCTCCGATCGCACTGGCGCTCACGCAGCCGGATGGGTTCGGCGTTGCGCCGCTGCCGGTCGGATGGAAGGCTATTTTCATCCTGGAGGCTCTGCTCTATGCGGTCGGCACAGCCTTCATCGTGCTGATGATGACCAAGGAGCGGGTGGAACACATTCATAAGACCGCAGCCGCCACCGATACGCTGACGGGTTTGCTCAATCGCCGCGGCTTCCTTGAAAGAGCGCAGGCGCTGATCGCGCGTCATTCCTCCAGCGACCGGCAGCTCACGGCGCTGATGTTCGATCTCGATCACTTCAAGTCGATCAACGACCGCTTCGGCCATGCCACCGGCGACGAGGCCCTGCGCGTTTTCGCAAAGACCATCCAAAACACCATGCGCGAAGGCGACATCCTCGGCCGCCTGGGCGGGGAAGAATTCGTAGCGGTCTTGCCGGCCACCATCGCCGATGCGGAAAGGGCAGCCGAGCGCGTGCGCGCGGCTTTCCAGATTGCCGGCGTGGAAATCGGCGGGCATCGCATGGGCGCGACCGTCAGTATCGGCGCCGCCTGCTCCAGCATGGCCGGTTGCAACATTGATCAGTTGCTGTCGCGCGCCGACGCCGCGCTCTATGCGGCGAAGGAAGGTGGCCGCAACCGCGTGACCTGCGCGTCCGATGAGACAACCGCGCCGCGTTTGGTGGCCGTACCACCATCGCAGCATCCGACGATTGAAACGGTCTCCGACCTTCTTCGTGCGGCCTGATAGGCGGCCGCACGGCCAGCAACGTGTCGTTTACTCCTCGGGCCTATCCTGAGTGCATGTGGCATTCACAGCGATTTGCCCAGGTTGGGGCCGAGTTCCATGCGCTTGAGCTGACGGCCGAGCGCGCGGGCAGCGCCTGGGGCTGTCCTTTCGCCTCATCGGACGAATACGAGGCTGCGACCATTCAGGCGCGGCGCGACGCCGGCTTCTACGCCCCGAAGCGGCAGCGCCGGCATCTTCTTCTCCTGGCCGCACTGGCGACCGCCATGCTGGCTTTCTCCCTCGCCCTGGCTGCCGCCTAGACGCGGCTCGCTCCGGAAAAACAGAAGGCGCCCCGCAGGGCGCCCTTAGTTTGTTTCCGTGGGGAGGGAGAATTACGCGGAGTAATACATGTCGAACTCGACCGGATGCGGCGTGTGTTCGAAGCGGATCACTTCCGTCATCTTCAGGTCGATGTAGCTGTCGATGAAGTCGTCGTCGAACACGCCGCCCGCCTTGAGGAAGCCGCGATCCTTGTCGAGTTCCTCGAGGGCCTGG
>Ga0080064_1007660_pt1 | contig 10753 bp, 8 predicted proteins | sample Subgrocontami54m_FD_69260 | JGI IMG/M metagenome (GOLD analysis project Ga0080064, IMG submission 69260) | Subsurface groundwater microbial communities from S. Glens Falls, New York, USA - GMW46 contaminated, 5.4 m (SPADES assembly) (version 2) ... | reverse complement strand
CGGTGTGCTGGCTCCCCACCCCCGCCGTGCGGGGGGGGGGGGGGGGGGGGGGGGGGAGCGCCCGCATTTTCTACATCGACCCCCACCCGCTTTGCTTCGCAAAGCGACCTCCCCCTTGCAGGGGGAGGTAAAGCGACGAGTGCTCACGCGCCGCCGAATGGACGTTCGTCGATATATTCGCCCATTCCCGAGGTCACGCCGTTCTTCTTTAGCTCCTGCAGATAGAGCGCGTGGATGCGCGGATCCTGCGCGGCATATTCGATCTGGCAGCCGCCTGATTTGACGTCCTGGTCGACGCCGAGAAACACCTGCCGCTTCTGCGCGGTGAACGGATAGCGCAGGCTGCCCATGGCGGTGGCGAGATAACGCGCCGGGAACGGGCTGGTATTGAAATGCTGGTGGAAGATCTGGTCGATCGGTGCGAACACCACGCCCGGTCGCCATTCGATGCGAATGAAATCGGCGTCGCCCTCGTGCCAGAACAGGGAATAGCCCTCGCCCTTGAGAATGAGCACGTGGAAGTCAGGGCCGTGCCGGTGGCCTTTCTTATAGGTCCCGACCGGCATTTCCGACGTATGCGCGTGCATGATGCCTTCGGCCAGCGCGAACCGCATATTCGAGCTTTTGGCGCCGCGGCGGTCCCAGGCCTTGAGCTCGAAGCGCGACAGGTCGGCGACGAAATTGGTCTGCCACATGAAACGCCCGCGCTGGGTCTCGCACATCTCACCGTCGCCCTGGAAATATCCTTCCTTGCCCATGCGGTTTCGGAACACCGCCGGGTTGTCGAAGATGAAAGTGTGATCGTAGAACTGGTTCATCATGGCGGTGAGATTGTTCGCCGAGATGAGCCGGGCCTTGTCCGCGCCCGAACTGTTGAAGTGCTGGTAGGGGATGTTGAGCGGCAGTGCGAACAGGCTGTTCGGCCCCCATTCGAAACTGTGGGTGCGGCCCTCCACCTCCACCTTGGTGCTGCCGTGGCCCGACAGCACATAGACGACCTCTTCGTAGAGATGCCGCTGCGGCGCGGTCTTGCCGCCGGGCGGCAGGTCGATCACGAACAGCGACATGAAATCGCCGCGCCCCTTGAGGTGGACAAAGGCCGCGGGGACGTCCATCCGGCCCCAGGGTGCGGTCGCGACTTGATGCAGGTCGACGGCGAAATCCTCAACGATCGGCACGCCCTCGGCTCGCGCCCATTCGAGATAGGGATCGCGTAGAAAGTTTGCGGCGAGAACCTCGCTGCTGTCGGTGGTTGCGCGCTTCGCCTGGGTGGTCATCGCCGCTCCGGTCGCCGTTTCGATGGTGGTCATGCGCGCCGTCTTTCGGGTTTGGAAACCACGTGCAATCTCAAAACGGTGGACAAGCATAACGAACTCTGCGATTTTTCGCATGAAAAGAACCCGATGAAAATGCTTCGATGCCGCGGCTAGGCCGGGCTTCGAGCGGTTTATTCAACGGTTCCTCGCGGCTCGGTTGGACGACCGGCGCCGCAATTTCCACTTTCGGAGAAAATCATGGACAAGATTGCGTTTCCTTACCGCTCGGGCAGCCATCTCGTTCTGCTGCATGTGATTGCGGAATCCGGGTCGTGGGAAAAGTATGGCCTGCAGGTCGAATACGATCGCAAGATCGGCTCGGTCGAGTCGCAGAAGGCGGTGGCGTCGGGCGATATTGAATTCATCGGCGGCAACCACGTCTCGACCTACGGCTTGCGCGCGCGCGGCATCGACTGGGTCTATCTCGGACAGACCGTCAACCAGGTCAACCACCAGCTCGTGGTGCGCGCCGATTCCGGCATCCACGGCATCGCCGACCTGCGCGGCAAGAAGATCGGCACCCGCGGCTCGCATCCCACGCTCAACAATTGGCTCTATCTGAAGCAGAAGGGGCTCGACCTCGATCGCGACGACTACGAGTTCGTCAGCCAGAGCGTGTTCATCGAAGGCACCATGGACGAGGTGGAGACCGGCCCGAGGCCGCCGGCGCTCTGGCAATGGGTGAAGGACGGCACTGTCGATGCAGCCTTCATGGGCACACCGTCGAGTCTGTTCGCCCAGGCCGCCGGGCTCAAGGTGATCGACGTCGAACCGCTGCCGATGATCCAGTTCACCAGCCTGTCGACCAGCCTGAAATTCACCCAGAAGCATCCCGACATCGTCGATCGCTTCTTGAAGGGCGTGATCGAAGGCATCCACTTCTTCAAGACGCGGCCGGTTGAGACCGCGAAGATCATCCAGAAGCGGATCACGCGCGGCGGCGGCATGACGATCGAGCAGGCTACCCAGACGCAGCAGAATCTGGCGCGTACGCTGGAGCCCAAGCTCTATCCGAAGATGGCGGCGATCGCGAACGTCTATGAAGAGGCGCTGCGGCAGGACAAGGAAGCCCGCAAGGTCAATCCGATGGAGCTGTGGGACCTGCATCATATCCGTCGGCTCGACGACAGCGGATTTATCGATCAGCTCTACGGTACCGGCAAGGCGCCGCATCATGGCCATGCTCACGTTCATGCCCATGGCGACGCGCCTGCAAAGGCGGGCGCGGCCGGCAAGGCCGCCGCAGCGTCGGGCATCGACCACACAGACTGCGATGAGGAATGCGCCGCGACGCACTGATCTGGACTGCAGCGGCCTGACGTCCGGCCGAGGAGGATGGTGACATGAAACGCCCTGTTCTTTATTTGGCTGCCACCCTGTTCGCCTGCACCGGGGCCTCGGCGCAGGCTCCGGTGACGTTCCAGGGCCAGACCGTCACCATGGTCATCGGGTTTGCCGCCGGCGGCGGCACCGACATTGCCGGCCGGCTGATCGCGCCGTTCATCGGCAAGCACCTGCCGGGTTCGCCCACCGTCATCGTGCAGAACCGGCCGGGCGCCGACGGCATTACCGCGACGAATTATTTCGCCCAGCAGGTCAAGCCCGACGGCCTGACCATCAATATGGGCGCCAGCACCATCACCGATCCGATCAATTATCGGAAGCAGCAGGCGCAGTACGATCCCACCAAATTCCGTTTTGTCGGCGGGGTCGGGCGCGGCGGCTCGGCGCTGATCATCAATATCGATGCCGAAAAGCGGCTGTTCGACAAAAAGGATAAGCCGGTGATCATGGGATCGCCCGGCGGCGTGCCGCATTCCACCATGCAGGCGACGGCCTGGGGTGTCGAATTCCTCGGCTGGAACGCCAAGTGGGTGACCGGCTATCGCGGCACCAGCGACCTGTTCATCGCGCTTGAACGCGGCGAGCTCGACATGTCGGCGACCGGCAACCTGCAGCTGATCAGCCAGCTCGCGGCCACCGGCCGCTTCAAGGTGCTGGTGCAGACCGGCACGCTGGAGAAGGGAAAGATCGTGGCGCGCACCGAGTTTGGCAGCGCGCCGGTGTTCGCCGCGCTGATGCAAGGCAAGATCAAGGAGCCGGTGCAGCAGAAGGGCTACGATTATTGGTACAGCCTGCTGACCATGGACAAATGGCTGGCGTTGCCGGCGGGAACGCCGGACGCCATCGTGGCGGCCTATCGGGAAGCGTTCCTCAAGGCGTCGCAGGATCCGGAATTCCTCGAGCGCTCCAAGAAAGTCAGCCAGGATTTCGAAATGCAGCCGGCGAGCGACGTCGAGGTCCTGGTCAAGACGCTCGACAATACGCCGCCCGAGGCATTCGAATATATTTCAGGAATGCTGCGCAAGCAGGGACTGCAAGGCGGGTAGCGGCGGAACCTCAGGCGGCGGGCGTCCGTCCCGGTCTCAGGCGGCCATGGCGCGCCGCTGTTCGACCAGATCGGCCCATCGCTCCCGCCGGGCTTGCGGAGGAATGACGAGACTGCAAGCCGGAAGCTTTTCCACTGCCGTTTCGTCCGGCTGCGACGGCGCCCCCGCCGGCACCTCTGCGCGTGTCGACCAGATGCTCATCAGCATCGCGCCGGTCGCCGACAGGACCGAAGCGGCGACATTGGTGGTGTCGAGGCCGGCCGTGAACAGCTTGCGGATGAGAAGGTCGCGCTCGATCGAGGGCGGCAGGTCGAATTGAACGCCCAGAAGCTCGCCCACCTGCCGCACGGCGGTTCCGACGACAAACCCGACCTCCGGTATGAAGACGCGCAACGGATCGCCCGTCCGCGCGGCCGGCGCGCGGGTACGATCGGCGATTATGCCGACCCCGGAGAGCGAAATGTCCTTGATCCGGCCGGATGACAGCGCCCCGCCGGGTCCGATGATCCAGATCGGCTCGTCGATCTCGAAGCGTTCTTCGCCGCGGCGTATCGGCGCCTGCAGCGCCATCATGCAGACCAGAAAGAGCACCACGACGTTGACCGTCGACCAGATCGCCACCACCGGCAGGATGGCCGGCTGGTCCACCACCCGCCATTCCGGCGCCATGTTGAGCATCAGGCCGGCGACCGTGAGCACGATCATTCCGGCGGCGCCCCAGAAGATGCTGCGGTCATAGCTCGATGCCCTCGCGTGGCTGCCCTTGGGTGTGACACTGAACAGATGACCGTGTGGCTTGATTAAGGTCGACAGCACCGTGGGCAGCAACCTGAAACTCTGGAATACGCCGAGCACCTGCGCCGCGAGCGGAAATTGCTGCCCCGGCACGTAGACCCAGATGCCGCCGGCGACGGCAAGCACCACGGGCAGAAAATAGTATGCCAAGCTTGCCGTGGTGACATTGACCACCGGCGAGAGGCCGGTGAACAGAAGCATGATCGGGACGATGACAGCCATCGCCGACCGGGTGCCGAGCGACAGCCAGTGCGTCGGCAGGAACAGCAATCGCTGCATCAAGGCAAGCTTGCGCCCCAATGGTCCGTCCGCGAGATAGAGTATCTGGATCGCTCCGCGCGCCCAGCGTTGACGCTGCACAAAGAAAGCGTCGATGCTTTCCGGTGCCAGGCCGAAGGCCAGCCGTTCGCACAAGTACCGGGTGACGAAGCCCTCGCGCAGCATCACCAAGGTCAGCAACATGTCCTCGGTGATCGATTGGGTGGGGAGGGCGTCGCCGATGGCGCGCAGCGCCGCGCGGCGGGTCACGGAATTCGACCCGCAGCAAAAGGCGGCGTTCCAGCCGTCGCGACAGGGCATGATCGCCTCGAAGAAAAAGCGCTGCTCGTCGGGCATCGACTTTCGCAGCGTCAGGTTGGCCTGCATCGGATCGTTGTTATAGAAGGCATGCGGAACCTGGACGATTCCGATTTCAGGCGCCTGGAAGAATCCCATGGTCCGCATCAGGAAATTGCGCTGCGGCACGAAATCGGCGTCGAATACCGCGACGAAATCGGCGGCGGTCCGGGTCAATGCGTGGTTGATGTTGCCGGCCTTGGCATGTTTGTTGTCCGGCCGGGTCAGATATCCCGCCCCCTTTGCTTCGCAGAAGCTCTTGAGCCACGGGCGGCGACCATCGTCGAGCACCCAGACGCCGAAGTTCGGATAGTCGAGACAGAGCGCGCCGGTAATGGTCTTCTCCAGCACGTCGATCGGCTCGTTGTAGGTCGGAATATAGACGTCGACGGAAGGCATCCGGTCGGCCGGCAATGCCCGCAATCGCCGTTCGTGATCGTCGGCTTCCAGCCGGCGGTCGCCGGTGCGCAAAAAGGTCAGGTAGAGCAATAGCTGGTCGGCAAGCGCAAGCAGTTCTATGGCGAAACACGACCAGACCCAGCCAACCTCGTACCAGGCGCCATCCGCCGGCAGCACGGTCGTGAACAGCCGCCAATCCAGATAGCGGGCGACGACGATCCAGACCGCCGCAAAGATCACGTGTCGTGCCCAGCCTTGCGCCAAGGGTAGGGCCGGGCCGAGCAGGTAGATCGCTCCCAGCACGAACAGGCTCGGGGCGAACAGCTCCAGCGGCGATAGCGTATCGGGGTTCATCTACTTGCCGACATTCACCGCGACCGGTCCTTCGGTGGTCCCGCTCAGCCATTCCAACTGCTTGCTCAGGGTCGCGAAGAAACCGAAATGCGCGCGCTGGAAACGGACCTCGGCGAGACGCCCGACATTGCAGAAGCTGTTATGATCCGGCGGCGACTCCTCGGCGGGGAGCGCGACCTCCACGGTGATGTTGCCGGCGCCGGGTTTCGGCACCTGGGCCGCGAGCAATCGGTCGTCGGCGCGCGCCGCCGATCCGCGAACCTGCCGGACTTCGCCGCGGATCCAATGATTGCTTCCGATCAGCCTTACGTTGGCAAAGGCGCCCGCCTTGATTTTCTCGAATTCCCGTTCCGGAAGCTCGACTGCAACGAACCGGCTCCCGCAGTTTGCCAGATCGAACACGAATTGCCCTTCCATCACCGCCGATCCAGGACTTGCCGCCACCGACCAGACAACATGGGTTGCCGGCAGGACCACCTCATATCGCCACAGCCGATCCAGCCGGCTGTTCTCTTCCACGATTTCCGTCGCGATCTGAGCGGCGCGGGAATTCTCCTCCAGCACCTGCGATTCGAGCTCTTGCCGGCGCAACAGCAGCCGATCCCGCTGCTGCTGGGAATACGGCACGTCGTTCGCGCCGTCGCGAAAGAACACGCCATTCTGTGCCGAGCCGAGTTCGAGCTTGAGGCGCTGCAGGCGTGCATTCGCCATCTCGCAACGCGTCGAGACCGCTTCCTGTATGGCAAGCGCCTCGGCCGCACGAATTTTCGATACAATGCCGGACTGAACGAGTTGTGTCATGCGAGCGCCGATCTCCCGCCGCTGCTCCACCTCGGCAAGACATCCGGATCTTTCCGCCGTCGCCTCGTCGATTTCGTGACCCAATCGCGTCACCACCCCGGACCGATAGGCTTCCGTCCGGCTCGCCAGTTCACGATCGATCACGGCGATTTCGGCCAGTTGCCGGCGCGCCAACGTGCTGCGCTCGCTTGCGGCCGCCACCTGTCGGGAAAGGTCCATCAGGTGGCGGCGGTCGCGCGCCAGCGATTCGACGAGCGGTACGGTGGTCGTATGGTCGATGAAATCGCCTTTGCGAGGCAGGTCCAGCGTCAGCCGGCCGGCAATGGGAGCCGTCACGCGAACCAGTTCTGCGTTGACGAACGCCGAAGGCGCGACGCGATAGGCGAGGTACGGCAGAAACGCCCAGGCGCTCAGCGCAATCAATGACGATGCTAAAGCGAGGCGGGCGAAACGGCTGCGCACGAGGCGCTGGATTGAGTCGACATTGGCCACTGTGTTGCAAGCGCCATGAATGGTAACGGCTGGCTAATACAGGTACCGGCCGGCGGCGAATGGCCGGTTAAACCAGGCATACGTATGAGTACGTAAGAATACGGATGTGGCGTGACGATATCGTCATGCGGATCGGGCCGGCATGACATGAATCAATGCCGTAACCCGTCTCCCACGATTACCTGTGCGTCTGCGGAGCTTTTTCCCAAGCGGAGAGCAACATGCGACGGCTCGGTCTCTATGCGGCTATCGGCCTTTTTCTGGGAGCGCTGGCGGTGTCTTGGCTGACCCACGGCAGCGGCGTCGTTCAAAACGATACCAAGCGCAACATCTTTATCCCGAAGGAATTGACCATGCCGCTGCAGGTCATGGCCGCCTATAACGGCCGTGACATGTTCTTCCGCTACCGCTGGCCGGCGCGGCAGGCCGCGATCTATCACGACATGATGAAGTTCGAGGGCGGCAAGTGGGTGCGCTACGGCGCCAGCGTCGCCGGGCCGCAGCCGCAGGGCATCTACGAGGACCGCGTCACCATGCTGGTCGACGACGGCAGCGTGCCGGAGTTCGCCAGATACGGCGGATACATCGCCGTCGGCGATCGTATCCGCTTCTTCACCAACGAGGCCACGGCTGAGGAGGTCAGGGCGCATCCTTACCTTGGCCAGAAGCAGAAGCAGACCGAGGTCGGCAAATATCTGCCGGCGACCCGGAGCGATATCAACGACTGGAAGTCGGTGGTTCCGGAAACCGAGCTGGCGGCGTTGCGCAAGGCCGGATATTTCCTCGACCTGTGGCATTGGCGGGCGCATCGCTCCAATCCGATCGGCGCCTCCGACGACCAGTTCGTGTTCGATGCGCGCTACGGCGACGCCGGGCGCGGACCGTTCTCCGACAACTGGGACCCCAAGACACAGCAACCGAAATTCATGCTCGATCCGCAAAAAACCAATCGGCGGGCGTTGAAATGGGACGACCTGATCCAGCGCAAGCTCGGCTTTGACGACGTCTACTACATCAGCGAGGACACCGCGGCGCCGTTCGACGCCGGCTACGCCTGGAGCGAGGGCGACACCATTCCGCGCCGCCTGCTACAGCGCAGCGATGGATCGCATGGCGACATCGCGGTGGTGGGCAAGGCGCGCTGGCAGGACGGCTATTGGGAGGTGGTCCTCAAGCGCGCGATGGATACCGGCAAGCCGGCGGACGACAAGATCATGGTGGACAAGCGCGTCTACAATCTCGCTTTCGCCGTGCATCGTGACGCGCTCGGCAGCCGCTGGCACAACGTCTCGCTGCCGGTGACGCTCGGGCTGGGGCGCGATGCCGAGCTGGTGGCGGCCCGCTTCGAGGGTAGCGAGCCGGCTTGGGACCAGGCGTGGTACACGGTCACGCTGTTCTATCCCGGTCAGGTGAATTGGCCCCGCCTCAACAGCGCCAAACATGCCGGCGCCGAGAGCATCAAGAAAGGCGTGCCGGTCAAATACCGCCACAGTGAAATCCAGCTCGCCCATTACGGCGTCGAGGCGGAGTTTGCCGACGCCATCCGGCGGCAATGGCTGCTCACCCTGTTCGCGGGGATCCTGCTGATCGCCGGTTTCGGCATCGCCCTCAACGCCCCGTTCAAGCGCAAGCAAGGAGCATGACCATGGCTGCCTATCACGTCGTGCTGGTTCACTTTCCGATCGCGCTTTGGATGACCGCCACCTTGGCGATCCTGTGGCGCGCCGTCTCCGACGGGCCGCTGGCCAAAACGGTCGATCGGGCGCTGATCCCGCTTTTGACCGTCGGCCTTGTCGCGGGACTGGCGGCCTATGCGGTCGGCTTCATGGTGTGGCCATGGGAAACCATTTCATCGACGCCGCTCGGGCGCAATCACCTGCTGCTCGCCACCTGGACCGTCGCCTATTGGACGCTATTGCTCGCAACGCGGTGGATCCAGGGCGAGGCGGTGTGGGACGGGGCCATGCGCTGGGTGATGGCCGGGCTTGCGCTGCTCGGCAGCGCGTTGCTCGGGATTACCGGCACCCTCGGCGGCCATCTCGTGGGGATCTACACCGATGTCGCGGAGGCGCTGCGCCTGCTCGGTTGGGAGGTCTATACGACCTTCTATGTGCCGACGCTGACATTGGCTGTGCTCGGCGTCGCCGCCGCGGCCTTGATCGGCCTTGGGCTGTGGGAGCGGGCCGCCCGCAGCACGGGTTGAGTGGCGGTGCCAGTGTTGCGCACGCCGGGCGAAGCCGAACGAAATCCGGCAGGCGCATGTATGCTGTGGCTTGGCGGAGGAAGCCGTCTGCTGCGAACCCGTCTCTCGCTGTTTTACCTCAGAAACAGGGTCGTTTTCTAGAGAAACACGGAGCGCCAAGGGGCAAACCGCGCAGTTGTTTCGGCGTGATGGGCATTTATACGATTTCCACGCAAATTGGAAACAGGGAGAAACAGCGAGGGCAAGTGCCCGAGAACAACCCCCCGCAATGCGAGAACAGACCGTTCTTGACGATGCTGCGCCAACACGAACTAGCGTCGCTCCTCATCAAAATTCCCCCCACCGGAACTACCTGAACAGCTGGAGCACCGCGCCGCTGTAAGGGGGCTCCCCCGGGCGGCCGAGGTCATCGGTTACGGGCGCCCCTTCCCCATCAACTTATCGACTTGCTCGACTGTCTCCGCGAGCTTGTTTCGTAGGTCGACCAGCTTCTGCGCGGCCGCAATCTGCTGTCGTCCTGCCAGGATCAATAACACCTCAAGCACATCGTCGGAATGCCGGAGCAGATCGACCAGGTGCTGACCGCTGGGGCCACTGACCCCAGCGAGCCAATTCTTGACCGTCCGCTCTCCCGCCCCAGTCCATCCCATGACGATTTTGATGGCCTGGTGGGTGGTACCCAGCTGGTTCCGCAAAGCATAGGCGATGGCCGCGGGGTACGGCCCAAGATTTTCGCCGTTTGGAAAAACTATGCCCATTTTCGGCAACTTTCTGCCGATCCTCCGCAGCTATAGTGGCCGGAATGCGGAGTTGATCGGACGGTGATGATCGGTGCTCAGCCTTTGGCATTGGGCATGACTGTCCCTCTCGCGCCCGGCCGGAAACTCCAAGGCAATTGGGATGGTTCGCAGTGGGGCGTGAGTTCGGTACCGACCGTGGCGGCGAGACAAGCGGCAAGTCGGTGCGCGCTGCGCAGTATGTCCGGATGTCGACCGAACATCAGAAATACTCGACCGAGAACCAAGCGGAGGCGATGCAGCAGTACGCCGCCCGGCGGGGCATCGAGGTTGTGCGCACCTATGCCGACGCGGGAAAGAGCGGGCTTAGCTTGGAAGGACGCGATGCGCTGAAGCAGTTGATTGACGACGTCCAAAATGGAAAGGCCGATTTCACGACCATCCTGGTCTACGACATCAGCCGGTGGGGCCGATTTCAGGATGCGGATGAGAGCGCCTATTACGAATACATCTGTAAACGTGCCGGCATCAGCGTTCAATATTGCGCCGAACAGTTCGAGAATGACGGAAGCATAGCCTCCACCATCGTGAAGGGTATGAAGCGGGCAATGGCCGGCGAATACAGCCGAGAGCTCTCCGTCAAGGTCTTCA
>Ga0080064_1007659_pt1 | contig 10754 bp, 13 predicted proteins | sample Subgrocontami54m_FD_69260 | JGI IMG/M metagenome (GOLD analysis project Ga0080064, IMG submission 69260) | Subsurface groundwater microbial communities from S. Glens Falls, New York, USA - GMW46 contaminated, 5.4 m (SPADES assembly) (version 2) ... | reverse complement strand
TCAAGCTACCCTTCTCTTTTCTGCTTCTCCTTTGCCCATCGAGCTTGGGCGGCTTTTAAGGCCGCCTCGATACGCTTCTCAGGTGGCCAGTCGCGCCGTTTTGCACCGCCCTTGAGTCCGCCCTTATGTCCCATCTCTCGCATGATGCGGAGTCCAAGCTCCTCTTCGGTTTCCGTTTGTTCCGTTGATTCCTTTACCAGCTCATTCGCAAGCTGGTTCACATCTTTGGGTCTCTTAGGTCTTTGGGAGTTGCTTAAACGCTTTGGCATGGAATGAGTATGCCAGCGTTCGAGCAGCAAATCTAGCGGATTAAAATTGAAAGTAGCCCACTACCCAGGCCTTTGAAAAATGGTCGCGGTTATTCTTGATCCGGTTTTTCCGCGAGCCATTTGGCCAGGTGGCGCGCCGCTACGTCCCGGCCTCCCAAGCCGAAAGCGAGGGCCAGGGCCAGACAGACGGAGCCAAAGATGAGGATGAAGGCCCAAACGACGATTTCCGTGGCGATCTCCAGAGTCTCCAGGATGCCCGCAATGATAAAAATAGCGGTGCCGTAGTAGGTGACGCGGCCGATAGATTCCGCAAATCTGAGACCCGCATTGGCGCAGGAAGCGCGAGTGACGGTTTCGATAAAATTTGCCAGATAGAGTCCGAGAATCAGGATGATGATCGCCGCAAGAATCTTCGGAACGTAGAGAAAAATAGCGTTCAGCGTGTCCGTGACTCCGGGTAGCCCCAAGGTATCCAGGGCCGCCACGATCACGATGAGAAAGAAAAACCAAAAGACGAAGAGGCCCAGAATCTCCGCCGGGCTTTGCTTGACTTCTCCCCGCTGCAATACCTGGGTGATGCCGGCGCGTTCGGCAAGATGATTCACCTGGCAAAGCCTCAGAAGACGAATGCTGAGGGTTTTGGCGAGATTGGAGCCGATCCAACCGAGAAACAGAATAATGATCGCAGCAAACAGATCCGGCAAAAAGGCCCCCACCTTCGTAGCAAAGGCGCTCCAAGCGCCTGTCACCGTCGCGACGATGCTCATGAAAGGTCCTCCTGATATTGAGTTTCTGACCGCGTTTTGCTAAAGATAGGGGACTCTCCTCACTCATGTCAACACTCTCGCGGTTTTCAAAGACTCGCTTGAATCCACGGATCGGCGGGGCTATAGTCAACCTTCCTTCTTCCGTCGGTACCCAACTTCGCGTCGTTCCCTAGGAGGTGCTTTGCAGGTCGTGGCCGTGCGCGTATCGAAGGCTTATGGCTTTCTGTGGGCGCTTCAGGATGTGAGCGTCACGCTCGCGGGCGGCGAGTTTGTGATTCTGGTGGGGCCCAACGGAGCCGGAAAAACCACCCTTCTCAAGGTGCTCGCGCTCCTGCTCGAGCCCACCTCCGGCGAGGTGCAATGGAACGGGAGAAAAAATCACCGGGGCTCTTCCGAGTTCCGGTCCGCCATCGGTTTCTTCTCGCCTTCCGAACACCTGTATGACAACCTCACGGCGAAAGAAAATCTCTGTTTTTTTACCGCTCTTTATGGAAAGAAAAAGCGTCCTCACGATATCGAAGAGTGCCTGGAACGTGTCGCCCTCTCGGCCCGGAGGGACCACCGGGTGAGTTTCCTTTCCGCGGGCATGAAAAGCCGGCTCTCCATTGCCAAGTGGATGCTTCTGGAGCCCGAGCTTTTTCTTTTAGATGAACCCTACGCCACTTTGGACCAGAGCGGCGCTCATTTACTCGATTCCTATCTGGTCCAGCTTGTGCGGAACGGGGGCGTTGTCGTTATGGCCACTCACCAGCCTTCCCGCGCCGTGGCCCTCTCTACCCGGGCGATCGCCTTGGACTCCGGTAAAGTAGTCTTCGATGAGCCCCGGCAAGAGCCATGGAAGAGCCTCTATCAAGTTTGCGGGGAACCCTCCTTTCAAGGATCTCCATGGAGCTCTTGAGGCAAACGTACTGGCTTCTCCGGAAAGACGCCCTCGTCGAATCGAGGCGGCGAGAAAGCCTTGTCGCGATGCTTTTCTTGGGCGTCCTCTTCCTCTTCGTCTTTCATTTTGCTTTCGAGTTGTCTCCGGCGAGGGCCCGAGAGATGGCGTCCGGCCTGCTCTGGCTCACTTTTATTTTTTCCGGCACCCTCGGTTTGAATCATCTCTTCCAGCCGGAGCGGGAGAGCCACTGCCTCGAGGCCCTTCTTCTCTCTCCCATGGACCGGGGAGCCCTCTATTTGTCTAAAGTGTGCTTCAATTTTTTTCTCATGGCTTTCATAGAAGCCGTGGTCTTCCCGCTTTTCGGAGTGCTCTTCAACGTGGATCTCTGGAGTCTCCTGCCGTCCCTATGGGCGGTTTCCTTGTTGGGCACACTGGGGTTCTGCGCCATGGGGACGACTTTTTCCGCACTGACCCTGCAGGCAAGGGCGCGAGAGATGTTGCTGCCTCTGCTCTTGCTCCCGCTTTTGATTCCAGTCATCCTGGGAACCATCCGCGGAATGGAGGTTCTCTTCCAGGCAGGTCCTTCCCAAGATCTCCTTCTCTGGCTGCGTCTCCTGATCGGATTTGATGTGATTTTTCTTACTGCCGGATTCCTCGTCTTTGGCTGGATCCTCGAGGCCGCCTGATGGCAAAGACGGGCGTTCAGAGAAGAGGAATCTTGGGAGGGCTGGTCCTCCTATCGATAGCGTCGGGACTCTATTTGGGTCTAGTCCAGGCGCCTCCGGACGCTTATCAGGGAGAGCTTCAGCGGATCATGTACCTTCATGTGCCCAGCATCCTGACGGCCTACCTTTCTTTTCTCATTGTCTTCGTGGCCAGCTGCCTCTTTCTTTGGAAGAGGGAGAGGCGCGACGACATCCTCGCGCACTCAGCGGCGGAGATCGGGGTTCTCTTTACAGGACTGACGATTATCGAAGGATCGATTTGGGGCAAATCCGCATGGGGAGTCTGGTGGACCTGGGACGCGCGCTTGACTCTCACGGCAATGCTGTTTCTTATCTTTATCGGATACCTGATGCTGCGCGCGCTGATCGAGGACAAAATGCGAGCGGGGATATGCGGCGCCGTCCTGGGAATTCTGGGTTTTCTGGATATTCCCCTGATTCATCTTTCCGTATACTGGTGGCGCACGCTGCATCAACCCCCTTCCGTCCTGCGCCCCGACAAGGCGCCGTGGGAAAACGTCCATCCTTCGATGCTGCTCGCCCTTTCCGCCAACCTGATCGCTTTCCTTCTCCTCTATTTTTACCTTTTGTCCCGGCGCGTCCGGATCGCGGAGATGGAAGACGAGCTGGAAAAAGCAAAACTTTACGGGGCAACCTGATGCGAGCCTGGGACTTTGTTTTTCTGACTTATGGAATTGTTTGGTCGGCGATTCTTGTTTACGTTCTCCGCCTCTGGAGAAAGTATCGGAGAATCAAAACGGAGCTGGCGCTCTATCAGAGCGGAGCGCAGCGGGATTCATCGGAGGAGCGGATTTGAAAAGCAGGAGTCGAAGATACATTATCGGCGGCTTGATCGTCCTGGCCGCCCTTTCTTATCTCATCTATACCGGCATGCAGGACGCCGTGGTTTACTTTGTGACCCCGTCCGAGCTGAAGGCCCAAACCGGAACTTCAGACAGGTTCTTGCGTTTGGGAGGCATGGTCGTCCAGGGGTCCCTTCAAAAGGACCTCAAGAAGCTTACTTATCGGTTTCAAATCACCGACGGCGCGCAGTCGATTCCCGTCCACTTCCAGGGCATTCCCCCGGATCTCTTTGCCGAAGGGAAAGGCGCCGTGGTTGAGGGGAAGCTCGACTCCGTCGGCATTTTTCAGGCCACGACCATTATGGCCAAACACTCGGAAGAATACAGCCCTCCCGCCAAAGATCACCCGGCTTCCCGCAGTTTTGTCCCGAGTAAGGAAACACAGCGACCGTGACCGCCACCATCGGCCATGCGAGTGTTGTAATTGCGTTCCTCCTCGCGTTATGGGGAATGATCGCGCCGATTATTGGCTCTCGAACCGGCAGGGAAAGATTTTTCGCAACTACTCGGGCGGCTATCCTAGGACAATTCTTGCTAGTCACATTGGCCAGCTCCTCCTTGATCTACGCGCTGGTAACGACGGACTTCTCCATCAAGTACGTTGCCTTCAACACCACCAGGGCCACTCCTATCTACTACCGCGTGACCGGTCTCTGGGGCGCCCTCGAAGGTTCGCTGCTCCTTTGGGAGTGGATCCTGATAATCTTTTCGGGTCTGGTGGCCTGGATTTACAAGGATCGACACCGGGAGCTGATGCCCTGGGTGCTGATGATTCTATCGACGGTATCCGCCTTTTTTCTTGCCGTCATCGCCTTCGCCTCCAATCCCTTCGAGGGTGTTTTTCCTGTCCCACTCGATGGTCGAGGACTTAACCCTCTGCTCGAAGACGCCAATATGATAACGCATCCGCCGCTCCTTTATACCGGATTCGTCGGCCTGACTGTCCCGTATGCCTTTGCCATGGCCGCCCTGATCATAGGCAAGCTCGACGAGGCCTGGATCGTAACTACCCGTCGCTGGACCATCACTGCCTGGTTTTTCTTGACGATGGGCAACCTGGTAGGCGCCTGGTGGTCCTACCACGTCCTCGGCTGGGGCGGCTACTGGGCCTGGGACCCAGTTGAAAACGCGGCCTTCATGCCGTGGCTGCCCGCGACGGCCTTCCTCCATTCCGTGCAGGTGCAGGAGCGCCGTGGGATGCTCAAGGTCTGGAATCTTTCTCTCATCATTATCGCTTTTAGCCTGACGATATTTGGCACGTTCCTGACTCGCTCCGGCATTATTTCTTCCATTCACGCCTTTTCCTCGGGCCCGGTTGGAACTCTGTTCCTGTCTTTTCTCGCCTTCATCCTCATATCCTCTTTCGGCCTGTTAGCCTATAGGGCAGATAAACTGAAGGGGCGGCCTGAGTTGGATTCCATGGTGAGCCGAGAGTCGGCCTTCCTGCTGAATAACGTGGTCTTGGTCTCCGCTCTCTTCACGATCTTTCTGGGGACCATCTTCCCTCTCATCTCTGAGGCCGTAGCCGGGGTGCAGGTGAGCGTCGGGGCGCCCTACTTCAACTCGGTTACCGTCCCTCTTTTCTTATTGCTGGTTTTCCTTATGGGGGTGGGCCCTATGATCGCCTGGAGAAAGGCCTCCTGGGATAATCTCAAGCGGAACTTTCTCTGGCCCGCGGTCGCGGCGCTGACGATCGCGCTTTTTCTCTTCATCTGGTGGATCCGCGACTTCCTTCCGCTACTCGGCTTTACGCTTTCAGCCTTTGTGGTCTTCAGCATTCTGTTCGACACCGCGCTTGCCGTGCGCGCCCGCTGTAGGATTGAAGGGGAGTGGATCGGTTCCGCGCTCGTGACCCTGGCGCGCAGGAACCAGCGCAGGTACGGCGGCCTCGTCGTTCACCTCGGGATAGTCCTGATAGTTCTAGGGATCGCGGGTTCAATGAGCTACAGCATCGAGAGGCAGGCCACGCTCAACGTCGGGGAGACCCTTGCGGTAGGGCAATACAAGATTCGATTCGAAGGTTTAAGAGGCTCTCAACAACCAACTCATTACCGGGTCCAAGGTGCCTTCAGGGTCTTCAACAATGGAGATGAGTCAGGCGTTTTTTCCCCAACTCTCAAATTTTTCCCCACCCAGCAGTCACCGATCGGACGGGCGGTATTCCGAAGCACTTTCACCGAGGATCTCTACCTGATCCTATCGGGCTTTAGCGAACTCCAGCAAAACCGAGCGACTCTCAAGGTCCTTGTTCGTCCCTTGGTTGCCTGGATCTGGCTTGGCGGCCTAGTTATAGCTTTGGGCACCCTCGTAGCCATCTGGCCCTTCAAGCAATCAGCCGTCAGCGAGTAAAGGTGGAACAATGCGTTTTGAGCGAGACCCGAAACTCGATACTTCTTTAAATATGCCCTGGCGCCGCGTTATGATCACCTTGGCCGTCATCCTCCCGCTCATCGGTCTCCTTGCCTATGGCTTCAGCCGGGACCCCCGCTACATCAACACCCCGTTAATCGGCCGCCAGGCTCCGCCCTTTACCCTGACCCTTTTCGATGGGAAAAAGATCAGCCTTGACGATGTGACAGGAAAGACGGTTTTTTTAAACTTTTGGGCTTCGTGGTGCCCTCCGTGCAGGGCCGAGGCCAGAGATCTAGAGGCGGTCTGGCAGAAAGTTAAGGACAGCGATGTTGTCTTGCTGGGCGTCGATATTCAAGACACAGAAGAGGATGCCCTGGCCTTTCTTAGAGAATTTAACATCACCTACCCGAACGGCCGCGATCTCTCGGGAAAGGTCGCTGTCGATTATGGCGTCTGGGGAATCCCTGAAACCTTTTTCATCGACCCGCAGGGGCGGATTACCTACAAGCACGTGGGGAGCCTCGGATCGGCCCTGATCACCGCAAAGATAGACGAGGCGCGGCGCGGCATCGTCAGCGCTAAAGAGGGAAAAGGGACGTATCAGCCGATACGATGACAAGAAATTTGGATTTTAGATTTTGGATTTTAGATTTGAGGAAGAACGGGTTTGCTTTTCTGTTCTTTCTGAATCTGTTGTTTCTGCCATTGGCCTTTGCGGCGCAGACGGTGGATCTGGAAGAGCAGGTGCGCAGGATCGCCGCCGAGCTGCGCTGTCCGGTATGTCAAAACCTTTCTGCCGCTGACTCTCCTTCGGAACTAGCGCAGCAGATGCGCGGGGTAATCCTGGAACAACTTAAAGAAGGAAAAACCCCTGAACAGATTAAGGCTTATTTTGTCTCTAAATACGGTGAGTGGGTTCTCCTTGCGCCCACACCGAAGGGCTTCAGTCTGCTCGTCTGGGTGCTTCCCTTTGTCGCCGTGGGTGCCGGGATAATCTTTGTACTCTTCGTCGTCAGGCGCTGGGTGCATAAAAAAAATCGGCTCCAACTCGCAACAGTCGAACCAGCCCTGATCGAGCGCGTACAGCGGGAGGTCGCAGCGGGGAAGCCATTACAGGTGGAACTAGAGGCTGAAGATATCCAATCTCCTCTGCTGCAGGAGAAGGCTAGGCTTTACGCCGATCTCAAAGAGCTTGAATTTGACTATAAGGCAGGAAAACTCTCGTCAACTGACTACCAAGAACTTTGTCGCGACCTGGAAGCCCAGGCTGCTGCCGTCCTGAAGGAACTTGGCTCTTCTGCTCCGGCCCGCCCGGTCGTTCAGAGATCAGCCCCCAAGACCCAGCAAGCGGCGACTCACAAAGAGGCCCCGGAAAGGGAAAAGGCCACGTACCGCGGCTGGCGGCTGGCGGCTGGCGGAGTTTTTCTTTTACTCTTCGGGATCACGCTGGGAGTCTTTTTAACCAAATCGCTTCGACCCCGCCTCTCCGATCAGGATAATATCACGGGCGATTTTCTCACCGGCACCGGCCCGGGAGGTATTGGGACCAGCTCGGGAATGGCGGGGATGGAGATGGGAGCCTCATTATCCAAAGATATTGCATCTCTTCTTGCTCAGGGCCGCTCCGCCTTCGAACGGCAGGAATGGCCCGCGGCTATCCAAGCTTTCAGAAAAATCCTCGAGGCCGACGCGAACCATGTGGAGGCCAATTCTTATATGGGCTTGGTCCTCGCGCAGGCCGGGCACGTGGACGAGGCCCTCGCGGCCTTCGATCGGGCCCTCGCCACCGACCCGAACTTTCCCATAGCCCTTTGGGGAAAAGGCCTGCTTCTCTACCGCGCCAAGAAAGACACTGCCCACGCGCGGGAACTCTTTGAGCGGTTGGTCGGTCTGATGCCCGCCGGCGAGGAGAGAAAGGCCGTTCAGAAGATTCTTGGTGAGATGACAACGGGGGCCGACGGTGGGAAAAAGACTTCCGCGGAGACAAAACTTCGGCCGGCCGGGAAAACGATTAGAGGAACGGTATCTCTAGGGCCGAAATTGAACTCCAAACCGCCAGGCTCTGCGGTTTTATTTATCATTGCCCGCTCGTCCGGCTCTTCCGGTCCTCCCCTGGCGGTGAAAAAAATAGAGGGACCGGCTTTTCCGATTCGTTATATCTTGGGACCGGAGGATTCGATGATTCCCGGACGAGCGTTGGCGGGGAAAGTCTTCGTTTCGGCCCGCCTGGACCAGGACGGAAATCCAACGACTCGGGGCGCGGGCGATTGGGTAGGCGAGTACGGAAAAAACCCTGTCGAAGTGGGAACTGAGGGAGTGGATATCACGCTCCAGCGGCTGGGAGAACCCTAGCTCGTTCCCAATATTCTGGCTCTGTTCCGCCCTTCTCTCAAAGAAGCGATGTTTACCAGAATATAAAACACTATACCGCAAGTTACGTAAGCCGGCAGGACGCGCTCGTATACCCCGCTTTCCACGGTCTTGGACAGGAGGGCAATAAAACCCCAGTAAAAGGTGAACGCAAAAGTATTGATCAAACAGGAGCGGGGCCGGCCAGCGAAAGCGTAAAGGGTGACGACCAGAATATAGAAGATCGCCTCCATAGGAGAGATCGTGAATCCATTAGACAAACTTTCCAGCAGTTTAAGATCCATGATTGTGCATCCTCCTATAGTCACTCTGGGGTAGAAGACAGCAAAACTTGTGCCATGGCGGTAACCGAAAAAATAACAGGGAACTCGGCCGGATTGTCGTGCCGGAATGACGCACAAGGTAAGAGGATGACAACTTTCGGCACAAATTTGTTCATCTGAGACCATTCCGTTGCCCCCTTTACATCGCCGCCTGCGAGGGGCTATATCCAGGTCAAAATTAGAAGCGCTGAGGGAGGATGGAAAATGATCTTTCTGACCAATGACCATATTCAAACCGTCCTGGATATGCCCAGTTGCCTGGCGGCCATGGAGGAGGCATATCGCGAGCTCAACGAGCAGCAAGCCGCCTACCGCCCGCGGATCGACTTTTACGTTCCCGAAGAGCCCCACTATTATCGATGGGGCACGATGGAGGGTGTCTCCCGCAGGCTGGGGATACTTGCCATTCGGATGAAATCGGACATGCTGGTTTGGGAGCGGCGTGGAGAGCTTCATACCGAGGATAAATACTGCATAAAACCTGGAACCTACTGCGGCTTGATCTTCCTCTTGAGCACGAGAAACGGCGAGCCGCTCGCGTTGATGAACGATGGCTATCTGCAACACATGAGGGTGGGCGCGTGCGCGGGCCTGGGCGCCAAGTACCTGTCACGCGCGAATTCCGAGGTGCTGGCCATTCTTGGATCCGGCGGCATGGCGCGTAGCTATGCCGCGGCCATCTGTGAGGTCCGGTCTATCCGTCGGATTCGGGTCTTCAGCCCCACGCGGGCGAACCGGGAGCTATACGCCCGGGAGATGAGCGAGAAATTGAATATCGAGGTGGAGCCGGTGGATTCACCGGAGGAAGCGGTCAAAAAAGCCGACATCGTGGCGCTGACCACGGATTCCCTCCGCCCGGTCATCAAGGCGGAATGGCTGGAGCCCGGCATGCATCTCACCAACGTCCGCTCCAATGAGATCGATTCGGAGATCCTTGCGCGGGTCGATATCGCCGCCCGGCTCGGCAGCGCGACGCTTCATCTGGAGAAGCCGCCCCCAGGAACGATTGGCGGCAGCGACGGGATGTTCGCCTATTTTGCCGGCAACGATGAAGAGAAAAAACAGGTGCCGACGGCCCCTTCCCGCGCGATCGATAATCCCAAGATCGGCACCCTGCCGGATCTGATGGCCGGACGTTGGGCGGGACGGAGCCACGAAGATCAGATTACATTCCTCAACAACCAGGGGACCCAAGGTTTGCAGTTTGCGGCTGTGGGAGGAATAGCCTACCGGCTGGCTCAAGCGAAGGGTCTGGGCCATCCCCTGCCGCTCGAGTGGTTTCTCCAGGAAATCCGCGACTAGCCCGCCTTCGGTAAATTCTCTAGTCTAAAAGGACGGCTAAGGGGATTGTTGCGGACTTGCGCAATTGCGCAAGTGTCGGACGGAAGGTTAGGACAGCGGGCGGGTGAATTCCTCGGCATGAAATCTACGGATTGCCCATGAAGTCGCGCTTGCCAATCTCCACCCCGTTGTGGCGTAGAATGGCGTAAGCGGTCGTGACGTGAAAGTAGAAGTTCGGGTAGGCAAAACCGAGGAGGTATTGCATGCCCTTGTATGTCACTTCCTGGCTGCCCCGCTTGAGCACGATCTCTTTGTCTTCAGTGCCGTCGATTTGGGCCGGCTTGACGGAGTTGATGAACTCGACCGTCTGGGCGATCCGCGCCCTCAGCTCCGAGAACGTCTTCTCAGTGTCCTCGTGCTTCGGGATCTCGACGCCGGCGAGGCGGGCGACCGCGCCCTTGGCGGTATCGCAGGCGACCTGCACCTGGCGGGCCATCGGGTACATGTCGGGATAGAGCCGGACCGTGGTCAGCGCGGCCGGGTCGATCTTCTTCGCCTCACAATGGGCCTCGGCCTTGTCGAGAATCCCGGAGAGGCTGTTCAAGATGTTGGCGAAGCGCGGCGCGCTCGCCTGGTACATGGAAATGTTCATGACGACTCCTTGCCTGATGAAGATTGAGTTATGGGAATCCCAATGACTCTAAATCTCTATTACCTCAATTCGGAGAAAATGCACAGCCACGGTTGGAAACCGATCACGATTCGATGGAAGACCACTTGAATTGAATACATTTAAATAAGTCATAAGTCATGCCTGACCCTGAATTCCTTACCTTCGCTCCAGCGCCTTACACCGCTAACACCTCGCCATCAGGTCGTCGATGTTTCAAATAGGGGTCACCCATTAGCAGGCAGGTCAAGTAG
>Ga0080064_1007657_pt1 | contig 10755 bp, 6 predicted proteins | sample Subgrocontami54m_FD_69260 | JGI IMG/M metagenome (GOLD analysis project Ga0080064, IMG submission 69260) | Subsurface groundwater microbial communities from S. Glens Falls, New York, USA - GMW46 contaminated, 5.4 m (SPADES assembly) (version 2) ... | reverse complement strand
AATTCTTTACCTTGCCGACTGCCGCAGCCAGCATACCAAACGCTATGTCCGCTTCTTCCGGGACAGAGGGCACGAGGTACATATTTTCGATACCTCCCGGCATACCGACGGCTTGCAGGATATCCAGCTTCACTTCCCGCCGCCCCTTGATGGAAACGCGCCTGCGAATAAGTTCGAGGACGTATTTATTCACAATGTATTTGAACTCAACAAACTGCTTGAGGAAATAAAACCTGACATCCTCCACGGGCATTATCTGACCGGGTGGTGCTGGTGGGGCGCCTTTACCGGTTTTCAACCCTATGTAACTACCGCATGGGGATCGGATATTTTCCTGGATACCCACCATGATTCAAACAGACGGCTTACCGCCTTCTGCCTGAAGGAAAGCCCTCTTGTGACGGCCGATTCCCTGGATCTTCTGGAAGCCACCGGTAAATTGCGAAGTGATAAAGAGGGCCTCGAATATATTCCTTTTGGCATCGATGTGGAGCTTTTTCGGCCGGGGTACGATATTACTACGCTTGCCGGGAGGCTCGGAATTGCCGGGAGAAAGGTGGTGCTAAGCCCTCGCCAGTTCAAGCAAGAGTCCAACATCGATATCATTATCAAATCCATCCCGAAAGTGGTGGCCAGGGTTCCCGGCACGGTGTTCCTTTTGAAGACCTATCTGACAGACGGCTCGCCGTTCGGGGAATATCAACAATCGCTCCGGGAACTGGTTCAAAAATTGCGAGTTCAGGACCATGTGAAATTTATTGAAGATATGGACTTTGCCGAGATGCCGGTCCTGTATAATCTTACGGATGTCATGGTAACGCTGCGCGACACCGATGGTTCGGCTTGTTCGATGCTGGAATGCATGGCCTGCAAAACGCCTGTCGTGGCAAGCGATATTGAAAGCATGCGCGAGTGGATAACGGATGGGGAAAACGGCAGGCTGGTTGATCGCCATGCGCCCGACGCCGTCGCCGATGCCATTGTGGAACTTCTCCTCGATCAGGAGAAAACGGAGAAATTTGTCGCTGCCAGCTACCAACGGGTGCGCGAACGGGCGGATTACCGAAAAAACTGGGCAGATGTGGAGACACTCTACTACCGGCTCAAGGCAACAGATAAACATGATCGATATCGGGGTCAGGGCTTGAGCGGCGCGGACAGGACGGCGCGCTATGAGGCTCTGAACGCCGGCTGGGACCTCCTGCGCTCCCATGAACCCGACCAGGCGGAAAAAGTTTTTCTTCAGATAAGTGGAATCGACAAGCAGCCCATGCACTTTTATCTGAAGGTTTTCCTGGGGCTGGCAAAAGCGGCGTGGATGAAGCAGGATTATGATGCCGCCCGGGAGCATTACCAAGGCTGCCTGAAACTAGTTCAGTGCTTCGAGCTTGATAGTTATCTGGATATCACACGGTAGGGCGGATATGAACTGGAAAGAGAAAAAAGTCTTCATCACCGGGGCAGGCGGATTTATCGGGAGCCACCTGACGGAGGCCCTTTTGCAAAGAGGCGCTCATATCACGGCCCTCATCCATTATAACTCCCGCGACAACCACGGCTGGCTGGAGGAATTATCCGGTCAAAATCACGCCGCGCTGCAGGTCATTCTGGGGGATGTGAGAGACGCCAGCACCATGCGCAAGCTGATTGCCGGCCAGGAGATAATATTCCATCTGGCGGCGTTGATCGGCATCCCCTACTCCTACATGGCGCCGGCAGCTTATGTGGAGACGAATATCAAGGGGACGTTGAATATCCTTCAGGCCGGCCTGGAGGCACGGGTAGAGAAGATGGTGCATACCTCGACCAGCGAGGTTTATGGGACCGCTCTCTATACCCCCATCGATGAAAAACACCAGCTCCAAGGACAATCCCCCTATTCCGCCAGCAAAATCGGGGCGGACAAACTGGTGGAAAGCTATTGTAAATCTTTTTCGCTACCCGTAGTAACCGTCAGACCCTTCAATACCTACGGTCCCCGCCAGTCCGCCCGGGCGGTGATCCCCACCATTATCTGCCAGGCATTAAGGGGAACCGAAGTGGGCCTGGGCTCTTTGGATCCCGTGCGTGATATGACTTTTGTCGATGATACCGTCACGGGCTTCATCGCCGCCGCGGAAACGGACAATCTCTCCGGAGAAACGATTAATTTAGGAACCGGAAGGGGTGTTTCCATTCAGGAACTCGTTGACATGATCGCCGCGCTCTTGAAGCGCGAAATCAACATCATCGCCGATCAAGAGAGAACGCGGCCAGCAGAAAGCGAAGTTTTGAAACTACTGTCCTGCGCCGACAAAGCCAGGCGCTTGATGAATTGGGAAGCAAAAACGTCCCTGGAGGACGGCTTGGGAAAGACGATCCGCTGGATCGGCGATAATCTCACGACATACAAAACCAAGAAATTCGTGTACTAAGTTTACAGGGGAGGACATATGTTGTCAGTGATTATGGCCGGCGGTGAGGGAACACGTTTGCGGCCCTATACTCAGATTATCCCGAAACCGCTGCTGCCGGTAGGGGAAAAACCCATCCTGGAAATCGTGATTAAACAATTAAAGAATGAAGGGTTTAACGAATTTATCGTGACGACAGGCTATCAGGGAGATCTCATTAAAGCATATTTCCAAGACGGCGCAAAATTCGGCGTCGCGATTGATTACACTACGGAAGAGAAAAAAATGGGGACTGCCGGGGCGCTCTCCCTGATCGATAAAAAGATAATGGGACCATTTCTCATTATGAATGGAGACATCCTGACGGATCTCAGCTTGAGAAGATTCATGGATACCCATATCTCGTCAGGAGCCACCCTCACTGTCGGAATCATCAAATATAAATTGGATATCCCCTATGGCGTTATCAAATCGCACGGCCGGATATTTGAAAGCATCGAGGAGAAGCCACGGTACTTCTTTGATGTGGGAGCCGGTATCTACGCAGCTTCTCCGGCGCTGTTGGACTATATCCCCCGCGAGGAAAAAATGGATTTCCCGGAACTGATCAAGGCATTAAAAGCGGACGGCAGGAATGTGGAATGCTTTGAAATCGACGAATACTGGAAGGATATCGGCATTATGGAAGATTTTGAACAAGCCAATGCGGAGATCTGTACTTGGAGCCAGGAACGGCTCTTCCACTGTTTCACTACCGCCGCCACGAAATGCGCACCATGATGAAGATTCCGTTGATAAAACCAAACTTTTCGGAAGAAGAAGCGCGGTCCGTCGCCGCCGTCATCCGCTCCTCCTGGATTAACGAGGGAGAAAAGGTATCCGAATTCGAACACTTGCTGGCTGATTACCTCGGTGTCAAGCATGTCGTGGCTTTTTTCAACGGGACCGTAGCGCTGCACGCAGCGCTCCTGGCCTTAGGAATAGGCCCCGGCGACGAGGTCATTGTCCCCTCATTTACTTTTTTTTCGACCGTTTCGTCGGTTGTTCACGTCGGGGCCACGCCCGTCTTTGCGGATATATCTCCCGATACCTTCGGCCTTGATCCGGAAAGCGTGTCGCGGCAGGTTTCCGCGGCAACCAAGGCGATTATGCCGGTACATTACGGGGGGCTGGCCGTGGAAATGGACCCCATCACGGACCTGGCAAAAAAACGGGGATTAATTATCATCGAGGATGCCGCCGAAAGCCTGGGCGCAGAATACCGGGGGAAAAAGGTGGGGACCATAGGCAGGGTGGGAATGTTCAGCTTTACCCCCACAAAAATTATCACCACGGCCGAGGGAGGCATCCTGGCCACGGATGACGCTGAGCTGAACAACCGGTTGCGATTATTGAAGAATCATGGGCAGGACCATCTTTATCACCACGTTTGTTTCGGGTTCAACTATCGGATGACGGAGATGCAGGCGGCCTTGGGCATTTGCCAGTTCGGAAAACTGCCGCAAATCATCCGGGACAAGCGGCGGGTGGCCGCAAGGATGAGCGCTGGATTAACGGGCATCAAAGGATTGCAAGTCCCCTCTGCCCCTGCTCATTGTTTCCATACCTACATGCTGTTTACCGTTTGTCTGGCAAACAAACAATTACGGGATATGCTCTATGATGAACTACAGGCGGCGGGGATAACAGTGCGGATATATTTCCCTCCCGTACATCGTCAGCCGGTATTTGCAGGCTGCGGCATTCGACTGCCGATTACGGAACGTATCGGTGATACGGTTTTGTCTCTGCCTTGTTACGCTTCCATGAGAGACAGGGAGATGGAATATATGATCGGTCATATCAAACGCATCATGGAAGTGAACCTATGAAGATTGTCTTAATCCAACCCCGGGCCGGCAAATACAACCCCGCCTATATCCATGAACCGCTCAACCTGGGGTATCTGGCAAGCTACCTGAAAAAAAACGGCTTTTCTGAGATAAGTATCGTCGTCTCCGCGTTCTGGGAAGAAGATGAAACGATCCTGGACTTTTGCGAAGGAGCGGACGTTGTCGGTTTTACCGCCAACTCGCCCATGATGGGGCATGCCCTCCCCTTGGCCAAGAAATTGAAGGAGAGAAACCCGGAAACGACAACAGTCTTCGGCGGCGCCCATCCCACCATAGAAGCCTCCGAAACGCTTCAATATCCGGCGGTGGATTATATCATCCGGGGAGAAGGAGAGCGGGCATTGCTCCAATTGATTATCTCTCTCGACACAAGTCGTCCTCCCGAGAACATCCCGGGCCTCTCTTTTAAGGACGGTGGCGGCAACGTCATCCATAATGCGGAGCGTGATCTTATCGTCGATCTCGATACGCTGCCCTTTCCGGACCGAGATTCGTTCGATCAGCGCCGTTTTCTCGAAATAGGTTACAACCGTTACGGCGATCGCGGCGCCTGGGTTCTGTCCAGCCGGGGATGTCCTTTCCAATGCACCTATTGCGCCTCCCATAAAGTATGGACACGAAGCTGGCGCGAGCGGTCGGCGGCAAATATTATCCGGGAGATAGCCCACCTGAAGCGTGAGTACGGTGTTGACCGCATAAACTTTGCCGATGACACCTTTACGATCTCCAAAAAGAGGATCAGGGAATTCTGCACCGGCATGATCGCAGACAAAATGGAAATAGCCTGGGCCTGTAATGCCCGCGTCGATACGGTGGACAGGGAACTCTTTGCGCTGATGAAGCAGGCCGGCTGTGTGGAAGTATGGATGGGAGTTGAGAGTGGCTCGCCGAAAATCTTAAAGGAAATCAAAAAAGGCGCCACAACCCGGCAGATCACGGAGGCATTCCGAGGGGCAAAGGAGGCCGGACTCAAAAGGCGTGGTTATTTCATGATCGGATCAGAAAGCGAATCCTTTGCCACCATCAAGGAAACGGAAACGCTGATCGAAACCATCGCGCCGGACAGCCTTGCCTTTTCGATCCTCACGCCCTATCCGGGCTCCGAGGAATTTGAGCGCTGGCAGAAGCGCAGCGGGAATACAAAAATCGAATGGTTCGAAACGGACCTTCTGGAAACGGAAGCCGTTATGATGGAAACCCGTTTTCTCTCCAAAGACGACCTGCGCACAGAACACCAGCGGCTGAAGGAAAAATACCGTGCAATATGGCGCGTCTGAAATATTAATTTCCCTTCCCCGAAGCAGTAAAACAATAATCCCCCGCCAAATATCGATAATTTTCTGAATTACTGACTCAAGTATCCATCGCACAGAGCCGATAAGTGAATTAAAGCGGGAACCGGAACTTGGGAAGGAGGTGAAACATATTACTCAGGTCGGCAAATAATTCCCGAAAACAGGCGATCGTCAGATTGCATAACATGGCAAGGATGCCAATAACTAACAATCAGGGAGGATTTAATCATGGCTTTAAGAATTCAAAACAACATCGCGGCAATGGAAGCACAGAGAAACTTAGGCATCGCGAATTCGGCAGTGGGCAAGTCGTTGCAGAGGCTCTCGTCCGGCTATCGGATCAACAGCGCGTCGGATGACGCGGCCGGTCTGTCCGTTTCTCAGGGGCTCCGCGCCGACATCGCTTCGCAAAAGGTGGCCAGCAGAAACGTATCGGAAGCCAATTCGCTGCTGCAGACGTCGGAAGGCGCCATGGATCAGATCGGCAACATGCTGACCAGGCTGAAGGAACTTGCCACCCAGGCATCGTCGGCTAATGCCAGCGGGAACCTCACGAAGATTAACGCGGAGGGCAATTCACTTCTCGCTGAAATCGACCGCATTGCCACTACGGCTGAATATGCAGGCACGAAGCTGCTGGACGGCTCCTTCGGTGTCGGCATCTCCGCCACCACCAGTACCTTCACCGCGGCCAATGGTCTGGCCGGTGCGTCCGGCATGCAAAGCGCGACCCTCTACACCGTCACTGCCACCATCGGAAGCGCCGGAACACACAACATCACGATCAGCGCCACGGTCGGCGGCGTCCAGTATTCGGAAACTATTAACAACGTGACGGATGCAACAACGGGCACAACGCGCGACGTGAAATTCAAAACCTTGGGGCTGACCTTAACATTGAATAGCGGCCTCACGGCAGGCGCCACTGCCCAAGTTAGCACGCTGGGCGCGGCAACAGGGACAGCGGCTGATTTCCAGGTAGGTGCAAAGAATACCGCTGACGATCGGATCGGCATCACGCTGACGAATAATACCACTGCTTCTACGGGACTGAACCTGAGCACGGGTCAACTTCAAACAGCCGCGCTTGCCCAGACATTTTTGGCTGCAATAGACACGGCAATCAGCACCCTGAACACGAATCGCGGCACGGTCGGCGCCACTCAGAACAGGTTGGGATATGCCTCGGCGACGCTGGACACGACCATCCAGAATAACACGGCAGCGGATTCAGTCATCCGCGACGTGGATATGGCGTCTGAAATGACCTCCTTTACCAAGAACCAGATTCTGATGCAGGCCGGTACCGCCATGCTCGCCCAAGCAAACTCGGCACCACAGCAGATACTTTCCCTCTTCAAATAGTAGGGTAAGGGTTCTACGATAAGTTAATGCCTAACAGACCTTTCAGCCAGATGCCCCCGCATCCCTCAATAGGATGCGGGGGCATCTCTTTTGGTGAATCATTCGTCCATATTACTCCGTCGGCCCAGCACGCCGCTTAGCAGGCATATTCCTTGCTGTAGTGCTGATGCAACAAGATAATTCTCAAGTTTCCGGCAAGTTTTGCCGATGTCATAAACAACCGGGCATCCATTTTTACCGGATATTCAGGGGAGAGGCAACATGGCTTTAAGCACCAATCAGATTTCCGGTCTTTCCAGCGGCTTTGACTGGCGGACCATGATCGATCAATTGATGGCCGTCGAACGTAAGCCGGTCGATCTCGTCACCGCGCAGCAGACGAAAACAACGGGAAAACTCACGGAATGGCAGACAGCAAATACCAAGCTGATAGCCCTCCAAAGCGCCGCCAGCAGTCTGCAGAAGCCGGCAAGCTTTCAATTGTTTTCCCCTAGTATGTCCACGGACAGCACCACCTTCAAGGCAAGCGATCTGCTTTCCGTCACCACTGCCGCCACGGCGGCGCCCGGCACCTATGGCCTCAAGATCACGAACTTGGCCCAGGCGCAGAAGCTCTCCTCCAACCCCTTCACCAGCCAGACCACAACACTGGGGAGCAACTATGCGGGCGAGATCGTCATCAACGGCAAGGTACTAACAATCAATGCCACGGATACACTGATTGGCGCGGCCAACAGCATCAACAACCTGAATACAGGGAGCAATCCTTCCGGGGTTACCGCCTCCATCATCAATTTCGGCGCCAACGATTACCGCCTGATCCTCACCAGCGATAAAACCGGCGCCAAGGGTATCAGTCTCCTGAACGGTTCCTCGGTCAACCTGGTGCAGGCCTTCGGCTGGAAAGACAACCAGACGGCCACGATAAAAAACTCCATCACCCTGGGCGCGCAGAGCGACCGCTTTAATTCGTCGAACGTGGCCGTCGGCTCACTTTTGGGCCTCACGACGGGAGAATCGGCAAGTGTGACCATCGGCGACAAGAGCGTGGCCATCAATCTCTCCACCATGTCGCTTACAGACATCAAGACCGCCATCAACACGGCAGCGCCGACGGGGGTAAGCGCCTCCGTCATCTCCGAAACCGTTGATAACACGACGTATTACCGGATGCAGATCGACGGCACCCAGACCTTCAGCGATACGAAAAACATATTGAACACGTTGGGGATACTGGATCGGGGCAGTGCCAACGTCTCCGGCAAAGTTTCGGGCATCTCCATGACTTCCAACGGCGCATCTATTACAGCCGCCACAGCTCTCAAGGATATTGACGGCTACAATACCTTCACAGCAGGCGGATTTTCTGCCGGCGATTACCTTACCCTGACGGGGACGGATACTTCGAATGTCGCCGTCAACAGCAATTTCAGCATTACGACCTCTACAACAGTCCAGAACCTCCTTGATGAAATCAAGACGCGTTACGGGAACGTTCTGGCCTATGTGACCAACGACGGCAAGATCCGGGTGGATGACCTGTCCGGAGGAAGCGTTCTGGCAGCGAATCTTACCGATCATATCGCGGATGTGAACTCCAAGCTTGAATTCGTGGCGCTTGATGCAAATTTCGGCGCTGCCGCAGCAAGGCAGAGACAGATCATTGCCGGTGCAGATGCGGCGCTGGAACTGGACGGCGTAGCGCTAACCAGCACCTCCAATACCGTCAAGGATGTCATAAGCGGCGTAACCCTCAACCTTATCCAGGCAAGTAGCGGCACAAACATCAGCCTCAAGGTGGAACGGGATGTGGATGCCATCAAGAAAAATATCCAGAATTATGTCAGCAAATATAACGATCTGATGTCCTATATCAATACCCAGTCCGCATACGATGCGAAGGCGCAGAAAACCGGCGGTCTTCTTTTTGGGGACGGAACACTCTCTTCTATAAAATCGGACATTTCCGCCCTTACCACCAAGATCATCTGGGGGGTAAACAGCAATTATTCCATTATGGGTATGGTTGGAATTAATCTGGACAACCAACAGCAATTGACTATTGATGACACAACGCTGACCGGCTATCTCAAAACCAATTTTAATGATGTGATGTCGCTCTTTAGCGCTCAGGGGAGCACCTCCACCACGAATCTGGCCTATGTGGCTAATACAAGAGATTCAAAAGCCGGAGAGTACAATGTTCATATCGACCGTGCCGCCGCCCAGGCCGCGGAAACGGGCAATGTAAATCTCTCCGGAGGCGGCGCTGCCGACACCCTGACCGTGACCCAGGGCAGCAGCACGGCAAATATTGCCATTACTGCCGGTATGACCATAGCCGATATTGTAAATGCCATAAACACGGAATTCAACACCGTCTATACACAAACGCTCTCCGGCAGTCTGCAACTGAAAGAGAGCGACAATGTTACGCCGATCTCGGCGGGAACCGCCTGGAACAATATTAACGGCGCGACGCTGCTAAACGGCGATGCAATTAACTTCTCCGGAACCTCCCGGAGCGGCGTAACCGTATCGGGAAGTTATTCCATTACGAACGTGGCCACAGACAAAGTGCAGGGACTTCTCTCCGCGGTAGAAAATGCCTACTCCAACCAGGTGACCGCCTCCATCAGCTCTACGGGCCGCATTACTCTGACTGATAAATTTACCGGGGCAAGTCAACTGACCATAGACATCGTCGAACCTGCAACGCGCGGGCTCGATTTCGGAACGGCGCTCACCTCAAATACGGGCAGCGTGGTGGGCCGCTATGCCCTCGCCATGACCGCCGCCGATGACGGCAGCAGCCATCTGGTGATCAGGAACAACGACTACGGCAGCGGCAGTAGTTTTACCGTCTCCCAGGATTCGACGGACCTGAATTACGACCAGATGATCTATACGACAACGGAAAACACCACGTTTTCCACAAACGGCGCCGTGTATGCCAACAACGCCACAACTTGGAGTGATGTATATGGGGCCAATGTGGCGAATGGTGACACGATCACGATCGGCGGCATGGCTCGCAACGGCACAACCCCCATCAACGGCACCTATACGGTGACGGACAAGGCAACCGACACCGTAAACGGCCTGCTCACCGCCATCAATAGTGCATATGCCGCTCAGGGTACGACCGTAAACGCCGTCATCAGAGACGGCAAAATCTACGTAGAAGATCTGACGGCCGGGGTCTCCTCTCTGGCCCTGACTATCACGGCCAATAATCAGGGCGGCGGGAGTCTGTCCTTAGGCGCCTTCAACCAAAATACGAAAAGGGATCTGGATCTGGGCCTGGTAAACGGGACGTACAATGGCCAGGCTGTGGCCGGCACTATTAACGGAGAGACGGCAACAGGCAGTGGCCAGGTTTTAATCGGGGCAACGGGCAATGCCAATACGGCCGGCTTATCTGTCCAATACAGCGGTTCTGCCAATAATACCGAGGCGGGGACGGTGAAGCTTACCCTCGGCCTGGGGGCTCTGCTCGGCAACGCCCTCTTTAATATTATCGATCCGATCAGCGGTTATCTGACCTTTACGGAAAGTTCGCTGCAAGACAACATCAATCGCTATAAGACGCAAATCTCTGACATGGAGGGGCGGCTGGCCCTGAAACAGGTAATGATGGTTAACCGCTTCGCGGCCATGGAAACAGCGATCAATAACCTGCAGAGCCAGAGCAACTGGCTTAGTGGGCAGATTACTGCTGCCTCAAACGGCTGGATGAAGCTCTAAGAAAAGGAGAAAAGAGTTATGGTAGAAACGGGAGTGGACACTTATCAGCAGGTCAGTTTTCTG
>Ga0080064_1007655_pt1 | contig 10756 bp, 11 predicted proteins | sample Subgrocontami54m_FD_69260 | JGI IMG/M metagenome (GOLD analysis project Ga0080064, IMG submission 69260) | Subsurface groundwater microbial communities from S. Glens Falls, New York, USA - GMW46 contaminated, 5.4 m (SPADES assembly) (version 2) ... | reverse complement strand
CCAGCATCTGGAGGCGCGCGCTCAGGTCGCCGTCAAGCAGCGCGTGCTGGAAGATAATCTGGAGCGTATCGGCAAGGTCAAGCCCGAAACCATGCTGCCGCCGATCTACGGGCAGGCATGGGGCTATCGCCAGCGCGCGCGGCTGTCGGTGCGGCATGTGTTGAAGAAGGGCAAGACGCTGGTGGGCTTCCGCGAGAAGAACGGCAAATATGTGGCGGACATGCGGCATTGCGAAATCCTGCCGCCCAGGATTGCCAAGCTGCTGCCGCTGCTGGGGGAGTTGAATGAGAGCTTCACCGTCCGCGATGCGCTGCCGCAGATCGAAGTGGCGATAGGCGAGCATGTGGATGTGCTGGTGCTGCGCATCCTGCAAGCGCTCTCGCCAGCGGATGAAGCGGCGGTCAAACAATTTGCCGACACGCATAAAGTGCAGTTCTGGCTGCAAACCAAAGGGCCGGAAACGGTGGTGCCGTTCTATCCGCTGGACGCGCCGCCGTTGACTTACAGCCTGCCGGAATTCGGCATCACGATGCCGTTTGCACCGACCGAATTTACCCAGGTGAATAACGAAATGAACCGGCTGATGGTCAGCCGCGCCATGCGTCTGCTCGATCCGCAACCGGGCGAACGCATCGCCGATTTCTTCTGCGGCCTGGGCAACTTCACGCTGCCGATTGCGCGCAGCGGCGCGCAAGTGTTGGGTGTTGAGGGCAGCGCCGCGCTAGTGAAACGCGCCGGGCAGAATGCCGCGTACAACGGCTTGGCAGGCAACACGGAATTCAGGGCAATGAACCTGTTCGAGATGGACGAGAAGACTCTCGCCGATCTAGGCAAATTCGACAAGTGGCTGGTTGATCCCCCGCGCGATGGCGCAGTCGAACTGATGAAATCCATCAGCGCCGAAACCGCACCGCGCCGTATCGTCTATGTCTCGTGCAGCCCGTCCACGCTGGCGCGCGACGCGGCAGTGCTGGTGCAAATGAAGGGTTACACGCTGAAAGCGGCGGGAGTGATGAATATGTTTCCGCATACTTCGCATGTGGAATCCATTGCGGTGTTCGACCGGCCATGAGCCGCTACGATGACCTGGTTGCCGAGGCGCTCGCGCGCGTGAAAGAGATCATGCCGTGGGATATGAGCCGGTCGCTCGCCGCAGGGAACAAGCCGCTCCTGCTCGATGTGCGCGAACCGGCGGAGTTCGCCATGCTGCGCATCCCCGGCTCGATCAATGTGCCGCGCGGCGTGCTGGAGCAATCCTGCGAATGGGATTACGACGAGACCGTGCCGGAACTGGCCACCGGGCGCGAACGCGAGATTGTGGTGATCTGCCGTTCCGGCAAGCGCTCGGTGCTCGCCGCCGACATGATGCAGCGGATGGGCTACACCAACGTGGTTTCGCTCAAGACCGGTGTGCGCGGCTGGAACGACTTCGAGCAGCCATTGGTGGATGGAGCAGACGAAGCGCTGGATGCGGATGCCGCCGATGTGTTGCTTGCCACGCATGTGCGGCCCGAGCAGCGCAAACCGAAATCACCTTGATTGGCTGCAGGATGGATTGAGGCCGTAGTCGAGACCCGTCGTTTGTTTCCTGTGCCGAGTCGGAAGCCGCTCCATGCCTTAATCCATTCAGGACAATACGTGATTCAACCCATGCAGTTTTCCCGGCAAACAAAAAGCCCGGCACTTTCGTACCGGGCTTTTTACCAACTCAAGAACCGATTAAGGGGCCTGGATGTTGGATGCTTGCTTGCCCTTGGGGCCTTGCGTCACATCAAAGGTAACCTTTTGGCCTTCTTTGAGTGTCTTGAAACCGTTCATATTGATTGCGGAAAAGTGCGCGAACAAATCTTCGCTGCCATCATCGGGAGTGACAAAACCAAAACCCTTTGCATCGTTAAACCATTTAACTGTACCAACTGCCATGTGATTACTTCCTTATTAAAAATAACGGGGGAAACCCCCGCAGAACTATTTGAATCGAAGATTGCACATGGAAAACCAGTACTGCAAGGACTTTGAATCAAACGCCAGCGTGCGTTGTACGCTGGTATAGCTGATATAGTCAAGCGAATTTATAAACAAATATGAAGCTTCCGCCGCAACCCGACCGTTCGAACTGTGCAGGAAAGCGGATGTACAAAAGCAAAGGGCGACCTTCCGGTCACCCTTTTTGTTGCTGCGGTTATCTGTTAATTCCGCTCGCCGCTGAATGCCATCAGCAGGCTCAACAGGTGGATAAACAGGTTGTAGATGTCCATGTACAGCGCCAGCGTGGCCATCACGTAGTTGGTCTCGCCGCCCTGCACGATGCGGCTCACGTCGAACAGGATGTAGGCGGAAAAGATCATCACGGCGATCGCGGAGATGGTCAGCGACAGGGTGGGTATCTGGAAGAAGATATTTGCCAGCGACGCGACGACCAGCAGAATCAGCCCGATGAACAAAAACTTGCCCATGAAGCTGAAATCTTTTTTGGTGACGGTGGCGAGAGTCGCTAGGCTGCCGAAGATGATGCCGGTTCCGCCCGCAGCCATGCCCACCAGTTGCGCACCGTTTTTCAGGTGCAGCGCCACTTGCAGGATGGGGCCGAGGAACACGCCCATCACCAGGGTGAAGCCCAGCAGCGCCGCGATGCCCCACACGCTGTCGCGCAGCGCGGTGACGGCGAACATCAGGCCCATCATTGCGCCGAACATCAGCAGCGCTCCGATGACCGGGTGTTGAGCCATGAAGGAGAAGTTGATGGACGTGCCAATGACCGCGCCGATAATGGTCGGGATCATGGTGAGAGCCAGCATCAGGTAGGTATTGCGCAGCACCTTGTTCTGCCCGAGTGCGAGCGAGCCGGGTTGCGTAATGACTTGAGATTCGTATTGCATGTTTCCTCCAAAATGAATGCGTTTAAACAACAGCGGGCGTAAGACTACAGAAGCAGGTTGAAAGTTGCAATGGGGGTGCGCACATTTCACCGGAACTTTGGAGCGGCGGAGGAATTTCCGGTATCATGCGCGCTCCTTGGGAAGCTTGGCCGAGCGGTTGAAGGCACCGGTCTTGACAACACGCCACGCAGTGGCTTGTTGCGGCGCAGGGTAACCTACAGGTTAGCCGAAGCCACAACCGACTTGTGTGTTGCGGCGCAGGGTAACCTTCCCCCGCAAGGGGGAGGCTGTAGTTGTAAAGCCACTAAAGTGGCAACAACTACGCACAGGTTGGCCGGAGCCAAAACCGGCTATATTGTTGCGAAGTATCAGAATTATCAGGAAGCTTGGCCGAGCGGTTGAAGGCACCGGTCTTGAAAACCGGCAACGATGCGAGTCGTTCGTGAGTTCGAATCTCACAGCTTCCGCCACAGCTCCAAGCTTGTCCGATTTTACGGTCTGTGCTTAACTAAGCCGGTCAAGAAAACTCAGTTCCAGAATATTGCGCCCGTTTTCGTAGCGATAGATTGCGGTATCAGCGAGGTTGGAAACCAGAAAGACACCCAGGCCGCCAGCTGGGCGTTTATCCGTTTTGGCGTGCAGTAACTGTGCTGTTGCGGCATTTGCATCAAAAGGGTTGTAAGCAGGCGCCTCGTCCTGATATGTTATGGACATGCGGTTGTTTTCGCTGTGAGCGGACAGCCAAATCGTTCCATTGCCGCCGCGGTAACCATGAAGCACGCTGTTGGTGAATAGTTCTTCAATTACCAGCTTCGCACGCAATGCGGTGTCATGGCGAAGGCCGAGGCGAAGGCAGGCTGCGGCAACAAAGTCGAGCGCTTCCGATAGCACATTCATTTGTGCAAGGAACGCGCGATGTGGTGCGAATGGTGGTTCGAGCGAGGACATTTTCAAAGTATAATTCAACTGGGGGAAATTGCGATGAGAAATCAATACAAGTTGAGGATCGCTTTGGCGTTGATATGGGCACTTCACGGCGGGATAGTGTCGGCTGCCAATGAAGAGTATGCCGGTATGATCAAAACAGTAACGGGAAGCGTAACTATCGAACGCGCGGGGCAGAAACTCGCTGCCGCAGAGGGGACGCAGGTTTTTGCTGCGGATAAGGTAATCACGGGCAGCAATGGTTCGGTCGGTATTACGCTGCGAGATAACACGCTGCTCTCGGCTGGACATGATTCTTCCTTGTCGCTCGACAAGTTTGCCTTTAACCCAACGACATACGCAGGCACCATTGACGCTACACTTAAGCGCGGCACACTATCCGTGGTATCGGGCAAGATAGCCAAGCAGTCGCCGGATTCGGTGCGTTTCCGTACTCCGACGACGACACTGGGCGTGCGTGGCACCGAGTTTATCATCGCGGTTGAAGCAGCGAAGGATTGATATGTTTCGTGCTTTCGCTATTATTGCCGCTGTCTCGGTGCTTTCAATATTCAATGCAGGCTGCGCATCACACCCTGCCGAACGTGTGGTATTGCTGCCCGGGCCTGATGGCAAGGCAGGAGCGGTCGTTGTGACTACCAATACCGGCAGCATTCTGCTTGACCAGCCGTATGCCGCTGCCGCCGTCAGCAGCCATGGCAGCATCAAAGCTGTTCGCGAAGATGCTGCCTCTGTCCAGGAGCGTTATAACGCTGTCCTGATTGCGCAACCCGCCCGGCCAGTATCTTTCTTTGTATTTTTCGTGAGGGGAAAGGATGAGTTTACGGAGGAGTCAAAGCCGCTGGTGGAAAAGTTGAAAACCGAAATAGCACAGCGACCGGCGCCAGAAATCATGGTCATCGGCCACACGGATCGGGTCGGTAGTGAAGCGAGCAACGATGCCTTGTCACTTAAACGCGCCGAGGCCATGCGTGGGGCGCTGGTCAGTGCCGGTATAGCAGCTTCAAGTATCAGCATTGCCGGCCGTGGCGAGCGGGAACTGCTGGTGCCTACTGCGGACGACGTGGCGGAGCCAAAAAACTGCCGCGTTGAAGTCAGCGTACGCTGACCTTATCCTCCGGTCCATTCCAGCGCAGTGCCAATAGCGTAATGTCATCCGAAGCTTCGTTATTTCCAACGAAGCGCCGCACATCCTCGCGCACTGCGGCAACCAGCGTTTTCATGTATGGCGGCAGGGTTTTCAGCACCGTTCTTAAACGTTCACTTCCGTAAAGTTCCCCAGCCTCATTCATGGCCTCAGTGACTCCATCGGTGATCAGGCATAGCGCATCACCCGGCTCAAGCTGTATGCGCGAGTTTTCATACCGGTGGCCTTCGAGCACGCACAGCGGCGGCCCGCCGGCTATCTCCATGTGGTTGGCGTGCCCATCGCGGGTGATGCGCCAAGGAGCATCGTGGCCGGCGTTGCTTAGCTCGACAATGCCGGATTTGACGTCGAGTATGCCGGCAACCACCGTGACAAAAAACATTTCCGGATTCTCGCGGGACAGCTCGATATCGGTGGCGCGCAGCACGGCACCGACATTGTCGCCACCGCGCAGCGCCAGGCTTTTTGCCAAGGCCTTGGATACCGCCATAAACAGCGCGGCTGGCAGGCCTTTGCCGGAGACATCGCCGATGATGAAAAACAGGCGATGTTCGTCAAGCATGAAAAAATCGTAAAGATCGCCGCCGACTTCGCGTGCCGGCTCAAGAAATCCTTCAATGTCGAAACGATGCTCGTTGGCAAAAAGCTGCCGTGCCTGGGGCAGTGAGCCGAGCTGGATGCGCCGTGCTGCCCCCAGTTCGCCGGCGATCTTTGCTGTGGCCTCGCGTTCTTCTTGCAACGCACTTTCCGCTGTGCGACGGTCACGGTCAGTTTTGATAAAGACACTGCTCAGCAGGCTGATAAAGACGGTAATGAAGCCAACGAATGGCGTAATCGCATCGAACAGCACATGGACAAGGCGAAACAAGGCGAAGCCGGCGCCGAACAGAATGATGCACAGGGCGGCAGTCAGCAGTGTGGCTGTGCGCGGGCGTACGCCCGGTATTGCCCAAATCAGGATCAGGCTCCCAAGGACCAGCGCTGCCAGTTCAGCTTGCGCCACCCAGTGCGGCCGTTGCAGGAAATGCTGGTCGAACAGGCTTTCCAGCAATTGTGCCTGAATGTCGATACCCGGCACAAAGTCACCGCGCGCAGTGGTTCTGTAATCCATCATGCCGATGCCGGTAAGCCCCACTAGCACCAGTTTGCCGGCAAGCATGTCGTCCGTCACTTTGCCGCTCAATACATCCTTGGCGGAAACGGAGCGGCTGTCGTTATGCGCGTTATGTTCGGAAAAATGTATCCAGATCTCGCCGTTGGGCTGTGTCGGGATATGCAATCCGCCGATGGTCAGCGCGGAGATGCCATCGGAATCCATCTTGACGCCGATGTTCTTCTCGCCAAAACCGATGCGCAACATTTCCGTTGCCAGCGCTGGAACCAGTGCGTCGTTGACAGCAAGCAGCAAGGGGGCCCGGCGCACCACGCCCTTTTCCAGGTCAATCGAAAGCAACGCCTGCCCGGCGGCGGCAGCCTGCAGCTCGGGAAGGCTGGCAAGAACATAGGGATATTTGCGCAATGCGCTGCGTGCAGCGTCAATATTGCCGCCGGAGAACCGGTACTGTGCCATGATGCGCAGACCCTCGCGGGTGTTGAATGTCTTGTTGTCTACACCGGCTGCGCCGAGAACAACATAGGGCACGTCGCGCAACATTTTTGCCAGCATGGCATCGTGGGCAGGAAGTGCGGCAAGCGACTGCTTCAGCCCGGCGGCATTTTCAGGAAGGCTTGCTGCCAGCGCCTCCGGTGAAGTCGGGTCGGGCTCGGGCATGTAAATGTCGAGGCCTATTGCTGCGGGCTGGCGGCGGGCAATCGCCTTGATCAGCGCTGCCATCCGGTCGCGCGGCCATGGCCATGCACCGAGTTCTTTGAGGCTGTCCTCGTCGATTGCGACGACAGTTGCCGGCCCTGTTTCGCGCAGGCGCGGGAACACTTTCTGGTACTCATCATAGAGCGCCAGGCGCACAGGCGAAATTACGGATAACCATGGCGGAGATAACTGCAATACAGAGCATACGGCAAGTATTGCAACGGCCACCGGGCGGCCCCGGTTCAGGCTCCAGAGTTGTGATAGCCAGGCGAGCGAACGTGCTATCGGCATATGGACACCTCTAAAAATCCAACTTTTGTCGCCATACCGTGTTGCTCACAAAAAACCACTCCTTACATATTAAATATATGCGGCGTCGCAATTTTTTGCTCGCGCCTTGTCTGGCTTAAAAACTTGAATTTTTAGAGGCGCCTGTATATTTATTAGAGCGTCAGTTCCAGCCCGTCGTAGGCGGCGATAACCTCAAGAGGCTCGCCGGTGCGGGTGATCTCCTCGAAGCGCCGGGTTTCGGCAAGCACAGACGCGATTGTCGCATCATCGTGGGCCGGCTCATGATGGAACATGCAGAAACATTTAACACCAGCCTGTTGGCACAACTCGACCCCCACGATGTTGCTCGAATGCCCCCAGTCGGCCTTGACAGAAATAGTATCGGCCAGCGAATACATGGCATCAAAGATCACCAGGTCAGCGCTGCGGAAGAATTCAACAAAACTCTCGCGCTCCGCGTTGTCATCGAGCAAGTGTTCGGAATCGGTTGAATAAACGGCAACCTTGCCTTCACTGGTGAGTTCCTCAAAGCGGTAGCCGTAGGAATCACCCGAGTGCCTTTGCAGCTTCGGTGTCACCCGCATCCCTGCGATGTCATAGTTGCGGCCGGGTTCAAGAAGGTCGAATTCGATCGTGGCATTGAGTTGTGAAAAATCAACAGGAAACGAGGGTGCGGCCTGCTGGCGGCGAAAAGCTCTTTCCAGTTCTGCGTGGCAGCCGTGAATAACGATACGGTTTCCGGAAATATAGGCCGGGGTGAAAAAAGGAAACCCCATGATATGGTCCCAGTGCATATGGGACATGAACACGTGATAGGTTTGCGGTGCACCCGGGCCGAAACGCGCCAGCATGGACTGCCCGAATGGGCGAGCGCCACTGCCCAAGTCGCAGATGATGTGTTCAGCACTTCCGGTTTCTATCTGCACACAGGAGCTATGGCCGCCATATGTGCCGGCAGTGGCAAAATCAAGATCGTTGTCGACATAGGCGGCAATTTTTTCCGCGCTGTCAAGCTGCCGTCCGATAGCGGCAGTAAATGCGGCAATTAGTTTGCCGCGAACCTGCGAGGCGGTGAGAGAGTAAGGGAGCGAACCGCGCGTGCCCCAAAAGCGTATCTTCAAGTTGCGCTTCCCAGGTCTGCAAGGGCATCATCCACGCTATGGAAAACCTGGTAAACCAGATTGAACCGGCTGATCTTGAACACCTCCTCGACCAGGGGTTGCAGTGCGGCGATGACGATGCGTCCGCCTTGCGCCTTCACTTGCCGCGCTGCCAGCATCAGCACGCGCAACCCAACGCTGCTTATATAATCGACGGCGGCAAAGTCGAGAATAATATGGACGCCGTCGGATTTACATTCAGCCAAGTGCTTGCTGATACCAAGCTGGAAGGCATCGGCATGGGCATGATCTATCCGCCCATGAGGGGATAGTATCAATATGTTGCCGTGGCGGCGCTGAGCGACTTCCATGAGATCCCTTGGGCAAGGACAAAACGCGGGTGATTTATTCCCTTGCAGGATTATATTCTTGGCGGATTAAACTTTGAAGTACAATTTCAGCAAGTATTATTAATGGGCGTGTCCATGCCGTTTGCCGGCCATGGCGAGAATTTGTGAGGCAAGTTATGGGTAACATAATAACAGGGTTTTTTTTCAGATTTATTCTAGCCATGGTTTTCGTCGTGGCTAGTGCAGGAGCACAGGCAGGTTTTCAGGAAGGAATGAAAGCTTACGTATCTGGCAACTACCCCGTCGCGTTGAAAGAATTCACGGCGCTTGCAATCAAGGGTAATGCAGTCGCCCAGTTCTGGCTTGGGTGGATGTACAACGATGGGAATGGGGTGCCGCAGGACTACCAGCTGGCCATGTCGTGGTACCGCAAGGCGGCTGATCAGGGGAATATGGAAGCGCAGTTTTTCCTCGGGGAAATATACGACAAGGGACACGGTGTGCCGCAGGATTACATCCAGGCAGCGGCATGGTACCGCAAGGCGGCCGAGCAGAATTCGGTGATAGCGCAGCATCGCCTCGGGGTGATGTACGCTTACGGGCTGGGGGTGCCGCAGGATGACCAGCAGGCTGTGTCGTGGTATCGCAAGGCAGCCGAACAGGGAAATATGGAGGCGCAGTTCAATCTTGGGGCGATGTACCGCCAAGGGAAAGGTGTTCCGCAGGACTACACGGAAGCCTTGTCGTGGTATCGCAAGGCAGCCGAACAAGGGAGCATGAAAGCGCAGTTCAATCTTGGGGAGATGTACTACAAGGGAACCGGTGTGCCACAAGATTTGGTGCAAGCGCATAAGTGGTTTAGTGTGGCTGCAAATTCAGGCCATGAAGAGGCTGTAAAGAGTTTGCAAATCATTGAAACCAGGATGACCGCAGAGGAAATCGGGGCGGCGCAGGCGCAGGCGCAGGAATGGCTGGCGCAGCATTAGGGAAACGCTGAACAAGTGCAAAACCGTCATTGCGAGCGCAGCGAAGCAATCCAGAAGGCATCAAAGATCACGATCGCCACGCCGCTTCGCTCCTCGCTATGACAAATTTATTCAGCGTTTCCTTAGAATTACGTTGCGCGCATAATGCAAATCGGATGTCCGTTCCAGATTGAAAGCAAGCGCATAACCGAGTAACTTTCAGCCCTGGACGCACAACTATTTTGATTTGGTTTGGGATACAGGCAATGAGCAACGCAATGACGAAAGTTTTTTTCAAATTAATTCTGGCTGTGGTTTTCCTCGCGGCTGGCCCATGGGCGCGTGCTGGCCTTCAGGAAGGGATAGATGCTTATGACAGGGGAGACTATCAGGCTGCGCTGAAAGAATTCAAGCCGCTCAATGGCGACAAGCGCGCGCAGTTTCTTATGGGTGTGATGTATGAGCAAGGCCATGGTGTCCCGCGTGACGACAAGGCGGCGGCGGGGTGGTATCGCAAGGCGGCCGGGCAGGGGGATGCGGAGGCGCAGTATAACCTTGGGCGGATGTACGATCTGGGACAGGGTGTTCCGCAGGACGACAAACTGGCGGCAGAGTGGTACCGCAAGGCGGCCGAGCAGGGGGATGCGGAGGCGCAGCACAACCTTGGGCTGAAGCATCGCCAGGGTCGAGGTGTTCCGCAGGATGATAAATTGGCGGCAGAGTGGTTCCGCAAGGCCGCCGAACAGGAGAATGCAGATGCGCAGAACAACCTTGGGCTGCTGTATGACTTGGGGCAAGGTGTTCCGCAGGACGACAAAATGGCGGCAGAGTGGTACCGCAAGGCCGCCGAACAGGGGAACGCACAGGGACAGAACAACCTCGGGGTAATGTACCGCCAGGGCCGGGGTGTTGCGCAGGACTACAAGCTGGCGGCAGAGTGGTACCACAAGGCCGCCGGGCAGGGAAATGCCGATGCGCAGCACAACCTTGCGATACTGTACGACTTGGCGCATGGCGGTGCGGCCGAACACCAGATGGCGGCAGAGTGGTTCAGCAAGGCGGCTGAGCAGGGGAATGCGGAGGCGCAGAACAGCCTCGGGGTTATGTATTACCAGGGGTACGGCGTTGCGCAGGACTACAAATTGGCGGCAGAGTGGTATCGCAAGGCTGCCGGGCAGGGAAATGCCGATGCGCAGCACAACCTTGGGATAATGTACCGCCAGGGCCAGGGTGTTCCACAGGATGACAAGATTGCGGCAGAGTGGTACC
>Ga0080064_1007654_pt1 | contig 10758 bp, 7 predicted proteins | sample Subgrocontami54m_FD_69260 | JGI IMG/M metagenome (GOLD analysis project Ga0080064, IMG submission 69260) | Subsurface groundwater microbial communities from S. Glens Falls, New York, USA - GMW46 contaminated, 5.4 m (SPADES assembly) (version 2) ... | reverse complement strand
CGCCCGGCGCCCGGCCATCCTTTCGGGGGGCGCGTTCCAGTCGCCACAGCTCCTGATGCTGTCCGGCATCGGCCCGCCGGAGGAGCTGCAACGTCATGGCATCGCCGTCGCGCACGCGCTGCTGGGCGTCGGCCGCAACCTGCAGGATCACCTCGATTTCACGCTGCTCTACAAGGCCAGGAGCCCGCATCTCTTCGGCTTCACGCCGGCGGGCCTGGCACGGCTGCCCTCCGAGATCCTGCGCTGGCGGCGCGAGCGTCGCGGCCTGCTCACCACCAACTTCGCCGAGTCCGGCGGCTTCGTGAAGACCGATCCGGGATTGGCGCGGCCCGACATCCAGTTGCACTTCGTCCTCGGCCTCGTCGACGATCACGCGCGCAAGCGCCACTTCGCAACCGGCTACAGCCTGCACACTTGCGTGCTGCGCCCCAAGAGCCGCGGCAGCGTCGGCCTCCTCGATGCCGATCCCATGAGCGCCCCGCGCATCGACCCGGCCTTCCTCGCCGATGGCGACGACCTCGAGGCGCTGCTGAAAGGGGTCAAGATCGCCCGCCGCATCCTGGAGGCGCCGCCCTTTCGCGTGCTCAACCCGGTCGAGCTCTACGCCGGGAACGTACACGACGATGCAGGTCTGCGCGCGGAGATCCGCAAGCGCGCCGACACCATCTATCACCCCGTCGGCACCTGCCGCATGGGGGCGGCGGATGACGCTGGCGCCGTCGTCGATCCGGCGCTGAAGGTGCGCGGGCTCGAGGGGCTTTACGTCGTCGACGCCTCGGTGATGCCGACGCTGATCGGCGGCAACACCAACGCGCCCACCATCATGATCGCCGAGAAGGCGTCCGACCTGCTGCGGGCCGCCTGAGCCGGTGTCAGACCCTCCGGGTCTGATACCGTGGCGCCAACCTCGTTGCCGCACCATCGGCTCGACGGCCGATCACGCCTTCCAGTTTTCCTCGCAATCTCAATATCTTAACCCTTTCACCCGGGAGCCTCCGACTGTTCCCGCAGGAACAGCGCGCTGGGCCCAGATGTCTCAATTTGCCCGCACGCAAGGGATCGGCGCACGCGTGCCTAACAGCAAGGGTGAGAGACTATGGCGAGCTTGGAGTTGACGAACGGGGACGTGGCTCTCGACGACGCCCAGAACACGTGGCGCGATGCGGTCGGGCGCACCTCGCAAGCGGGGAGAGGGTACGCGCGCGCCCGCCGGCAGCTCCCACCGTTCCCCACGGAACAGCCGCCGCCCCCTGCAGAGCCTAGAGTGCCCCCAACGACGAGCCCGATCCCGATTGCGATCTCGACTACGTGCCGAATGTCGGGCGCCGGAAGGCCGTTAACTACGCGATGTCGAACTCCTTCGCCTTCGGCGGCCTCAATGCGGTGCTGGTGTTCGGCCCCGCCCCGGCATGAGCGGCAGGATCGACATCCGGAGAAGCTCGTGGAACTCTGCGGTGAACATGGGTGAGTGAGGGTGCCGTGGACGCCACCTGCCAGCGCTCGAATGACGCCAGTCCGAGCGAGCCCGGCTCGCGCGTGCTGAGCGATCAGACCGAGACCCGGACCATCAACCTGGCGCTGCAGGGCGGCGGCGCGCACGGCGCCTTTGCCTGGGGCGTGCTCGACAAGCTCCTCGAGGATGGCCGCATCGCCATCGAGGGCATCTCGGCGACCAGCGCCGGGGCCATGAACGCGACCGTCCTCGCCTACGGCTTCGCCGAAGGCGGACCCGAGGGCGCGCGCAAGGCGCTGGCGGCGTTCTGGCGCCGCATCGCCCATGCGGCCGGCGTCTCGCCGCTGCAGCAATACCTGTTCGGGATGGATTTCGCTCCCTTCGTTCAGGCCTTCGACGTGTTCGTGCGGCTGTTCTCGCCCTATCAGTTCAACCCGCTGAATTTCAACGTCCTGAGGCGCGTGCTCGAGCAGTCCGTCGACTTCGAGCGCCTGCGCCGCAGCTCGAGCATCAAGCTGTTCCTGAGCGCGACCAACGTGCGCACCGGCAAGGTTCGCGTGTTCAAGAATGCCGAGATCACCCCCGATGCCGTGCTGGCCTCGGCCTGCCTGCCGACCGTGTTTCAGGCCGTCGAGATCGACGGCGAGGCTTACTGGGACGGCGGCTATATGGGCAATCCGGCGATCTTCCCGCTGATCTACGAGTGCAGCTCGCGCGATGTCGTCGTAGTCCACATCAATCCGATCGCGCGGCCGGACGTGCCGATCACGGCGCCCGAGATCCTCAACCGCATCAACGAAATCTCCTTCAACTCCTCGCTGATGCGGGAGATGCGGGCGATCGCCTTCGTCACGCGCCTGATCGACGAGGGCAAGGTCACGGACGGCGCCATGCGGCGCATGCTGATCCACGCCATCGCCGCCGACGACGTGATGCAGGGCCTCGGCGCCAACAGCAAGCTCAACGCCGACTGGGAGTTCCTGACGCACCTGAAGGAAGTCGGGCAGGCCAAGACCGCGGCGTGGCTCGACAGCCATTTCGGCGATCTATCGGTGCAATCGAGCGTCGACTTCGCGCACTATCTCTGAGGCTCCTCCGAACCCCTGGTGCGGTTCTACCCGGATTCGACGATCAACTAACCAAGGTGCTGAACCAAGCAGCTCGCCGCCGCCGTGTAAGCGGTCCGACGGCCCGAGAGGGCGCTGACACCCGCACACGCACGCGCCAAAAAGCCATCAATCCCACGCCAAAGCGGCATATGGTCCTGATCGATGCGAATTTCGGCGACTTGCCAGAGGAGTGACGCGATGTTGGCCAGAATTGCCCACACCACGGATTTCTCACCCCAAAGCGCTGTAGCGTTCCTCCACGCCCTGCGGCTCTCTCTCGACGCCCGCAGCAGCTTGGACCTGCTCCACGTCAAAGGTCACGCCGAGGACGACGCTTGGCAATCGTTTCCGCACGTACGCGAGGTTCTTGTCCGGTGGGGATTGCTCGGCGCACAGGCCACACCGGCCGACATCGAGGTCGAGCTCGGCGTGCGCGTGGCCAAGATCGAGATCGATCGTGGCGATGCGCTCGGCGGCATCAGCGAATTCTTCCTGACCCATCGTCCCGATCTCGTCGTTGTCGCGACGCACGGGCGGCAAGGGATCAACCGTTGGCTGCATGGCTCGGTTTCGCAGGAAGTGTCGAAACGCGCCCATGTGCCAACCCTGTTGATCGGTCCCGACAGCAGGGGCTTTGTCGACGCACAGACGGGCCAGATGAGGCTTCAGCGTGTCCTCGTCCCGGTGGCGCCAACACCCTCGCCGGCGCGAGCGCTCGAGCTTCTGTCGTCGTTGCTCGCCGCGGTCGGTGTGACGCGCGACGCCTTCGAGCTGATGCACGTCGGCGATGCCATGCCCGATGTCCTGGAAGTGGGGGGAGGATCCAGGAAGATCGAATGCTTGGAGGGCCCGGTTGTCGAGACAATCCTGCGGGTGGTCGACGAACGCAAGGTCGATCTCATTGCCATGCCAACGGCCGGCCATCATGGCTTTCTCGATGCCTTCCGCGGCAGCACGACCAGCCGCGTGCTCGCGCATGCGCCATGCCCGGTCCTGGCGTTGCCCTTGATAAGGGCCTGAACTGAGTTTGCGCGCGGCGATCACCGGCTCGGCCGCAAGGATCGGCCAGGCATACCTGCATGCCAATGCGCGAGATCTCAGCCCAGCCGGCGGCGGTAGAGCGCGATCAGGCGCTCCCAGTGCCGCTCGGCGGCGGGCTTGTCGTAGACCTTGCGCTGCGGGAAGGCGAAGCCGTGATGGACGCTCGCGTAGAGCTCGAGCTCACCCGGGCTGCCGGCGCGCTCGAACAAGCCGCGCAGCTGCTCGACCATCGGCAGGGGAGCCAGCTCATCGATCTCCGCGCAGGCGATGTAGAGCTCGCCCTCGACCTTGCCGAGCGACAGATGCGGGCTCTCCACCGCATCGCTGACCAGCCAGGTGCCGTAGAACGAGGCCGCGGCAGCGACGCGGTCGGGATAGCGCGCGGCGGCAGCGAGTGCGTAGGGCCCGCTCATGCAATAGCCGTGCACGCCGACCGGCCCACGCTTCACGCCGTCTTGGGCGTCGACGAACGCGAGCATGGCCGCGACGTCGTCCATCACCGGCGGGATCGTCATCTTGGTGCGCACCGCGCGCATGCGCTGATGCTCTTGGCTGCCGTGCACGAGCACATCCGGCCCGTACTTCGTGTCACGTCCGGCACGGTAATAGAGATTGGGCAGCAGCACGCAGTAGCCGACCGTGGCGAGCCGCCGCGCCATGTCGCGCAGCTCCTCGCGGATGCCGGGTGCGTCCATCAGGAACAGCACGGGGGGATGCGCGCCGCGCTCCGGCCGGCAGATGAAAGTCTCCATCACGCCATCTTTGGTGGCGATGTCCAAGGTCTGCTCGATCATGGTCTGGTCCTCCCGATGGGGCCAGCCTACGCGATCCCGGCAGGCCCGGTCACCGGGGTCGTGGGGTTGGGATGGCTACATTGATATCTCACGTGCTATTCGCCCCTTGGTTTCCTCTGACCGAAGTAAGGGCTATGCCATTGGGTGGCAGGCAGGCCGGGGCGGTGCCATGGCGGACGACGCAAGAAAGCGCAAGCGGCGCGGGGCGATAGCTCCCGCCGATGCGCCTGCGTCGACGGGTGAGCCTGCCGGCGCCGCGGCGCACGCAAAGCCCGTGAGCGCCACGCCGCCAGGCGTCACGCCCTCGATGGCGCAGTTCCTCGAGATCAAGGCCGCCAATCCCGACTGCCTGCTGTTCTACCGCATGGGCGACTTCTACGAGCTGTTCTTCGAGGACGCGGTTGCCGCCGCCCAGGCGCTCGGCATCGTGCTCACCAAGCGCGGCAAGCACTTGGGCGCGGACATCCCCATGTGCGGCGTGCCGATCCACCGCGCCGACGAGTACCTGCAGCGGCTGATCAGGCAGGGCTTTCGCGTGGCCGTGTGCGAGCAGCTGGAGGACCCGGCCGAGGCGAGGAAGCGCGGCTCCAAGGCGGTGGTGCGCCGCGACGTGGTGCGCCTCGTCACGCCGGGCACGCTGACCGAGGACAGCCTGCTCGATGCCAAGGCACGCAATTATCTCACCGCCGTCTTCGATGGCCCGAAGGGGCCAAAAGGCACGATCGCACTCGCCTCGCTCGACATCTCCACCGGCGAGTTCGAGGTGGGCGAGGTGCCAGCGGCCGACTTCCCCGGCGAGATCGTGCGCCTCTCGCCCAGCGAGGTAATCGCGGCCGACCGGCTGCTTGCCGATGCGCACGTGCGCCAGTGGCTCGGCATCGCCGGCGCGGCGGCGACGCCGGTGCCCGGCGCCTCCTTCGACAGCCTGGCCGGCGAGCGGCTGTTGAAGGCGCAGCTGGGCGTCGCCGACCTGCAGGCCTTCGGCGCCTTCTCGCGGGCCGAGCTTGCCGCAGTCGGGGCCCTCCTCAAGTATGTCGAGCTGACGCAGATCGGCAAACGCCCGTGCCTGCGGCCCCCGCGCCGCAGCGCGCCCGCCAACCGCCTGGTCATCGATGCCGCGAGCCGCGCCAGCCTCGAGCTGCTGCGCTCGCTGTCGGGGGAGAAGGGCGGCAGCCTGCTCGCCGCCATCGATCGCACCGTGACCGGGCCCGGCGCGCGCGAGCTGGCGGCCCGGCTTTCCAGCCCGTTGCGCGACTGCCAGGCGATCGCAGCGCGCCTCGACGCGGTGGGCTTCCTGCACGAGGACGAGACGCTGCGCGGCGACCTGCGCACCAGCTTGCGGGCTGCGCCCGATATCGCCCGCGCCATCTCCCGGCTGGCGCTGCAGCGCGGGGGCCCGCGCGACCTTGCCGCGGTGCGCGAGGGCATGGGCGCGGCCGCTCGGTGCGCGCGTCTGCTGCGCGAGGCCGCCGGCAGCATTGGCCTGCCTGACGCGCTGGCTAATGTGGCGCAGCGCCTGACCGGCTGCTCGCGCGCCCTCGAAGGCCTGCTCGCCCGCGCCCTTGTCGACGACCCGCCCCACCTGCGGCGCGACGGCGGCTTCGTGCGCGCGGGCCACCGTGCCGATCTCGATGACGCGCGCGCGCTGCGCGACGACAGCCGCAAGGTGATGGCGGCGCTGGAGGCCAAGTACCTCGAGGCCACGGGCATCAAGTCGCTGAAGGTTCGCCACAACAACATCCTGGGCTTCTATATCGAGGTGCCGGCCGGCGCGTCGAAGCCGATGCTGAGCGAGCCGCTGACCGCCACCTTCCGACACCGCCAGACCATGGCCGGCGCCGTGCGCTTCAGCACCGAGGAGCTGGTCGAGACCGAGAGCCGCATCACCGCCTCGGCCGACCGCGCGCTCGGCATCGAGCAGGAGGTGTTCGCCGAGCTGGCGGCGGCCGTCGGCGCGGAGGAGCGCGCCGTCGGCGAGCTGGCGGCGGCGCTGGCCGAGCTCGACTGCGAGGCGGGCCTTGCCGAGGTGGCGGCCGAGCAGGGCTTCACACGGCCCGCGCTCGACGACAGCATCACCTTCGAGATCCGCGGCGGGCGCCATCCCGTGGTGGAGCAGGCGCTGAAGGCCGCCAAGGCCGGCGCGTTCATCGACAACGACTGCGTGCTCGCCGCCGCGCGCCCCGAGATGCCCACCGGCTTCGACGAGGTGACGGAGGCGCGCATCTGGCTCGTCACCGGGCCCAACATGGCCGGCAAGTCCACCTTCCTGCGCCAGAACGCGCTCATCGCCGTGCTCGCCCAGATGGGCTCGTTCGTGCCGGCGAAGTCGGCCCATGTCGGCATCGTCGACCGGCTGTTCTCGCGCGTCGGCGCCGCCGACGATCTGGCCCGCGGGCGGTCGACCTTCATGGTGGAGATGGTCGAGACGGCGGCGATCCTGAACCAGGCGACCGAGCGCTCGCTGGTGGTGCTCGACGAGATCGGCCGCGGCACCGCCACCTTCGATGGCCTGTCGATCGCCTGGGCGGTGGTCGAATACCTGCACGAGGTCAACAAGTGCCGCGCATTGTTTGCCACGCACTATCACGAGCTCACCGCGCTGGCGACACGCTTGCCCCAGGTCGCCAACGTGACGATGGACGTGCGCGAATGGCGCGAGGAGATCGTGTTCCTGCACAAGGTCAAGGGCGGCGCCGCCGACCGCAGCTACGGCATCCAGGTGGCCAAGCTCGCGGGCCTGCCCAAGCCGGTGACGGCGCGGGCCGCCGAGGTGCTGGCGCTGTTGGAGAAGGCCGACGGCAAGGCGCCCGACGGCGAAGCCCTCCTGACCGACCTGCCGCTATTCGCCGCCGCCCGGCCCAAGTCGCACGTGCCGGCCGCTGCGGGCCCATCCCCGGTCGAGGCGGCGCTGGCCGCCGTCAACCCGGACGAGCTCACGCCCAAGGCCGCGCTCGACGCGCTCTACCGGCTGAAGGATCTGGCAGGCAAGGATCAGGGGTAATATCGATACTCGGCTCAGCTCAGCTCAGCTCATTTCAATCTTCAAGAACCGCGCCAGGTTCAAGCCGCCGATCTTCCTGCTGGCTTCCAATGCTGCGCCACGCGCCAGGTCCTCGAACCGCGCACGAACTTGCGCCGGACTGAAATCCGGGTAGTCGGTGCCCAAGCAGGTGCGGTCGTGAAAGCCGGAAAACAGATAACGAAGATCGAGATCGAGGGACGAACCGGGGTAGCGCATCATCGTCAGCGAAATGTCGAGCAGGATGTTTGGCGTGTGCCGCGCCAATTGCATCCATCGCATCAGCTCGACGCAGCCGCCATGGACAAGGACGAGGCGCGTGTCGGGCGACGCTTTCAGAAGTTTGGCGACACAATAAAGTGGGTCAGCGTCCGGATACCTGTCGATCGGCGTGTGAAAATAGGTGCAAAGAAAAACCGCCAGACCCCTGCGTGTCGCCGCCTGAAAGGTGTCGACAAGGCGCGGGTCGCCATATGTGAAACTCGAATAGCGCGGATGCAGCTTGATGCCGCGAAAGCCCAGGTCCTTGACCGCATCCAGCTCGATGTCGATTGCGCCCGCCGCCTTCGGCGTTACGCCCGCGATCGGAACGAGCTCGGGAAACTCCCTGCAGCGATCGGCAAAGGCGGCGTGTTGATAGCCGTCATGCTCGGCGATACCGACCGCGCACGCGCGGGCAAAGCCCGCCTCGCGTAATTGTCCCACCAGCGCCTCGAACGAGGCATCGGCTTTTCCCAGCCATTTGCCGGACAGCGTGGGATGCGACAAGGAATCGAACAGTGCGATTTCAGTCATTCGCCCAAGGCCGGATGATGGGGTGCGAGAAGCAGAATGGCATGCTCAAGCGACCTCGATGTTGACAAGCGTCATCACGTCTTCTGTCAGCGCAATCACCTCCGATCGGGTCGGCGCAACGGCGAGGACGAAGCCCGGTCGTTCGTCTGCGTTCACGGGCGTCACGACCCGGCTGCCCAAGGGCGTACCGAATTCCAGATGAATGACGCCGTCCAGCGCAGCTGCCTTGCTGATCCCTTCGATGCGATGAATGGTTCCCTCCGGCAGCTCGAAAAAGCGAAACATCCCGGCGTGATCTTCGCTCGTCTCGGGAATCGTGACGGCCTCTCCCATGGCCTGTCGCAGCCGAAGAGCCAGCAGATCAATCCCGGACATGCGCGGCAACAGCTGGGTCGCAACGCGAACGCCACAGCCGCGTGCCGCGATCTCTATGAGCCGGACACCCTCACTGGTGACAATCATTTCGGCGTGCGAGAAGCCCATGGAAATACCCACAGTCCGGATCACGATCTCGTTCAGCCGCCGGATTTCATCGAGCGTCGCCGCAGGGAACGTCGCCGGATAGATCTGTCGCAAGCCATAGGAGTAGGGTGGCTTGCACATGGTTTTTTCACCGATCGCAAGGACACGGACCCTGTCGTTGCAAACAAAGGATTCCACCGAGCATTCGGGGCCGAACAGGAGCTCCTCCACTATAATGCGCCTGGAACGTGACGCCGCCAGCGCGCGCAGAGCGGCGGAGGGCAGGTCCGAGGGCTCATTGACCTTGGTGACACCCCGGCTTGCCTGATTGTCGGTGGGCTTGAGAATGACCGGCAAGCCGATCTCCTGCGCCGCGGCAATTGCCTCCTCGACCGACATTGCCAGGCGGTAGCGGGGGCCGGTGAGCCCAGCGCGGCGACACGCTTCACGCAATTGCCATTTGTCGGTGGCCCGGATGGCGGCCTCGTGACCGATGCCCGGCAGGCCGAGCCGTGCGGCGACAAAGGCAACGCTGGCGACCGCGACGTCGGTCTGTTCCGTCAGAATTGCCTGCGGCCGGAATTGCGACGCAACACGCAAGAGCTCGTTTCGATCCGAGGCATCCACGATCACGGAGCGGTCGGCCAGCGCCAAGGCTGGCGCACCGGCATTGATATCCGTGACCAATACCTCACAACCTAGCGCCTTGGCTTTCAGGATGACGGGGGTTTGAGCTGGCCCCGCCGTCACGATCATGACGCGGGGCTTGCCCATGCTTCGGACGGCGGTCATTCCCTAGGCGATCCTTGGCAGATGTCATGGTCGTGCTCGACCCCGATCATAGCCAAGACCATGTGCTCGCGGCGCGCTGGCCGGCAAGCTCGCACCGCGCCAGGATGCTCGTCAAGGGCAACGCGCTGCCGAGCGTATTGGCCGCGATCTCGCGGAGACAAATCGCTCCGAAGTCGATACCGTCCCGAACGGAAGCTCGTCCTCTCGCAGCTATCTGCGCTGCCTGGCCTGGAAATGCTGCGGACTGCCGCCAATGCAACGCCTGATCCGGAGCGCTCGATCTGGCAGGTTTCTTGGGGGTCGCATTCGATGGACGCGAACGACAAGGCCGCGCTGTTGAAGCGCTACTCCGACCGACTCGCGCAATACGGGGCGACCGACGCGGCATTGGGCTGGACCAAGTCGAAGCAGAAGCTGCGCTACCGAATTCTGCTCAACTATTGGCTCACCCAGCCCTCGCCGCTGCCGTTACGCATCCTGGACTTCGGCTGCGGCTTCGGCGACTTCTATGGGTATGCGCGCGAGTGCGGCGTGGACATCGACTATACGGGGCTCGACATCAACGCGGATCTCATCGAGGTCGCGCGCCGGCGTTACCCCGACGCGCGCTTCCTCTGCCGGGACGTCTTCGAGCAGCCGTTCACGGAATCCTTCGACCTCGTCCTATCCAGCGGCGTTCACAACCACCGGCTCGTGGACAATCGCGCATTCGTCGAGCGCACCTTCGAGCTGTTCGATTGCACCTCCACCATCGGCTTTGCCGTCAATTTCCTTTCAAACCGGTTCACCTTCCAAAATGCAGGCAACTACCACTCGGCGCCGGAACAGATCCTGGCGCTTGGGCTTCGACATTCGTTGCGGGTCAGCCTCAGGCACGATTACATGCCATTCGAATTCACGGTCTTCGTCGACAAGCGCAACGAGATCGACGAAGAGCTCACAGTGTTCCTTCCGTTTGTCCAGGATTGCACGGCATAGGCATGCCTATCACTCAGGTCACCGCGGCCCGGCATGGGCTGCTGATCCGGTCCGTCAGCAATCACGGACGCAGCGGCGCTAGCCCGCCCCGCCCCGCTTCGCCGCCGCATAGCGCGCCTTGGCCTCGTCATTGGGCGGATAGAGGCCGGGGAGCGCGGCGCCCTTTTCCACCTCCTGCATGACCCAGTCCTCGAGCCGCTCCTGCTCGGGCGCCAGCGCCGCGACCTCGCCGACCAGCGCTGCCGGAATGACGACGGCGCCGTCGGCATCGGCCACGATCACGTCGCCGGGGATGACGGCGACGCCGCCGCAGCC
>Ga0080064_1007652_pt1 | contig 10759 bp, 13 predicted proteins | sample Subgrocontami54m_FD_69260 | JGI IMG/M metagenome (GOLD analysis project Ga0080064, IMG submission 69260) | Subsurface groundwater microbial communities from S. Glens Falls, New York, USA - GMW46 contaminated, 5.4 m (SPADES assembly) (version 2) ... | reverse complement strand
CATTGATCTTAGTTGGTTCAATCGGTTCAATCTCATTCGCGAGAAGTGTCAGCGAATCTCTCAATGAACACCCAACCGTAGTGGCGGCTGTAGCTCCCATTCTTCCGCCGATCGCGCGTCAAGCGCGAGTCGAAGGTGACGTGAAGGTGGAAGTAAAGATTGATGAAAACGGGAATGTTCAATCCACTAAAGTAGTCGCAGGGCATCCACTCGTGTCGAAGGCGAGTGAAACTGCCGCAAAGAAATGGAAGTTTAGCCCCCTCGGGCAGGAGCCTTCTATTCGCACCGTTGAATTAACATTTAGCTTTGATTGTGTCGATAAAGATAAATTGGCGCCTGACTCGACGATCATCTTCATTCCGCCATATGAAGTTGAAGTGAAGTATTGATTTGAATTGAGTGATGTCTCCACCGCACGCCGAACAATTCGTTGCAGGTGAGCGCGGGATAGCGTGCTTCTCAACTGGCTTTATCCGGCGCGGGTTGTGTGCCGCCGCCCGCGCCACCTGAACTCAATCGTTCGGCGGCTACAATCGGGTTCCCCTGGAAGGAGAAAGAAATGAAAAAGGAAACACAGGAGTTGTCGCGACGGCAAATGCTCGCTGCTATGGCTATATCATCGCTAGGTGGAATCGCAAAGGGATCCGTAATCAACAAGCCAAAGGGAGCAAATCATCTCGTTCCCGACAGGAAAAGCCGGGTTGTCACATTCGATGCACAGGTCAGCCGAGATGGCCAACGGAGCGTGACGGTGCCGATCAGCATTGATGTCGCCAAGACTGTGATAATTGTGTGCGACATGCAAAATGACTTCGGGGCCAAAGGCGGCATGTTTGACCGCGCCGGAAACGACATCTCCATGATTCAGAGAGCTGTCGGGCCGACCGCGAGAGTCCTGGCTTCGGCCCGCCGCGCAGGCGTTAAAATCGTCTATCTCAAAATGGGATTTCGTCCTGATCTCTCGGACCTGGGTGCTTCCGACTCTGTGAATCGGGTGCGACACCTGGAGGGGTTCAAAGTAGGGGAGAGCGTTCGTGCCCCCGATGGTCGAGAAAGTCGGATTCTGATTCGCGACAACTGGGGCACCGACATTGTTCCTGAACTAAAACCGAAGGCTGACGATGTCGTTCTCTACAAGCATCGATTCAGCGGTTTCTACCAAACCGAATTGGATGCCACGCTAAAAACGCTCGGAGCCAAGCATCTTATCATCACTGGCTGCACCACGAGTGTATGTGTGGAGTCGACGATTAGAGACGCGATGTTCAGAGACTATTTGCCTGTGTTGCTGGCGGACTGTACGGGCGAGCCAATCGGATACAGTTTTCCGAGAACCAATCACGAAGCTTCTCTCCTGGTCATTAAAACATTATTGGGTTGGGTTTCCGGCTCAGAGGAGTTTATGAAAGCCCTCAAAGAGGTGTAGCTAGCGCGCCGCCGAACAACTCGTTGCAGGTGAGCCGCGATTGCGTGTCCTTCATCAAGGCTTTATCCGCTCAGGTTGTCGCGACTCGCGCGGCCACCTGAACTCAGACGTTAGACAGCAGATCGAACATTCGAGCGTGATGGATACCATCTTGGAGTGTCACAGTCGTCTGGGTGCGCTGCTTGGTGTCGGCGCTGAATCCGTCGATGTCTTGCGGCGGGCTGAGGAACACCGACGCTACTGGCGTCCAGAACGTGTCAAGGTCGTGCTCTTGGCGGAATCGCATGTGTACACCACGCCAGAAGAACTGACTCGGACTATTTCACTTCCGCCTTCAGCGCCGGCTGGCCTGCCTCGTGGGTTTGTTCGGCTTGTGTATTGTCTTGGCTATGGCGAGAACCGCCTTCTGAATCAATCGATCGAATCTCCGAAGAACAAAGGCACGCCGCAGTTCTGGAAGATCTTCTACAGCTGCGCCAATCCCATCACAGCCAACAGCGATTTCGCCCCGATTCAGGCATCGACGCCCCCGGCGCAGCGGATCGCAAACAAGATCAGGTTGCTAAACACCCTCCAAGAACTGGGCGTCTGGTTGCTCGATGCCAGCTTGGCGGCGCTCTATTTGCCAGGCCGGCCAAAGCCAGATCCGAGAACCTTGGAGGCTTGTCTTCAGGTTGGCTGGGATCATCACGTTCGACGCGTCGTGGAAGCCGCGAATCCCGCTCACATTGTTTGCGTCGGAAAGGGAGTTGCGCGAGCTCTCGGAAAGCGGCTCTCGGATACCCGCGTGCCGGTCACCGTGCTGGCGCAGCCGAACGCGCGTCTTACCTCGGCTGAGCATCACGAATCGTTTGAAACGTACTACCGGGTCGTTCGTCAGGCAAACGCAATTCCTTTGTGAGGTTCGTGGTCTGCTGTCTAACAAATCGTTGGACGCGAGCGGCGGGGGCGTGTTTCTCAACTTGATTCGTCCGGCGATGCTTGATTGAATTCGCGCCGCCGCGTCAACTCAACCGTTAGACGACAGGAGGAGGTAAAAGCCCGTGGCTGGACACCCAACGCGTTGGTACTCGTACTTAATCGTGGGATTATTCGGTGTCGTTGTGATGGTCGTCACCCTTGTAGTCGTTTCCGTTTTCGCAGCATTGTTCTGGAGTTCAGCGCCCGACATGACGGAGCGATCGATCCTCCCGGTTCTCATCAACTCGCTTGTCGGCGCTGCGCTTTATGGTGCGATTGCCTTCCTTTCGGCCGCGCTTTGGCCAGACAACGGCTGGAGATGGGGGCTCGTTCTGATCGCGCCACTTGCAGTGATACTGGCACTATCTGTGGCCTTCGCTGGATATGTGGCGGCGTTCTTCCGTAACGACTTCCCGGTTCTCGTTATATGTTTTACGGCTGCTAGTGCCGGAGCGCATTTAGGGAAAATCTGGATTCGGCGCGTTCGAAGCAAGCTCGAGGGCTAGTGGAGCGTAGTCTGTCGTCTAACAATTCGTTGCAGGTGAGCCGCGGGGAGCGTGCTTCTCAACTTGCGTGGTCCGGCGAAGCTTGCGTGTCCCCGCCGCGGCCACCTGAACTCCGACGTTCGGTCGCTTCATTGACACAATTCCTACTTTTTTGTGTTTATCGTTTCGCGGCACAATCTCAGCCTCGGTAAGCCACTCGGAGCATCGCTTACGCTCATCCCACCAAGTACATTGATAGGTTACAAGCCCCCTCACTCCGCGGATCTCAACCGCTACGATAATCGCGGGGATTTCCTTATCAACAAGAACTTCCGATCCTATTGGAAAAATTTCAATCATCCTCGTATCCTTGAGGCGCAACCGAACAAATCATTGAACCGGGGCGGCGGGAGCGTGCTTTTCATCTTGTCCGCTCCGGGCTAAACTTGCGTGTCGCGCGCCGCCCGGTTAATTCAAACGTTCGCCGCCTGCTAGACGACAACGCGAAAATCGCAGATTGCTTGCGCTCGACCTGGAAACTTGAATTTGTTTTCCATCTCATATAGTTTTTGAAATTAAGAACGTTGTGAGTGTTCAAACAGGTTCCTAAATCAAATCCAGCAGACTGTTGCCAAAAGTTATGAGAATTTGTCCGCTTTGTCAGCAAAAATACGATAACGCGGAAATCAGATTTTGCGGGGCTGACGGACGGCCGCTTATTGAACAGGAGAATCTTGCCGCGCAATCTCAGCCGCAACAAGCCGCAGTCAGCGGAGCTACCGCCGAACAGGTCGCCGCGCCGTTTTCGGCGAGTTTGGCGATGGCGTTTTTTGCCCATTATTTTGTTGGACAACCGGGCTGGTACGGTGGTGTCAACGGCTATACCCCCAGCGGTTCAACTACTGTTCCTTGTCAGACGAACGTCAAAGTCAACTCAATCAATCTCGCTTACAATCTGCTGGCGATTGCGTTTTGGCATTTGCGCGAAAACAACTTGATTCGATTTACGCCCGGAGCCAAACAAGGCTTTATCTTTAAATACACGCCGCTCATCATCGAATTCAACCGCTTGAATCAAACGAAAATTCCCGGTTTAGAATTCGATCTGATGGAAATCATCAAGCAGTCCGCACCCGGCGTAACAATCTTTGCGGTTGTTCAGCAACTTTTGGGACAACTTGCCTATTACCCGCATGAAAAAGTTTTCCAAAGGCTGACGCAATGGATGATTCAACTTGGTTATGGGCAGCCGGATGTCTCGCCAAAACCTTTTTTCAGTATTCGCAACGCGGCAAGTATGGATTTTGAGTTTACGCCTGATTGTCAGCGCATCGAGGGCAGCGAACAGGCGGCGCAAATCATTCACGGAAGTTGGATGAAATTTCAAGCCGAACAGTCAGATGTTTTCCGGCTTCTGTACGATGAAGTGGAACGCGCCGTCAGAGGCAACACCAAACTCAAGACCAAACACAGTGATTTTGATTTTTGAGAAGCGTTATCGCGCCCGATTTATTTCGCAAATGCACAAAAATCTTTAAAAAGAGTGCGAAAACAACTTCAAAGACGACGCTCCGTATAAAAATGAAGGCGACGGCGAACAATTCAATGGACGTGAGGGCGAAACAGCTACTTTCTTTTACGTTGCTTTGTTTCCCTTAACTTGTGTGTTGGCGGTTTCGCCCCAGGTCATCTCAATCGTTCGACGGCTTTCTAATTTCGATTAAGGAGAATCAAGATGACAAAGAAAACAAATTTAAGTTTGCTAAAGCATTTGTTGTTTGCCGCAATGGCCAGCGTGGCAGTCCTGCTAGTCGCTATCCCTCCAGTCGTGGCCCAAGATCAGTGGGACAAGGGTGACGAGTGGCGCGCCCCGTACAAAGTTGGGGACTTTGTTCAATTCAGCATTTCTGGTCGGGCATCGGATTTTCAGAAGTGTAAGGTCAGTAACAACGAGCCGGGATTTCCTATGCGGGTTGAGTGTGACGCCTTCAAGCAATGGACGGCGGGTTCTTACGTCGTTTACGGCAAAAGTTCAATTCAGGGGGCGGCAGGCATCGCGGAGAAGGCGAAGAACAACGCTAAACCTGAAGAAACCGAAAAGCCTGTGGAAGATCAGGCGGGAGGCATCGAACGGCCGGATGAGGGCGAGTGTCAATTCAACGAACAGGCCGGTACGGCTTCAAGAAATGCCAAACCGTCCGAGCAGCTCTTCAAAAGGGTAATTTACGAGAGGTATCGGGACATGGAGAGTGGGCGCAAAGTCGGTGTGACTTTCAAGACGTTTACTCTGAATAAATCCTTCGTCAATCGCCTCACGGGCAGCGGCCTGTTACATGACGGCGCACCACGGGGAGCAACCGTCTACCGGTATAAAACAGACTTTTTTACATGCGTCAAATACACTGATAGCATTCTGCGGACTGACGTTCAGGAAGGTTATTTCGCCTGCTTCAAAGACAAGTCCGGGGAATGGGCCTGCGCTGAGGATGGTCGACGGAATTGGAGCCAGAAGCACCTCGCCGTCAAGTAGCCTTCGCGCAAAGTAGGAGTCAATATCCACCTTACTCTTGAGGAAGTCCTGTTGTCATTCAAGCGATTTGACGCCGTGATCAGAAACAGTTCCATCACACGCGTGAAGGAATTTCGTCGCAGCAGCGAAGATTGATTGTTTGCACAGGGCCGTCGAACAAATCGTTGCAGGTGAGCCGCGATTGCGTGCCCTTCATCAAGTCCATAGTTTTTCAGGTTGTCGCAATTCGCGCGGCCACCTGAACTCCGACGTTCGGCGGCTTTCATTCTTCGGAAGAGAACATGGCAATCGAATCCAGCCCACGAATCGTTTCTACAACAGTACTGGGACTGCGGTAATAATGCGTGGCAAGAAGAGATTTGTGATCATCATCGCGCTGGCGTTGCTGCTTGCCTGTATCGTCGCGCTGAGACTGCGAAGGGACCAGCCGGTTGGCCCGAGTGTGTCGGAAACTTCGCGACTAATCGGAGGCCCGGCCTTCGAAGTTCAGGTCGAGATGCCTGCCTTCAATTCAGGGCGCGCACCTTGGGAGATCCCTGGCGTCATCTTGGGTTACGATCGTGGACCGTGGTTCGATCAGGCAAGTCCTGGCGCCAAGGTCGGCAAAATTGCACCGGATCATATCGAGCTTAGCGCCGACGGCGGCTGGGACCTTTTGATCGAGACCGACGGCGAAGGACGGCTCGCTCAAGGAACACACGTCGCATTTCCGGTAAAACTCGGAGGGAGACCGTTGAAATTCAACTGTCGACCCGCAGATCCGACCGTTGGCTATCTTCACACCACCGCGCGCACGGGCTCGGATGAACTCGAAGGGAGCTTCCAACTGGAAGTCGCTATCTGCAAGAATGCTGCCTCAGGAAAAACTGCCGCGTGGCCCTACCAACCGCTCAAGGTTCGTGGGAACTTTGCAGGGTTGAAAAAGCAAGGATGAAGGATGAGTCGCCGCCGAACAAATCGTTGAACGCGAGCGGCGGGAGCGTGTTTCTCAACTTACTTGGTCCGGCGATGCTTGATTGAATTCGCGCCGCCGCGTCAACTCAAACGTTATCGCGCCGCAGATCAAAAGGTAGAATCACTCGTTACGACGCGGCTTGAATGGTTTCGCTTTTAGCGCGAGACTTGGCGCTAATGGAACTTGTGTGGTGGGGCGGCGCGCTAACAAGTCATTGAACCGGAGCGGATTCAGCGATTCTCTCATCGCAAGACTCGGATGCTTGCCTCGTTGCGTCCCGCCCGGTTAATTCCACCGTTATGTTGCTTCTCCTATGACTGGAACAAACATCGTCTTTGCAGAAGTCCTGGATAAGGAGCCGTCGCTCTTCTCAGTCTGGGCAACATTCCTAACCGTTGGCATTCTTGGTTACCTCTTATGTCGGTTTCGCTGGTGGCTCGTGGGAATCGTCGTTCCAGTCGCGCTAGTTCTGTCCGTCGTCTGGCTGTCAGAATTGCTTGACCCGTTTGTTGGTCCTGCAATGTGGAATGAATCGCGCAGCTACGTGCTTCAATCCTACGCAGCTATGCTAATCTCGGTTGCGCTGCCATGCATCGGCGCTCTCTTGCAACGCCGGCACCGAATCATTCGCGCGCGAGCGGTTTCGTGAGTCGACGGTGTTTCAGCGCGCGAAGTTTGTTGTCGGCGGCGCAACATAACAAATCGTTGGACGCGAGCGGAGTCGGCGGGTCTCTTATCGACAACTCGTCCGTAACGCAGTTGTCTCCCCCCGCGTCAACTCAACCGTTGGGCGACAGGTCCCATACTTGCGCGAGCGCACCAGCGCACACAAACAGGAGATTTCGATGAGCAACGAACTTCCGCCACCAGCACGAATGCTTCAAATCATCACGGGCTATTGGGTAAGCCAAGCTGTCGGAACCGCGGCCCGGCTTGGCGTCTCCGATCAGCTTGCTGACGGCCCGAGAAAAAGCAGTGAAGTCGCCAAGGCTGTAGGTGCAGACCCACAGGCGCTCTTCCGCCTTATGCGCATGCTTGCGAGCATCGGTGTTTTCACGATGGACCAACAGGAACGCTTTGCGCTCACGCCGCTTGGAGATACGTTGCGCTCCACTGTCCCCGGTTCAGTAAGGGACTTTGCCGTTGCTGAAACAACTCCGGGGCATTGGCTGCCTTGGGGACGCATGTATGAGGCAATCAAGACGGGCGAGCCGATGTGCAAGCCAGCTCTGGGCATGGAGCTCTTTGATTGGTATTCGAAGAATCCCGAAGAGGGCGAGTATTTCAACGGGGCGATGGGCGACCTCTCCGCGGCCGTCTCTGGCGAAGTCATACGCATCTATGACTTCGCCAAGTTTCAAAAGGTGGTTGATATCGGTGGAGCGCACGGCGTCCTTCTGGCGGCGATACTGAAGGCAAACCCCAAGATGCGAGGCGTCCTGTTCGATTTGCCACACGTCACTGCCACTGCGGGGAAATCGCTCGCTACCAAGGGAATCGGGCAACGATGCGAGGTGGTCACGGGCGACTTCTTTGAGAGCGTTACGCCTGGCGCTGATATCCATGTACTCAAGCAGATTATCCATGACTGGAGCGACACGGAGTGCACCACAATACTCAGGAACTGCCATCGGGCCTTGAAGCCAAATGGCAAGCTCCTCTTGGTTGAAATGGTCATCCCACCCGATAACTCGCCGGGTTTGGCGCAGGCGATGGATCTGAACATGCTCGTTTTGTGTCCTGGCAGAGAGCGCACCGAATCGGAGTATCGAGACCTGCTGGCAGCAGCCGGCTTCAAGATGGAGCGGGTCATGCCTACCCAGACGCCCTTCAGTGTCATCGAAGCGTCACGGGTCTAGTTGGAAAGCTGTCGCCCAACAATTCGTTGCAGGTGAGCGCGGGATAGCGCTTTTCTCAGCCAGCTTTGTCCGGCGCAGGTTGCGTGTCACCGCCCGCGCCACCTGAACTCAAACGTTGGGCCCCTTCTCATTAATAAAACAGTAGCGAGTAGCTGAGTGGAATTAAATTTCGTTCTAAGCCTTGCCTTTTAGATTGCGAGCTACTAAAGTCGCGCCCTTAGTTAGCCCTTTTTTGTTTGAGGAAGACATATGTCCCTATTTGAACGCCTGAAAACAGTCTCCTCTTTCGCCTTACTTTTCTGTGTGATTGTCGCCTGCAATCAATTGGGCCCTTCCGGCGAACCGACCACGCTTAAGAGTTCGGACGGCAAGTTTCAAATTACTGTGCCGGGTGGCTGGACAGCTAAGAGTCCAGCAGGAGGAGAAATCATTAAAGCCGCTAATGGGTCGGGTGACATGGATGTCTCTGTCGATGCTATTAGCAAAGGCAGTCCTGAGGACGGTGCCACTATTGACAAAATCGCCGAGGCCGGACGCAATGCTGTCGCAAACAACAGCAGTGGTGTAACGCAGCTCGAATCGCTCATGGTTAACGGAAGCGCGGCCAGGCAATTCGAGGCAAGGAAAGGCAACGACAAGTGCCTGTTTACGGTAATCGAAACGTCCGAACACTTTCATACGATTAGCACCTGCGCGCCGGTCTCGAAATATGATGAGAACAAGCCCACGCTCAAGCAAATAACCGAAAGCTTTCGCGCAGTATAGATGCGGGTTCTGATTCTAAATCATCTTGGTCAAATCGATGCGGGCGGCCCAACAACTCATTCAACCGGAGCGCGAATAGCGTGGCTTTCATCCGCGAGACTTGCCGCTCATGATGTTGTCTCCGCGCCCGGTTAATTCGGGCGTTCGGCGCGCGCATCATATGATGAAACTATCCATCGCTGTCTCGCTCTTACTGGTTGCCGGCGTTGTAATCGCGTGCGCACAACCCCAAGGCGAATCTATTGCCGAGTCGCATATCCGAGCCAACGTTCCCGATGAAAAGGACTTCGACAAATTCCTAAAGCGGGACCTTGAACAATACTTCAAAGACACGATCCAGAAGACCGTCACCGTCGAATATGAACTCTTGCGAAACGGACCAACTCAGTCGGGCATTGCCTATCCCAAGTTTTATGCTTGGGTTACAATTCGCGATGGCGGCAAGGTCATTGACCAGGGCGCGGTGCGTGTGGCTGCCGTTGAAAAGAAACACTTTGATGTTACCGATTTCGTCAGCGAAGCGGACATCAAGGATGCGCCCATGATCTTGGATCGAATATTTCCCAAACCCGTGGCCGATAAAATCCGAGAGCGGCTTGCTAAGTAAATCGTTTCTTCAATCGGCGGGCTAACAAGTCATTGCACCGGAGCGGAATCAGCGGGCTTGTCATCGACAACTTGGCCGTAACGCCGTTGTCGCCCGCCCGGTGAATTCCACCGTTAAGCGGCGCGCCCCACTCGCGCGCGCGAAAAGTTACACTACAAACTTTCCGCGCCACGCGCTCGGGGGTGCCGCTCAACTCGCGATCGTTAGATTTCAAATCGATTGACATGACTCAGAAACTTCGAATTGCGATCTGCCAATTTCCTGTCTCTTGTAACATTGCAAGCAACGCAAAGTTTATCCATCGGTTCATGAAGGAAGCAGCCGATGCTGCAGCTCACGCAGTACATTTTCCAGAAACTGCTCTCTCAGGCTATAAGCGCCTGGATTTCACACCTTTAAGCGCCAACAATTGGCAATCCCTTGAGGAGCATACGAAAGAGATTGTAAATCTCGCTGGCAAGCTCGGCTTGTGGGTTGTGTTGGGATCTTGCCGGAGAGTAATGGGCAAGGAAAATCCTGCGAACTGTCTTCACATTATTTCCAACACGGGGCGAATCGCTGGCACCTATGACAAGCAGCAGCTTACACCAACAGAGTCTGCCTGGTACACGCCTGGAAAAGGCTTGCTCGTCATCACTATCAACGGCCTGAAGTGCGGATTTCTAATCTGTTACGAAGCTTGCTTTCCGGCCTTGTTTGAGGCCTATCGGAAGAAAGGTGTCCAATTAGTTTTTCACTCGTGCCATAATGTTTCAGGCAAACCTAACCCCCTGCTTCGGGAATTGGCCTTAGCGCAAATTCGCACACGTGCGGCGGACAATCAAGTGTGGATCTCAGATTCTAACTCATCGGCTCGCTATGCATTTTCAACGGCTTGCGTGGCACGACCCGACGGCTCTGTGCGCAGTGCGAGAAGGCATGTTGCCGGTATTTTACTGCATGATTTTCCAGAGACGGAACTGGGCTGGACTTACGACAATCGAAAGAAGAAATCTAACAACTCGTTGGACCGGAGCGGCGGGGGCGTGGTTCGTAACATGATTCGTGCGGCGAAGGTTGAATGAAATCGCGCCGCCCGGTCAACTGCTATGTGAATGTCCAGATCAATTCTTCAACCAGCAAGAGAGACTGACTGCTATTCGTGGCCCGACTCAATGATCGGCACACTCTCG
>Ga0080064_1007649_pt1 | contig 10763 bp, 7 predicted proteins | sample Subgrocontami54m_FD_69260 | JGI IMG/M metagenome (GOLD analysis project Ga0080064, IMG submission 69260) | Subsurface groundwater microbial communities from S. Glens Falls, New York, USA - GMW46 contaminated, 5.4 m (SPADES assembly) (version 2) ... | reverse complement strand
GATCGCGCAGAAGATGAAGCGCGACCGCAGCGCAGTCACGCGCGACGTTGCGGCGCTCGGTAAAGCCGGCCTGATTACCGTTACGGAAAAAACCCATCCGGGTCACGGTCGGATGAAAGAAGTTCGCGCCCGCGCTAAATCGATCAAACTTGAAGCGCTCGTGGCTTGATGGGGCAAACCTCATCGGAGATGACAATGGAACTCTTGGACAGGATCACCGTCGAGCCGGGAAAACGCGGCGGGGAACCCTGTGTCCGGGGCCTTCGTATCACCGTATACGACGTTCTCGGCTGGCTAGCCGCCGGAATGACGGAGCAGGAGATACTGGCCGATTACCCTGAGCTTGTCAGCGAGGATATTCGTAGGCGCGGCCGAGGATGTCTGGTGCGACGCTATCGTTGGAAAGATCGTGCTCGTCGAAGTGCTGAATGAGCGCGGGCACCACCTCGTTGGGTATGAGTTTCTTGCCGCTGGCATCCGGCGCGGGCTGGTTCCAGTCCACGGTAAACACGCCACGCAGTTCTTCATTTGCATTTGAAACTGCGCGCATTGCCTTCGTTAACACCTCGCCTAGGTTTGTGGACGCGGCCTTAACATCGCCCCATCGGCTGCCTTCAGGAATTTTGAAACGATGTTCGCCGCGAGCACGAAACACAGCTTTTTGCTTCTCAGTAAATTGTTTCCCTTGTTGCTTCTCAAGTTCGGCTATGGCGTCGTCCGCCTCGTTCTCCCATTGGTCGCAAAGACGTTTGTAGAACATCAGCGACAGAATGTAATTCTTGTAATCCTGTCCTGCGGTCTTGCCGCGGAGGATATTCGCTGCGCCCCACAGGTGGGCTTCCAGTTGTTGTTGAGTAAGTTTCATCTTTTCACGTTTCAATTCGGTGGCTGCCACACGGGCCGCAGTCGTTTTTCATTACTTCCGCGCTTCACACAAGAGTATCATCGCGAGCCCTGCCCCGATCACTAGACCCGCTACACTCCCCCCACATCGGAACGGCCATCCCGCTCACTGTAACTTCCCAGCCTAAAACGCTCTCAGAACATACACGAATGCAAGGCGAACTGGCTCATCACCGCCCGCCCCCACCCGGCAGTTCCATGCCTTCATTGAGGATCGCTACATAGCGCGCGTAGCTGAACACGCGCCCGCGCTGTTTGCGCGTGAGTTCAGCGACCACCCGGACGCGTTCCAGGTGCGCCAGCGACTTGTTCACTGTCGCGGGCGTGAGGCCGGTGGCGGCCGCCAGCGACGCGGCGGTAGCAATCGGCTGGCGCTGCAGCACCCGGTGGATTGCCAGTGCCGAAGCCGCGGCGCGACCCAGGCCTTCGATGCGCCGAGCATCGGCCGAGGCAAGCTCCAACAACCGCTTGGCTGACGTGGCGGCCTGCGTGGCGCTCGCCACGACGGCATCGGCAAAGAACTCCAGCCACGTTTCCCAGTCGCCGGACAGGCGCACCGCATTCAGCAATTCGTAATAGGTCTGCCGGTGTTGCTTGAAATGGAGGCTCAGGTACAGGAGCGGTTCGCGCAGCAAACCGTCGGCCGCGAGTTGCAATGCGATCAGCAGCCGGCCAACCCGACCGTTGCCGTCGAGGAACGGGTGAATGGTCTCGAACTGCACATGTGCCAGCGCGGCCTTGACCAGCGGCGGTGTCGGCTCGGGCCGATCGTGCAGGAAACGCTCGAAGTGCTTCAGGCACTCATCCAGCTCGTTCACCGGCGGTGGCACAAACACCGCGTTACCCGGCCGCGTGCCGCCGATCCAGACCTGGCTGCGGCGAAACTCGCCCGGCGTGAGCCTGGCCCCACGCCCATGGCCGAGCAGCACGCCGTGCACCTCGCGTATCAGGCGAAGCGAAAGCGGGAAGCGTCCCCGCAGCCGCTTCAGGCCGTGTTCCAGCGCCGCCACGTAGCGGCTTACCTCGCGCGCATCCTCCACCGGCACGCCCGGCTGCTCGTCGATCTCGAACAACATCAGGTCCGCCAGCGAGGACTGCGTGCCCTCGATCATCGACGAGAGCACGGCTTCCTTGCGCACGAAACTGTAGAGCAGGAGCGCCGCGTTTGGCAGGAGGTCGGTCACCGCATCGAGGCGGCCGAGTGCCACCAGCGCGGCATCGAACCGGCCACGCAGCACCGGGGTCCAGTCGATGGCCGGCCGCGGCGGCAGGAGCGCCGGGACGAAGGTCTTGAACGCCTCGCCGGCAGTGGCAACCTTGAGGTAGCGGCCTTGCAGTTGGCGCTTCATCGGGAATGGGAACCTAAATTAGCGGCAAACGTTATTTTAGGATGAGGAGACTTCATAAAACAAGCCTTCAGACAGTTTCACGTCACGCCTGAGACCTGGCCAGATGGGCAGCACATAAGTGCCATAGATCGCAAGTGCGAGAGTTGAAGCCGTGTCTTCGGGGGAGAGGAGAGTTTATCTTGCCAGACGATTTAAGAAGCACGCCATTCGCGCCATCCGGCAAGCAGCGGGAAATACAGTCCAAGCATCGTGCCGGGCACTGCTCCGAGCGCCGAAGCATAACGCGCGAGCTGCGCTTCGTAACGTTCGCGCTCGCGGTCGAGGAATGCTTCGACATCCGCGCCTTCATGGCTGCTCGTCTTGTAATCGACGATCCAGCGCACGCCGGAATCGTCACGAAACACGCGGTCCATCACGTAACTGTGAATCACGGTGCCGACCACGCTGCGCACGCGATACTCGCTGCGCGCATCCGCACGCGGGCCCAGCAGCCAGCGCCCACGCTCGTCCTGCAAGGTCTGTGCGAGCGCACGTACCACGCGCGCGGCAGCGTCCTGGCATTCCGCCGGACTGACGCCGCGGCGCTCGAGTAGGCGCGCAAGCTGCGGCCGCATTCCCTCGACGCGTGCCGGCGTCCAGCCTTCGAGCGCATCATCCGCGAAGCGCTGCAGCCAACGATGCACGACGGTGCCCACGTGACGCGCCGTCTCGCCCGCCCATGAAAATTCGATAACCTCATTCTCCTGCTGCGCCGCAGCCGGCGCCTGCCATTGCGCAGCCGGCGGCAACGCGGGAAACGCGAACCCCGGCGCCAATCGCGTGAACGTCTGGGGCGGCGCGACCGGTGCCGGATCCGGCATATGCTGCGGCGGCGCAGCGCCGACATACGCAGACGCTACCGCCCACACCTTGCGCAACAACGATCGTTTGGCGGGCAGCTTCGCCGCGCCATCTTGATCGCGTTTGATGCAGCCCAACAGATGCAGCCGCGACGCCGCGCGCGTGGCTGCCACGTAAAACAAACGCCCGGCCTCGATGTCCTCCGCTTCCCGCTCGAGATTGCGCACGTATTCGTACGCGGTGTCCCTGGCCGTCCCTGCCTCCCGAATCGGCGCGAGCAACAGCAGGTCATCCGCGAGCGCTTTCCAGATGATCAGCGGTGGATCGCCATGACGCTGCGTGCGATCGAGCCCCGGCATGATCACGGTGCCGAACTCGAGTCCCTTCGCCTTGTGCACGGTCATGATCTCAACCGCATCCGCGCCGGCTTCCAAATCCGGCAGTGCAAAGAGTTCTTCGAGACTTTCCTCAAGGGCACCATGATCGGCGAGATCGCCAGCTTCGTCCTCCCCGGCAAGTTCGTCGAGAAAAATCCCGGCATCTTCGAGTTCGGTCGCGTCGCCGCAGCATGCCGGGCCGCCGAGCGCCAGCCACGCGCCTTCAACGCGATCGCGCAGGTTGCCGCGCAGACGATGCGCGAGCGCGGCATCGAGCTCGGTGCGCACGCGTTCGAGCCGGCTACGCGCATCGTCATCCAATTGCGCGACGCGGGCGTTGTCGTGCATCGACTCCCACACCGTGCCGTGGGTGTTCTCCGCCAGTACCGCGAGTTGCGCCGGCGCAAGCCCGCACCATGGCGCACGGAGAACGGCAAGCCATGCCGTGCGATCGGCGGGATGGGCAAGAGCGCGCGTGAGAGCGTAGAGATCCTGCACTACCTGTTTTTCGCCCAGCCGTTCGATCTCAACCGCGCGGTAACGGATGCCGGCTTGTTTCAGCACCGGCACGATATGATCAAGATGGCCGCGATTGCGCACCAGGATGGCAATCGAGCCTTGTGAATTCGCAGTGCGCGCCGCCATCACAATTTCCACGATGCGCCGCGCCTCATCCGCGCGCTCATCGAAGAGATGCCAGCGCACCGCATCGCCGTCTTGCGCCTCATGGTGCGCGACCGAGGGCGAATACGGCACTGCACCGGAGATTTCATCCTCTGCGCCGGGCAACACCCGCGGAAAGGTCGAATTCACCCAGTCGACGATGCCGGCCTGCGAACGAAAATTAGTGGCAATGCGCAGCGGCTCGAGCGGCACGGTGCCGAGCCCCGCGTGCCGCGCGTGCAAAAAAAGCCCGACCTCGGCCTCGCGAAAGCGATAGATCGACTGCATGGGATCGCCCACGGCAAACACCGTGCGGCCGTCGCCGCCGTTGTCATCGCATTGCCAGCCGGCGGTGAGGCGCTCGAGCAATTCCCATTGGCTGATCGACGTATCCTGGAATTCATCGACCAGGATGTGTTTAATGCGCACATCAAGCGACAGCAGCAGATCGGTCGGCGCATCGGGCTCGCCCAGTGCGCGCACCGCGCCCTGCGCAATCTCCGTGAAATCGGCCTGTCCACGCTCCGCAAACACGACCATCATCTGGGCCACCGCCCGCGGCAGCAGTTCGAGCATGGCGCTCAACGCTTCCCATTGCGCGTCGCTGTAGTTCGCCGGAGGCAATGCGAGCAACGCCGCGAGCGCGGCGAGCAGGCCGCCGTCCGTGTCGCCTTCCTGAAGCGACTGCGCGCGCTTGTGCTTCTTGCGCCAACCACCCGCCTTGGTGAGCAATTCCTGCGCAAGCTCAACGCTTGCGTCCGGCAACAACACCCGCGCCCGTGCCAACAGCCTCTCGCGCTCTGCTGCAAACGCCGCCTCGAGTTCGGCGCGTTCCGGCGCACCACCGGTCTTGCGCAGCCACTGGTCACGGCGCGCGAGCATCCTGGCGATGAGCCCGCACGCGGTATCAACATTGTTGTCGAGATGAGCCAGCAGCCGTTCGGCCGGCGCGTTCGGCGGATCGAGCGCGAGCACCCGGCGCGCCGCCTCGTCGTAGAGTTCGCGCGCGTCCTCCACGATTTCGGGCTGCGCGCCAAAGCGCGCGAGCACCGGCATCTGGCACGTGAGCGAAGCGCATAGGGCATCGATCGTCTGCACGCGCAATCGCGGCGCGATGTCGGCGATCCGCTCGGCCGTAAGGACCGAAGGCAACCCCTCCAGCACGCGGCGTTTCATTTCCGCTGCGGCTTTGCGCGTGAAAGTGATGGCAAGAATTTCCTCGGGCCGCTCGACGGTGGTCAGCAGCCGCAAATAGCGCTGCACCAGGAGTTCGGTCTTGCCCGAGCCGGCCGGTGCCTGCACGATTAACGAACGGCGCGGGTCAAGCGCACGCTCGCGCTCGTGCGCGTCGGCGATCGCCGGCTGCCTTTTGTCGCCCGCGCTCATTCGTCCTCGCCTTCGCCTTCGTCTTCGTCTTCCAGCGCGGCGATGCGCTCATGCACGCGACACAGCGGCTGCAGGTCGCAGTGCCGGCAGGTTTTCAGTTCGCACTTGGGGTCGACGCGCGCGACGCCTTGCGCGAATTCGCGGCCGAGCATATCGAGTTCGCGCCGCCAGCCTTCGACCAATCCATTCCAGGATTCAGCAGCTTTTACCTGCGGCAGCAGAGCATCTTTCCGCGCCAGTCCAATGAAGCGCATTTCGCCGGTTTTGATCCGCGCGAAGGCAACCCCGGCGATATCTTCCTTCGCCGCAATTGCGTAGAGCGGAAGCTGCGGATCATCCGGGCGCTCATCGAGCCAATCCCTGGGCGTCGCGCGTCCGGACTTGTAGTCGATCAAAACGTGGCCGCCTGCCGTTGCACCGTCCACGAGCCGGTCCATGCGGTCGATGCGCCCGGTGAACGCGAGCCCGGCAACCTCCAACGTGCGTCTTTCCTCGCGCGCTACAACTTCGAATTCGCCACGCGCGCGCTCGATCGCCAGCCACTCGCGCGCGAGCCGCGCGAGCCGCCCGCGCTCAAGTTCGGCCAAACGTCCGTCGAGCACGCCCGCGCGCTGCGCGCGCACTTTCGCCACGGCAGCCTTTGCCGCTTCGTCGATGACAGTTGCAAGTTCTTCGGGCGCTATCGAATCAAGGCGGGATTTCGTGCGCAGGCTGCCCCACAGCTGCGCCATCAGCACATGCAGCAGGTTGCCGCGATCACGCGCATCGAGACCGTCTGCGGGAGTGGTTATGCCCTCCGCGCGAAGGCGGTGGCGCGCGAATGCGCGAAACGGACAGGCCGCCTGGTCGGCGAGCACGCGCGTACCGCCACGCACCTCCTTCGCGGCATAAGGCGGCGCCCTGCCGTCCGCGATTCTTTCGAGCGCGCGCGCGGTGTACAACTCGTCACGGTAGCGCGGAAACTCTGGAAGTTTGAGATCGCGGTGCGCAATCGGTGCAATCAGCGTGCTCGCCAAGAGCTCGCGGTCCTTCTCGCGCAGCGGATGCGACACCACGACCTCGCCCGCCGCGTGCAGCCAGTCTTCGGTGATGCGCCGGTCGAGCGCGAGTGCGGTATCCGCCGCCGCTTCGGGTATGCCCGCTTTTTTCTGCAACGCAACCGAGATAAACGGGTTCGGGCGCGCGGCCAGCGGCCATGCATCATCCGTCAGTCCGCTGACCCATAAATGGTCGAACTCGAGGCCTGCGGATTCGAGTACGCCCAGGACCTGGACCGGCGCATCGCTCGATTCCGGCTGAAACAGTGTGTCCGCGCACAACCGGCGCAACCGGGCGAGCGCCTGCGCGCAGCTCATGCGCGGCAGCACGCGTTCGAGCAACGCAAATTCACCGAGCACTTCATACCATTTCGCACGCGTCTGGAACTCGACCGAATCGAGCGCGCGTTCGCCGGGGAATCCCGCGGCATCGAGCAGGTTTGAGAAGTGCCTCACCCATACGTGCGGCGGCTGCGTGCCCGCGAGACTTCCCCTCGCATAATTGTAGAGCGCTTCGAACCGCTCACGCAGCAGCGGGCAGCCTTCGATCGCCCCGACTATCCTCACCAGCGTGACGCGGGCAGGCAACACGCTGCGCAAGTCCGCATCCAGCCGCGCGCGGCTCGCGAGTTCGCTTTCAGCGCCGGCCATGAAAGGCGAACGCATGAGCCGGCTTGCCAAACTGAAATCCACTTCGCCCGCCGCCAGGGCGAGCAAGCCAAGCGCCGCGTGCACGAGCGGATATGCCGCAAGCGGCACGCCGATCGAAATATTGAACGGCACCGGCCGCAGCGCAACTCCCGGCAGGTTCCAGCCCGGCTCCATCACGCGCGAGAAAATTCGCACCACTTCCTGCCGGCGGCGCTCGAGGTCCGGCACGACAATCGCGATACGCGGATGGCTCCCGAATTCGCCGGGGGCGTTGCCGCGATGCGCCCCCTCAAGCCGTGCGCGCGCCCAGCGCGCAGCAGCCTCAAGCTCGTCGCGTGGCGACGCAAAGGTGGCGCGGACTGCCACCGCATCCCTGCGCTGCGGGCCGCTCTGCACGACCGCAACGCCGGCGGCGCTCAATGCGCGGAAAAAATCGCCGGTCTGCGGCGGCAGAATGTCGAAAGCATACGCCACCAGCAGGCGCGGCTTGCGCAACGCATGCGACTTCAGGATTCGTGCCACGACATCCGGCAGACGCGCGGCATCCACGTCGCGTCCAGCGCTTCTGACATAAGCGCGCGCCCATTCCGCGAACGCGCGAGCATCGTCGTTACCCGGAAATTTTTCGAGCGCCCCTGCCATCCGCCACGCATGGGCGAGACGCCATGCGTCGCGGCATTGCACCGCTGCCCGCGCGGGGGTCAGCAATTGCGCGCCCCAGGGGCTTGCTCCGATGATCTCTTCCCACAGCACCTGTTCCTGCGCGGGCGACAACAGCAGCGGCGTATCGGCGCCAATCCCGGAATAAACGGCGCTTTCCCACAACCGTTCGACGAACGAACCGAACGGCAGAATGTCCGCCGCCTCCCACTCACGGCGCCCGCTCGCAAGACGATCCGCGTCGAATTCACGCGCGAGTTCCTGCGCCAGCCGCCGGTTGGGCGTAACCACCGTGACGCCGGCTTGCACCCCGTCGGCGAGGCGCGCAAACACTTCGGCTTTGGTGACGCGGGGAAATCCGGAGGCGGCAGACATTTCAGCGCATGATAGCGCCGAACAGTCAGTTCATCACGGGCGGCGCTACCGTGTCACAAGAACTCCTTCCCCCTTGACGGGGGAAGGTTGGGATGGGGGTGAAAATGTTGCGAGTCTTGATAATTCTCACCCCCACCCTACCCCTCCCCCGTCAAGGGGGAGGGAATCCGCTTTTTTGACAATGTAAGATTAGCACCACGGCATCATTTCTCGAGCAGGTGCTTTTTTTCTTTGACTTTAGCCCACTCATCCGCGTCCGCCGGCGCATCCTTCTTTTCGATGATCGGCTTCCATACCTTGGCAAGTTCGGCGTTCAGCGCGGTATATTGCTGCTGGTCCGCGGGAACGTCGTCTTCGGCGAAAATCGCCTCGACCGGGCATTCGGCAACGCACAGCGTGCAGTCGATACACTCGTCGGGATCGATCACGAGGAAATTCGGGCCCTCTCGGAAGCAGTCCACCGGGCAGACGTCAACGCAGTCGGTGTACTTGCACTTGATACAGCTCTCGGTGACAACGTAAGTCATGGTTATCCTTGGCTTAATGCGGTTATTGCAGAACGGCAGACAATGGCATATTAGCAGAATTGGGGGGCGGCGGAATGCACCAGCGGCGGCGCGGCGGCGGGGCCCCGCTTCCCAAATCACGGGTTTTTGGTTAGCATAGCCGCCATCAAGCCTTGTTGCCGCCCATTCCGGGCGCATATCCCTCATATCAAATCCGCAGGAGACGTTCCATGAGCGAGCACATTCATCACGTGACCGACGATACCTTTGAGCCCGAAGTTCTGCAGGCCGGGATGCCGGTGCTGGTCGACTATTGGGCCGAGTGGTGCGGGCCGTGCAAGATGATCGCGCCCATCCTCGACGAGGTGGCCAGGGAGTACGCTGGCAAGCTCAAGGTCGCGAAACTCAACATCGACGACAACCAGGGGACGCCGCCCAAATACGGCATCCGCGGCATTCCGACCCTGATGCTGTTCAAGAACGGCAATGTCGAAGCCACCAAGGTCGGCGCCGTGTCCAAATCCCAACTGACGGCATTTATTGACAGCAATATCTGAACTGGTTACCCTAGCATCAAACCATCCGGCAGCCGCTCCCGTAACGAGGCCTGCCGGACGAGCGCAAGCTCCGTCTGTTGCCTTGATTTTTCCCCTGGTTTTTCCCGAGTAGCGCCCTCACTCTATCTTATGCATTTATCCGACCTCAAAAACCTCCACGTCACCGAGCTGGTGGACATGGCCATCGCGAACGAAATCGATGGCGCCAGCCGCCTGCGCAAGCAGGAACTGATCTTCGCGCTGCTCAAGAACCAGGCCAAGAAAGGCGAATCCATATTCGGCGAAGGCACGCTTGAAGTGCTGCCCGACGGTTTCGGTTTCCTGCGCTCGCCCGACACCTCCTATCTCGCCGGCACCGATGACATTTATGTGAGCCCGAGCCAGATCCGGCGCTTCAACCTGCACACCGGCGACTCGATCAACGGCGAGATCCGCACCCCGAAAGACGGCGAGCGCTACTTCGCGCTGGTCAAGGTCGACAAGGTCAACGACGAGCCTCCCGAGAACTCGAAGAACAAGATCCTGTTCGAGAACCTGACGCCGCTGTTCCCGAACGAGCGCTTCGTGATGGAACGCGACATCAAGTCGGAGGAAAACCTGACCGGCCGCATTATCGACATCGTCGCGCCGATCGGCAAAGGCCAGCGCGGGCTCATCGTGTCGCCGCCGAAAGCCGGCAAGACCGTGCTGATGCAGCACATCGCGCACTCGATCGCCACCAATAATCCCGAGGTCTACCTGATCGTGCTGCTGATCGACGAGCGGCCGGAAGAGGTGACCGAGATGCAGCGTTCGGTGAAGGGCGAGGTCGTGTCCTCGACGTTCGACGAACCCGCCACGCGCCACGTGCAGGTCGCGGACATGGTGATTGAAAAAGCCAAGCGCCTGATCGAGCACAAGAAGGACGTCGTGATCCTGCTCGATTCGATCACGCGGCTCGCGCGCGCCTACAACACCGTGGTGCCGGCTTCGGGCAAGGTGCTGACCGGCGGCGTCGACGCCAACGCGCTGCAGCGGCCGAAGCGCTTTTTCGGGGCCGCGCGCAACATCGAGGAAGGCGGCTCGCTCACCATCATCGCCACCGCGCTGATCGACACCGGCTCGCGCATGGACGACGTGATCTACGAAGAGTTCAAGGGCACCGGCAACATGGAAATCCATCTCGACCGGCGCATGGCTGAGAAACGGATTTATCCGTCGATCAACGTCAACCGCTCCGGCACGCGGCGCGAAGAGCTGCTGATCAAGCCGGACATCCTGCAGAAGGTCTGGGTACTGCGGAAGCTGCTTTACCCCATGGATGAACTCGAAGCGACCGAGTTTCTCGTGGATAAGCTCAGGACCACGAAAAATAACGCGGACTTTTTCGACTCCATGCGACGGGGCTAAGTCAACCTCAGCGATCGCGTTCTGAGCCGAGGCTCTGGAACGAAAAAGTCCCGGCCGCCGTTCCCCCAAA
>Ga0080064_1007643_pt1 | contig 10771 bp, 12 predicted proteins | sample Subgrocontami54m_FD_69260 | JGI IMG/M metagenome (GOLD analysis project Ga0080064, IMG submission 69260) | Subsurface groundwater microbial communities from S. Glens Falls, New York, USA - GMW46 contaminated, 5.4 m (SPADES assembly) (version 2) ... | reverse complement strand
GTCCACTTGGAAATTTCTCTGCCGGGCTTCTCGTTCGGTGAGACCCACGGTGCCGCAATTGGGCGTGCTAAACACCGCCGTCGGCACGTTGAGGTAACCCGGCCTTGTCGGCTTGTTATTGAACAGCGTGTTCGCTACTGCCATGCCCTCGGCGATGGCGACCGGAGTGAGCATCATCCGATCCGTGCAGTCTCCGATGGCGTAGATGTTGTCCACGCTCGACTTGGAATACTCATCGACGACGACCGCGCCGTTCTCTTTTAATTGCACGCCGGCCCGATCGAGCCCTAGGTTGCCGGTCAAAGGAACCCGGCCGGTGGCGTAAAGAATCCGGTCCGTCTCAATCGTCTGGCCATCGTCGAGCGTCGCTCGGAGGATGTCGCCGGCTTTGTCGATCCGCTTGATGTCACGGTTGAAGCGCAGATCGATGCCGCGCTTGCGCATCTCCTCGGCGAGCGTTTGGCGAATGTCGTCGTCGAAGCCGCGCAGGAAGAGCTCGCCGCGATAGAGTTGTGTGGTATGCGCTCCTAGTCCGTGCAAAATGCCGGCGAATTCCACGCCGATGTAGCCGCCGCCGACGATGATAACCTTTTCGGGCAAGGAGTCGAGATGAAATGCTTCGTTGGAAGTGATCGCATGCTCGGCGCCGGGAATCTTCGGCACCACCGGCCAACTGCCGACAGCGACCAGTATATATTTCGCCGTGTGGCGCTTGCCGTCCACCGTTACGGTGTGCGGATCAGCGATCTCGGCGTGCCCCTCGATGATTTCCACGCCGTTGTCGGAGAGAAATTTTCGATAGACGCCGTTGAGCCGGCTGATCTCCCGATCCTTGTTCGCGATCAGCTTGCGCCAATCGACACTCCTCTCCCCCACCGTCCAGCCGTATCCGGCGGCGTCCCTGAAGTCTTCACTGTAATGTGACGCATAAACCAAAAGTTTTTTTGGAATGCAGCCGACGTTGACGCAGGTGCCACCGAGATAGCGCTCCTCCGCCACGGCTACTTTGGCGCCGAAGGACGCCGACATCCGGCTGGCGCGCACACCGCCCGAGCCCGCCCCGATGGTAAAGAGATCATAATCATACTGAGCCATGTCGCATCACCCTCCGACTGAGAGTGTGTGAAAAAAACCGTTCATGCTTCGAGAGCCTCAGTACGAACGGACAATTGTCAATGTTATCAATGTAATTTCCGTTCGCCCTGAGCTTAGTCGAAGGGCGAGTGATTTTTTTCACACACTCTGAGACGTCCGATCGTCCTCAAAGATAGCATCCGGCTGCCGAAAAGTCTTGCCGGTCTTCTTTGACAGAACCGGTAGATTCATGAACAATGGCAAGACTTCACTTCGAATCGACCCAAGATCACGATGTCACAAGCTACCGCCGCGGCTGTTCCAGGCCGTCAGCGAATCCTCCAGGCGCTAAGTGCGCTGCGCCATCGCAATTATCGCCTCTACTGGTTCGGCCAGCTCTCCTCCGTGTTGGCGCAGAACATGGAGGGCGTCGCGCAAAGCTGGCTTGTCCTCGAGCTCACCAACTCTCCCCTGCTCCTCGGCCTCACCGGTCTTACCTTCGCCGCGCCGACCATTGTCCTGAGTCTGCTTGGCGGCGTTATCGCCGACCGCTCCGACCGCCGTCGCATCATGATTCTATCTCAGTTGGCGACTGCGCTTAATTTTTTCACCGTCGCAACGCTGGTCATGACCGGATGGATCGCGCTTTGGCATATCATGGTGCTCGCCTTCATATCGGGATGTGTCCGTGCCTTCGACCGGCCAAGCCGTATGGCCTTGTTGCCCCAGATGGTGCCCAGGGAAGATATCCCGAACGCCGTCGCCGTCGGCGGCACGATATGGCAACTGAACCGGCTCGTGGGCCCCGCGATGGCCGGCATGGCAATCTATCTCATGGGCATCGGTCCGACCTATTACTTCTGCTTCGTTGCGTCGATCAGCGCCGTCGGCCTGTGGCTCCCCATACGTATCGAAGGCCGTGCCACGGCGCCGGCTGCGGCGGGGCTGGTGCATCAGATGATCGACGGTCTGCGTTTCATTCGCAGCAACGAAATTTATTACACCTTCATCGGCATGACTTTTTTCAACAGCGTTTTCGGCATGTCCTACCTGATCCTCATGCCGGTATTCGCGCGCAACGTCCTCGACGTCGGCTCCCAAGGATTCGGCTTTCTTCAAAGCGCCGGCGGCGCTGGTGCTCTCTGCGGCGTGCTTGCGGTCGCCTACTTTTCCCACAAGGGCGGCAAAGGCCGCCTGGCCATCGGCGGCGCGCTTACATTCGGGGTTCTTATCATTTCTTTTGCATTCTCTAAGTCCTATCCATTATCGCTGGCGGTCGCCTTCTTCCTCGGCGTTTCCAGCCAATTCTACATGACGACGATCAATACGATCCTGCAGGTTAACTTGCCGGATCAGTTGCGCGGGCGCGTCATGGGCATTTTCGGTCTGACCTGGGATCTCATGCCAGTCGGCGGCATGATCGCAGGAGCCATCGCGGAATTCGCCGGAGCACCCGTCGCAGTCGGCTTCGGCGGCCTGATGGTCGCGGGTATGGCCGCCGCCGTGGCGATCGCCTTGCCCAACATCCGCCGCCTGGAACAATAACGTCGAGTGTGTTAACCAGAGACCGCAAGCCAAAAGCCCATGCCGGAAAAGAAACCAAAGAAAAAACCAGGGGCGCCGCGCAAACGGCGCAAGCTCGCCGGGCAGTCCGTCGGACTTGCAGCGAAGGATCTGGCAACCGCTTCGCCGCCCAATGCGGTTGAGGAACTGCAAAGCGCCGTAGAAAGGGACGGCGGTAAGGTTCTCACTGCCTATCGCGAGCCCTACGGCGGCAAATGGCTGGTCATGGCCGCGCTGCCGATCGATCAGGTGGAGCCCACCCCCTATCAGCGCAATCTTTCGGACGCCCATGTGCGCAAGCTCGAAGCCGTCATCGCCAAGCTCGGACGCTTCCTCGACCCGATCATCGTCGTGCGCAAGGAGAGCAAAGACAGCGACACTCGCTATTGGACGCCCAACGGCAATCATCGTCTGTCGGCGATGAAGACTCTGGGCGCCAAGAGCATCGTCGGCATCGTCGTTCCTGAAACCTCCACCGCCTATCAAATTCTCGCGCTGAATACCGAAAAGGCTCACAACCTACGGGAGCGCGCGCTGGAAGTGATCAAGATGTACCAGGAGCTTGCGACTTTGGATGAAGCCACCGAAGAGACTTACGCCCTGGAGTTCGAAGAAGCCGCGCTGATCACGTTGGGTCTCTGCTATCTTGAAAACGGCCGGTTCAGTGGCGGCGCTTATCATCCGATTTTGCGCCGCTCCGACCAGTTCATAAAGAAATCGCTTCACTCGGCGCTGGAGATCCGCCACGAACGGGCGAAGACTTTGATGGAACTGGACAAGACCGTCGTGGAAAAAGTCGACGCGTTGAAAGCCAAAGGGCTCACCAGTCCCTATCTCAAAAGTTTCGTGGTCGCGCGCATCAACCCGATCCGTTTCCGTCCCAAGGACGCCGCGCCCCTTAGCTTTGACGAAGTGATGGATAGGATGACAAAAGCGGCGGAGAAGCTCAACGTCGAGAAGATCAAAATCGATGACCTGGCAAGGTCCGGCGGCGCGCCGGAAGAACCATCGTCTTAATGGAGGATCAGTTATGGCAGAAGCACAATATCTCGTCGGCACCGTTCGTCCCACCAATCGTCCCGAATCCGGGCAGGAGTTGGATCTTGACACCCTAATTCCGGCCAAGATCAAGTTCGTTTCACTGACGATGAACTTCACCCGCGGGACCGAGGAGGAGTTCGGCACCTCGATGCCCGGATATGAAGCAAAGGCGGCGGAACTGGCGAAGATGGGGGCGCATCTCGTTCGCCCGAGCGGCGCGCCGCCATTCATGTTGCTCGGCTACCGGCGCGAGCAGGAGCTGATCGGCGGCTGGGAGAAGAAGTACGGCGTGCAGATGTTCACCTCGGGGCAGAACCATGTGCACGCGCTGCGCACCCTCGGCATCAGGAGATTCGCCGGCGCGAGCTATTTCCCGGAGAAGATGAACGCGATCTTCGCGCGCTATTTCACCGAGGCGGGCTTTGAAGTTCTGGCGATGGAGGGAATCGATGCTCCATTCGCCGACGTCCCCAACGTTCCGCCGGAAAAGATCTTTGACTTTATGAAAAGCATCGCTGCTAAACACAAAGACGCCGACGGCATTTACATGCTCGGCTCGGCATGGAAGACGGTTGCGATCATCGATCGCTTGGAAAAAGAAATCGGCTTGCCGGTTGTCCATGCCGGACCGGCGCGCTGCTGGGAGACTCAACTACGGCTCGGCTTGCGCCATCCGATGCCAGGCTACGGGCGGCTGTTGGCGGAGATGCCCGCGATAAAAAACTAACAAGGAAGGAATACAAAGTAGCGGAAAATTCGAAATCCGAAATTCGAAACAAATCTAAATGATCAAAAATCACAATGTTCAAAACAAACCCCTTTCGGATTTCGTGGTTGGGGTTTGACTTGTCGCGCTTGTTTCGGTCCGCGGGGCTTCTTTCGATATTCGGATTTTGAATTCTGTTTCACTGGCAACTTGGCGGGATAAATTTTCTTTAGGAGGTTCTTGATGGCCACTGCGAATTGGCGAGGAACCGTCGGCGTCATGCCGGTGTTTTTCCTTTGGAATTCTCATTTCCTTCTGTATTCTGTCTCGGCCCTGCCATAGGCTCTTTGTTAAAAGTGGCACCATTGAATAAAAACTAACGAGGTGTCTTGATGAGTCGCTCTATGCTATTCAGCAAACTTGTGCGCGCAATGCGCATCGGCGACTATTGTGAAGCAAATCGAATCTCAACGAGCGAAGGTCTGGCGCGCGTTGCTGCCTTGGAGGCGCGAGGCGCACTGTGGCGGGCCAGCAGGCGCGAGTTTCTCAGGAACATGGGCAAACTGGCGGTGCTCGGAACATTAGGGGAAGTCGTTGGGCCATTCGAGGAGGCCGTCGCCGCTCAACCGTCGGGGCCGAACGTGACCGTCGGGATAGTCGGGGCCGGCCTGGCGGGGCTTGTGTGCGCGGATGAACTCGAGAGAAACGGAATCACAGCCACTCTCTACGACGCGAATAGCCGAGTAGGTGGCCGATGTCTCTCGCTGCGCAACTTTTTTCCTGGTCAGGTTGCGGAACGGGGCGGTGAGTTCATCGATACGACCCACACCACCCTGCTGGGTTATGTCAAGCAATTTAAGCTCGCCCTTGAGGACGTCGGAAAGCAGCCAGGGGAGGTTTTTTACTTCTTCAATGGGCAGCCCTTCCCGGAATCTGTGGTGGTTGACGAATATCGTGCCTTCGTTGCTGCCATGCGGGCCGATCTTCGGAGGCTCTCCGGCGCGCCGACGGCCGACAACCACAGCGACGCTGACGTTGCTCTCGACTTTACGAGCCTTCTCGAATACCTCGAATCTCGTGGCGCTGGACCCGTCATCAAGGCTGCCCTGGAGCACGCTTACAAGGCGGAGTATGGATTGGAGATTGCGGAGCAAAGCTGCCTTAACTTTCTCCTCTTCATCCACGCGGATAAACGCTCCAAGTTCCGTCCTTTTGGTGTATTCAGCGACGAGCGTTATCACGTCATCGACGGCAATGACCGCATCGTCGAAGGGCTGAGCAATCGACTCCAAGGACAAATTCAGTTGGGCATGCGGCTTCTCCGGGTGCGCAAGACTACTGCGGGCCGGATCGAGCTGACGTTCGCGCGGGGCTCGACCACTCGGAGCGCAACTTACGACGCGGTGGTTCTTGCCATCCCGTTTACGACTCTACGCGAGGTGGATCTCGGTGCCAGCCTGGCATTGCCGTCTTGGAAAGCAAATGCCATCCAGTCGCTCGGCTACGGAACCAACGCTAAGATGATGGTAGGCTTCAATAGTCGGCCGTGGGCCGCCTTGGGAAGCAACGGTGATGCCTATTCCGATTTGCCGCATCATCAGCTTACGTGGGAAACAAATCCCACCAACGCCAGGGCGACAAGGGCCGTTCTAACGGATTATTCGAGCGGCAAGCGCGGCGCGGGCTTGAATCCGAAAAATGTACAAAGGGAGTCGACGCTCTTCCTCAATGATCTCGAGGTCGTTTTCCCCGGAGCTCTATCGGCGGCCACACGCGATGCCAATGGCAAATTTCGCGTGCACCTCGAGCACTGGCCGTCGAACCCCCTTACGAAGGGAAGTTACACCTGTTATCGGCCCGGACAGTTTACCTCCATCGCCGGCAATGAGGGAAAGCCTATCGGCAATTTACATTTCGCTGGCGAGCACGCCAATTCATTCTACGAGTGGCAAGGCTTTATGGAAGGAGCCGCGCTCTCGGGCATCCAGGCGGCGCAAGAGATCTTGAGAGATGTTAAGGTTGGAGCGTTGAAGTAGAAGTCCGTGTCAGGCCTGACAGACGGGATAGACGACTCCTGGCCGAAATGCCGGCGATGAAAACTTAGGTAGTTCTAGGTGTCCCGTGAAAAAGTATTCACCACGGAGACGCAGAGATCGCAGAGTTCGGAGTACTTTATAAACGAAAACTTTTTACTCCGCGCCCTCCGCGTCTCCGCGTGTGATATCCGAGCCCTGCTTCGCACGAAAGCTAGAGAACCAAGAACGGGAGAACTTTGATGGCCACTGCGAATTGGCGAGGAACCGTTGGCGTCGTGAAACCTACCTATGGTTCCGGCTCACTGGTCGAGTTTATCCGCCTGCTGCCGGAAGGGGTCGGTGTCATTCCACTTTACGCGAGCATCAAGGAGCACACGCAGACGGGGTATTTCGATGCGCTGGAAAGCTACCACCAACGGGTCGCCGAATTGGCAAGACTCGGCGTCGACCTCATGCATCCGGAAGGCGCGCCGCCCTTCATGGTGCGCGGCTACAAGGCCGAACAGGAGATCGTCAAGGAGTGGGAAGATCAATACAAGATACCGATCTTCACTTCCGCAATGACGCAGACGGCCGCGCTGCGCGCCCTGGGAATAAAGCGATTCGTCGGCTGCACGTACTTCCGCGACAACAATCTCAACGACATTTTCACCCGTTATTTCACCGACGCTGGCTTCGAGGTGCTGGGCATGGAAGGGATGGATACTTCGCCCGGCGAAGCCGACAACATTTCCCCGCAAGAAATCTACGCGCATTTGAAGCGCTCCTTGCTTAAACATCCGGCGGCTCAAGGGATTTACCTGCTCGGCTCCGGCGCCTGGCGCGTCGTCGACGTCGTGCCGGTGGAAGAAGACCTAGAAGTGCCCGTGGTCCATCCAGTCGCCGCCCGCGTCTGGTATGTGCAAAAAAAGATGCGCATCCGCCAACCGGTCGCCGGCGCGGGCCGCCTGTTGGCCGAATTGCCGTAGCGGCCCCACACAACGATTCCGCAATGAGAATTTAAAGCCACTTTGCGCCTTGCCATCCCTCTATTCTATCGCGTAGAATCGGCTCGCTTCGCGCATTGTGTTTCAAGACTCGCTAAGGATCACGAACATTGCCCGAAACCAGCTACACCCTACCTGTATTGACGGATACAAGAATCAGGCACTACCATCGAACGCAATCGGGAAAGGTGGTCGAATTTGTCGTCCAGTTGGAGGTGGAGGTCCGGGGGATTTGGAAGCCGGCTATTCGCTATGACACCGCTCATGGCTTTGCGCATATAGATCGGTATAATCTTAAAGGGCGCGCCAAGAAGGAAAAGCTGGCCTTGAGTTTCGGCCAAGCGTTGACGAGAGCGGAGCGGGAGATCAAGCAGAATTGGTTGGCTTACCGGGCAAAATTTTTAAAAGGAGAATGGCCATGACCGCTGCGGAAAAGATATTGGCTGAGAAAAACCTGGATTTAATTTTCGAGTTTGAAAAGTATGTCTTGGAGCACCCCGAAATCACCGAGAAAATTCCCCGCGACGCCGTGGTCTTTATGAAGGTGGCGGGAGACGGGAAATTCAATCGTTGGAGCGAGCGCAAGGCGAAGAAGCAGGCCAAAAAAGGGGCTTCGCTTATCGCGGTCACTGTTAAGAGATTGGGACCGGTTCATTCTCGGATCGAAGGGATCGCCCTTGAACACGCCGCATAAACAAAAGAGTCCGGATCAGTATCTCCCCGCCGAGTTTGTGTGTGCTTGAACGTTGAACCTTAAGTAATTGCCACGGGAGAATTAGTGGAGGATTACCCCGATGATACGCCGTACCCCAGCCGTCTCGTGCTCGGCTGGCATGGTTCGCGGCCTCTTCACGTGGTGGTAGCCGACAATGTGACTGCTCACGAGAAGATCGTGGTAACCGGTTACGAGCCGGATCCCGGGGAATGGGAGCCGGATTTTAGGAGGAGAAAGCAACCATGAAGTGTGTCATTTGCAAAAAAGGCAATACGAAACTCGGCAAAACCACGGTGACTTTGGATCGGGAAGGATCAACACTGGTTTTTAAGGACGTTCCTGCCAGCGTCTGCACGAATTGCGGCGAAGCCTACGTAGACGGGGCGATTACCGCGAGGCTTCTCGACTCCGCCGAAACAGCCGTGCGTTCGGGCATTCAGGTTGAAATCCGCCAATACAGCGCCGCTTAGCCGTTATCAGCCCTTTCGGATTTGATCACGCTTACGGAAAGAGTATTTCTCCGGTCACGAGTCACGCGCACGTAATTTCGACGTTTTGAGAATTCTCAAAACCTGCAAACGTCCCGCCGAGTTTGTCTTCCCTTGAACCTTTGGCCGGAGCCTAGTCGTTGAACATTGAACCTTGAACTTTGAACCGCCGTAAGGCGTTGACCGGCTTGAACGGAGTTGGAACAATCCGCCGGTCCTGAGTAGGCTCAAGGAGTCGTATCGAAGGGCTGGAACGTTTGGAACCCATCAGCTCGCCTCCCGCCTGTCGCCTGTAATGTTCACGAAAACGACCTCGATTTTCCCGTAATCCCTGTGTTATTATTCGATCAGCGCCGATCCCGGATGTGGCGACTCCGACCCTGCCGTTCTCCGAGCGCAAACCCGATCGGTCGATCTTGAATACTGACTGACTGAGAACGGGCCAAAGAAAGTCGAGACGTAAAAGTTTGACCCCAGAGATTGAAGGAGTCTAAGATCGATACGGTACGGAATCGATTAACCGTTACACGGAGACGCGCCATGAGCAGCAAGAGATATCCTAAAATTAGCGAGGAGCCAGCCGCCGAGCGGTCGATGGTGAACGAGGCCATGCCCACGGTTTATGGACGCCAATCGGACCGACGAAAAGCTACCGGCTTCGCCTCCAGCATTGCCGCCGTGAAGAGAAGAATCAAGAATCCCGTCAAGCGCAGCAGGGCCGAGATTGCGTGGGCGTTAGAGATCGCCGGCATTGGCGAAGGTCCGGCGGATTTGTCCTCGAACAAGGGTGATTATCTTTATGGCGGCAGATGAGCGCCTCGTCTTCGTTGATGCCTCCGCCTGGGTGGCCATTACCAACCGTAAAGACCGAAATCACAGACTCGCGGTGCCGATCTTTCGTCGCCTTCTGGGTTCATCGACGCGGCTCGTCGCGACGAACTGGACGATTTACGAAGCCTTGACCATCGTCAAATCCCGCCTCGGTATCACCCAAGTCGAGTGGCTCTGGGACCGGCTCAGCGCAAAGTCGGTGGTCGATGTTATTCGGATTGATGAGCCCATTGAACGGGCCGGGCTAGAGCTTTTCTGGAAGTATCGAGACAATGCCTGGGGAGTAGTGGATTGCAGTAGTCTGGTCGTCATGGACGCTCTCGGCTGCCGCCATGGCTTCGCGTACGATAAGCATTTCGTTGAAGCCGGTCGGCAGTTCGGTTTCACTCTAGTCCAATAGACATTCGCTGCCGCGATGCGGCTTTGAGCGTTTAACGATGAACCGGCTCAAGCCTGTAACGGCTTGAACGTTTTGAACGATTGGAACGATTGGAACTGCGTTGTAGTCTTGGAACGACTTGATCGAGTCCGAATCGGAGGAGAAACAGTCAAGTTATGACCAAAGTTGAATTCAAGAAAGCTTCGCGGCCGCTCTCGGAGTACGCCCAAGAGGCAAGAAAATCTCCCGTCATCGTTGTTAAACGCGGAAAACCCTTCGCGGCGGTTGTGCCCATCCGCAACGCGGATGAGGAGACGGTAGCGCTCAGCACCAACCGCAAATTTATGACGATCATCGACCGCTCGAGAGCCCGAGCAAAAAAGGAGGGCGGTATTTCCGCCAAGGAATTACGCCGCCGTCTGGGAATACGCTAAGGCCGCTCATTTCCACGTTTCGGGAATTGCCGAAACGTGGAAGCGTCCCGCCGAGTCCCCTTCCCTTGAACCCGCTTTCATCTGTAACGACTTGAACGGAGCGGAGCGATTGAACGATTGGAACGACTGGAACTGTTCTAGTATTGTAACGGCCTGAACGGAGCAACGCGAAGATTCGACGACTTCTAAAAACCAGCCTGTCCCCTTTTCCCAGGCCTTTTCCCAGGCCAGTTGAATTGGCTCGATTCCATTCACGCCTCTACGCATGCCTGCTGCGGGCAAACTTATGCGAGGTGGCACCGCTGATACAAGCGGATAATCGTGACGGATTGGCGGCGGGCATCGTGGTAGGAAGGCGGCAGGGCCGAGAGGAGACAGTCGCCGCCACGTGGATATTGTAAATTCTGATTGGTCCGAAAGCATTCCGCACATACTCTTCGCAATTTGTGACTTTCTGGAAAGATCTCTGACTACCCGGCAGAGATCTTATGCAGCCGTTTTCTCTTGGGCCATGAGGG
>Ga0080064_1007642_pt1 | contig 10772 bp, 10 predicted proteins | sample Subgrocontami54m_FD_69260 | JGI IMG/M metagenome (GOLD analysis project Ga0080064, IMG submission 69260) | Subsurface groundwater microbial communities from S. Glens Falls, New York, USA - GMW46 contaminated, 5.4 m (SPADES assembly) (version 2) ... | reverse complement strand
TGCGAGGGCCGCCCGCCACTCGCGCGAGATCTCGCCGCGCATCAGGTCCTCTTCGCGCGCGCGGTGGGTGAAAAGCTCCTCCATCGGCAGATAGATGCGTCCACGATCGGCGTCAATCTTCACGTCCTGCAGAAAGTTCGTCAGCTGCAGCGCCGTGCACACCGCATCGGACGCCTCGTCCAGCGCGGGATTCGAGCAACCATCGAGGCGCAGAACGAGACGACCCACCGGGTTGGCGGAACGGCGGCAGTAGTCGAGGAGATCGGCCCACGAGGCGTAGCGATTCGTCGTGATATCCTGCCGGAACGCGCTCACGAGATCGGTGAACAGCGCCAGCGGAAGCGCACACGTGCGGATCGTCGCGCCGAGGGCCGTGAAGATCTCGACCGAATGCAACGGCTCACCGGGCGTGGGCGTCGGTCCCGGCCGGTCAGACACCGCCGCGTGCTCCAGGCGCCGCAGCCAACCATCGAGCAGCCCATGGCGCTCTTCCACCGAACGCTCCCCCTCGTCGGCAAAGTCATCGGCAGCGCGCGCAAACGCGTAGACAGCCGCCACATGCGGCCGCAACCGCGGTGGCAACAGGCGCGAGGCCACCGGGAAGTTTTCGTAGTGGCGCCGCGCATCTCGCTCGCATGCCGCGTACGCCGCCGCGCAACGGGCAGCAGTGAGGTTCGTCATCGGAGGAGGCCTGGCGAGTGTATCTCGACCGAGTAGTGAGCATCTCGTGCGCGACGTAGTTGCCTGGGCTGCTGCGCTCGTGCTCCTTCTGATCGCGGCCAGCCTGGCGACGACCCTCCAGCACTACCGGCGACGCCGGCAGCGAGCGGGCGATTCCGAGCACGCGCTGGGCCGCAGGATCATCGCGGAGCTCCCCGTTGGCGACCACCTGATTTTCTTCAGCGAAGACGCTGTGTGCTTTCATTATGGCGACCAGTCGATCGACAAGGATCTGGTCTTGGCGGTACGGGTGCTCATCAACGGTTCACCGATCGCCGCTGCCGAGTCGACGCGGGCGCGCCGCACCGAGGCCCCGACGTCGTTTGACGACCGGGCGGAAGGGATCGCCCGCGACCGCTGGGATGTGGCAATCGAGATGGAGCGGGAGACCGTGCTCGTGCAGTGCGGGGCGATCAGGGAGCGTGTGTCTCAGGAGCTCGCGCGAAACGTATTCGACGCTGTCAAACAGAGCATCGAAGCGGCTACCACTCCGTCTCCTCGACCCCGGCCCGGTGGTTGACCGCTCGCGCGATGACGAACAGGAGATCCGATAGCCGGTTGAGATACACGACCACCAGCGGCTCGACGTCGTTGCCCAGGGCAACGACCCGGCGCTCCGCGCGCCGGCAGACCGTGCGCGCCAGATGCAGCGCCGCGCCACCAGGAGATCCGCCTGGCAGAATGAAGCGGCGCAGCGGAGGCAGCTCGGACTCGAGGCGATCGATCGTTGCCTCCAGCCGTGCCACGTCGGCGTCAGCCACAGCGGTCTTCGTCACGCGGGCGGCGATCCGTGCGGAAGGATCGGCAAGCCGTGCCCCGATCGCGAACAACGATTTCTGGAGCTCCTCGAGGAGGCCCGTGATCTCTCCGTCGGAGATCGACGCGCGCGCGACGCCGAGGCAGGCATTGACCTCGTCGACTTCGCCATACGCATCCACGCGCGGATCGGACTTGCGCACGCGCGTCTGATCAAACAGCGAGGTTTCGCCGGAATCGCCCGTCTTCGTATAGATTTTCACGGTATCGCGGCCCGATTATACGCTCCATGCGCGCACCTTCTCTGCCCAGTCCGCCGCAGCGCCAGCAGTTCCGGCGCCGCCTCCTCACGTGGTACGGCCGGCACGGACGCGATCTTCCCTGGCGGCGCACCGACGACCCGTACCACATCCTGGTGTCCGAAATGATGCTGCAGCAGACCCAGGTCGATCGGGTGCTGCCGAAGTATCAGGAATGGCTCGACAAGTACCCGTCGCTGCATTCGCTCGCCGACGCCCCGGTCGAGGAAGTGGCGGACACTTGGCGTCCCCTCGGCTACAACGTCCGCCCGCGGCGGCTGCACACCATCGCGCGTGAGTCGGTGGCTCGCTTCGACGGCAAGTTGCCGTCGGACGAGGCCACGCTCCTATCCTTCAAGGGAATCGGGGCCTACACAGCCGGCGCCATCCGCAGCTTCGCCTTCCGTGAGCGCGCCGCAATCCTCGACACCAACGTGGCGCGCGTGCTGTTCCGCGTCTTCCTGGGCCGCGGCAATCTGAAGGCGCACGCGACCATCAAGCATCTCTGGGCGGTCTCGGAATCGCTCGTCCCGCACAAACGCGCGTTTGATTTCAACCAGGCGCTGATGGATTTCGGCGCGCTCCTCTGCACCGCGCGCAAGCCGAACTGCCCGATCTGTCCGATGATGAAGGGGTGCCGTTCGTATCCGTTCACGGACCAGAAAAAGACGCGGCGCCGGCGAATGTAGCGGAATCTTCGGACCCGGCTCCGCCACGTCTCACCATTTTCTGCATGCCAATTCTGCAGCTGAGCTTCGAGAGGGCCCTCTCCGTGCTACGTTAAAAATCCCCAGCCCCCGAGACCCGGGGTTCCACGCGCCCTGCTGCGGAGAACACCTGTGCAGCGAAGAATCGTTATGCCCGACGCGGAAAATCGCGAACTAGCCGTACTCGGCCGCCCGCCGGAACTCCAGGTCGTCCGGGTCCTCGTGATCGACGACGACTCGCAAGCGGCGGCGCTGATCGAGATGGCGCTCGCCGAAGCGCATTTCCAGTGTGAGCTCGACATCGCTTCAACGGCCACGGAAGGCCTGCGCCGAATCGCAGATAACGCGCACGACATCTACCTCGTCGATTACCGGTTACCTGATAAGACCGGCGTGGAGCTGATCCATGAGGCGAAAGCGCGCGGCGCCGACAAACCGTTTATCCTGATGACCGGGTACGGAAGCGGCGAGATTGACGACGCGGCACTCCGAGAAGGCGCGGCCGATTACGTCGAAAAGCACCTCGTCGGCACCTACCTTGACCGCGCCATCCGCTACGCCCTTCGCGACTGGCAGGCAGATCGTGCGATTCGCGACCGCGAAGAACAGCTGCGTCAGGCGCAGAAGATGGAGGCGATCGGGCGGCTCGCCGGCGGCATCGCCCACGACTTCAACAACCTCCTCACTGCGATCGTCGGCTACACAGACCTGGTACTGGAGCGGCTGCATCCAAACGATGTGAATGCGCATGACGTCGCCGAGATCCGCAACGCGGCCGATCGCGCAGCGTCGCTGACGCGGCAGCTCCTGACGTTCAGCCGGAAGCAATTCCTTCAGCCAGTAGTGCTGAATCTCAACGAGGCCGCCGGCGGCGTGCTGAACATGCTGCCTCGCGTTATCGGCGCGCACATCAAGACGCGGTCAGCACTCGATCCGCAACTTCGATACGTCAAGGCTGACCCTGGGCAAATCGAGCAGGTCCTGTTGAATCTGGCGCTCAATGCGCGCGATGCCATGGCGCAGGGCGGAGAGCTGACCATTACGACGAAGAACGTCGAGATGACACGTGAACAGCTCGGTCGCCTCAAGCTCGTACTTCCGCCAGGACAGTACGTGATGCTGGCAATCAGCGACACGGGCGCCGGCATGGATGCCGAGACGCTGTCGCGCGCATTCGAACCTTTCTTCACGACGAAGCCAAAGGGCAAGGGCACGGGCCTCGGACTCGCAACCGTCTACGGCATCGTCGACCAGAGCGGTGGCGCAATCTCCATCGACACGGCGGTCGGCCGCGGGACAACGGTGCGCGTGTACCTTCCGGCGGCCACCGAAACGACACTTCCGGCCACAGCGGCCACGGCACCGCGTCAGACGGGCGGAAACGAAACCATCCTCCTGGTCGAGGACAACGACGCCGTCCGCACGCTCGTGCGGCACACGCTTCACGCACGCGGGTATGACGTCATAGAGGCGCGCGACGCCGAACAAGCCCTCGACTGGGTCGCGTCCGGAAACGATCTCGACCTGCTGCTCACCGACGTCGTCATGCCTGGCCTGAGCGGCCCGAACCTGGCGGCGCGGCTGCTCCAGTCCAAGCCCACGTTGCGGGTGCTCTACATGTCTGGGTACAGCGGCGACATTCCGTCGGGCCACGGCGCACTCTGGGTCGGCGTGCCATTGATTCAGAAACCATTCACACCGCAGCAGCTCGCGGAACGCGTCCGGTCCGTTCTCGACACTTCTACACGTCACGAGCTACCGTAGCGCCAGCGCACGGTGGAGCAGCCTTTTCGGGGCTGCGGGGGGCAGGCAGCGCTGAAGCGCTCCCCCCACCATATTCAACGATAGCCGTATTCAAAGATAGCCGTATTCAAAAGATAGCCGTCGGTATGGACGTGATCACCGTCGTAGCGGCGGTAATCGAAGTCGACCGCCGCTTCCTCGTCACTCGACGACAAAAAGGCGTCCATCTCGAGGGGCTCTGGGAATTTCCGGGCGGCAAGGTCGATCGCGACGAGGCCCACGAACGCGCCTTGCGACGAGAGATCCGCGAGGAGCTCGATGCCGACGTCGAGACCGGGCGGCTCATCCTCGAAACCACCCACGTGTATCCCGAACGAACGGTGACGCTGTACTTCTATTCCTGCCGGCTGATCGGCAGCCCGCGGCCGCTGCTCGGACAGGAGATGCGCTGGGTCACGCACGAGGAGCTGGCGGCGCTTCCATTCCCTGCCGCCGACGAAGCGCTCATACAGCACCTCACCCAAACGGAAGGGCGCTGACGGTACCTGGGACGGCGGCGCCGTCCAGCATGGCCTCTACACGCGAGCCGGGCGCGATGTAGTCGCGGTGTACGTAGCCAAGCGCGACGGCGCCGAGCCTGGGCGAATGCGCGCCGCTCGTGACCACGCCGATATCACGGCGGTCTACTTGAAGCTTTGTCCCCGGAGTCACGCTCCGGTCAGCCTCGAATCGCAGCCCCACCAGCTTTCTGGCGACCTTGCCGTGCCCACGATGAAGCACGCGGATCACGACCTCCTGGCCGACGTAGCACCCCTTGCTGAAGGAGATGGCACGGGACTCGATCCCCGCCTCGAGTGGAATGGTCTCGTCGTCCATGTCGGAACCGAACAGCGGATACCCCGCCTCAATCCGACACACATCGATTGCCTCCGCGCCGGCTTCCTGCGCTCCTGCATCGATCAGCGCTCGCCGCAGATCTTCGGTACGGCCGCTGCTGATGTAGGCGACGAATCCGGGAACGCCCAGTCGATCGATACGAGCAAGAACGATGGCTTCCCCGGCAAACTCAGCACGCGCGTTGCGGTAGTCAGGCCAACCGGCCACTCCGAGCGCCTGGTTAAACGCGCGCTCGACTGCCGGTCCCGCCTGCGGACCGTGCACAGACACGCCGCCTAGCGCGGCGCTCAGATCGCCCACCTGCACGTCTTCCGTGAAAATGAACTGCTCGAGCCTCTTCACAATGGATTCGACCTGCGCCGCCGGCACGTCCAGCAGGATCATGTCGCCTGATTCGAGCACGTGCATGTCGGTGGTCATGCGGCCCTGGGGGGTGAGCCACGCGGCGTAGCAGCCGCTGCCTGGCTGAAGCTGCTGAATGTCGTTCGTCAGCAGGCCCTGCAGGTAGGCGGCCCGATCTTTTCCGGAAACCGCTACCCGACCCCGCGACATCAATTCACCGAGGGCGGCGCGTTCCCGTATCAGGCGATAGTCCTCCGGCAGTGTCATAATCAGAATCAAATGCGGCATTGTCATTGTACTTGCCTGTTGCTGGTCCTCCTTTCACTCGGAGCCGACGCCGCACCCCAGCAGCCAGCTGCCGACGGCAGCGAAACGCAGGGCTTCGTCGTCTTCCTTCGCGGTGCCGCGATTGGCCGCGAAGACGTCACGACGCAGATTTCGCCGGCGGGTATCGTGATCTCCGGGCGGGGGCGGCTCGCGCCACCGCTCGATATCGTGACCAGTCGCGCCGAGGTCCGGTACCGTCCCGACTGGACGCCGGAGTCCCTCAGCATCCAGGGAACGGTGGGCGGCAAGAAAATCTCGCTGACGACAACGTTCGCCAACGGCGAAGCGCGCAGCGAGGGCGTGGAAGGCGACAGGACGAACGCGCAGGTGGATACTGTCTCGCCCCAGACGGTTGTCATACCCATCCTGTTCTTTGGCGCGTACGAGGCACTGTCACGGCGAATCCTCTCCGCCTCGCCCGGGACCGAACTACCGGCGTATCTCGCGCCGCACGCGGAATTCCCTGTGCGGGTGCGATCGATCGTGCCCGAACGGGTGCAGACCGGCACGCGGACCTTTGCTATCCGTCGTTACACGCTGGCCCTCGATACTCCCGAAGGCGACTTGCTGTTCCAGCTCTCGTCCGATGCGGAGGGCCGGCTGGTTCGGGTGACGCTGCCCTCGCAGAGGCTCGACGTCGTGCGAGAGGATGTCGCGGCGTCGACCTCGCGTACCGTCGCGTACTTGAACCCCGGCGATGAGCCGCTGACCGTTCCGGCTGCCGGTTTCAACATCGCGGCGACGGTCACGCGGCCGAAGGATGTCGCCGGAAAGCTGCCGGCGGTCGCCATCGCGTCCGGCAGCGGTGTCGGCGACCGCGACGGCGTAGTCGCCGGTGTTCCGCTGATGGGGCAGCTCGCCGGCGCACTGGCGGACGCCGGATTCCTGGTGGTGCGGTACGACAAGCGCGGCTTCGGCCAGACGGGCGGCCGCGCAGAGTCCGCCACGATGAGCGATCTTGCCGATGACGCGCGCGCGGTGATTCGGGCAATTGAGAAGCGGAACGACGTCGACTCCCGGCGCGTTGCCATCCTCGGCTACGACGACAATGCATGGATCGCGCTCCTTGCGGCTTCCCGCGAGAACCGGGTTGATGCCGTCGTGGCAATCGCGGCGCCGGCGAGCACAGGCGCCGAGCTCGTGCTCGAACGGCAGCGTCTGATGCTCGATCGGATGAAGATGTCCGACGCCGAGCGTCAAGCCAAGATCGAGGAACAGGAACGCATCCACGCAGCCGTGCTGACCGGAAAGGGCTGGGAGACGGTTGAGCAGTACCGGAAGCAGGCAGATACCCCCTGGTTCCAGAGCTACTTGAAATTCGCGCCGGCGCAGGTCCTCGACGACGTCGACCAGCCGCTCCTGATCGTCCATGGTGAGCTCGATCGTGAGCTCCCGCTCGACCATGCCACGCGACTTGCGGAGCTGGCGCGGACCATCGGCGATTCGAAGACCGTGGAGCTCGTGACGATCCGCGGCGTCAACCACCTGTTCCTTCCAGCAACCACGGGCGACGTCACGGAATACCCGTCGGTCACGGATCGCACGATGACCTCGGACGTGACGACGACGGTCAGCGGTTGGCTCACGAAAACGCTCGCAGGACGGAGATGACGATGGACGCCAGACCTGTTCGCGTACCTGACCTCAAGGCGAAGAAGCGACGCGGCGAGAAGATCGCGATGTTGACCGCTTACGACGCTACGATGGCCCGCCTGTTCGATCGAGCCGGCGTCGACGTGCTGCTCGTCGGCGACTCCGTCGGCATGGTGATGCTCGGCTACGACACGACAGTTCCCGTTACGCTGGACGCGATGGTGCATCACACGGCGGCAGTGAGTCGCGGCGCGCGGCGCGCGCTCGTGGTCGCCGACATGCCGTTCCTGACGTACCAAGTCAGCGTCTCCGACGCGGTGCGCAATGCAGGTCGGCTCATCCAGGAGGGCGGCGCCGCTGCGGTGAAGATCGAAGGGGGCCGACCTGTGCTCGATGTGGTGGCCCGTCTCGTGGACGTGGGAATTCCTGTGATGGGGCATCTCGGGCTGCTGCCGCAGTCGGTGCATCAGGTCGGCGGGTACAGCAAGCAGGCGACGCACCCGCGCGAAGCGGAGGCCCTGCTGGCCGACGCCCTCCCCCTCGAGCAGGCTGGAGCATTCGCCATTGGGCTCGAGGCGATCCCGTCCGAGCTCGCACGGAGCGTCACGTCCAGCGTGGGCGTGCCGACCATCGGCATCGGTGCGGGTCCCGAGTGCGACGGTCAGGTGCTCGTCAGCCATGACATGCTCGGACTCTTCGATCAGTTCGTGCCCTCCTTCGTGAAGCAGTACGCCCACCTTGCGGACAGCGTCGTTGGAGCCACACGCGCGTATATCGACGACGTTCGAATGGGGCGCTATCCCGAAGCCCGATCGCCAGTCCTCGGCGCCGCCGCGAAGGAGTAGTGGAGTGCCATGGCGATCGAACTCGTTCGATCGATCGCGGGTCTTCGCGCGCGTCTAGCCGAACCACGACATAACGGCGTCACCATCGGCCTCGTCCCAACCATGGGAGCACTCCATGCCGGCCATGGACAGCTGATCGACAGAGCCGGCCGAGAGTGCGGCATCGTCGTCGTCAGCATCTTCGTCAATCCCCTGCAGTTCGATCGGCCGGACGATCTCGAGCGCTATCCGCGTGCCCTCGAAGCGGACCTGGCGTTTTGCGAGAGACTCGGCGCTGGTCTCGTGTTCGCGCCGGATGTGGGAGAGATGTATCCGTCGGATCCGCTCTGCACGGTGGACGTGGGTCCGTTAGGCGATCACCTGTGTGGACGACATCGTCCAGGTCATTTCAGAGGCGTCGCCACGGTGGTGCTGAAGCTGCTGCAGATCGCTCAGCCGGATTTCGCGTACTTTGGCGAGAAGGACGCTCAGCAGCTCGCGATCGTGCGCAGGCTCGTGCACGATTTCAACGTGCCGACTCAGATCGTGGGCGTACCGACCGTACGCGAAGCCGACGGGCTGGCGCTGAGTTCCAGGAACCGGCGACTCAATCCCGACGAGCGCCGCCTGGCATCTGCGCTCTCGAAGGCGCTCGAGGCAGCCGCGAAGGCCGTCGCCGCGGGAAACCGGGACGTCGCCGACGTGATCGCCAAAGCCAAGACCCAGGTTCCCACTGGCGATTCGCTGAGGTTAGAGTACCTGGAGGTCGTCGACCCTCTCGACATGCAGCCGGTGGAGCGCATCACAGGCCCCGTGCTGATCGCCGGCGCCATGTGGGTGGGGGGCACACGGCTGATTGACAACGTGGTCGTCACGCCTGAATCGGTGTGGGCCGGCTGAAGCCGGCCCCTACGACAGTACGTGGGGGCCGCCTTCAGGCGGCCCGGAGAAAGAAGGCGATGACCGTAGCGCGCACGCTGACCATCCTCACAATCGCCGCGGTGGCGGCAGCGGGGTTGCGTGCCGCGCAAACGCCGTCGAGCGATATCACGGCAGTTCAAGGCATCAAAGTCGGACATCACACCCTGAAGGAGCGGCCAACAGGCTGCACCGTTGTCCTCGTGGACGGCGACGGCGCGGTGGGAGGCGTTTCGCAGCGCGGCGGTGCTCCAGGTACGCGTGAGACGAACCTCCTCGATCCGGCCAACCTGGTGGACAAGGTCAACGCGATCGTGCTTTCCGGCGGAAGCGCCTTCGGGCTGGACGCGGCCACGGGTACCGTGCGCTGGCTCGAAGAACACAATGTCGGTTGGAATGTTGGCGTCGGCAAAGTTCCGATCGTGCCCGCAGCGATTCTGTTCGACCTCACTGTGGGAGGCGACGCGAAGGTCAGGCCCACGGCCGACTGCGGCTACCGCGCGGCGGCGGCCGCCTCCGACCGGCGGGTCGAGGAAGGCAGCATCGGCGCGGGTGCCGGCGCCACCGTGGGCAAGCTCGGGGCGGCGGCAGGCGGATCTCGGAAGCTCCTCCCGATGAAGGGCGGCATCGGGTCAGCGTCCATCGCGCTGCCGAACGGGGTTGTCGTGGGCGCTATCGCCGCGGTGAACGCCGCCGGCGACATCATCGACCCGAAGACCGGTGCGGTTATCGCCGGTGTGCGTGATGCAAACGGTACCCTCGCGGACGTTCGCACGCTCCTTCGCTCGGGCGCCATCCTCGGCTCCATGCGGCCCGGCACAAACACCACCATCGCGGTGGTCGCCACGAACGCAACGCTCAGCAAAGCTGATGTGCATCGCATGGCACTGATGGCGGATGACGGTCTCGCGCGGGCGATCGTCCCGTCGCACACGATCAGCGACGGGGACACGGTGTTTGCCCTGGCCACCGGTCGCAGGGCAGGGGCTGCTGACGCCTCCGTCATCGGCGCGCTTGCCGCTGAAGTTCTCTCCGAGGCGATCGTTCGTGCCGCCACGCAAGCGACGAGCATTCCAAACTTCCCGGCCGCCAGGGATCTTCCCCGCCGGTGAACCTTCATCTCGCTCTGCTGACTGCCTACTCACTGGGCGTGGTGACGGTCGGGCTCTGGACCGCAAGGTACGTCCGGACCAGCAGCGCATTCTTCGTTGCCAACCGGAGCCTCGGCCCGGGACTGATCTTTGCCTCGATGCTTGCGGCGAACATCGGTGCCGGTGCCACTGTCGGTGTTGCCGGTCTTGCCTACCGAGATGGCCTGAGCGCCTGGTGGTGGAGCGGATCGGCGGGCCTGGGCTCACTCGTGCTGGCGTTCTGGGTAGGTCCGCGGCTCTGGAGGCTCGCGAGAGATCACGGCTATTACACGACCGGTGATTTCCTGGAGCACCGGTATGGCAGCGCCGTTCGCGCAATCGTCGCCGGGCTCATCTGGTTTGGCTCGCTGTCGATCTTGGCGGCGCAGCTGCTGGCCGGGGCCGCGATTTTGAACGTCGTCGCCGGCGTACCACGATGGATGGGGTCACTCATCGGCGGCGGCATCATGACCATCTATTTCACCGCCGGCGGATTGCTGGGAACCGCATGGGTGA
>Ga0080064_1007641_pt1 | contig 10773 bp, 13 predicted proteins | sample Subgrocontami54m_FD_69260 | JGI IMG/M metagenome (GOLD analysis project Ga0080064, IMG submission 69260) | Subsurface groundwater microbial communities from S. Glens Falls, New York, USA - GMW46 contaminated, 5.4 m (SPADES assembly) (version 2) ... | reverse complement strand
CGCGTTATGGCCAGGATCGCATCGTGCTCTGGGGCGAGTCGCTCGGCACCGGCGTGGCGGTGGCGCTGGCGGCGGAAAAGCCGGTGGCGCGCGTCGTGCTGGAATCGCCCTATACGTCCATCGCCGCGGTCGCCGCGTCGATTTATTGGTACGTACCGGTGCGTTGGATGATCAAGGATACCTTCCGCTCCGATGAGCGCATCGCCAAACTCACCGCGCCTGTGCTGATCGTGCATGGCGAGCGCGACAACATCGTGCCGATCACGTTCGGCGAGCGGCTCTACGATCGCATCCGCGCGCCCAAGCGTTTCATTCGCCTGCCCGGTGCCGGGCACAACGATCACGACTCGCACGGGTTGCCGGACATGGTGCGGCCGTTTCTGAAGGGGCGCGAATAATTTTTTTTGCCGCGCGCAAAACAATAGCGCGGGCCGGAAGAACCGCGCCCGCGCTTGAAACAATCCGGAAAGGTGAGCTTAGCGGCGGAATCCGCCGCCGCTGCCGCCGCGTCCACCACCACCACCGCCGCTGCCGCCTTCGCGCCCACCGGCCGCGCCGGGAATGACCCGGGGCTTCATCGGCAACAGGCCCTCGCGCTGCAATTTCTTGCGTGCGAGCTTGCGGGCCCGGCGGATCGCTTCCGCCTTTTCCCGCGCCTTCTTTTCCGATGGTTTTTCGTAATGGCCGCGGAGCTTCATCTCGCGGAAAATCCCCTCGCGCTGCATCTTCTTTTTGAGCGCCTTGAGGGCCTGATCGACGTTATTGTCGCGAACGAGAACCTGCACGCAGTAATCCTCTTCCTATCGAGTTTCGCTGGGACGCCGCAGCCGTCTCCCAATGGAGAAGCCGCAGCCGAACGCGGGCCTGTAGCAGAAGGGCCTTTAAAAGTCCACCACCGGCCGCAGGAAGGACCAGGTCAGCCCGTAGAAGATCACCAGGGCGGTCACCCCGACAATCAGCCGGTTGACGGCGCCGGCGGCATTGCCGTGCAGCCGGTTTGAGGCGGCAAAGCCGAACCAGCCGCCCGTAAGGATGATCACGAGTACGCCAGACGATTTGACCGCCTGGAACATCCAAAGGATGCCCCCCGTGGCGAATAGTGCAGCCACTCCCGTCATCACCAGCAGGAGGACCGTGCCCGGCCGGCCGGCGAAAACGCCCGGGCGGTCTTCTTCCCGGAACAGCGCCTCCGAGGCGGCTAGCGTCCACCCGGCAAAAAACGAGATCAGCGAGGCGAAGAGCAGATTGATCATGGATCCCGAGGCTCGAAAATCATCCGCGTGACATGCCCCATCTTGCGGCCGGGGCGCGGGTCGGTCTTGCCGTAGAGGTGAACCGAGACGCCCGGCACGCTGAGCCATTTGGCATGGTCCGCCACTTCCGCGCCGATGAGATTGGTCATCTCCACCGCGGCGTGGCGGATCGGCAAAGCCAGCGGCCAGCCCGCCACCGCGCGGATGTGTTGCTCGAATTGCGAGACCGAGCAGACGTCGATGGTCCAGTGGCCGGAATTGTGCACGCGCGGGGCGATCTCATTCACCAGCACCGCGTGGCCGTCGCCCGCGCGCACGACAAACATCTCCACCGCCAGCACGCCGACGTAATCGAAAGCCTTCGCGATTTTTTCTGCGATGCTCTGCGCTTGCGCCGCAATCTCGCGCGACACGCGCGCGGGTGCGTGCGAGGTTTTCAAGATGTGATCGCGATGTTCGTTTTCCGTGATGTCGAAACATTCGATCTGGCCGTTGCCCGAGCGCGCGGTGACGACCGATATCTCGCGCTCGAACGGCACGAAGCCTTCGAGGATCGAAGGGGCCTGCCGCAGCGCGGCCCAGGCGGCGGCCGGATCGTCCTTCGGCTCAATCATCTTCTGGCCCTTGCCGTCGTAGCCGAGCCGGCGCGTTTTCAGTACCGCGGGAAGGCCGATCGTCTTCACCGCCGCCGCAAGCTCGGCCGCCGAGCCCACCGCCGCATAAGGCGCGGTCGGAATGCCGAGACCACTCACAAAGTTTTTTTCCGCCAGCCGGTCCTGGGTCTTCGCCAGTACGGCCGGATCGGGCAGCACCGGCCGCCGCGCGGCGAGGAAGCTTGCGGTCTCCGCCGGCACATTCTCGAATTCGTAGGTGATGACGTCGACAGCGTCTGCAAAACGCGCGAGCGCCGCCTGGTCGTCATAGGCCGCGCAGGTCGAGTAATGCGTCACCTGGAAGGCGCAAGAGTCAGCCTCGGGCGCGAAAGCATGGCAGCGGAAGCCGAGCCTTGCCGCGGCCAGCGCCAGCATCCGGCCAAGCTGACCCCCGCCCAGAATTCCGATCGTGGCCTCAGGCTTCAGCACCGGCGTCACGCGCGGCCTTTGCCGGGGCGCTTTGCCACCGCCTTGGTCTGGCGCGCGCGCCAGGCGTCGAGCCGCTTGGCCAGGGCGGCGTCGGAATTCGCCAGAATGGCCGCGGCCAGCAGCGCCGCATTGATTGCGCCAGGCTTGCCGATCGCCAGCGTGCCGACGGGTATGCCCGCGGGCATCTGCATGATGGAAAGTAGGCTGTCCTTGCCTTCCAGGGCGCTGGTTTTCATCGGCACGCCTAAGACGGGCAGCGAGGTCAGCGAAGCGGTCATGCCCGGCAGATGCGCCGCGCCGCCTGCTCCGGCGATCACCACCTTGAAGCCTTTTTTGCGGGCGGATTTGCCGAATTCATACAGCCGCTCGGGTGTGCGATGCGCCGATACGATCAGCGCTTCGTAGCCCACCTTGAGTTCGGCAAGTGTCTCGCCGGCATGTTGCATGGTCTCCCAGTCGGACTGGCTTCCCATGATGATAGCGACCGGCTTGGCGGCCATTTGCCCCTCGAATCCGGCGATGCCGGCGCAAAGAAGCGGCGGATTATAGGTGCGGGTGATGGAGTGGCAAGGCGAAACGACTGGGCTATCCTGGGGTCAAGCGATTCAAGTCGCAGGGGTCATCCATGGCAAAAAGCAGGGTCCGGCTGGTCAAGCCGGCCGCAGTCCAGTTCGCCGCCGAGGTCGAGCGGTTGCAGGCGGAGCTTGCCGCCAGCCGCGCCCGGGTCATGGAATTGGAAGCGGCAGCGGATATTGATCCGCTACTCAACCTGCTCAACCGGCGCGGCTTCGAGCGCGAGCTGCGGCGTTCGCTCGCCTATGTTCGCCGCTACGGCACGGCTGCGGCGCTGATCTATTTCGACCTCGACAATTTCAAGCCGGTCAACGACCGCTACGGCCATGCCGTGGGCGATGACATGCTCAAGGCCATCGCGGCGACATTGCAACATTCGATCCGCGAGTCCGACGTGGTGGCTCGGCTTGGCGGCGATGAATTCGGTGCGCTGCTGTGGAACGTGACTGAAAGCCAGGCCGCGGCCAGGGCGGCGGAGTTGGAAGCGGCCATTGGCGCGACGATCCTGCGGCATCGCGGGGCGCGGATTTCCGTGGGGGCTTCCGCGGGCGTGGCCGTGCTGTTTCCCGCCGATGCGCCGGCGGAAGCGATCGCGCGGGCCGATCTTGCCATGTATGCGCGCAAGCGGTCGCTGGCGCAGGTCAGGCGATGATGTCGGGCGTGAGCTCGTCTTCGATGAAACTGATTCGATCGCGCAGGTAAAGCTTGCGCTTCTTCAGCCGTTGCACCTGCAAGATGTCGGAACCCGGCGAATCCTGCAGCGCCGCGATGGCGGCATCGAGGTCGCGATGCTCCTGCAGGAGCCGCGCCAATTCCGCGCGGAGCTCGCGTTCTTCCTCGTCGGTCATATTTGTCTGACGGTCACGCCGGTATCGTAATGCTTCCGGCCACAAAATCCTGATTATTATAGCTTTTTTGGCTCAATGCTTCAAGCGTCCCAGTAACGCTATCACACGGCTTTGCGGTGAATTTTGCACTGCCCACAAAATCAGGTCTTCGAAACCGCCCGCCTCTGATGTACTATGTGGACGTTGGGCAAAAGGAGATATCCCCCTATGTCCCTTTCAACGCATCTTGTGGAATTGGAGCAGCGCCACCAGGCGCTGGAGGACGAAATATCTGAAGCATTGGCTCATCCGTCCAGCGACGGATTGTTGATTGCGGAACTCAAGCGTCGCAAGTTGCAAGTGAAGGATGAGATCGCGCGGTTGCGCCAGGACGTCGGCGTCAGCGTACATTAACGCGCGCTAATTCTTTTCGGCTGTTGTCTATGCGGCTGAGCCACCGGCTCTCCGAACGGGAGCCGGTGTTTGTTTGAGGACGTGCCGCCTCACACTTCCCTCGCCATCTCTCTCAATTTGAATTTCTGAATCTTCCCCGTGCTCGTCTTCGGAATCTCCGCGAACACGACATAACGCGGGCATTTGTAGCCGGCGAGATTCTGCTTGCACCACGCCATCAGGTCTTCCGCGCTCGCGTTCGCGCCGGGGCGAAGCTCGACGAAGGCGCAGGGCGTCTCGCCCCATTTCTCGTCGGGCTTGGCGACGACCGCCGCGGTGGCCACCGCCGGGTGCTTATAGAGCGCGTCCTCCACCTCGATGGAGGAAATATTCTCGCCGCCGGAGATGATGATGTCCTTGGAGCGGTCCTTGAGCTGGATATAGCCGTCGGGATGCATCACGCCGAGATCGCCGGAGTGAAACCAGCCGCCCTTGAGCGCCTTTTCCGTCGCCGCCTTGTTCTTCAGATAGCCCTTCATCACCACGTTGCCGCGAAACATCACCTCGCCGAGCGTCTGTCCATCGCGCGGCACCGGCTGCATAGTGTCGGGGTCGAGCACGTCGAGCCCTTCCAGCACCGCGTATTTGACGCCCTGGCGGGCCTTCTTCGTGGCCTGTTCGCCGGAAGCCAGCTTGTCCCATTCCGCGTGCCACTCGTTGACGGTGGCGGGGCCATAGACCTCGGTCAGCCCATAGACATGGGTGACATTGAAGCCGGCGGCCTTCATCGCGGCCAGCACCGCTTCCGGCGGGGGCGCGGCGGCGGTGACGAATTCCACCTTGTGCGGCAGCGGCTTTTTCTCGTCGTCCTTCGCATTGAGCAGCGTGGACATGACAATCGGCGCGCCGCACAGATGTGTCACCTTATGCGCCGTGATCGCCTCGAAAATCGGCTTCGCCCGCACCGCGCGCAGGCATACATGCGTGCCGACGATGGCCGAGAGCGTCCAAGGAAAGCACCAGCCGCTGCAATGGAACATCGGCAGCGTCCATAGATAGACCGGATGCTTCGCCATGTTGCAGGCGAGGATATTGCCGAGCGCGAGCAGATAAGCGCCGCGGTGGTGATAGACGACGCCCTTGGGGTCGCCGGTGGTGCCGGAGGTGTAGTTGAGCGCGATGGCGTCCCATTCGTCCCCCGGCATCTGCCAGGCGAAATTCGGATCGCCTTCCTTGAGGAATTCCTCGTAGCCGAGGTTGCCGAGCAGCGCGCCTTCGCCGGTGAATTCCGGATCGTCATAATCGATCACCAGCGGCTTCACCTTGGCGCGCGACAGCGCCTCCTTCACCACCTTGGAATATTCGCGGTCGGTGATGAGAACCTTGGCGTCGGCATGGTCGAGGGTAAAAGCGACAATGGCGGCGTCGAGCCGGGTGTTGATGGCGTTGAGCACGGCCCCGGTCATCGGCACGCCATAGTGGGCTTCCAGCATGGCCGGGCTGTTGGCCAATATGGCGGAAACCGTGTCGCCGCGCTTGACCCCGCGCTTCGCCAGCGCGGAGGCGAGCCGCCGCGAGCGCTCGTAGAACTGGGCATAAGTAATCCGCCGTGGCCCATGGACGATCGCGGGATAGGCGGGAAATACCCCGGCCGCCCGTTCCAGAAAGGACAGCGGTGTCAGCGGCTGGAAATTCGCCGGGTTCCGGTCGAGATCGAGGTCGTAGGGCGTCGTGGCCATAGTTTTCTCCCGCTTCGCCGCAACCTAGCGAAGGAGATGGCCGACGATCAATCGCTCGACCCCACGCTAATGCGCCAATTTTTGTGCAGAGAGAGAGAAAGCCGGCCGCGCAGACTGATTGGGGGAATCGGGGTTCCGCGCGGCCGGGGTGCGTCACCTAGGGGGAAATGCTCGCACCATGAGCAGCCGCCGCGATGCAGCGTCCGGCAGGCGAAAACCTAATTTGCAACGCGAGTCGCCACTATCCGCAGATTTACGTAGCGCGGGTGTCGCGCTTACTCGCTCCCGCCGTCGCCCTTGCCGCCGATCTTCTTGAGCTTGGCAAAGACCGCGTCCACGCTGAAATCTTCCGGCTTGGCGGCTTCGGCTTCCGCCTCCTTGCGCGCGGTAGTTTCCGCGGCGGGCAGCAATGTGGCGCCCTGGACTTCCGCCTCGGCGGGCTTGTCCTTGGACGCCCGGGCAACCTCCATATCGAGGTCGATCTGCGAGCACAGCCCGAGCGTGACCGGATCGAGCGGGCTCAGGCTCGCCGCGTTCCAGTGGGTGCGCTCGCGGATGGCCTGGATGGTCGATTTGGTCGTGCCCACCAGACGCATGATAGCCGCGTCCTTCAACTCGGGATGATTGCGCACCAGCCACAGGATCGCGTTCGGGCGGTCCTGGCGGCGCGATACCGGGGTGTAGCGTGGGCCCTTCTTGCGCTCGGCTTCCGGCAGCCGCACCTTCGGATTTGCCAGCTGCAAGCGGTAATTGGGATCGGCCTCCGCCTTGGAGATCTCCTCGCGGGACAGTTGGCCCGTCTGCACCGCGTCGAGCCCTTTGATCCCCTGGGCGGCATCTCCGTCGGCCACGGCCTTCACCTCGAGCGGATGCAATTTGCAGAAATCGGCGATCTGGTCGAAGGACAGGGCGGTGTTTTCCACCAGCCACACGGCGGTTGCCTTCGGCATCAAGGGCATGTTCATGACGGCAAATCTCCTTTGCGCTCCGCCCGCCCTTGCGGGCGAAGCCTCAAGTCATCAGCGATGACAAGGAAGTGGCTGGAATATAGGCAATTTCATGCTCCCTCGCAATCCCGAAGCGTGCCGGCCTAAACTTGACAGGGACCCGGGGGGCGCTCATGTCCGGGCAGCCGAAAAACGCCATTATGACCATGCCAGACGCACCGAAAACGACCGCCGCTGATGCAGCCGCCACGGCCCGCAAGCCGCCCCTGCGGGTGATGCTGTGCTCGCCGCGCGGATTCTGCGCGGGCGTGGTGCGTGCCATCGATTCGGTAGAGCGGGCACTCGCCGTTTATGGGCCGCCGGTCTATGTGCGGCATGAAATCGTGCATAACCGCTACGTGGTCGAGGGCCTGCGCGCCAAGGGCGCGGTCTTTGTGGACGAGCTTGACGAAATCCCCGACACCGATGCGCCGGTCATCTTTTCCGCCCATGGGGTGCCGCGCGCGGTGCCGGAAGAAGCGAAGCGGCGGAATTTTTTCGCGCTCGACGCCACCTGTCCGCTGGTGACGAAAGTGCATCGCGAGGCGGAAATCCATCTCAAGCGCGAGCGGGAGATTTTGCTGATCGGCCACGCCGGCCACCCCGAGGTCATCGGCACCATGGGCCAGCTTCCCGCGGGTGCCGTCACTTTGATCGAAACCCTGGCCGATGCCGAGGCCTTCGTCCCGCGCGATCCCGCGCGCCTCGCCTATGTGACCCAGACCACGCTTTCGGTGGACGACACCGCCGCGATCGTCGAACGGCTGAAGGCGCGCTTTCCGCTGATGGTCGGCCCGCATAAGGAAGACATCTGCTACGCCACCACCAACCGCCAGGAAGCGGTGAAGCGCGTTGCGCCGCAGGTGGATGCGATGATCGTCGTCGGCGCGCCGAATTCCTCCAACTCGCTGCGGCTGAAGGAAGTCGCCGAGCGCGCCGGCTGCCGCCGCGCCGCCCTGGTGCAGCGCGCGGAGGACATCGACTGGTCCGTGTTCGGCAACATCGCGAGCCTCGGCATCACCGCGGGCGCTTCCGCGCCGGAAGTGCTGGTGGAGGAAATCATCGGCGCCTTCGCCAAACGTTATGCCGTCGCGGTGGAAACCGTCTCGGCGGCCGAAGAGGATGTTTTCTTTCCGCTGCCGCGGGGGCTGCGCGAGAACGAGGCCGCGGAGTAGATCGCCGTGGCCGTTTACACCGACGTTGCGGCGGAAGAACTGGCGGCGTTTCTCGCCGGCTATGACGTGGGCGAATTGCTGTCCTACAAAGGCATCGCCGAGGGCGTCGAGAATTCCAATTTCCTCGTCCACACCTCCAAGGGCCACTTCATCCTCACGCTGTATGAGAAGCGCGTGGCGGCGGGCGACGTGCCGTTCTTTCTCGCGCTCATGGAGCATCTGGCCAACCGTGGGCTGAACTGCCCTCAACCCGTGAAGAACCGCCACGGTAATGCGCTCGGCAATCTCGCCGGCCGCCCCGCGGCCTTAGTCACCTTCCTCGACGGCATGTGGATCCGCCGGCCCACCGCCGCGCATTGCGGCGCGGTGGGCGAGGCGTTGGCGAAGTTGCATCTCGCCGGCGCGGATTTTCCGTTCAAGCGCGCCAACTCGCTCTCGGTGGACGGCTGGCGCGCGCTATACGATACCTGCGCGGCGGACGCGGACGAGGTGCAGCCGGGCCTTTCCGCCGCGATGGCGAAGGAACTGGCGCTTCTGGAAAAGGCGTGGCCGGCGGATCTGCCGCAGGGCGTGATCCATGCCGATCTCTTTCCCGATAATGTATTTTTTCTCGGCGAGAAGCTTTCCGGCCTGATCGATTTCTATTTCGCCTGCACCGACACGCTCGCCTATGACGTCGCCGTCTGCCTCAACGCCTGGTGCTTCGAGGCGGACCATTCCTACAACGTCACCAAGGGCCGCGAATTGCTCCAGGCCTATGCGAAAACCCGGCCGCTGTCGGCGGCGGAGCGCGAAGCGCTGCCGCTGCTGTGCCGCGGCGCTGCGCTGCGCTTCCTGCTCACGAGACTCGAGGTCTGGCTCGACGTGCCGCCGGGTGCGCTGGTGCGGCCGAAGGACCCGATGGAATACGTGCGCAAGCTGCGCTTCCATCAGGCGGTCAAGAGCGTGCGCGATTACGGAATCGACGCATGATCCACAAAGAAAAAACGCGATGACCGCGCCACGCGTCATCATCCATACCGACGGCGCTTGTTCCGGCAATCCCGGCCCGGGCGGCTGGGGCGCGATCCTGGCTTTCGGCGACCATGAGAAAGAGCTCAAGGGCGGCGAGCCGGTCACCACCAACAACCGCATGGAGTTGATGGCGGCGATCTCCGCGCTGGAAGCGTTGAAATCCGCGTGCGTCGTCGAATTGCACACCGACAGCGAATACCTGCGCAAAGGCATCACCGAGTGGATCAACAAATGGAAGCGCAACGGCTGGCGCACGGCGGATAAAAAACCGGTGAAGAATATCGATCTCTGGCAGCGGCTGGAGGAAGCGCTCAAGCGCCATCAAGTGCGCTGGCACTGGGTGAAGGGCCACGCCGGCCACGCGATGAACGAACGCGCCGATCAGCTTGCGCGCGACGCCATCGTGGCGGTGAGGGCGGGGGCGCTGGGGGCGTTAAGCAAGGGGAAGGCGGGCGCGTAAAAAGCTCGTCATTCCGGGGCGCGGGCTTTAGCCCGCGAACCCGGAATCCAGGTGCCCCTCGGAGTTCGTGTTTGGATTCCGGGTTCGCGCCTTTGGCGCGCCCCGGAATGACAGAAGATCACATCTGCTTCAGCAACGCATCCCCGCTGGAGACTTCGAATTTTCCCGGCTCTTCGGCGTTGATCTTCTTCACCACGCCGTCCTCGACCAGCATGGAATAGCGGCGCGAGCGCGTGCCCATGCCGTTGCCCGACATGTCGGCGGCGAGATCGATCGCCTTGGCGAATTCCGCATTGCCGTCGCCGAGAAATTCCACCTTGTCGGCGCCGGAGGCCTTCTTCCATTGATCGAGCACGAAGGCGTCGTTCACCGCCGTGACGGCGATCATGTCCACGCCCTTTTTCTTCAGTGCATCGACGTTCGCCACGATGGTGGGCATGTGCTGCTTGTGGCAGGTGCCGGTGAAAGCGCCGGGCACCGCGAACAGCGCGACCTTCTTCCCCTTGAAAATTTCATCGGCGTTTTTCCAAGCCGCCCCTTCAGGCGTGCTCACGCGGAATTTGGTATTGGGCAGCCGGTCGCCGACCTTGATGGGCATGATGTGATCCTCTCGCGTTTCTTTGAGTGTCAGTATGTGGGTGTGCCTAACCTAGCGCATGGGAAAAATTAGTCGAGATTGACCATGGTCTCGATGGCTTGATCGCCCGCAACCAAAGTGAGCTTGAGCCGCGCGCCCTTGATGCTGGCGCCGGGCGGCAGGCCGTCCACGTCGAAGGCGAAGCGCCGCGCGGTGCCGTTCGGCGCCCCCACCGGCTGCGGCAGAGGTAAGGACCAGTCGGGGGCCGGTCCCTCGGCAAACAGATCGATATTCAGGCCCTCGGGCGCAACCACGTCCACGGTCACCCGGCCGCGATCCTGGGAGGCTTCCAGATGCGCGGCGCGGATCGCGAGCGGTCCCTCGCTGCCGGGGGTTACTGATTTCGGCACCCGCGCCTCGGCGGATGCCAGCGCGGCTTCCTGACTCGCGGGTCCCGCAGCCAGCAGCAGCGCCGTCTTGGCTTCGGCGGGGACGCAGATTTTTTCGCAGACGCCGTAGTTCATTTTCAGGCGGAGCTTGACCGGCTTGGCCGGATCCGCTGCGACAACATGCACCGGGAAAATCACGCCGCCCAGGTATCCGATGGAATTGCCGCCGGCTCCGTCGGGGAAGCGCCGCGGCGTCGGCCACAGCACCGTCGCGGATTTGACGTTCTCCGATCCGGCAAAATCGA
>Ga0080064_1007640_pt1 | contig 10774 bp, 7 predicted proteins | sample Subgrocontami54m_FD_69260 | JGI IMG/M metagenome (GOLD analysis project Ga0080064, IMG submission 69260) | Subsurface groundwater microbial communities from S. Glens Falls, New York, USA - GMW46 contaminated, 5.4 m (SPADES assembly) (version 2) ... | reverse complement strand
CCGTCGGGTGTCGTTGTTGCAGTTTCCAGCATTAATCCTTCGCCAAACTTAATTCGTTTTAATTCCTTATATTTCTCCAGATCAATCACATACAAGGCGCTTTCAGACTGACTGATGATGTACGCCTTTTTCCCTCCATTTACAAAATTTATCCCCGTCATGCCCTCACCGCCTGGAAACGTGGTTATGACCTTGTTGCTCTTTACGTCGATTACGGATACCGTCTGGTCGTCGTTATTGGGGACAAGCACCTTTGTCCCATCAGGAGACACATAGGCCCGCCATGGGTTTTGGCCTACGGCGATGGTTTTTACGACACTATCCGTTCGGGTATCAATCACTGCCACCTGATTCGAATCACCATCGGCTGCATACAAATATCTTCCATCCAGGGTTAGTGTCGGATTTGCAATGCCGTTTATTTCAGAAAGTCTTTTGTCCATATTCAAAGATGCCAGTATATGGGTGTTACCAATATAGATAGTCTTTATAAGCTTCTGGCTTTTTACATCAATAACCCCAATTTCATGGGCGCCGAGATTCGACACATAGACCTTTGACATATCGGGTAACATGGAAAAACCATGCGGTTCGTAAAAACCAGGGATTCTGTTTACCTCTTTATTATTCACGAGATCTACGATTGAAACAGCGCCCTCTTCCATATCGCCAACATATGCCCACCTCCCATCGTGTGATATGACAAAGTGCTCGGGGGCAATACCTAAACGCACCTTCTTAATCTCCCTGGTTTTCATATCGACAATTACGGCGTAATTTTTTTGTGTACCCGTAGTAAGCAACCTCTTTCCATCCATAGTTGCCATAGTCATGTGCGGGTTACAGCAGGCGCCGCACTCAATACGGTCAATAACCTTGTTGGTTTTCATATCAATAACGGCAATATCACTCGAATCACGGTTTGTTACATAGACTACGGATTGAGGATCAAAAGTTTGTTTCACCGTAGTATTTCCTTCATTTCCTGCATAGACTTGCTGTGACAGTATACCCATACCGACTGCACATATTACTGATAATCCTATTTTCTTAAACATTTTTTTTTCTCCTTTTTAAAAAATACCTCAAATACAGTCCATATAGTACATCAGATAGATTTTTGATCATCACCTCCTTTCCATTGTATGATTGCATAGGGATTTTCATTTTATTTTTGCGGATCACCAGGCATATGTGATTCAAAAATCCCTGTTCCTCCCCCTTTATCCCCCTCCGGAGGGGGATAAGGGGGACTTGATTGCGGCTGTGCTGTGATACGTATCTGCGAAAATCCGTGTCCTAATTTATCGCTTCTCTTTGTATCGCTGTGACTTTGTGGTAAAAACTAAAATTCAATTTGTGTTCTTATCCCCGCCAGGGTCACTACCTCGTTGTCTTCTAAACCAACCGGGTCAAATACCGCCTGAAACAACGGGGTAATGGCAAAGTGGTCATTAAAGGCAAATTTATAATATACCTCGGTTACCTGCTCATCGTTGCCATCCATCGACTCTGTATGACCAAACGCAAACGCCGTACTGTCATTTACCCGTGAGAGGAAAGGATGGCGTAATTCCAGACCCGTACTCCATGCGCTTTTCACATCAGCGCCGTCTGTTTCATTTATTCCGTACCTTGCAAAGGCAACGAATTTGGCAGAGAGGTGTTGATCCACGTTGATGCCTAAACCCATGTTATCGTTTCGGCCTCCATTGATTTTGGTCCACAGTCGATATGTCCCCTCCAAACCAAATAAATAGCGTGACCGCACACCAACTTCTCCTATTCCGTATAAACCATCCACAATATCCGAACCTGAGTTGTCAGCGCTTTGTAATCCCAGCCCAAAGAACAAACCTTTTCTCGTGTCATAAAAAGACACTATGCCAGGCCCATTTTCGGGAACTTCTAAGGTTCGATTATTCACAAATGCGCTGGTAATAAACTGGGTTGTTTCGTCGTTCGCCACGCCATTGCTGTCAAAATAGTTTGTTAAATCAATCTTCCCCATCACCAGCCTTACATGCTGTTTCAGGAGTTCGGTTTGCAACCATGCTTCACGCACGGATACGCGGTCCACCCCGTCATTGTCCTGGAAAGAGCCTGAATCATCATTCAGACCGGAAAGACTTCCGATAAATTCATCAGGCCCATTTCCCCCGATGGCCTCCAAATCTACGAAAAATGTCATATACGTAAGCGGCTTGCCTATAAAAAGCAGGTCAAGAGAGCCTTCTGCCGAAGAATGCCGGCCTTCACCGTCATTCATAATTTGCTGGAATATGCCTGTTCCACTGGCGCCCACGAGGATGCGTTTCTTAAATTCTTCCTCCAGGGCAGTCGAAATCCTTTCTGAAATGCTTTCACGTCTGGCAAATTTAAACTTTTTAAAATGCTCCCTCTCTTTTAAATTCAATCCACATATACGACACTTCCCATCCTCACTCATGGTTTCAAATCCATGCCCATTGGGGCATACGTATTCAGTCACCTTTCTTATCTCTTCTGCCGTATCCATGAGGGCTGCCCGGCCGGTCAAATCCTGCACGGTTTCTTCCAGCTTATCCAATCGGGTTTCCAACCGTTTACTGACCACCGGTTCACTCTCCTTGACGGCAGCGCTTTCTTTCATACTCCTTTTAATCATCTCTACGTCCTTCTGGATATCCTGTACCCTTACATAGCATTCATCGATGTCTTCGACCTTCTTTTCCAAATGATTCAGCCTATCATTTACCTGTTCAAGATGCTCTTGTGACAGGTCGGCTGATAGAGACGTCCTTTCATAGGCAATTGCAACAAAAATACACGTACAAAATAATAAAAAGTAATTCTTTATTTTTTTTTGACAAAAAATTCGGAACAAATCCATTACGTTTCTCCTTTCCCCCTCGGAAATAAAATTCATAAAATCATGTTCAAACAGGTTTCCTGGCTTCCGGGTCTTCCTACTTTCTGCGCCTTCCCAGAAAGCCGTTTAAACGGCTTTCCAGTGGCGTATTGCAGATTTCGTCACCGGTTACAGTTGCGGGGCAGCTCCCGTTTTAACGGGATTCCCTGAATATTTGAACCGTAATTAACTAATTTTGTAACAGTTCAGCCTACGCAAAGGCGCAAAGGACGCAAAGGAAGAACTTTAAAAAAGAGAAAAAAACTTCACAGAAGAAGTATCTTCTATAACAAAATCACAAGGTTTTTCAGAAATTTTCAGCATCTACTTTCTAAAAAATAATACCTTTGCGCTCCTTGCGCCTTTGCGGTGAACTATTACCATTTTTTTTAATCCTGATAATCTGTGTCCAAATTAAAATCCTATGCGATTGAAACAAAAAAGCCCGTTCCTTCGCAGTAAGAAGAAACGGGCTTTTACAATATGGGCATCACGCTTCACCTCCTTTACGACGAAGAAGATTTTCGGCAAAACATTACAGGCAGGTCTTCTGACTGGCGGATCATCCTACTTATTGCGCCTTCCCCTCGCCAAAAGGCAAAGAGTGGCTCTTGCAACGTTCGTCACCGATTACAGCGGCGGTACCGTTCCCTTTACTCCAGTTAAATACTCTGAAACCACAGATTTTCACAGATTACACAGAAAAAATCTGAGAAATCAGTGTAATCTGCGGTTGCTTTTTAAATTGGAGTCGGGATTCCCTTTAAGTCCCGATAAATATCGGAACACCTGTATGTTGTTATTTGATTTTACATTTATATTACATAGTCAGTCCTTTCAGAATAAATCCATCTATAAAAGCATGGAGGGGTGATTCATGAATCACCCCTACCAGGTCGAAATTCATTACATTTAATTAAGACATAACACTTCGCAAAGGAAACCAACGGTACGTCTTCTTGCACAGGTAAACCAGAAATAACATGGTAGGCACTTCAATCAGCACTCCGACTACTGTGGCAAGCGACGAACCTGATGCAAGGCCAAAAAGCATAGTAGAAGTTGCAATTGCAACCTCAAAGTGATTACTTGCGCCGATCATGGCGGAAGGCGCCGCATCTTCATACGTAAATTTCCATACTCTGGCAAGACCATAGGTTATCCAGAAAATAAGATTCGTCTGGATGAATAATGGTATTGCTATCCAGAGTATCGTAACGGGCTTTGTCAGAATAATTTCTCCTTTGAAGGAAAAGAGGAGGATCAGGGTAACAAGCAAGGCGACAATTGAAACCGGTGTCATGAAGTGTAAGAATCTTTCTTCGAACCAAGTCTTGCCTTTCAGGTTAATGAGCCATTTTCTCGAAAAATATCCTGCAACAAGGGGCAGTGCAACATACATTGCAATCGAGAGAACGAGCGCCTCCCAGGGAACAGGAATCCGTCCAACACCAAGCAGAAATCCGCCAAGTGGGCCGTACAAAACAAGCATTGAGAGTGAGTTTATCGCAACCATTACCAGGGTATGCCCGTCATTACCTCTTGCCAGGTAACCCCAGACAAGCACCATGGCAGTGCAGGGGGCTATTCCCAGAAGGATACAACCCGCAAGATAACTCCTCCATAAGGGGACAAGGAGCATCTTACCACTGTGATGCAGTACGACTATTCCTGCGCCATGCCTGGATCCGATATCCCAATCAGCGCCCAGGGGGAGTTTTACAAAATCGTATGCGTGTGCGCCTATAAAATCCTTAAAAAGGAATCCCAGAAAAAACAAGGCGATGCCATACATGGTGAACGGTTTAATTGCCCAGTTTGCAAAAAGTGTTAGTCCCACCGGTTTCACTGACTTGCCTGCCTTCATGACCTCGGCAAAATCAATTTTCACCATGATAGGGTACATCATAAAGAAAAGACACACGGCGATAGGGATGGAAACAACCGGCGCCTCATTCACGTAAATTGCAAGCCCGTCCAGATACCGTGCAACACCAGGCACAGCCCTGCCTACGCCTATCCCTGCAATAATGCAGAGAATTACCCAGACCGTAAGGTATTTTTCGAATACATTGAGCTTCCTCTCCGCTTTCTTCCTGTGCATAGTTGTTTAAATTTATTGCATTATAGAATATACAAGATTCATATTTATGTTTCTGCGGACGATATCGGCCAATTCATTGTATTTATGCTCTTTTATGCTTTTAGAATTCACATGGCATTCATCTGACGACTTAAATCCTTTTTTTAATCTCAGATAATTAATAAGCCCTGATCGAAATTCGTCGTTGTCGAAAATGCCGTGAATATATGTACCCATTACATTACCATCCGAGGAAACACAGCCATCCAATATATCGACCATTTCTCCTGCCCGTTCTGTTATCCTCGCAAATGGCCTGACAGAATTATGACCGTTGTACGCTGTCTCTCCCATATGGATTTCATAGCCCACGAGTTCATTATCTACAGGAAACAAATGCCCATGTTCGAGCATACACGCCTTTACCTGATATGTCTGCTTTTCTCTGGAAAAGGTAGTCACGGTCTCCAATAAACCCAAACCCTGAATACTGTCTTCTGACGATTCTACATGATGGGGGTCGTTTATCTGCCTTCCCAGCATCTGGTATCCACCACAAATGCCGATGGTCATTGTTCCCTGCCTTGACAGTTCTATGATTTCTCCAAAAATGCCTCTTTCCTTGAGAAACGTTAAGTCACCAATAGTATTTTTTGTGCCAGGGATAATCAGTAAGTCAGGTTTGCCAATATTTTCGGCATTATCCACAAATCGCGTCCTCACATCTTTTTCATGGGTAAACATATTGAAGTCGGTGAAATTTGATATACGGGGTAGTTTAATGACAACGATGTCGATAACAGGCTGAAGGCTGAAGGCTGAAGGCTGAAGATTGGAGAGAATTTTTTGGTTCAATCTCAGTTCATCAGCGTCTCGGAATATCGCATACTTACTGCCAATGTCCTCAAGGGAAACGGAATCTTCGTCATCAATACCAAGATTGTGCATATAAGGGATTACCCCTAGAACAGGTTTATTTATGCGGTTTTCAAGCATGTCCAGCCCTGGCTTTAGTATGCTTTTGTCCCCGCGGAATTTATTAAACACAATGCCCTTTACCCTGTCCCTCTCGCTCGTGGTTAACAACTCTAACGTACCCACAATCCAGGCAAATGCGCCGCCCCGATCAATATCTGTTACCAACAACACCGGAGCCGACGCCATCTCTGCCATACCCATATTAACGATATCGCCATCCTTCAGGTTTATCTCAGCCGGGCTGCCAGCCCCTTCAATAACAATAATGTCAAATTTACTTCGTAATTTATCGTAAGCATCTTTTATGATTGAAACGAAGCCAACCTTCTTCTGATAATACTCTTTGGCTGTCATATTACCTATGGGTTTACCCATAACAACCACCTGGGAACCGCAGTCACCTGTGGGTTTCAGGAGTATGGGATTCATCTCTACTGTGGGCTCGATTCCAGCGGCTTCTGCCTGTGTTACCTGCGCCCGTCCCATCTCTTTTCCATCTTTGGTTACAAAGGAATTTAAGGCCATGTTCTGGGCTTTAAAAGGAGCAACCCTGTAGCCGTCCTGCTTCAGAATACGGCACAGGGCGCACACAAGAATACTCTTGCCTACGTGGGAGCCTGTACCCTGTATCATGATTGATCTATTTGTCATAAGTTTACTGAAACCACAGATTTCGCAGATTACACAGATATTAAACAAGCGCCAAATAACAAATAAATTCCAATAACCAGGCGTTTTCCGCGCTGGCTCATAGCCTGAACCAAAATATTCCGGTTCAATCTACAAGATTGAACCAGCGGAGAGGTTGTAGCGCGAACTTCAGTTCGCTTATATTCTATGCGAACTGAAGTTCGCGCTACGGTGAAAAAGTTACCGAAAGTCTAATTTAGCCATGGACTCGAAACGATCTATCTTTACGCCAGCGATACCCCTGTGGTTAATGTAATTTCATTGGTCTGAGGCCTTATTTCGTTAATAATGTTTTCAATGTGCTAATGAGCCTTATATTTTCTTCCCGCGTCCTTACCGCTATGCGGAAGTAATTATCGTTCAATCCTATAAAATTTGAGCAATCGCGAATGGCAATCCCATGTTCCAGCAATCGTTCACGTAATAACGAGGAAGGCATGTCATTTGTATTTATTCTAACAAAGACATAGTTCGCTGTGGGTTTATAAGGGGAAAACCCTTGAATTTCAGATAATTCATTGAATAAATATAATCGTTCCGTAAACATAAATTCCCTGCTTCTGGAAATGAACTCTTTATCTTCCAGGGCAGTCATGGCAGCACATTGAGCCAGGGCGTTTACTGACCACGGTTCCTTGTATTCCATCATCTTTATTATCAAATCCGCATGGGCGGCAAGGTATCCTATTCTCAAACCGGGAAAGCCATAAAACTTTGTAAGCGACCGGACCATAATCAAATTACGCATAGTGCCCGTCTCGTTTATAACACTGTATTTTTCCGGTTCTTCAACAAAATCAATAAATGCCTCATCTATAACAAAGGTTATATCCGGATGCTGCCTTACCATGCTTAATATGACAGCCTTTTCAACCAAGTGACCTGTAGGATTGTTAGGATTGCACAAAAAAACCATTTTTACATTTTTATCATCAAAATAGCTTTCTTGATATGTGAAGCAAAAATCCTCTTCCTCCTTCAGTACATTATTAAGTATCTCAGCATGGCTGCATTTCAATGCCTCAGCAAATTCACTAAAAGTAGGCTGAAAAACAATTCCTTTCGCCGGTTTTAATGCACGGGGGATTAAATAAAATAACTCTGTTGACCCATTTCCCACAATAATCTCATCTTCAGGACGTCCAACTTTTTGGCCAATATATTTTCTCAGGCTAGTGCAATCAATATCGGGGTAATGCAGAATGTCGTCGAAATTTTCAAATACAATTTTTCGAACGTTTTTGGGATATCCAAGGGGATTAATACTTGCGCTAAAGTCGAGGATACCGTTGTTCCTATAATTTGTACTATGCTTTATATGTCCGCCGTGACCTTTAAACATAATTATTTACATACTGATTTCTGAGTGTTTAAGACGTATTGTATTTACTAAAAACCTTCTCGCCTCTCCAACCGTAAGAGGCAGGCTATCCATGGGAAAATTATTTTCGTCCCTCAAAATTTGCATTAACTGGGCAATCTGTGGGAGTTCTAAACAGGCGTGCTTTATTTCATCAGTGTTTGAAAATACCTCCTCAGGCGTACCGATGCTGAGTATATTGCCTTGATACATAACTGCCAGGCGATCCATATAAAGAGGTACCAAATCCACGGTATTCGTTGCCATGATAATCGTGATACCATGCCTCTCATTCAGTTCTTTTAACAAGGTCATGATGGAAGTCACCCCTGCAGGATCAAGGCCACAGGTAGGCTCGTCAAGGACAAGTATTTCGGGTTTCATTGCGAGTACCCCGGCAATACAAACCCGTTTCTTTTGCCCAAAACTCAAGGCATCTACGGCTTTGTTTGCATGCAGGGTCATACCAACCAGCGACAATGCCTCGTCCACCCTATGGGCAATCTCATCCTTTGGCAGACCCAGATTCAAAGGTCCGAAGGCGACATCCTCCTTCACTGATGGTGCAAATAACTGATCATTTGGGTCCTGGAATACAATACCCACCTTTTGAAACACCTGTTTTGATGAATACTTACCCAAAGATTTCTGCTCTAATAAAATCTCACCGGTTTCTGGTTTCAATAAACCATTCAGGTGTTTCAAAAGTGTCGTCTTTCCTGACCCGTTTGGTCCGAGGATGGCTAACAATTCTCCCTTTTTAATATCCAGAGAAGCCCCGCACAGTGCATATGTCCCGTCATGGTACTTATACTGAATATTTCTGGCTTGCAATATCACCATACTCGCACATGCCTTGTATAAATAAGGAACGACAAGACAAAAACTATTCCTATGACAAAGACATACTCTTTCTTTCTCCACGGCGGTAATGTAGCTGTTAAAATTCCGCCGCCGTCGTAACCCCTGGCATGCATTGCTTCATAGGTTTGTTCTGCCCGCGCAAAGGCACGGATAACAAGCATGCCCCCCAATATCCCAAATGATTTTATTGTTTTTTTCCATGAGGTATGACCCAAACGTGTCCTTTGTGCAGTCCACATGGTATCTACTTCATCAAGGAATAGGAAAATGTACCGGTAAATAAGGGCTAACAGATCGACGATGGTGTTTGGCACACGAAACCATTTTAAACCAGCGCATAGTTGACTTATGGTTGTAGTAAAAGAAAGGAGAATCACCAATGAGATACCGCCCAGTACCTTGCTGCAGGTTTGAAGCCCGTTCCATAGCCCCTCTTCTTTTAACACCAGTTTATATCCAGCAATTGAGAGGGATAACCATACCTTTTCGCCCTCGTGCAGGCCTCTGATAAGTAAGATAAAGACCGCAAAGGACAATGGCAATAACATGCTCCGGAGTATTGCCGTAAAAGGGATTTTTACCGTGAGGAGCAAGCTGAAAGACACCGAAAGGAAAATTAACGGAATAAATATATCCTTTGTTAGCAAATTTATTGCAAGTAACAAAACGATGTACAACAACTTTACCCGTACGTCAACCTCTGTTAACCAGTTATTCCGGCGGGCATAGACTTCAGAAAATGTGTGGTGTAAAAATCCCATGGGCACTTTAATACTTATTCCTTTTCATAAAAAATCTTTCGCACATTAAAACCAATGACAAACCCACCGATTACCCCGGCAGCGGTAAATACAAAAAGTAACAAATCACCCTGATCAGTATTGATATAAGGATCGCGGGGTGGATGGCCGTATTTTTCAGCATATTTACCCACAATGCTTACATCAATACCTGTCCATGCCCCTTCTTCATTATTCGTTTGTGTAACAACTGGTATGTCTTTCTTCTCTATGTTTTCCTCTGCAAATAATACCGGAGGGAACAACACCAGTATTATAAAAGCAACAAAAAGAAAAAATGATTGTCCACCGCAAAGACGCAAAGGGCGCAAAGTAAGACCTGAAAGAGAAAAAATGGAGATAAAAATTTTATGCCTGCACAGGTTTTGTATCATCTTTGATCAACCCCAGGTGTAATAAAATACCGGGTTTCCGTTTATATACGAAAACCAGTATAAATCCCACAACAATGCCTTCAACAATACACAGAACCCCTTGGGAGGTCATCATAAACACCCCAAAAATTTCCGCAGTGGCTTTAATGAAAGACCCGCCTTTGCCTATCACGAGCAGTCCCAGTTCGATGGATGTGCCTAAGTAGGTAAACAAATCAGAAACCATACCTGCCAGAAATCCGCACCAAAACAAACTCAGCCTGCATCGTTGTGCTATTTTAAATGCAAAATAACCCGAAAATGAACCCAGGATGCCCATGGAAAATATATTCCCACCCAACGTGGTTAATCCACCATGAGCAAGGAATAATGCTTGAATGAGTAAGGCGATAGCTGCTACCAGCACGCTCACGAAAGGCCCTAGCAACACGGCGCTCATACCAGTCCCACAGGGGTGCGATGTAGCCATTCCATTCAATGCAATAACCGGGATAGGGAAACATGAAAATACAAATACAGCCGCTCCTAAAGTTCCCACTAAAGGCAAGTACACGGGCATCTGTCTTTTCTTTCGTTTGACATGATAAATACCAATCCCTACAAAAGGCATTGCGACGGCAAACCACGTGATTACCCACTTTGGAGGTAAAATTCCCTCCGTGATATGCATGGCGTATACTGCATTCTCAGAGGAGATGAATAACAGGAAAAAAATTATAGCGAATACCGTTACTG
>Ga0080064_1007639_pt1 | contig 10775 bp, 13 predicted proteins | sample Subgrocontami54m_FD_69260 | JGI IMG/M metagenome (GOLD analysis project Ga0080064, IMG submission 69260) | Subsurface groundwater microbial communities from S. Glens Falls, New York, USA - GMW46 contaminated, 5.4 m (SPADES assembly) (version 2) ... | reverse complement strand
TAAATCTTAAATATATAAGCTGTTTGAGTGATTTACTCACCAAAAAGCACCATTATTGAAAAGCGAGTTGAGCATTTATGCGAAACGAGCGGTATAAAAACTGGGGCAGCGTCGTAGATGTTGTTCAAACCAGGATTAAGAACTTTAAAGGGCATTTATTTATTCCTGATTATAGAGAAGTTGCGTAATTTGGCTTGAGCAAGTCCCTCTGCACTAAAAGGCGGGGGTTGTAAAGGAAGTTAGAAAAAAGATTGAAGAAGATCCAGATCCTCTAAATATCCCCAAACTAGCATAACTTACACATTATACCCCACCATGCTAGGTACTATTGTTTTCTACAGTGTCGGATTTTCTTTACCAGCTAATCAACTTCGTTGATTGAACCCTGATCACTGGACGAGAAATAAGTTTCAAGCTGGTAAAAATTAACACAATGGGTAGACTACTTTCTTAGTACATACTAAGTCTTTGTACTGAATATCCTAGTAATGACAAAGATGTTTTCTTAAGGACAAGTCCAATAGGAAATAATTTTTTCAGTAATTAAAAGGAGGGGGCCTTGGGAAAATGGCTTAAGGGGGTGGGGTAGATAAGTGTACCTGCTTGTGTGGTCAGAGATAAATTGAGGTTGTTAAACTTTTTACTGCAAGCATTTAGCTCTTCAAACTTCTAATAGTTCTGTTCAAATTTAAATTTTCCTTCTTCGTCATAAGCTTTCCTAGAGACCAAATGACCATGACTATAAACATCAACATATCTCAATAGATTTGGACGCCAATAAGTTTTAGAAACCCCGTCTAATTGGCCATTTAGGTAATTGCGTTCTATCCTCAATATCCCATCGTCATATAATTTTTCAACCCCATTTTGTTGATCATTTCTGTAACTAATTTCAAACTTTAACTTGCTCAAGGTATCATAGGTTCTTTGTATTCCTTCTTGTTTGCCATTTATGTAATTAGATTCAACACGACCTCCATCTCTATAGTAATAAGTAGTAAGACCCTCTCTTTTTCCATTTATGTAATTAGATTCAACACGATCTCCATCTTCATTATAGTAAGTCTCAAACCCTTCTTTTTTGCCATCTTTATAATTTGTTTCAAAAATTAAACCTCCTTTTGTATTATAGGTTTTTTCTAATCCATTCTCTTCACCAAAATCAAAAGATGTATTCCAGTGTAATTCTCCACTTGGATGATATTTCTTTCGTACATATTGTTGCGTACCAGTAATAAAATGAAATTCTTCCTTTAGATTCCCACTTTGATCATATATTTTTTTAATGTCTACTCCTGTATTCTGCTTAGTAGTAGTACAGCCTGAGCATGTTACTAACAATATGAATATAAGCAATAACCTTTTCAATACTTGGAAATTATAGACTTTATTTTTATTCATGTATTTAATTCCTAGTATTTTCTACAAATTTCTTAATGACTTCTTCGTTTTCAGGACTTAAAGTAGTTGCTTCTCGACTTGGCGTTGATGGAGTTGTTTTTACTGCCATTTCCTTACCTCTCCTCATTTATTGATGGTCCTAGTTTTTTGACATCTCCGCCATCTTTCCTTTGAGGAACGGTTACTGGTAGCTTAGGACCATTAATAAGTAAGTCAAAAAACGCAGAAGGATCTTCCCAAAATCCAGGGGGTCTACGACGCTCAGGTTCTTTAGGAATTTTATCTAATTCTTCTTTAAGGAACTCATCAAACTTGTCTCTAATGTCTTCTGCTTTAATTTCATCATTTGCAATTAAATCTTCTACTTTACCTGCAGCCCTTGCATAAGCGGGATTATCCCCTGTCAGAATAGCTCTACCATTTGCTAAACCTATCTTATCGAATAAAGTATCTCGATGCTCTTTTGCTGGAGATTTCCTTAGTCCTGCTTTCTCCTCCTTCTTAATGCTTTTAAGCTGTTCTTCTAAAATTTTGTTTCTTAATTGTTGTTCTTTTAACTGTTCATTAAGTAACTGTTCATTATAGGCTTCGGCTCTATCATTAGCCAATAAGTGATTTATCCTATATAACTCGCCTTGATAATCATAGTCAGATTTTTTAGCATTTGCCGGAATTATAAGTAACCAACAAATTAACAATATCAGTATTTTCATCTAGCCTCTTCTTTGTTTAGCACTACATAATGTAGTCTAATTAAATCCCTTCTCTCTTTCAAATTGTTCTTGTTGTCTTGCATACCTCTCAAATTGTAGAGTATTTACTTGCCCCCTGCAAATGAAAGATTTGAGACCTAAGCTGCTCATCATTGTTAGCATAAACTGGGTTTAGCATAGTGCTAAAAACCAATAGTTCACTACATAGCAAATGTTGTATACCATTTTTGCTCAAATTCAAGGCGTCCTCCTTCATTAAAAGTTCTCGTCCTAATTACTTCCCCATTTTTATAAGTGTCTATAGATTCAATTCCTCTGGGTGGATAATACCCCGTACATTCATCAGGGGTGGTAAGCCCAGAGAAAGGGGAAGATTGGTTACTGTAGGTACAATACTTCCAGATATTATAATTACGGTCTTGCAGAGGATCACGATGAACATCCAAGTTTATCTTACGAAGCCTCATTGTTCTTTTGAGTTCCTCACCTTTGAAGAGTTCAATATCAGAGACCCGTCCGTTCATATAAGTAATGAGGACTTCAGTACTATCATTAAATTTCAATGTTTTAAAGCTAAAGCCCCACTCCCTATCTGCTTCGTATGCTGGCGCCCTCTTAAGTTTTCCTTCTTCATCGTAAGCCTTCTGACCAGGCAGGAGATCCCACAAGGAGTTTTCTTTAAATTCTGTAGCTAAACTCTTTTTCCCTTCTGTAAATTTTTCTTTTAATCCCAAACTACCATCAAGGTTGTAAATCTCTGTAAATAACTCCTCACCATTTGAATATGCTTGTGCTAGCCACAAATTGCCAGCTTCTCCATATACTCCACTTACACCATCTAGTCTTCCACATCTATATCTAGTGACCCACTCTAATTTCCCATTGGGGTAATATGTTTTCTTTATCACCGGCTTTTCCAGGCATATCTGCCAATTACTACAACCTGCAGTAAGAAGACTCACAAAAACAAAAGCATAAAATATTTTATTTTTGTTCATAGTTAATAGCCATTTTAGCAGTTTCCCCACTTATATCAGGTGGACTTATAGTCATCTTAGTTTTAACCTGCATTATATGGCAAGCCAAAGTCTTATAATTTTAGGTAAAACTATAAGAAAACTTAGAAGTAAGTTGGGTATTTCTCAAGAAGAATTAGCTTATAGAGCAGATATTCACCGTACATATATGGGTGATGTAGAAAGAGGCGAAAGAAATATTGCTACCTTAAATATTGTCAAAATAGCCAAGGCATTAAAAGTTAAACCTTCTGTTTTATTCTCTGATTTAGATTAGGTTTACAGCTTCTCTGTAAGTTACAATTTTATAAAACCTTAAAAATTACAATTAAAATGCAAATGAATAGTAAAACATCAAATTACTATGAACTAAAGTCTAAAAAGTTTTTAAGTCAAATTCTTATCAACCCTAGACTTGCATTAAATATGCTGAATTTGTTTTATGCCTTACAAATTAAAATATTGAAGACTTTTTCTAAAGAAAAATTTAAAGATGAAGAATTAGACAATATCTATGTTTATCAATCTGGAATTATTAGACTGTTGTTAAAAGTAAAAGAGCTTGATAGATTGGCTAATCGTGCACCAGAATTACCCTCAAGGCTTTATACACCAACTCACCCAGAATACATAGAACACATTAATTGGAATGATTGTATCAAACAAGCGGTGGTGTTTCATTCAGAGATTGAAAGTGAACTTAAACTTATTAAAGGGGATAATTTTCGTCTTCCACCTTTTGTATATCGGACTAAATCTCTCTTAAATAATAAAATCGCTAATTACGAAGATTACAATTTTTTTGTTAGCACTCTTGTCAATATCTGCAAAGATTTTAAAGAAACAACAGAAGAAAAAGAGATTTCTAAAAGGAAGATCTATTCCTATGGAAAGTTGGTAGCTTATGAAGATGGTTCTATTAATCAATCTGTAGCAAATAGGAAATTTACACCCCAATTAGAAAAGATACACAAATATTTAATTAAATATTATGGTGAGTGGAAAGAGTTCCAAACTATAAAAAGATTTTTGTCTTCTAAAGCAAATCTACTAAATATTAGGAAACGCATAAGTGAGTTAAACGATTATCTTGTTGAAGTGGCTGGTATTAAAGGTAAAGATATTATTGAAATAAAGAATAATCAATGTAGATTGAAAAATGAGTCTTTAGAAAAAATCAGACAAAGCAGCAATTAGCCATTTGACATTTTTAGTACACACAGTACATCCATAAATTCTATAAAACTGTCTTGGCAAAAGGTTTTGGACGGGTTTACATTTGTTCGATATCTCTTCAATATCGAATAGTTCTTTAATGTTAAACAACTATTATTTCATGTGTTAGTTCAAATTACTATAACCATGAAAACAGCTACCACAAATCAATTATTCAAAACCTATGACCTCGGGCTTGCGAGTGCTCTTATAACAGACAGTTTTAAACTTTTAAAACTTGAAAAAGATAACCCCAAGAAGATTCTATTTTGCTTTCAGAATGAACTAAATATTGAACAAGCTGTGGAAGATTACTTTTCTTGTAATTTTCAGGTTGACGCACAGACTTACTGGAATAATACTAAGTCTTTGAAAAACAGGATTTATTCTAACTATGAAGTTTTTGAAAGGGGGTGATTACAGCTAAAAAACCTGCCAGTTGCAGGTCTTAGTAAAGAAAGATATTTAAATAACCAATTTAATTATATCTAAACCTACTAATTCCTGCAACAAAACCTGGCAAAAAAACAATGCTTACTCATTGGCTAGGTTTCTGCGTGCCCAAAACAGGATGACACAAATGCCATGGACATTAGAGAAACAGATGTAATTAAATACCAAGACATTGTTAAATCCCAGTCAGGCAAAGAGATTGACAGGGCAAAAGCTCGTGATGAGTTAACAAAATTGTGCAGATTAATGGCGGTAATTATGAGACCAATTCCGAAAGAAAGGGAAAAAGATGTTTTTGAACAATAAAAAAAATCAAAAAAGTTACATTTACGAAGTTAGACTACCCGAAAGATTGGTAGCTGACATTAAAAGTTTTTCTGAGAAATACAAAGAAGCCTTTGATGTTTGTATTCAAAGAACTCTTGTAATGGGTTTAAGAGTACAACAAGAGAACAAAGAAAAATATAAAGAGGCTTTGGACTTAGCTTTAGATGAGACGGAAGAAAAATTGAGGTATATATGAACTATGAAAAATATTTAAATGCTTTTAAACCAAGCGAAAGTTTATCGGATAAACATCTTAATGATTGGCTCAAATCTGGAGTGGATGAAAAGACCGCAAGAGTATGCAGAACAAGTGTTGCTGGTGATAGTTGGGTAGTTTTTGTTTGGGATTTATGGCGCAAAAACGGCTTTGGTTTTATCGCTCGCTATGACAATGAAGCGATAGAAGAAAACAGGTATCCAAACAAAGAAGAAAACGAAACTCCTAAATACAGACTAAGCCCAGAACTCGGCAATAGATTCTATTACCCACCCATTAAAGGAATAGATTGGGCTGCAATTGCAAAAGACCCAACCATTGACATTGGAATTACTGAAGGAATTAAAAAGGCTGTAAAGCTAACACTAGAAGGCTTACCAACGATTGGGCTTTTTGGTGTTTATAACTGGCTGAGGAAGCCTAATGAAGAAGAAAAGCAACTGGCAAAAATTAGAAAAGAAGAGCCAAAGTCACAGCCAATTGATGACTTTAACTTATTTAAATGGAATAAACGAAGAGTAACCATATTCTTTGATGGGGATAAATGGGACAAATGGAATGTTTTACATGCAGAAGCTCGTTTATGGAAATACCTAACTAAATCTTTGCATACTGACTGCAGAATAGCTAACATAACCAAACAATTTTATGAAGTTACAAAGGCAAAAGGAATAGACGATGTTCTTGCGTTACCAAAACAAAATCCCAAAGAAACACTACAGCTACTTCTTTCCAGAGCTACTACGGTACCACCAGGATTTGCAGCATTAAAAACAGAAAAAGGTGTGAACTACGATGACATTGTCTATAATATTGCAAAATATCTAATTGAAGATTATATATTTATTGGATTAAAAAGAGGGGTGTTTTCTTTTCAAAAAGGCTATTATAAATTAATAGAAGATGCTCATTTTATTAAGCATGAAGCCATAAAACTGTTGGAACAGGCACAATATACACCATCAACACATATCTTAAGTGATATTAGCAATCTTATTCCAAGTATATGTAGAATACCTGGAACCAAAGTTAACCCAGAGAACATGCACAATGTAAACAATAGGATTTTAAAATTAAATCTGCAAGAAGAAACTATTGAGTTTATAGAACATAATCCGGATGTAATTTTTACTTTTATGGCTGAGGCAAACTACAGCGCAGACATGGATTGCTCAATGGCTAAACAATTTCTCGATAGCGTAATGCCTGATAAAGACCATCAGATATTATTTCTGGAAGCCCTTTCGTTTTCTATGTTTCCTGCTCTTAGACAAAAAATGGAATATACAAAAATGATAGTAATGTTTGGGGAAGGTTCCAATGGAAAGACTATTCTTATAGGTTTTTGTATGAGGCTGATTGGACTAGATGCTTTTGGAAGTACTTCATTGGATCAAATTAATAGTGGGGATAAATTCCAAGCCTCATCTCTTTATCTAAAAAGAGTAAATTTTTCCAGTGAAAACGATGCAACAATAATTAAAGAGACTAAAATCCTTAAAGCGATCACATCAGGAAAAGATGGAGACATGATTGATGTAGAGTTTAAACATGTTAATCCTTTTAAAGCAAAAGTGTGTCCAATATTATTTGTTGCTGTAAACAAACAGCTTTCTTTACCTGCTGACAGAACACCTGCTTTAGAAAGAAGGCTTAATTTTATTGACTTTCCCTTTAAGTTTGTAGATGAACCAAAACCAGATACAAATGAAAGAAAAAAAGACAGCACTTTGGAAAATAAAGAGCTTACCAAACCAATCGTTGATGGCTTATTGTATTTAACAGTTGAAGCAGCAAAAGAACTAATTAAAAGAGGCAAACCTTGGAATGTTGGTGTGGAAGAAGGAGTAAAAGAAGCAGCTCTACGAGGCTCACACTTTGAAAGGTTTATTCATGAGTGTATTGAGCCACATCCTGAAGCTAAAACACCAAGTAAAGACTGCTGGGATTGTTATATCAGCTTTGGTATAGAAGAAGGGATTGCTGAGGAATTTACTGATAAGCATGGTAACACTAAACCAGTTTGGCATGACAATAAATATGACACGCCATGCAAAAGTGGAGATGCTCTAACAAAGAAACTATTGAAGTATTTTAAAAAACAAATCAAACTTGACTGGATGCACCATCCTAATGGTAAAAAAGACAGGGCTATTAAAGGTATTAGATTAAAGGTACGCCAAGATGATGAGGAAGAAACCTTGGCGTACCAAGAAAATAACCCGTCAGATATAGGTTGTACGCCAGTACGCCAAGATAAGCAGATTATTATAGGGGAGAGTAATAATACAAATACTCTAAATACCATTAAATCAACACCCACCCCACCTATTAATAACAATAATGTGGCGTACTGGCGTACAAGCCCCGAAAACACTGACCTTGAGGAAGATACGCCAACGGATTTATGCAATACTGATGGCGTACTTAAAGATCAAAAGTATGCTAAATGGACAGAAGATAAGCACTTAGAAGCTAAGACTGGACCAACTCTACCAAAAGTAAGCGAGGAAGATATGGCAAGGGTTAGAAAAGCAATTAAGGATGAATATAAAAAGGTTTTTGGTGAGAACCCTTAACTGTCTATCCTCTATTGATTTCGGCATTTTAAGACTAGGAGAGGTATATGACCAATAGGAAAAACAAAATGAAACCTAGAGCTAAAACTACAGTCGAAAACTGCAGTTTTGCTCTTTCAGTGTTTTCTCTTAATCAGAAAGGGTACCTCAGGGCTTCTAATTCTGGGACTTGGATTTGGAAGAGTGTACGCTCCATTTCTTATGAAATCAATGTAGATAGATTAACCCCCGATTTCTCAGATTACTCAACTCCATATATTACCCTTAGCTACTCAATACTAGATAACCAAAACCAGCAAAAAAGTATTAATCAGAGATTCTATTTGTCTAAAACTCTTTGTAATTTTGGAAGGTTTACACAGAGGTACTGGTTTATTTGTATTTGTGGCAAAAGAGTCAGTGTCTTATATCAACCAAACTTTTCAGACGAATTTAAGTGTAGGCATTGCTACAATCTAACTTATGAAAGCAGGAACTTAAGTAGTGCATTTAAAGCAGTGGGAAGGCTAGTCAGTACTACCGAACTAGATAGACTGTGGAATGGAATAAAAAGGTTTTACTACAAAGAGACAGCAACAAAGAGATACAGAAAATATTTAGACAAAGCAAGGCAACACATGGCTTATTGGGACGCCTGGTATCAACAGTTCGTAAAAATGGTTGAAAGAGCCAAGAAGAAGTAGGTTATACCCTATTCCCTTTATCGGGAATTATGGGTATAATGAAAGTAGGTAATAAATGGGTGAAAAAATCTATAACAAAGAAGGGGAGGAACTTATTACTCTTACAGAAGCAGAAAAGCTAGGCTATGCTAAAGCCGACACTTTAAAGAAAAGGCTTCAACTTGGTTTACTAAAAGGAATTAAAAAGGGTAAGACTTGGTTTGTAATAAAAGAAGATGTCAGAAAACAATCAAAAAACTAAATACTTTATTTATGTCAGGAAGTCTCAAGAGGCAGAGGATCGCCAGATCCAAAGTATCGATGACCAGCTAACTAAACTTAAAGAAATTGTTAGTAGATTCAATTTAAAAGTAGTTGGTACATTTCAAGAGAAAAAATCGGCAAAAGATCCTGGAAAAAGGCCGTTATTTGAAGAAATGTTATTAAGAATTCAAAATGGTGAAGCTGATGGAATAATCTGTTGGGAAATAAATAGGCTGACAAGAAATCCAGTAGATAGTGGGAAAATGAGTTGGTTGCTTCAAAAGGAAATTATTAAATCGATACGAACTTATACAAGAGAATATAGACCAGAAGATAATGTTCTTTTATTTAATGTAGAAACTGGAATGGCAAATCAATTTATTATTGACTTGAAAAGGAATACAAAAAGAGGACTTGAAGGAAAAGTGCAAAGAGGTTGGTTACCTTGCCTAGCACCCACAGGTTATTTGAATGATAGAGGTGATAAGCCAATAATTAAAGATCCTGAAAGATTTGACCTTGTTAGAAAAATGTGGGACATGATGCTTACAGGAAACTTTACTCCACCAACAATAGCTGAGATCGCTAACAAGAAATGGGGGTTCAGGACTACAAGAGGTAAAAATCATGGTGAAAAAGAGCTTTCAAGAAGCAGCATTTATAGAATATTTACCAACCCTTTTTATGCTGGAATACTAAGATACAACGAAAAAGAATATCCTGGCAAGCATGAACCAATGATTACTCTGGATGAGTATGATAAGGTACAGATTCTTTTAGGTAGAGAAGGAAAAGCAAGACAGCAAAAACACCAGTTTGCATACACTGGAATGATAAGGTGCGGTGAATGTGGCTGTATGGTTACAGCTTATGAAATTACTAAAGTATTGAAATCAACTGGTGAAGTTAAAAAATATGTTTTTTATGAATGCAGTGGTAAAAAGCATAAACGCTACAAATGTAATCAACCAATAATTAATTTAAAAGATTTAGAAAAACAAATAGCAACGGAAGTTGATAAGTTTACTATTTATCCTGAGTTTGAAGAGTGGGCTTTAAGAAAGATAGGGAAAGAAAATGAAAATGAAGCCGAAACTAGAAATCAAGAATATGAAATGGCAAATAAAACTTATACTAATACCCAAAAGCAGATTGATAATCTTATTGACATGAGATGTAAAAATTTTATAGACGATGAACAATTTACTAAACGACAAACAGAGCTTTCTAATGAATTACTCAGATTAAAGACAAACTTAGATCAATTACACAAAAGAGCACAGGATTGGGCTGAAAATACTAAGAAAGCCATTGCCTTTGCAGCTAATGCCAAAGAACGATATGAGAAAGGTGGCTTAGAGACAAGGAAAGAAGTGCTTTCTGTAATAGGTTCGAACTTTGTTTTAAAAGGCAAAATACTGCACTTAGAGCATAGTTTCTGGCTAGAACCGATTATAGAAAAGTGGCAGGGTATTAAATCTAAAGTTGATATGTTCGAACTGGCTGAAAGTGGCTTAAATAAAGAGAAGGAAGAGGCATTTGCCTCTGTCCTTCCCATCTGGGGCAGGTGACGGGAGTTGAACCCGCGTATACCGGAACCACAACCCGGGGCCTTAACCACTTGGCGACACCTGCCATATCATTTTTTTTAACGCTCGTTTCGCACGAATGCTCAACTCGCTTTTCATACCCGACGCTTTTTGGTAAATGAATTACAGAAAAAGCTTATATACTTCATATAAGTTTTAACCAATAATATTTTATTCTGGAAAAACCTTCACTTGTGGTAATACTAGAAGTCAGGATTCAAAAAACAAATTTAATTATAACTCAAGCTATTTGAGAGAGTTTACAGGTACTTTTTCTTCAAGCAAGCTATAGTTAGTAATTGCTCCATCTTTAGCACTCCCAACTAATTTTGCATATTT
>Ga0080064_1007635_pt1 | contig 10781 bp, 10 predicted proteins | sample Subgrocontami54m_FD_69260 | JGI IMG/M metagenome (GOLD analysis project Ga0080064, IMG submission 69260) | Subsurface groundwater microbial communities from S. Glens Falls, New York, USA - GMW46 contaminated, 5.4 m (SPADES assembly) (version 2) ... | reverse complement strand
CTCGGTAATGAAATCGTTCTGTCGCGTTACCTCAATGCAGGTGAGCGAACGCCAGACAAAGTTCTCGTATCCCGTTCCGCAGGTGAAGGGTGCTTCCGCATTGCCGTAACGGATGTGAAAGTTGGCGACAGACTCAGATCGACGCTACACGTTATGGCAAATAGCTTCCCGGCAAAATCTCTCCATATCAGGTACCAAACCAAGCTCACGTCCGTCCGCATCGAAGAACTTGAGAATGGCTCGCTGGAAACCCCGCGACAGGCAATTCGAAGAGTAGCTGAGGATTCCGCCCTCGACTCGGCGTCTTATGAAATTCAGAAAGCTTTTGCTGCTGGCGCCGTACAAGTTATCTATTTCGCGCAGGACAAGCGCTTCCTAAGCGATTTACGCGGTCGCCTTTGCAAGATGGAAGATATCGAACTGGACATGGCCAACGTTCAGATACTGGATTCTTCGGTGCCCGGATGGCGACGAAAGCAGCTTATCGAACCAAAGCTCCGAGATTCGATCAAGGTCTTCCTTATGACCTCGTCAGGTGCCAGAGGAGTCTCGTTTCCTCGAACGGACTGGATCATCGCCAACGTTCCGCGCTTCAACATCGAGTCATCGTTGATGGAGATTGCACAGTTGATCTATCGGGGTAGAGGCCAGTACACCGACGACCCCGGCAAAGAGGTTTCTGGCGATCATGCTGATCGTCATCTGGTCATGCTCGTGGAAGATTTTGCTGTCTCCGATCAAGTCATCGACCAGCGCCAATGGCTTCGGCAGTCGATTGACCTGATGACACTGCTGGTCATGCTTCGGGCGACGATCTGGACACGCATCACCGGTGCCGCCGGTCTGCGCCAATCTCTCGCTCTTGTTCCGGTTGGTGCGGTCGGGACAGAAGAAATGGTGAGCTTGATGTCATCGAATGTGACCAAGTTTATTGAAGAGGCTGACGTTTTCACACGCCGAAGTCCCGACGAAGACCGCAGACGCCTGATTAAAGCTGCCCAGGCCAACGTTGCTGAGCTTTTCTCGCGCCCGAGGCTGAATGCAGCGGGGATGAGCGCGGATGGTGACAACCGAACATTTGCGAAGCAAACCGATTTCGAATCCATGCATTCATTTGTCGTGAACGCAGTCGGCTCGCTATTGGTCTTCGCGACAGACAAATCTCTGCCTGAGCACTGCTACTTTGCAGGCCCAATCATTGCTGAGAACTGGAGCCAGTTCGCCAAGCAAGAGGCTTTTTCGTTCGAGGGGCGGCAGACGCAAGAGAGCGATAAGAGTAGTTTGCTCCTCGGGCAGCTACGGGCAATCGATGAGGATAAGAACTTTCCGGCTTCCTTACGCAACCCTGCCATCAATCTGAGGAAGCTGCTGATTCGCGAAAAACACATGGCGGTTCGTGAATATGCCACTGTGAAGGATCTGAAGTCGCCCAACACTTGGGTCGGAATTCCAACCGGTTACATGCAGTTTGTGAACACGGATGAGACGACTGATGGGCGACCGTTCTACCTGACCGATTCAGATCTATGGCTCGACTCAATCGCCTCGTCACTTTCAGCGACTTCGGCGGTCATCCCACCGTTACCTCGCTTTCAGCATTTCCCTTGGGCTGCAAGTGTGGGTAAGGCCAATCCGCTCAAGCTCGATCTCGTTTTTGATGATCGATACTTCATGGCATCCAACGAGATGAATCTGCTGAATACGTTGTTGCTGGCCGCGTCGAGCGACGATTGCGATTCATAAATTGGGACGAAGTTGCCTACTCTAATAGAGAACTCCTGACACAATCAAGCTTAGCAGAAGCTGAGAGAGCAATGCGAGGTCCGTCGCCCAGTCTAAGATTTACAACTATTCGGAGAAAGCAGCATCTCAATTTTCCGGTTCCCTATAAGCATTTCAATTGCACCAAGAACGCTATGGTTTGCAGTTATCGCCTGATCTTTGGACGTCGATTCTTCCCCATAACGTACCGCAGGCGAGCAATGGACCAAATTCAAGATATCGTGCCGCAACTTAGCTCCGTGGGCTTGATAAAGTAGATCCGACAACGCTATGAGATTGTGCCCGTCCTTCCCTCCTTTCGGAAAAGCGACATTGCTCATCGCTAGAATCGCTTTGAGCATTTTCTCCACTGCTTGGGAGGACGCCCATCTTGATTGAGCATATCTTCTATTAAGCAGATCATCGACTGATGAGGCGTAATCACTCTCGGCCTGTCCGAACAGATCGTGACCATTGCAATATCTCTTGCGCCATTCGAAGGCGCGATACGTAGAGGTGTAGAAGGTCCAAAATTCCTCTAGTGATTTGGCGCTCAAGCGCGTAGCTAATCCCTGTTCAAGAGCCTCAACGCTACAAATTATATTGTATGAAGCGCTTTGTCGGTTTGAACCAATAGAAACCCCACGGTTGGAGATATCCTTATCAATAAACAGACGGCACTGCCCATAGATAACAGGGAATCGAACCTTCCACGTGGTGCCAGCTAACGCGTAAGCGGCATAACCGATTACCCAATCGCCATTCAGTTTCTCACCGAAGACATGCGTGTACCAGCGATGGGCTTTAGCCATAAGAATTTCGCCGTCGTATCCGGCTTGATCGGCTAACTCATCGGGCGGAAGAATCGAACCTTCCCAAGAGAATGCCTCCCAAAAAAGGCGAGGTACATTCAACGGTCGTTGAAACGGTGTCAACGATTGAGACGCCAGATGGGCGTCAACTGCACTCATCAACGATTCAAATTCAGTTTCACTTGTAGGCTTTTTAGGCCATGTGAAGACAGTAGTAATCAAGAATTAACTCCGATCAGAACGCGGTCCGCGTCTCTTCATGTTGGCTACCGTCGCAACAACGCGCCGCTACTCGTCCTCGTCAGGAGTCGTTTCCATAGGCTCAAAGCCGTCCCTATTGACCTGGATTGCGACGGGGGTCCCCACGAACCCATCGTATTTCATAATCGGCTTCGTGGGCTCGATGGCCTTGCTCATTTCGTACAGGTCGAACATGAATAGCTCCTGGGCCGTAAATGAGACAAAGGTTTCCAAGGGGGTTACGCCTTCGGGATGGGTTGACCGTATGTCGGCTTGCATCCTCGCGATCATCGCTTGGCGGGTTGTGAATCGACTCAAGTCAAAGGTCGCGGGCGCTGCAACCTGCATCTTGTTTTTGATGAAGACGAGTGGCCAGATCCTCGGTTTGATCTTTCCGGCCACGCTCTCATGAAGATCGATCTTTTCGATCATGCGGTTCAGTGCCTCAGCGCGTACCTTCAACTCATGTAAAGGCGAGGGAATCTGTACAAACTCAGCGCGCTCAGCATCCCATTTGTGGAAATTGTGGTCGGAATCGACCATTAGCTGAGTGAGTGTGTAGCGCGGATCAACCATCCAGCAGTTAAGGCTGCCATGGACAAAGAACCACCCAATCTGGTCGGGGCCGGAGGTACCCTCCACCCAGAGAGGCGCAGAGGGTGTGAAAGAGTTCATGAAGACTCCGCTGCCTTCCGGCAATTCGAAGTTCGGAAAATTTAACGGCTCATCCATTGCTTTCCCCTATGACGAGCACGTTCGAATATCGCTCGACTGTCTCTTCCTCTTCCTTTACTGCGAGTGCTCACGTTATTTTCCTACAAAACCTCATTGGCCGGTCTTTTGGGAGTTAGCTGCCGAAGGCGAATACACTCAACGAGTGCTATTCTGCGACTCGATTTCATAACTATGGGGAAGCTGGCGGTATTGCCGTCGGGCATTTCCCATCACCCAAAATGCCAATCGAAACCATTGCACCGCAAGGACTACAGCCTGTTCCCATTCGAATCCGAAACATCGGAAAGGAGGTTGGGGAAGGTTCTACGGCGCCTTACTATTGCACCCTGCGCGGCGTACTCAAATTCGATAGCTCTTCAGATGCGCCAAATTGCGTCTACGACGAATTGGTCGCCATGCGACTCGGTCTCATAGTCGGTGCGCCGATAGCAGCAGGGGCCTTGGTGGCTGCCGAGCGGGGAGATGGATTTGCGAGCCTGATGGTGGGCGCAGTGAATTTCGCCCTACCGGATTTACTCGACAGTCAATGGCGAGAAGCTGCGGAGGCATTCCCAAATCACGCCGCGTCGTTGGTGGCCTTTGATATTTTCATCGGCAATGTCGACCGCGCAGGAAATCTCAAAGCAGACATGCGCCGTAAGAACATGAATTTCTTTGCAGGTTTTGACCACAGCCACTGTTTGCTGGATTGTACGTTGGAGCCTGGGGACAGTTTGGATTGGCTAGGAAGCGATGCTCTGATTGTGGAGGAGCACCCTTTTTTCCAGCAGGCACCAATCAAAATTGCCCGCGTGAAACAGTATGTGAAGCGAATCCAGGAATTGCCAGATAGCGTGATTCGCAGCGCATGCATGCTCGGCGATATCTTTCGGCGGGTCAGCGTTGATGAACAGGAGGCGCTTGCCGTGTTTCGTAGGGCAGCGCAGTTAGGTTCCGGCGAATCGCAAGAGCTTCTTCGCAGAAAGGGTTTCACGTGGTAGATTGACTTTGATTGCCCGATTTTCTATTGTGCTTCTGCCAAGTGCAAATCGTTGAACTTGGATTGATGGATTGTTGTCCGAAGGACTCCTTAGGGAGGAGTAGTGGAGTAATGGATCGCTGGATTGATGACGATCCGATCGTGACTCCATCACTCCATAAACATTGAATATCGTCGCTGCTGTCATAGACTCTGCGCACGCCTGGGGACGGCAAGAAATTACTGTCGCGACCGCCGAGTTGCATTCCGCTCGTTCAAGGAAAGTGACTTATCACGGCAATCGAAGAGTTTGGTAAGCGCTTGTACTACGAGCTTGCCGTGCTCTAATTTGGCTCGTTTGAATTACACCAGACCTTTTCTTAGCTTGTCTCCATGGAAACCGCAGGCAGACACACCGAAGACCTCTCGCTCAACACCGACATCGTGCAAAAACTCCTCGTTGATTTCATTCGGGACGAAACCCATAACGCCGGATTCAAGAATGGCATCATCGGACTTTCGGGCGGAATCGATTCAACCGTTTCAGCATATCTTGCCGTCAAAGCGCTCGGAGCGGAAAATGTTCTGGGGGTGATGATGCCGTATACGTTGAGCAGTCCGTCGAGCAAACCCGATGCGGAGCTTGTTGCGCGTGCGCTTGGCATTCGTACCGAGCTTGTTGACATCACGCCGATGGTTGATGGCTATCTTCAGAAAGCGAACGGCATTGACAACCTTCGCGCTGGCAATGTGATGGCTCGACAGCGAATGATAGTGCTGTACGATTTGTCGAGTCGAGAACATGCGCTTGTAATTGGAACGAGCAACAAGACAGAAATCTTTCTCGGCTATGGAACACTGTTCGGCGATACGGCATGCGCTATCAATCCGCTGGGAGATTTGTACAAGACTCAAGTGTGGCAGCTTGCCGAAGCAATGGGCGTTTCACAATCTCTCATTGAGAAAAAACCATCCGCTGATTTGTGGGAAGGACAAACGGACGAAGGCGAGTTCGGTTTCACGTACAAGAAGGCAGACCATCTGCTTTACTTTATGATTGATGAGCGGCGAAGCACGACGGAATTGAAGGCGATGGGCTTCGAGCATGAGCTTGTTGAACGAGTGAAGAATATGGTGATGAAGAATCAGTTCAAGCGCCGTCTCCCGCTCATAGCAAAAGTCTCGAACAGAACTGTCAATGTTGACTTTCGTTATCCTCGTGATTGGGGAATATGAGCGAATGAGCGAAGCCATCCCTTCGGGAGAAATTCAACGCGGTGCTCTGTACATTGTAAGCACTCCAATTGGCAATTTAGATGACATCACACTTCGTGCAGTAAGAATTCTCAGCGGCGTTGATGTGATTGCTGCTGAAGACACGCGCAAAACAAAATTCCTTCTCAATCATCTATCAATTTCGAAACCGCTCGTCAGTAATTACTCGTACAACGAAACGCGGCGGGTTCCTGAACTCATCGGCGAACTCAAGCAAGGAAAATCTGTTGCGGTTGTAACGGATGCAGGCACGCCTGGAATTTCCGATCCTGCGTTTCTTCTCATTAGCGCTGCCATTGGAAATGCAATTCCGGTGATTCCAATTCCCGGAGCGAGTGCGGTGCTTGCCGCATTAGTCGCCAGCGGCTTACCGACGGATAGGTTTGTGTTCGAGGGCTTTCTTCCTGTAAAGAAAGGGAGGAAGACAAAGCTTGAGGGATTGAAGTCCGAGACTCGAACAATCGTCATCTACGAATCGCCGTTCCGTGTTGAGCGGACGCTCAACGATATCGTCGAGCATTTTGGTGAGCGACGAGTTGTTATTGCACGAGAACTGACGAAGAAGTTTGAAGAAATTAGACGAGGGCTTGCTTCAGAAGTTCTTGAGCATATAAGGAAGTCTACACCGAAAGGTGAATTTGTGATTGTGGTGGAGGGGAAGAGATAGAGCCATGCCGCCAAAATCAAACTCTGAACCTCGCCTCAAACAAACCTCACATCCAATTCTCTACGAAATCAACACACGAGTTCTCATCAACGAACTCTCCACACAAACCGGAAAGGAAATTACGCTCGACAAGATTCCCGACTCGCTCATCGATGAGTGGGCGGCGCTTGGGTTCGATGCTGTTTGGCTGATGGGCGTGTGGACGGTTGGGAAGCTCGGCGTTCAGATTGCACGCGAACATCAGGGGCTTCGGAAAGAATACAAAAGAGCACTGCCTGATTTTGCAGACGATGACGTAATCGGGTCGCCGTATGCAGTACATGCATACACGGTTTCTCGCTCCCTCGGTGGAACGAAAGCGCTGCAAGCGCTTCGCAAGAGACTTGAGATGAAAGGCATCGGCCTTGTGCTGGATTTTGTTTGCAACCACACGGCTCGTGACCACGAGTGGGTTTCAGCTCATCCAGAGTACTACATCAACGGGCGAGATGGCGAGGAGAACGAAAAGCCGGATTACTATTTCAGAACGAAGACAAAGAAAGGTGAGCGGACGATTGCATTCGGACGTGATCCATATTTCCCCGGCTGGACGGATACTGCGCAACTGAATCCTCGACATCCTGAAGCGCGCAAGGTGATGATAGAGACATTGCAAAAGATAGCAACTTTGTGTGATGGCGTCCGTTGCGATATGGCGATGCTGATACTCGATGAAGTGTTTCAAAAAACTTGGGGCGAACAATCAAATCCTGTTGATTGCGAACCGGCGCAAGGCGAGTTTTGGAAACCTGCAATCGAAGCTGTCAGAACAGAACATCCTAATCTTCTGTTTATTGCTGAAGCGTATTGGAATCTCGAATGGCCTTTGCAACAACTCGGCTTCAACTACACGTACGACAAAACTCTCTACGAACGCTTGCTGAGAGAAGGCGCAAGCTCAGTGTACGATCATCTGAAAGCTGAGATAATCTATCAGAAGCATTCGGTACGTTTCGTCGAAAACCATGATGAGCCGCGGATTGCGCAGATCCTTCCGAACGACGCGTGGCAATATGCAGCAGCGACTGTCGCTTCGACTGTGCCGGGCATGTTGCTTTTGCACGAAGGTCAGCTTGAAGGTCGCAAAGTGAAAGTTCCGGTCCAACTAGGGCGGCGACCAGCAGAAGAACGTCGGCAACCTCTCGGGTGGCGAACGCGGGCGCCTGCACCTGGCGAAGACGCTGATGGCCGGCGGCAACCTGCTGCTGCTCGACGAACCCTCGAACGACCTCGACGTCGAAACCCTGCGCGCACTCGAAGATGCCCTGCTCGAATTCGCCGGCTGCGCCATGATCATCAGCCACGACCGCTGGTTCCTCGACCGCATCTGCACCCATATCCTGGCGGCCGAAGGCGAGTCGCAATGGAGCTTCTTCGCCGGCAACTACCACGAGTACGAAGAAGACAAGAAGAAGCGCCTCGGCGAGGAAGGCGCCAAGCCGAAGCGGATTCGCTACAAGCCGATCACGCGCTAAGATAAAGCAACATTTCCGGGGAGCCGTCATGCTCGATGCCGAAACCATTCAGTCCGCCGTCAAACGCATGGTCGCCGCCGCCTCAAGCCCCAGCCGGGTGATCCTTTTTGGTTCCTACGCACGGGGAACGGCTAAGGAAGGATCGGATCTCGACCTGATGGTGGTAGAGCAGGAACTCACCGACAAGGCCGGAGAATATTTGCGGCTGCGCGGGGCTTTGGGCCGTGTGGCGCCCGGAGTCGGTGTCGACTTGCTGCTCTACCCCTTGGCCGAGTTCGAGCGTCGCAGCCAGGTTCCCGGCACCATCCTCTTCGAGGCGCGCATGGAAGGCAAGGTGTTGCATGACGCCATTCATTGATGAAGCGGAACGGCTGCTGCGCCTGGCGAGGCGCGACTACCAGACCTGCGCGATCTTGAGTTCCCACCCGGAGGCGCAGATCGCTCCCATCTGCTTTCACGCTCAGCAATGTGTGGAGAAGTCACTGAAGGCGGCGATGACCGCCAACCAGGTCTATTTCCGCTACACGCATGACCTTGGCGAGCTGACCCATCTGCTGACCGGCGCCAATATTGCGCCACCCTTCACGGCCGGCGAACTTGAACGCCTCACCCCAGCGGCGGTAGAACTGCGCTACGACGAGGGAGTCCCGCTGCTGACGCGGGACGAAGCCATCGACATGGCGACCCGGACATTGGCTTGGGCCGAAGCCTTGGTGACGAAAGTTCAGTGACCGGCCTCAAAGTTGCCGCGGCCGTCTTCGTCCTGCTGGTCGCAATGCTGCTGGCGCAGATGCTGTTCGCGCCGCAGCGCGAAGCGGCGCCGGCGACGACGCACGGCATGCCCTGGCAGATCGAGCATCCCGGCCCCGGCCAGTCGCGGGTGTTCGGCCTGACTCTGGGCGGCAGCGCGGCAAGCACCCTGGCCGATGCGCTGCGTCTCTCGGCCGCATCGCCCAAGCTTGCGCTGCTAACGCCGCCGGATGCGCCACCGTCCCTGGAGGCCTATTTCGAGAGCGTGTCGTTCGGCGCCCTGACCGGCAAGCTGGTGCTAAGCATTGCGGCATCGGCTACCGAGCTCGAATCGATGCGCACGAATGCGGCAAAAACCGGCCACCTGCAAAGCGGCGTACGCCAGTACGCCCTGGACGAAGCCGACTGGCAGCGCGCCGAACGCCTGCCGCTGGCCGCCATCGCCTTCATCCCCTCGGCCGGCCTCGACGACGCCGTCATCCTGCAGCGCTTCGGCACGCCGGCGGAACGCATCCGCCAGGGCGAGACGCTGGAACACTTCCTCTATCCGGCACAGGGCCTGGACATCGTGCTCGACAACAAGGGCAAGGAAGTCCTACAGTACGTAGCTCCCGCCGAGTTCGCCCGGCTGCGCGCGCCGCTGGGGAAATAGCCGCAGCGAAAGTCGGCGCTGGCGACACGGCGCCATGCCACCGCGCTGCGCCGCAGATTGCCGCCGGCAAGATTCAGGTCTATCCTCGCGCGATTCTTTCGGGATATCTGCCGCCACGCAGGAGCTAAGCCTTGCAAGTCAATACCAACGCACCTCGTCATTTCGGAAGTTCTGCAATGACGCCCACTGTACGATAGATTCGCGAGGGGCACATGAGTAACAACGATCCGGTCTCAGAGTCTGCGAAGGCAGTGCAAGAAGTCGCGAAGGCAACGGGCAAGGCAATAGACGCTGGCCAAAAGTTTGGTGGATTTATTTCCCGCTTCGTTGCCGGCCCCATTGAACAAGGAATGGGGATATTTGAGGACAAGCTCAAATACATGCGTTGGGAACGACAACTTCGGCTCATGCAGCGAGCCGACCAGATGCTCAAAGAAATCGGGCTCACCCAACCCACCCGGAACATTCCCTTAAAACTCGCGATTCCTCTCCTTGAAGCTGCTTCTCTTGAAGACGATGACTACCTCCAGGACCTATGGGCTAAGTTATTGGTCAATGCAGCTAACAGCGCTAGTTCAGCCACGTTGCAACGCGCATATATTTCTGTTTTAGAGCAACTTACGCCTTTGGAGGCTGCAATCCTGCAAAAGATTTATGCACTTCCGTATGACCTGACTAGGCATGAAGGAGTTGAAGTCGGAAAGTTACCCGACGAGGTGGCCGTTGGAAAAGACGATGGGAAGCAAGACCAACTGCCGGAAGCACCTGAAGACGTCCGGCTTGCTCTTGCAAATCTTGCGCGGCTAGGCTGCGTTGTGATTCAGAAGTCTTGGGGTGGCGGCGAACTATTCAGGAAGATCAATCCGACTCTTTTAGGAAAATCGTTTGTTGAGGCATGCACGCTGCAACCGAACGCATGAATCTACCTACAGTGGTCAGCATGAAATCAATATCCATGTCCGCACGAATAGCCGTCCCGCCGGCGCCGACTACTTCGAAACGTTAAGGCCGCGAAAACCTGATCCACGCTGACCCTGCATAGCTGGACAATGTACCTCCACCCTGACCCCGTATAGCCACCATGTCGAGCTTGCGCATCATCGTGCTGACCGTGCTGGCCATGGTCGCCTTCGCCGGCAATTCCCTGCTGTGCCGCCTTGCGCTCAGGGATACGACGATCGACGCGGCCAGCTTCACCGCGATCCGCCTTTGCTCCGGAGCGGTGATGCTCTGGCTGGTGGTGCGCGTGCGGGGCGGGGCCTATACCGGCGCCGGCAACTGGCGTTCGGCCCTGGCGCTGTTCGCCTATGCTGCCGGCTTCTCCTTTGCCTACCTGAGCCTGCCTGCCGCCAGCGGCGCGCTGCTGCTGTTCGGCGCCGTGCAGGCCACCATGATCGGCCATGGCTTGTGGGCCGGT
>Ga0080064_1007634_pt1 | contig 10781 bp, 10 predicted proteins | sample Subgrocontami54m_FD_69260 | JGI IMG/M metagenome (GOLD analysis project Ga0080064, IMG submission 69260) | Subsurface groundwater microbial communities from S. Glens Falls, New York, USA - GMW46 contaminated, 5.4 m (SPADES assembly) (version 2) ... | reverse complement strand
GATAAAGGGACACAAAGTCCCCTCTCCCTTCGGGAGAGGGCTAGGGTGAGGGCAGTTCAAATGTCGCTTTATCAACTTCGGCTTCTATAGTTGGCGCAGTCATCGCCATTCTGAGCTATTTGTTTTATCCCGGCGCCGGACAACTCAGTGTTATGCTCAACGGTGAGCCGATCGCAGAACCACTGGTTCGCTTTGCCGCCGGATCCACATTTTTGTTGATTATGATTATCGCCGGCGTACTGATGGTGCTGCTGTTTTTGGGCGTCGGCATGTTTCTGTTAGCGATGTTCGTTGGATTGATGGGGGTTTTTATCATGGCCCCTTATTTCTGGCCGGTGCCGGCCATTATTTTATTGGTGATAACGCTGATGACAGTGGGGAATGGCAGTAAAGATTGACTGCGGCTTAAGTCGAAGCGTCTAGGAGCCTGTCGGACTTATCATTTTTTAAGTTTCATATATTGTAAAACTGACCGTTCGCTTATTTTTTTAAAGTTCCAAAGATTCAATCAGTTATATTACGAAGATACCCGGGTTTTTGGATAAAATTGAAAAATAAATGATTTATAATCAATTAGTTATATAAAATTAGCGAACCGATGGTAGAAATTTATGGTTATTGGTTCATACGTTTTGTTTAAGAATGTAGAAACTTAGCTTGTAGTGTCGCGTAATCAATGGATCAGGTTTGATTGATTTTGAGCACCAAGTTAGCGAAATAAGTATCTAAACTCGACAGGTGTTTAAAAGAAGTTTATGCGGCGCATTACATAGTGGGTATGTCTTCGGTGTTAAAGACGATTGGTTTTAACAATGAAGAATTTGTCGAAATTCTGGCTCATGTTGCGATGAATGCGTTTTAACAAAACCGCGTTGACTGAAACCGATTTTCCGGCTGTCAATATTAGTGATGTTAAAACGGTTTGATGTATTATTTAAACTCCCTAGGGTAAACGTCCGGAACAAAGGAGTTGAGTGTGTTAATTAAAACCAAATCAAACATATTAAGCAGCGAAATCACTGATCGGGCGGTTTTCGAATCCCGAAGAGAGTTTATTAAATCGGCAGCTGTGTTTTCGGCTGGGGCTCTGTTGCCGAGCTCGGGGCATGCCGAAACGGGAAAATATGCCGATGTGCCGGTCGGGCCTTATTCAGCAAAGTCACAGATGACTGATCGTGAGGATGTTGCCGGTTATACCAATTACTATGAGTTTTCTACGAACAAACAAGATTCGACTGTTTTAGCCAGAGCCTTAAAAACCACGCCGTGGAGTGTGGAAGTTGCGGGCGAGGTGGAAAAACCGGGAACGCGGCGGGGTGAGGGGTTGGGGGAAGGCCTCGGTTGAGGCGCGCAAGCCGAAGGCAAGCCATTGCCTCGAAGTGGTGGTTATGCGCTACAGAGACCGGATGTAAATGTCATCTCCCGCGATCGGCGGGGTATTTTGTACATCCGCTGGATCGCGCTGTTAGCACATAGTATTTTCAACTTCACTTTTGAATCTAGTGAACACCGACACTGCATCTCTTACAAGCGACGCCATGCGTTCAGGGGAGAGGTCCAGAGCATAGCCGTGGCCGAAAAAGTGGCGGAACGCCAGATAGCGCTTCAAATCGTCCAGTAATCGGTTAGACAGGATTCCCTTTTCGATGGCCGCAATCAGCAGATCTCTATGCCAAGATTCCCCTTGTGGGATGGGAAGTGCTTTTGCTTGGAAGACCTGTTTGAGAACGTTTTCAATGCCGTTATAGAAATTATGCAGTAGTGCTGCTACGCCAGCAAGTTCAAGCCTGGAGAGCGTTGGCAGCGGGCGGTCAGGCAGGGCGGAGAGTGCACTTTCGATAGCCTCGTACTCGGCTTCAACACGAAGACGATAGTCAGGCATAAAGAGATATACCCTCCAGCCGGATGAGCTCGACGAAACGGCTTTCTGTAGACAAGTCAACGACATCGACCGGCTTCGATAGGGCACAGAGCAACTCGCCGTAGAAGGTGAAAAAGTCCTTTTGTTCGATGCCTTCCACGCCGATGTCGATATCGCGGCTCTCCTTGTCTGGGGACAAACTGGACCCAAAGAGTACCACGCCTTTGGCATGGTACTTCGCGGCTATTTCCTCAATGATTCGTCTGTCTCTATCGGCAATCATGCGCCTAGTATATCAGACCTTGGGGGATTGACCCTCATTTCACGGAGCATGAACATCCTGACCATGCTGTTCCCCCCGTCGCTGCTTTTTCGCCGGAGGCAGGGTGCCCCCCGTTTCAATGCCCTCTTCTGCCGCGTGATGGCGCTCGACCTGGTCCTGGGGAAGTTCCTGCGGTGCGGCTCCACCAGAATCGTGACGGTGGAGAAACCGTGAACGGTGCGGAGTGCGGGGTGCGAGGTGCCCGGAGGAACCGCTGGCGGGAGGAGATCCGAGCGGGGTGGTGTCCGTCAACGGTCCTGCGGGAAGCCAGCTTGTGAAGTCCGGCGGTAGCGGGGCCTCGAACTCCATCCAGTCGTCGGTTCTCGGGTGGAACAGGCCGAGTTTCCAGGCATGTAGGAGGTGCCGCTCCGGCGTCACCCTACCCGCTGCCTTTCTTTCCCTTCGTCCCCCATATAGCTTATCGCCCACCACCGGGTGGCCGATCGCGGACAGGTGGACCCGGATCTGGTGGGTTCTGCCGGTCTGTGGCTGAAGCTGTAGCAGTGTGGAGTCGTTAAGACGCTTCATCACCCGGTAGATGGTCACCGCCTCCCGGCCTTTGCGTGTGCGCACCGCCATCCGCTTCCGATCCCGTTCGTGACGGCCGATGTCAGCCGCAATCTGACCCTCAGGCTGCTTGACCTCGCCATGCACCAGCGCGATGTAGGTCTTCTTCACCCGACGTCCTTTGAATTGTGTGGCGAGTGAGGCCATGGCCGCGTCGGTTTTGGCCACAACCATCACCCCAGAGGTCTCTTTGTCGAGCCGGTGAACGATCCCTGGCCGTCGTTCCTCGCCGATCCCGGGTAAATCCGGACAGTGATACAGGATGGCGTGGACCAGCGTCCCGGCCTGATGCCCGGGGGCGGGGTGCACGACAAGCCCAGCCGGCTTATTCAGGACCAGAATGTCAGTATCTTCGTACAGGATGTCGAAGGGAATCGGTTCGGGCGTGAGGGTGGACGGCTGCGGCGGAGGGATAGAGAGGCTGATCTGCTGGCCCGGGTGGGCCGTAGCGCTCGCTTTCGGATGGCGACCATCAACCAGCACCCGGCCGGCTTTGATGAGGCGCTGGATCTGTGATCGCGGGAGCCCTGTCGCGGTAGAGAGGTAGCGGTCCAGGCGCAGGCCGGTGGCCGAGGCATCGGCTACGAGTTCGCGGACGTCATCGCCGCTCATAAGGCTCGCCCCCGATCTCGCTCCCGACGTTCATCAAGGATCAGCGTGAGCATCATGAGCGAGACGCCGATGGTGATAGCGGAGTCCGCGACGTTAAACGCAGGCCAGTGATACTGGTAGTAGTGGACATCGATGAAGTCGATGACCATGCCGATTCTCAACCGATCCACCAGGTTGCCAACAGCGCCCCCAAGGATCAGGCTCAACCCAAGTAGGGCAAGCGGGTGATCGTCAACTCTGCGATGTCGATAGTACAGGATGAACCCGATGGCCAGGAGGGAGACGCCGATGAAGAAAGGGTTGCGAATCCCTGCAGATTGATCGGCCAGGAGACCGAATGCCGCACCGGGGTTCATGACATGGACGATCGCGAAGAGATCTGGGATGATGGGGATACTATGGCCGAGGGGCATCGTGGCCTGGATCAGCAGCTTTGAGACCTGATCGAGCAGGATGACCGTCAGAGCGACAGCGTAGAACCGCATGGATTAGTGCGTGGTACGAACCCCCCCCGTGCCCCCCTTTTGCAAAGGGGGGGTGGGGGGATTTGGGGTACGAGGCGTGAGGCGCATGAGTCTCTGGTCCTTTACTCTACACCCTCTACCCTACACCCTATTTCTTCCAGGACGCCGGCGCAGCGGCCGCAGACATCCGGATAAGGGATAGATCGGCCCACGCTTCCGCTGTAGGTCCAACAGCGGGCGCACTTGACCCCCTCTGCTCGCCCCACCCGCACCTCAACCCTTTTTCCGGCCTCCTCCGTCCCTGCCAGATTCCCTACGCCCACGGCCGAGACGATGAACAGCGTCGGCAGATCGGCTTCGTACTGGGTGAGGATCGGCAGTAAGGCAGGCTCGACCAGGAGATCAACGCGTGCCTCCAGTGATGTCCCGATGAGCTTGGCTTTGCGAGCGGCTTCGAGGGCTTTCAGCACCTCATCCCGAACTGACAGCAAGTCTTCCCAGCGGGCTTCAAGGGCTTCGTCCAGAAGACTGGACCGGACGGGCGGGAATTCGGCGAGGTGCACGCTCTCCACCTCGCCGCCCTGCTTGGGCATTGCCTGCCAGACCTCATCGGCGGTGAAGGAGAGGACCGGGGCCATGAGTCTGACGAGTGCGTCAAGGATCTGATACATCGAGGTTTGGGCCGCGCGCCGGGCGCGGGAGCGAGGAGCGGAGGTGTAGACCCGATCCTTCAGGACATCCAGGTAAAAGGCCGAAAGGTCCACTGCGCAGAAGTTATGCAGGCTATGGTAGAGGAGGTGAAACTCGCAGGTCTCGTAGGCCCGGCGCAAGCGCTCAGTGAGTCGTTCCAGGCGATGTAGGATGAACCGATCGATCTCATCGAGTTCGTTGAGCGGCAGCGCATCGTGAGCAGGCTGGAAGTCGGACAGGTTCCCGAGCAAATAGCGACAGGTGTTCCGGATTCGGCGGTACCCTTCAGCCAGCCGCTTCAAGATCTCCTCAGAGATCCGGATATCGTCGCGGTAGTCCTCGGCCGCCACCCAGAGGCGAAGAATCTCGGCGCCGTACCGTTCAATCACCTCTTGTGGGGCCACGACGTTGCCGAGGGACTTGGACATCTTCTTACCCTCGCCATCCACCACGAAGCCGTGGGTCAAGACCGCCCGATATGGCGCGCGTCCACGGGTTCCGACTGCGGTGAGCAGCGAGCTGTGGAACCACCCCCGATGCTGATCGCTCCCCTCGAGGTACATGTCGGCGGGCCATCGTTGGTCAGGCCGGACCTCGAGGACGGCCGCGTGGCTCACACCAGAATCGAACCAGACATCCAGGATGTCGCGTTCCTTTTCGAAGTCGGTCCTCTCACAGTTGGGACAGGCGGTTCCGGGCGGAAGCAGGTCCGCTGCCGCTTTTGTGTACCAGAGGTCAGCCCCCGCGTGTTCGATCATGGTCGCGACGTGCTCCGCGAGTCGCTGGTCCGCCAGGATGTGGCCGCAGTGGGCGCAGTAGAAGGCGACGATCGGGACCCCCCAGGCTCGTTGCCGAGAGATGCACCAGTCGGAGCGGTACGCGACCATATTGCTGATCCTGTCCTCGCCCCAGGAGGGGATCCATCGGACCTGCTTGATCTCCGCCAGGGCCTTGATGCGGAGGCCGGTCTGCCCGCCGTCCTCGCCAGGCAGAACCGCCGCGTCCATGGAGATGAACCACTGCTCCGTCGCCCGAAAGATCGTTGGTTTCTTGCACCGCCAGCAATGGGGATAGGAGTGCGAGAGTTGTGCCTCCGACAACAGGAGACCTCGGCGCTGAAGCTCTGCAACAATCTTACCGTTGGCCTCCCAGACGCTCAGGCCGCCGACAAGTGGCAGGTCCGCGACGAATCGCCCGGCAGCGTCTACGGGGTTATAGATGTCGAGGCCGTTCTTCAGGCCGGTCTCGTAATCCTCGACCCCGTGCCCCGGCGCCGTGTGCACGCACCCGGTGCCCTGGTCCATGGTGACATAGTCGGCCAGCACGACCTTCGAGGGTCGTTCGATCCAGGGGTGTTTGGCCGTGAGCCCTTCCAGCGCACGACCAGGCACTTCCTCGACGATCCGGCTCTCTGTCACTCCTGCGGCTGCAAGTGTAGCCTTCAGCCGATCTTTAGCGACGATGAAAAACTCACCGGCCGTTTCGACGATCACGTAGGATGCGTCCGGATGCACGGCGATAGCCAGATTTGCCGGCAACGTCCACGGTGTCGTGGTCCAGATCACGACGAACGATCGTTTGCCCTGCAGCACCGGCAGACGCTCCGCGGCACCCGAGTTGAGGGGAAACTTGACGTAGATGGACGGAGATGCATGATCGCCGTACTCGACCTCGGCCTCGGCCAGGGCCGTCCGGCAAGAGACGCACCAGTGAACCGGCTTCTTTCCCTTGTAGGCTGCCCCCGTTGCGAACAATCTCCCCAGCTCACGGACAATCGTTGCCTCGTACTTGTAATCCATGGTGAGATAGGGGTCTGACCAGTTGCCCATGACCCCGAGGCGCCTGAACTCTTCCCGCTGGATGTCGATGAATCTGGCGGCGTACTCACGACAGAGCTGTCGCTTCTCGACCAGCGACACCTCCGCTTTCCTGTCACCCAGGTCTTTATCGACTTGGTGTTCGATCGGGAGCCCATGGCAATCCCATCCCGGGACGAAGGCAGCGTTGTAGCCGAACATCGACTTCGACTTGACGACGATGTCCTTCAATATCTTATTGAGTGCATGGCCGATGTGAATGTGGCCATTTGCGTAGGGGGGACCGTCGTGGAGGATCCAGGCCTGCCGATCAGCTCGGATCTCGCGGAGCCGGCTATAGAGACCCAAAGCTTCCCACCGCTTTAGGATGGACGGCTCGAGTATAGGGAGATCCGCCTTCATCGGAAAGGTGGTCTTGGGCAGGTTAAGCGTCTCTTTGTAGTTCATCACCAAACTCCAGGGTACAGGGTTTAGGGTCTAGGGTACAGGACGCAGAGGATGAGCTAAACCCTTTACCCTAGACCCTAAACCCTGTACTTCATAGCAGCGACGACAGCACCTGTCAAGGCTTCAGTGCAGCCTCAATACAGATAGCGATGCATCCGGATATTGAGCAGGAGACCGACTGCCAGCATGTTCACTAGCATGGCAGAGCCGCCGTAGGAGAGTAGCGGGAGAGGGACGCCGACCACCGGTATGATCCCGACCACCATCCCGATGTTGATTATGACCTGCAGAGCCATCATGCTGACGATACCGAAGCTCGTGACCATGGTGAACAGGTCGCGGGCATCTTTGGCGAGGCGCAGACCCTTTGAAAAGAGATAGGCGTAGAGCAGGAGCAGGCCGAGGGAGCCGATGAAGCCCCATTGCTCCGCAAAGCCGGCGAAGATGAAGTCGGTGTGATTCGCCGGCAGAAAGTTAAGCTGGCTCTGCGTGGCCGCCATCCATCCCTTTCCAAGGAGTCCCCCGGAGCCGACGGCGATCTTCGATTGGGCGAGGTGATAGCCCGCGCCCATGGGATCCATGTCAGGATCAATAAACACGAGGAGCCGGCTCTTTTGGTAGTCACGTAGGAAGCGCCAGAGCACAGGGGTGATGACCGCTCCCAACGTGCCGAGCATAACGAAGTAGCGCATCTTCAGCCCCATCAGCACCAGGATGCTGGCGGAGGTGAAGAGCAGCATGATGGCGGTGCCAAGATCGGGTTGCCGCAGGACTAAAGCCGCAGGCAAGAGGGTCAGGAGGATCGGCAGGATAAAGGTCCGAGGCGCTCGCAGATCGTCCTTGTGATCTTCAAAGTAGCGAGCCAGCAGGACGATGAGTGACAGCTTCATGAACTCCGACGGTTGGAATGCGAATGGTCCGATGCTGAGCCATCGCTGGGCGCCCAGGCCGGCTCGGCCGATCAGGGCGGTGAGTAACAGACCCGTAAGGATCACGCCATAGATGGGATAGGCAAAGCGCCAGATCGTCCGGTAGTGTAGCCTGCAGAGCAGGATCATGGCGAAGAGCCCCATCACCGCCCAGGTCGCCTGCTTGAGGTAAAGCGATCTCCGGAAGAGGGAGGAATGCAGACCGCTCGTGCTGTAGATAATCAGCACGCTCAGGGCGGCAAGCCCGGCAGCGGAGGCAGCCAATCGCCAGTCGAAGGCTGGTAGGATGCGGCGGTCGATCAACACGAGACAGGCGCTCTCATCAGTCCCCTTCGGTCGATTCCGGCTCAGCAGTCTGAACTGTCTGTGGCTCCTTGGGGAGCTTGAACCACGCCTCCAGGAGGCTCTTCGCAATCGGTGCAGCTACTTGGCCGCCGAACCCGCCATGCTCCACCACTACGGCAATAGCGATCTGAGGATCGTCTGCTGGCGCGAAGGCTACGAACCAGGCATGGTCCCGTTGATCCCCTCTTAGCGGGCCACCATTGCCAACCACCTGTGCGGTCCCCGTCTTTCCGGCCACCCTGAGCCCGGGGATCTTAGCGCGGCCACCTGTTCCCTCGCTCACGACCGCCTGCATCCCCTCCCGGACGATGGCGAGGTTATCGGGGTCGATGTTCACCTTCCGGACGAACTCCGGGCCGTACTCTTCAATCAGTTCCCCGTTCAGCGTTTCTACCCTTCGCACGACCCATGGACGGTAGAGGGTCCCACCGTTCGCGATGGCGGAGACCATCATCACTGCCTGCATCGGTGTGACGGTGACCATCCCTTGACCGATCCCGGCCATCAAGGTGTTGCCGGGATACCATCCACCAGGCTTTGTTGAGGTGCTCCCAGGGGATGGGATGACCCCTCTCGCTTCATCGCCCAGCCCAAGCCCAGAGGTGGCGCCAAGCCCCAGCTCCCGGGCAACGCGGGCAATCTCCTCGATCCCGGTTTTGAGGGCGGTGTTGTAGAAGTAGATGTTGCAAGAGTTGGCGATCCCCTGCTGAAGATTCAGCGTCCCGTGACCGCCCTTCTTCCAGTCATGGAAGACGTGGGAGCCGAGGCTGAAGGAGCCGTTACAGGAAAACTTCGTCTCGGGAGTGATAGCGCCCTTCTCGAGGGCGGCAAGCGCGGTCACCAGCTTGAAGATGGAGCCGGGTGGGTACTGGCCCTGGAGCCCTTTATTCTGCATGGGATGATGAGGGTTTGAGATAAGCCCGCGCCACTGCTCCGGAGTCATCCGCTGGGAAAACTGGTTTGGGTCATACGTTGGCTGGCTCACCATGGCCAGGATTTCACCGGTGGACGGGTGGATGGCGATGAGCGCGCCGCTTCGGCCCTGAAAGGCCTCCTCTGCGACCCGCTGCAGCCGGTTATCGAGAGTGAGGTGCAGGTTAAACCCAGACTGCGGCTCAACCCGCTGGATCAACCGACTTACTTTTCCGATCGCGTCCACCTCCACCTGCTCCCCACCATCGACGCCTCGTATGAACGCGTCGTATCGCCGCTCGATCCCGGCCTGCCCCATTGTCTCACCCGAGCGGAAGTCCCGAAACTCCTTAGACTTGAGCTGCGCATGGCTCACCTCGGCAACGTAGCCCAGCAGGGTGGCGGCCGAGCTACCCTTGGGATAGGTACGCACCGGTCTGACTCGGAGGCTGACTCCCGGAAGATCGATCTTTTGCTCCTCGATGGCCATTACGGTTCGCTCATCCACTCTTTTGCGCAGCAGCACAGGCTCTAGCTGCGAGCCCTGCCTTTGCGAGACGCGCTGCCTCAGCTCGTCTGGTGAGGACTGGAGGATCTCGGCGAGGTGGCGCGTGGTCTCCTCGACATCAGGCATGTCCTCCGGCAAGGCATACAGGTCGAAGGACGCCAGATTCTCTACCATGAGCTCTCCGTTTCGGTCGAGAATGAGCCCTCGGGGCGCCTCGACCGGCCGCAGGCGCAGGCGATTATTGAGGGAGAGGAGGAGCATGCGTTCGCCTTCCAGGATCTGTAGCGCCCAGAGGCGGAGCAGCAGGATCAGGATGGCCCCGGAGATCAGAAAGGCTCCAACCGTGATCCGTTTCTGGAAGGAGACATAGGGGTTCGAGGTCTCACGTTCCCCGCTCATCGGGTAAGACCCCTGGTGGTCTGTGGCTTCAGCATGGCAAGCAGCCCGGTTCCTAGCATCGCGGTGTAGAGCGCTCCTGGAAGCGCGGTCCACAGAAGGGCGGAAGCCAACGGGCGGGGCGCGTGGAAGAAGCGGAGGAGCAGGAGGGTGGTGAGCCCGGACAATAGGCCAGCCAGGCAGAGCAGAGCAAAACGCCCCAGGAGATCCGTCGTCTTCACTTGTCGACTCAACCGGCTCACCAGGAAGCCGATCAGACTCAACGTGAACGCGTTGAGGCCAAGGGGGGCGCCGGAGAGGGAGTCCTGGTATAGCCCGATGAAGAAACCGGCGGCTGCTGTCAGCTCTGGTTCTACCGACAGGCTCAGCCCGAAGAGAAGGATCAGAAACAGGTCCGGCTGAATACCGCCTATGGCCAGGCGAGGGACGATGGCGGCCTGAAGGAGGCAAACGCTGAAGAGCGCGAGCAGGAACGCGATCACGGCGTGGGCTCCCTGTCTGCCCATGGCAAGTCGCTCGAGGGCAGCCGTTTCAGGACCATTACTTCCTCCAGACGCGAGAAGTTGGCATGAGGCTGCGCCTCAGTCGATTGAAACATGGCCCCGCTCGTCGGCCGGCCTGATCGTACGACCCTACCAACCGGGATGCCTTTCGGAAAGATGCCGCCCATCCCCGATGTGATGATCCGGTCGCCGACGGCCACGTCAGCCATCAACGGAAGATACTTGATCTGGGTGGTCCCCCCCAGGTTCCCCGCTGCGACCCCGACGACGCGGCTTCGCTGGATGAGCACGCCCACGGCGCTCTCTGGATCGGTAATGAGCTGTACTCGAGCCGTGCGCGCCATCACGTCCACCACTCTCCCCACCAACCCTTCGGCGGTCACGACCGCCATATGGCGCTGGATCCCC
>Ga0080064_1007632_pt1 | contig 10782 bp, 11 predicted proteins | sample Subgrocontami54m_FD_69260 | JGI IMG/M metagenome (GOLD analysis project Ga0080064, IMG submission 69260) | Subsurface groundwater microbial communities from S. Glens Falls, New York, USA - GMW46 contaminated, 5.4 m (SPADES assembly) (version 2) ... | reverse complement strand
CTCCGGGTATCTCGTCTCCACGCAGACCGATCAACGTCCCGACCAGGATCACAAAACCCATTCCCAAAGACGGCCAGAGGCCGCGGGAAAACGCGATGCGGGCCTGGGCGCCCGCGGGCAGGGCTCGCGTCGTCACACCCTGGATGTTGCGCAGAGGCTCGTGTTCCGGACGTTCGTCGGCGGTGGGATGCTGGTTGCGCGTGAAGAACAAGAACTCGTCGTCCACGGTCAGCCAGGCCTTCTTGTAGACCAGGCGCGATGCCTGATCCTCGGAGGTCACGCGGGCGTTGAGTACGCGCGAGCCAGCAGCAAAGAATAGCAACAGAAGCTTCAGGAGAGGATGCGTCTGGTCCGGAATCCTGCAAGAGCAGACGTTGGAAGCCTCGGGCGACGCTTCGCCCTTTGCTCCCGACTTTCGGAAGAGATAATCGTCAAATTGATAGCCGGGCGGGAGTTCGGCCGCACAGTCGTGGCTTTCGTAAAGGAAATCAATCCGTTGTCCTTTCAGAGTCTCCGTCAAGCGGACGCGCTCCATGCGAGAGAGTTCGTAGCGCCGAATCTCCGTAGGCGACCAGACAATCAGCGCCCGCAACGTGACCAGGATGCCGGAACGGCAGGAATTGTCGAGTGTTGTGTCCACGCACCAGAGCGTCGTTTCCCCGGCGGACACAGGCTCGCGCGCGAACACGTGTTGCTGCAACTTATCCTTGGGGAACCCCCATGCTAAATGCTCCTCCATGTGTCCTCCCACACAATCAGGGACGAACCCTACCCAGGAATTGCCAACGGGGCCCTGAAAGCGTCCGGCCGGGGCGATTGTAATATTCTGAGGCTCGCAAGGCCACCGTTGTGCCCAGAGCGAAACCCATCTCGAACTCCTTTCGCGCCACCTTGGAGCGCACTGGCGACCGCCTCCACTGGGTCATCATCCACGTGCCGCTGGACGTTCGACGCCCCGTATAAGCGGCCAGAGCCAGGCTTGCTATCGCTCGTCGGCGTTGAGTAACATTCAGTCATGGTCAGCCGTGTAGTAACCGTCTCGCCCGAAGTCATGGGCGGTACTCCCGTCTTTGCCGGGACTAGGGTGCCGGTGCAGACATTCATCGAACACCTGAAGGCCGGCGACTCCATCGACAGCTTTCTGGAAGGTTTCCCGTCCGTCAAGCGAGAACAGGTCCTGGCCTTACTCGACGAAGCCGACCACTAAATCCTTCGCCGCCGCCCTGGCGCTTGCCTTTCAGGGGAGCAAGTGGAAGACTGTTCGCGTATGCCACAGGCTCAATTTGACTTCACCGGCTTGACTCCCGAGGAACGCTTGGAACTGGTCGAGCAGATCTGGGACAGCTTGGCGGAGCAGCCCGAAGCCGTGCCACTCACAGCCGGGCAGAAGGCGGAACTCGACCGGCGCCTGGAAGAAATGGCGCACGATGGCGGCGAGGGCATTCCCTGGGACGAGGTCTTGCGGCAGATCCGGCGGCGAGCTTGAGTGAGTTCCTCCCTGCGAGTCCGCCCGGCCGCCGCCGCGGATATCGAAGACGCCTACCGCTGGTATGAGGCTCGACGGCCGGGCCTGGGCGAGGAGTTCCTGCAATCGGTCGGCTCTATCCTGGAAGTAATCGCTCGGCAGCCCAAGCGTTTCCCCGTGGTTCACCGTGACCTGCGGCGGGCTTTGCTGCAGCGGTTCCCCTACGGGATCTTCTTCCGGATTCGAGGTGACCACCCGATGGTTGTGGCGTGTTTCCACGCCAGCCGTGACCCTCGAAGGTGGCAGTCAAGACCTTAACGCGCCCCGGTCGTGTATTCTGACGGGCCGTGAAACCAGGTAAGCCAGTGGCTAGGTCCTTCAACGCCCTGCTCGAGCGCATGCCCGGCAACCTTGGCTGGGTCATCATCCGCGTGCCGCTGGACGTTCACAAAGTCTGGGGCGTGCGCGGGCAGTTGAAGGTCAAGGGCGAGCTTCGTCCTGCGGGCAGCAAGGCGGCGGGCTTCCCCTTCCGGACGTCGCTCTTTCCCACCGGCAAGGGCTACCACTTCATGATGGTGAACAAGCAGATGCAGGCGGGCGGCGGCGTCCGGGCGGGGATGACGGCGCACTTCCGCATGGAGCCGGACACGGAAGAGCGCGTAGTCCGCGTTCCGGTGGAGCTGGCTCGGGTGCTCAAGGAGTCGAAGCGCTTGGAGAAGTATTACAACTCGCTCAACTATTCGACGCGGCGCGAGATCGCGAAGCGGATTGGGGAAGGCAAGCAGGCGGAGACGCGCCGCCGGCGCGCCGAACAGATGGCCGTCCACCTGCTGGAGACCCTGGAGGCGGAGCGCGGCGACCTGCCGCCGGTGCTGCGCCTGGCGCTGGAGCGCAATCCCAGGGCGCGCGCGGGGTGGGAGCGCATGCCGCCCTCGCAGCGCCGCTTCCATCTGTTCGGCATCACCGGCTATCGGAATCCCGAGTCGCGGGCGCGACGGGTGGGGAAAGCGGTGGAGATGATGGTGGAGTACGCGGAGAAGGGTGACAAGTCTTACGCGGATGAACGCGGATAAACGCGGATTCTAGCTATGCCCTGTGTTGTTATGGGAAGCCCGCACGAATTGGAGGAAGTGAACCAGGCCCGCTACCGCCAGGCTGGTGGCCACTATGTACAACGACGGCAGCGGCCAAAAGACGCCCCACAGTCTTGCGATCGAGAACAAGATGCGCTCCCATAAGGGAATCTCCACGCCGTTGTTGATGTAGAACTGAATCCTCCACATCGCCCACTCGAGCAGGCCGAAGAACGCTCCGATGACGGCAAACGCAACCAGCAGCGCGATCAGGTATCGGCGCATATTCCGTTTCCAGGCTTAGGACGCCGCCGCAACCGCCCGCTTGACGCGCTGGGGGAGCGACACCGCGAGGAAATACCGGGCGGGGTAGAGGTAGTCCTCGCCCGACTCGTCAATCACTCGGACCAGACCGCGCTTGAGAGCAGAGGGATCGGAAAGGACCCGGTAGAGCTTCCGCGCTTCGAGCGAAGCCGGGTACTCGTCGTTGCGGACGCAGACCACGAAGCGAGCGCCCGCCTTATTCGAGGATGCGCTTGATCTTGAATTCTTTTTTCCCGATGCCATGTGCTTCATACCAATGTATCTCCGCCTGGCAAATTGCGCCATCGCTTACGCCTAATTGCCACTCATCGAAACAGTTCGAGCACACAGCCGAGGACGGCTGTGCCACACGGTCCGTGGTGATAGCAACAGCGCACAGCCGAGGGCGGCTGTGCCACACGGTTCCATCCCAGCCGGGCTTCGCTCGACCGACGGCCGAGGGCGGCCGCGCCACGCGGTCCTTGCTCCGAGTACAGCCAGCTTGTATATTTCACCCTCCGCCGCGTCGTCTACTAGGAAGAGAACGCCATGGCATCCAGGAAAAAGCCCGCAGCCGCCCCCGAGTCGGCCGCCCAACCGGCGGCAGCGGCGGCCTCCGCGCCGGCTCCGGAGCGGCAACTGCTGAACCTCTTCGACTACGAGGCGCTGGCGCGGGAGCGCATGGCGCCGGCCTCCTGGGAGTACGTTTCGGGCGCGGCGGCGGATGAGATCACGCTGCGCTGGAACCGCGAGGCCTTCGATCGCGTGGCGCTCGCGCCGCGCGTGCTGACGGACGTCTCCAAGCTGGACACGCGCGTCACCCTGTTCGGCCACGAGCTGGCGTTCCCCATCCTGCTGGCGCCCTGCGGCTTCCAGCGCCTGGTGCATCCCGAGGGAGAAGTAGCGACGGCGCGGGGCGCGGGCGCCGCCCAGGCGCTGCTGGTGATGAGTTCGGCGGCCACCACCGCGGTGGAAGACATTGCCAAGGCCGCCACCGGGCCGCTCTGGTTCCAGCTCTACGTGCAGCGCGACCGGGGATTCACCCGCGAGCTGGTGGGGCGCGCGGAACAGGCGGGCGCCAAGGCGCTGGTCCTTACCGTGGACACGCCCGTGATCGGCGCGCGCAATCGCGAGGCGCGCTCCGGCTTCTGCCTGCCGCCGGGCATGGAGCTGCCCAACCTGAAGGGCGCGTACGGGAAAGAGAACGCCACGCCCCATCGCTCGCTGGGCGACGGCATCTACAGCGAGGCGCTGGATCCCGCGCTTACCTGGAAAGACCTCGACTGGCTGCTCAAGCTCGCCAAGGCGCCGGTGCTGCTCAAAGGGATCCTGAGCCCGGGAGACGCGGAGCGCGCGGCGGGAGCAGGCGCGGCGGGGATCATCGTTTCCAATCACGGCGGGCGCAACTTGGACACCGCCCCGGCCTCGCTGGATGCGCTGCCCCGGGTGGTGGAGCGCGCCGGGGACGAAATGGCGGTGCTGATGGATGGCGGCATCCGCCGCGGCACCGACGTGCTGAAAGCGCTGGCCCTGGGCGCGCGCGCCGTGCTGATCGGGCGCCCGTATCTCTACGGGCTGGGGGTGGCGGGAGCGGAGGGCGTCACCCGGGTGGTGAACCTGCTGCGCCAGGAATTCGAGATGGCGATGGCGCTCACCGGACGCACTCGCCTGAAGGAGATCGACCGCTCCGTGTTGTGGAAGGCGGCGCCGGCGGAAGAGTGAGAAGTCACAAGCAAAAGCTCAACCACGAAGGCCACGAAGGAAAAAGAAAGCTAAGCGAAGTTCCCTCTCCGTAGCGTCAACAGCGCAGTGGCCGGCGAGACGCCGGCGCTACCCGGGCTACGGGAGCGGCTGCAAAGTGGCGTTGACCAGGTAGGGATCGTCGAAGGCGCTCTTCTCCCCGGCCTTCTTCCCTTTGACGGGAAGCAGGCGGGCGGAGAGCGGCTTGCGCCACTTGACGGAGAGCGAGGCCATGTCGCCGATGATGCGCGCGAGCTGGTCTTCCGTGACGTCGCCGGGCAGGGGAATGGTGTCGAGGCCGGTGCCGCAGACGGCGGAGTAGGCGAGCAGGGAATCCAGCGTGAGCGCGCCCTCGCTCCAGCGCTGCGCCAGACGCGAGTCCTCGAGCACGGGGAGCATGAGCCCCGAGTAGCCGGCGTGCTTCACGGGGATGTCGCGCAGGGCGGAGGTGATGAGCGCGGCGGCGGTCATGGTGCCGCTCGCGCCCACCCGCTGCCCGGTGAAGCTCTCGAGAGCGGCGCCGATGGAGACGTCTTTGAGCGGCGCGGGTGAAAGATCCATCCCACCGTAGCGCCAGCCGGACTGCTTTTCGATGTGAAGGGCCACGACTTCGATGGTGCGAGCGTGGCCGCCGAGTGATGTGAGCAGCGCTTTCCGCGCGCCCGCCGGGTCGCCGGGGGCGGAGGCCAGGGCCTCAGTGACGACGTTGGCGGATTCGAGCGCGACCGCGAAGGAGTGCCCCGGGCCGCGGTGATACGAGCCGGGATAGAAGGGCGTGCCCTCGGGCAGCATGGAGGTCGCGGCGAAGTGGAAGTTGCCCTGGCTGTGGGCGCTCTCCTCTGCCAGGAACTTCATCACGCGGGCGGCGGCGCGGACCGCGCGCCAGTGGACTCCGTCCTCGCCCGCCACCACCAGGCTGGCGTCGAGGTTGGGATTGGCTTTCAGGATCTCGCCCAGCAGCTCAGCCTGGGCGGGGTCGTCGGAATCGGTGAGCATGGCGGGGCCGATGGCGGCGATGAAGTTCTCCTTGGCGGCGAGTTGGTCGTACTCATGGAAGAAAGCCAGCGCCTGTTCCCGCGTGAGGCCGCGGGTGTACTCGGGGAAGGGTTGGGTGGAGATGCGGAGGGTCTCCACCTCGTAGCCGGCCTTCTCCAGGCTGGCTTTGGCCTTGCCGAGAAAATCCAGGGTGTCGCGGACCTGCGCTTGGTAGCGGGCGCGGTCGAGGCGCACGAAGGCGGTGACGGCGCGGACCTTGGGCTTCTCCGCGGCGAAGCAGACGAGTGGGGCCAGCAGCAGGAAGGCGAGAAGCCGGCGCAGGTTCAATCTCTTCATCCGAACATTCCCTTGTATTGTCATCCCGACCGAGCCCGAGGGAGGCCCCGACTTCGTCGGGGCTGGGCTGAGGGCGAGTGGAGGGACCTTGGGGTTCCTGCCTTCCATGAAAAACCGAGGTCCCTCGACTCCGGCTCCCTCTCCTTCGCCCGCCAAGCGGGCTCGGATCAGTCGCCTCCGCTCGGGATGACAATCCTCAGAGGTGGAACACGGGCGAGTTGCCCGCGCTACGCAATCACGCCCTTTCCGCAACGATGCTCACTCCCATCCTGGCTTGGCGCCGTTCTTCGCGTTCTGCTCGTCGAGCCACTGCTTGAGCGGCGCGAAGTAGTCGAGCATGGCGGTGGCGTCCATCTGGCGCTGGCCGGTCATGGCCTCGAGGGCGTCCGGCCAGGGACGGCTGGCTCCCATCTCCAGCATCTTCTTCAGCCTCTCGCCCGCCGCCTTGTTGTTGTAGATGGAGCAGCGGTGCAGCGGCCCGGTGTAGCCGGCCTCCTTGCACAGGGCGCGGTGGAATTGGAATTGCAAGATGCGCGCCAGGAAATAGCGCGTGTAGGGGACGTTGGCGGCGACGTGGTACTTGGCGCCGGGGTCGAAGTCGGACTCGGTGCGCGCCATCGGCGCCGAGACTCCCTGATACCTGGTGCGCATCTCCCACCAGGACTTGTTGTAGTCCGCCGGCTTGATCTCGCCGGAGAAGACGCGCCAGCGCCACTGGTCGATGAGCAGGCCGAAGGGCAGGAAGGCCACCTTGTCGAGCGCCTGCTTCATGAGGAATCCGAGGTCCCCCCCTTCTTTCGGCGCTTTCTCCAGCAGGCCGACCTCATGCAGGTATTCCGGGGTGACGGAGAGGGCGATGGTGTCGCCGACCGCTTCGTGGAAGCCGTCGTTGGCGCTGCCCAGGAAAAGGTAGGGCTGATGGCTGTAGGCGCGCTGGTAGAAGTTATGGCCCAGCTCGTGGTGGACGGTGATGAAGTCCTCGCCGCGCACCAGGATGCACATCTTCAGGCGGACGTCGTTTTTGCCGTCCACGTCCCAGGCGCTGGCGTGGCAGACCACGTCGCGGTCCGCGGGCTTGGTGAAGAGCGATCGCTCCCAGAAACTCTCCGGCAAAGGCTCGAAGCCGAGGGAGATGAAGAAGCGCTCGCCGTAGCGCGTCATTCCGCGCGGGTCCACCTTCTTGTCCTTGAGCAGCTCGGTGAGGTCGTAGCCGGGGTCTTCCTTGGGCGGCGCGGCCAGCGGGTAGATGTTCCCCCACTCCTGCGCCCACATGTTGCCCAGCAGATGCGCGGGGATGGGGCCGTCCGGGGGGACCAGGTCCTTGCCGTACTTTTTCGCGAGCTGCGAGCGGACGTACGTGTGCAGCGAGATGTAGAGCGGACGCACCTGCTGCCACAGACGCTCGACGTCGGCGGCAAACTGGTCCGGGGGCATGTCGTAGTTGGAGCGCCAGAGAGCGCCGGCGTCCTTGAAGCCCATCTCGCGCGCGCCCTTGTTCGAGAGCTCGACGAAGCGGGTGTAGCGCTGGCGCATGGGCGGCGCGACGGCGTGCCAGCCGGCCCACAAGTCGAGCAGCTCCTTGGGGTCGCGGCTCTCGGCCATGATCTTGCCCATGGCGGTGAGGTCCAGGCACTGGTCCGGCTTGCGGCAGTACTTGCCCTTGCCGTAGTCGCTTTCGAGCGAGACGGCGATGTTGATGAGCTCGTCACGCTCGGCGGCGTTCGAGGGTGGCGGGGCGCTGAGGGCCAGCTTGAGCAGGCGGAGCTTGCGGGCCACGTCCGCCGGGAGCTTGTGGCCCTCGAAGCGGCGGGACTTCTTGGCCAGCTCGGTGACGGCGGCGCTCTGCTCCTTGGCGGCGTCGGCGGCCATGGCCTCGGTGTCGTCGGTGATGAAGTTCGACTGCACCCAGGCGGCGCGGGCGGCTTTCAGGTCGAGTTCGCGGAGGCGCGTTTCGGCGGCCGCCACGAAGGCGCGCGCCTCGGCCACGGTGGGTGGAGCGACGGGCTTCGCGGCTTGCGCGAAGGCGAAGGTCGAGAGCAACAGAAGAAGAATGAGTGCGGCGACGGCAGGTGCTGCGGACAACGAGCGCTTGATCATCGAGGCCTCCAAAGGGCGTTCATTCTACATCCGGAGTCCGCGGACGACACTGGCAATGTCGTTCTGCTGGAACAGGCGGATGGCGGCGATTCCGGCGGCGCCGGCGTCCAGGCAGGCGCGGGCGTTCGCCAGCGTCACGCCGCCCAGGGCGAGTACGGGAATGCGCTGGCGGCAGGCGCGGCGCAACAACTCGAGGCCGCGCGGGGCCGCAACTCCAGACTTTTCAAAGACCGGGCCGAAGACCACGAAGCTGGCGCGGGCGGCGGCGGCGCGCGCGACTTCCTCGACGGTGTGACAGGAGATGCCGACCGAAAAGTGGCGAGTGGTGAGGGGCGAGTGGCGAGCAGCCTCTCGGACGATGCCACGGAGGTCGCGGGGCGAGAGGTCGTCGGAGCGCAGGTGGACGCCGGCGGCGCCCGCGGCCAGGGCAACGTCGGCGCGGGAGTTGATCAGCAGGCGAGGGGCGAGTGGCGAGGGGCGAGTGGCGAGCAGAAGCCGGACGGCCTCGCGGGCGAGTTGTTCCAGATCGCGGCCACACAGGTCTTTTTCGCGGAGCTGGATGTAATCCACGCCGGCGCGGGCGGCTTCGGCGATCTTCTGCAGCAGGCGCTGGCGGCGCGCGGATTCCGAGCCGGGGAACTGGCTGCGGTCGGTGATGTAGCAGAGGATCACGGTGATTCTACGAGCCCGTTGGCGTTTGCGCGGGAACTGTGCCGCCCCTACGGGGCTCCTCTCTTCTAGCTCACCTTCCCCGCCGCTGACGTGGTGGGCTAACTCAAATGTCGCCCGCCTGCGGCGGGCTGGATCGCCTCACGTCCCGCGCAGGGGCGAAGGAGGGCGGCGCTCGGGGCGTCCCTGCTCGCCGGGCTCGAGGTGATAGGTAGTGAGCCAGGAGCGCAGCACCTGGAAGCCCTCCTCGGGGGAGTCCACGATGCGGAACAGGTCCATGTCCTCGGGGGAGATGGTGCCGGCGGCCAGCAGCTCGTCGAAGTTGAGGATGCGCTGCCAGAAGGCGCGCCCGTAGATGACTACCAGGATGCGCTTGGCCAGCTTCTGGGTCTGGGCCAGGGTAAGGATCTCGAAGAGCTCGTCGAGCGTGCCGAAGCCGCCGGGGAAGATGACCAGCGCCTTGGCCAGGTAGGCGAACCAGTACTTGCGCATGAAGAAGTAGTGGAACTCGAAGTTGAGTTCGGGGGTGATGTAGGGGTTGGGCGCCTGCTCGAAGGGGAGCTGGATGTTGAGTCCGATGGTGACGCCGCCGGCTTCGCGGGCGCCGCGGTTGGCGGCCTCCATGATGCCGGGTCCGCCGCCGGAGGTGACCACGAAGCGGCGGCGCTTGGGCGGCAGGCTGCGCGACCACTCGGTGAGCATGCGGGCCATGCGGCGCGCGTCCTCGTAGTAGGCGGAGGTGTCCAGGGCGTCGCGAGCGCGCAGCAGGGCGGCCTTGTTCGAGGGCGCCTTGCCGCCGGCCTTCTGCACCGCCTCCAACTCCTGTTGCGCCTGGGCGCGGGGCAGAAAGCGCGCCGAACCGAAGAAGACCACGGTGTCCTGGACGCGAAGCTGGCGGAAGCGCGCCTGGGGCTCGATGTATTCGGAGACGATGCGCAGCAAACGTCCGCTGGGGCTGTGCAGGAAGGGCGCGTTCTCGTAGGCCAGGGGCGGAACGGGGGCGGACGGCTTGTCGTCGGGGCGTTTTCCCATGTCAGGGGCTCTCGCGGTAGTGGAGCGCCTCCCAGACTCCCAGCCAGATGTCGAGGAATCCCAGGCCGCTGACCGCGCCGCGCAGGGCGGCGCTCTGGGTGAAAGAGCGCAGCGCGGGCGAACCGGCGAGCAGGGTGTTCTCCGTCCAGACGCGGGTCCAGGGCAGGGCCACCAGCAGCATTCCGATCCAGACGCAGAACATCACGAAGGTGATGAGCGAGATGCGCCGCAGCCACACCGGCGGGGTGTCAGGAGGAGACGCGGGCGCTCCGCTCATTGTGGGATTCTACGTCTTCAGGGCTTTGATGCGGTCGGCCACGTCCCGAAAATCGATGTTGGCGCCGTAGACCCGGAGAAAATTTTGTAGCGCGGCTTGCTTGTTGCCGGAGGCCTCGTGGGCGGAAGCCAGATCGTAGTACACGGACAGCTTGCCTTCCTCCCCCAGTTCGGGGGCCTTGAGCGCCTTCTCGTACCACTGGATGGCGGCCTCGGGAACGCCCTTTTCCATGAAACATTGGGCCAACCAGGTATAGGCCTGCACCGCCTGGTTGAAGGGAAGTCCCTTATCCACGGCCTGGCAGACTTTTTGCAGCTCGCCGATGGCCTCGTCGAGCAGGCCCATCTCCTTGAAGGCGATTCCCAGGTTGTAGTGGTTGTCGGGGTCTTCGGCTTCGCCCGCCGTCTCTTCCGCGTCCTCCTTGAACTCGCTGAACATGTCGGAGAGGACGGAGGTGGCTTCCTGGTTCTCGAAGGTGATCGCGGGCGCAGGAGCAGCCTTGGGCGGAGGCGGCGCCGGGGCGGCTTTGGAGGGAGGCGCAGCGGGCTTGGCCGCGGGAGGCGGTGCCGGAGGGGGAGGGGCGATGGCAAAGTCGTCGCCCAGGGATTCTTCCAGACCGCTGACCAGGTCTCCCAGGACGTCGTCCGCGGCGGCGGGCGGCGGTGGAGGTGGCGGCGGTGCGGCCGCAGGTTTCGGCGGCGGAGGCGGAGCCACGGGCTTGGGCGGTGGAGGGGGCGGTGCGGCCGCAGGGTTCGGCGGCGGGGGCGGAGCCACGGGCGTGGGGGGCGGAGGGG
>Ga0080064_1007629_pt1 | contig 10789 bp, 7 predicted proteins | sample Subgrocontami54m_FD_69260 | JGI IMG/M metagenome (GOLD analysis project Ga0080064, IMG submission 69260) | Subsurface groundwater microbial communities from S. Glens Falls, New York, USA - GMW46 contaminated, 5.4 m (SPADES assembly) (version 2) ... | reverse complement strand
CCCACGCGCAACCTGTCCAACGGGGCCCGGGCGGCCCTCACGGCCCGGCCGGTGGGGCGTTCCATGGTGGCCGCCCGCGACGAGTTCCCGACCGATCGGTACGTCCTGCAGGGTCTGGCCGTCGCACGCGACCTGGCGATCCGCTGGCTCGATGCGGACCCGGTCGAGGGCCCGACCGCCGCGGACGTCGCCGCGCTCCTCGACGACAACGTCGCGCTGGTCGTCCTGTCGCTGGTCAACTACCGCTCGGCCGCGATCGCCGACCTGGCCGCGGTCAGCGCGGCGGTCCACGCCGTTGGCGCCGTTGTCCTGTGGGACCTCAGCCACGCGGTCGGTGCGATCCCGATCGACCTCGAGGCCGCGGGCGCGGACCTGGCCATCGGCTGCACCTACAAGTACCTCAACGGCGGACCCGGCGCCCCAGCCTTCCTGTACGTCCGGACCGCCCGTCAGGCGGAGCTTCGGACGCCGATCCAGGGCTGGTTCGGGCAGCGCGACCAGTTCGCGATGGGCCCCACCTGGGACCCGGCGCCGGGGATCCGCGGATGGCTGGCGGGGACGCCGGGGATCCTCGCCCTGGCCGCCGTCGAGGAGGGCGTTCGGCTGACGACCGAGGTCGGGATCCGGCCGATCCGGGCCAAGAGCGAGGCGCTGACTGCCTTCGCGATCGAGCTGCTCGATGCGCGCCTGGCGCCGCTCGGCTGCTCACTGGGGAGTCCGCGCGACGGCGCCCGTCGTGGCGCCCACGTGGCTTTCCGCCACCCAGAGGCCAGGCGCCTGACCGCCGCGCTGATCGCCCGGGGCGTGGTCCCCGACTTCCGCGAGCCGGATGTCGTCCGGTTCGGGCTCCCGCCGCTTACCACCCGGTTCGCCGATGTCGCCGCCGGGGTCGAGGCGCTGGCCGACCTGCTCGGCTGAGGGTCAGGCGCCGGCGCGGACCGCCTCGAGGTCCAGATCGCGCTCGACCAGGCGGAGCGCCTCGTCGCCGATCACTCCGTCGTCGCGCAAGCGGATGACCGCCTCGCGCTGGGCGGCCACCAGCGCCAGGCGGATCTCCTGGTGCTCGAGCCGCTCGCGCGCCTCGGCGTCCAGGTCGCGGTCGGTGTCTGGGCCGGCGGCGTGCCCGGCGTCGTGCTCGAGCTCAGCCCGGAGGTTGTCGACCAGCTCGAGATGGTCGGGGTATTCGGTGACCAGGGCCTCGAGACGCTGGCGGGCGGCATCGGTGACCGCCTGGCGGGCGACCCGCTCCTCGACCTCGAGGCTTGAGCCGCTCACGACCCCGAGGCGACGGACGATCCAGGGCAGGGTCAGACCCTGCCCGACGAGGGTCGCCAGGATCACGCACAGGGTCAGGTAGATCAGCAGGGGACGATCGGGGACCCCCGGCGGCAGGGCCAGTGCCGCCGCCAGCGAGACGACCCCACGCATCCCCGCCCAGGAGATCACGAAGATCGCCCCGATCGGTGGCGGGGGGTCGCTCGTCCGCAGCTTGGCACTGACCCAACGCGGGATGTAGGTGGCCGGGAAGACCCAGGCGATCCGGGCCAGGATGGTCGTCGCGCTGACCACGACGCCGAGCCCGACCAGCTGTCCGGCGCTGAACGCGGTCAGGGCGTGGATGATCCCCGGCAGCTGCAGGCCGATGAGCAGGAAGGCGAACCCGTTGATCACGAAGATGAGGACCGACCAGACGCCCGTGCCCATCAACCGGGCGTTGGGCGACAGGGTCCGGGCCGCATGCCGACCGGCGATGATGCCGGCGGTCACGACGGCCAGGACGCCGCTCACGTGGAGGTTCTCGGCGGGCAGGTAGGCGGCGAACGGGACGAGCAGCGAGATCACCAGCTCGAGGGTCGGGTCGTTGACCCGCCGCCAGATCGAGATGAGACCGAGCCCGACGATCGCCCCGATGGCGATCCCGCCCGCCGCCACGACCACGAACTCCGCGCCGCCCTGGACCACCGAGAACGTCCCGGATGCCACGGCGGCCACCGCGAAGCGGTAGACGATCAGGGCGGTCGCGTCGTTGATCAGGCTCTCCCCCTCGAGGATCGTGACGATCCGGGGCGCCACGCCCAGGCGCCGGAAGATGGCCGTCGCGGCGACCGCGTCGGGCGGGGCCACGATCGCGCCGAGCGCGAACGCCGCCGGACCCAGCTGCGGCATCAGGGCCAGCAGGACGCCGCCGACGACGACGGTCGTGAACAGGACGAGCCCGACCGCCAGCAGCCCGATCGGGCGCAGGTTCGCCTTGAAGTCGCGGATCGGGGTGAAGTAACCCGCCGCGAACAGGATCGGCGGCAGGAACAGCAGGAAGACGAGGTTGGGCGCCAGCTCGACCGACGGCGGATCGGGCATCGCCGAGAGGACCAGCCCGAGGGCCAGCCCACCGAGGACGAGCACGATCGGGTAGGCCACCCCGATCCGCCTGGCCACGAAGGCGAGGGCGGTGGCGGTGGCGATCAGGAGCAGGACGAGCTCGATCGCGTTGGTCGGGTCCATCGGGGGTTCGCTCGAGCGATCGGTGGGCGGCCGTCAGTCGGGGCAGTCGCCGCGTCGAGCGGCTAGGTCCCGTGCTGCCAGGAGGCGACGTAGGCCGCCTGTTCGGGGGTCATCGGCTCGAGCTCGATGCCCAGGGCCGCCAGCTTGAGTCTGGCCACCTCGGCATCGATCGCCTCGGGGACCACGTAGACCCGATCCTCGAGCTCGGCGTGGTGGGCCGCGACGTACTCGGCCGACAGCGCCTGGTTGGCGAAGCTCATGTCCATGACCGCGGCCGGATGACCCTCGGCCGCCCCGAGGTTGACCAGCCGACCCTCGGCGATGAGGTTGAGCCGCTTGCCACCGATGTCGAACTCCTGGACGTTCTCGCGGACCTCGCGGACGTGGCCCTCGGCCATTTCGCGCAGCGCGGCCAGATCCAGCTCCGCGTCGAAGTGGCCGCTGTTGGCCATGATCGCCCCGTCGCGCATCGCCGCGAAGTGCTCGCGTCGGAAGACGTTGAGGTTGCCGGTGGCGGTCACGAACAACTCGCCCCACGCCGCGGCATCGCTGTGGGTCATCACCAGGAAGCCGTCCATCAGAGCCTCGAGGGCGCGCACCGGGTCGACCTCGACAACCGCCACGTGAGCCCCGTGGCCCGCCATCCGCGAGGCGATCCCCTTGCCCACCCAGCCGTAGCCGGCGATGACGACCTTCCGTCCGGCGATCAGCAGGTTGGTCGCCCGGAGGATGCCATCGAGGGTCGACTGGCCGGTCCCGTAGCGGTTGTCGAAGAGGTGTTTCGTCTGGGCCTCGTTGACCGCCACGACCGGGAAGCGCAGCGCGCCATCGGCGGCCATCGCCTTGAGCCGGATCACCCCGGTGGTCGTCTCCTCGGTTCCGGCCAGGACCTCGGCGACCTGCCCCGGCCGCTCGGAGTGGAGCAGCGACACCAGGTCGCAGCCGTCGTCCATGGTCAGCTGGGGATGGGTGTCGGCAACCGCGTTGAGATGGGCGTAGTACGTGTCGCGGTCCTCGCCCCGACGGGCGAAGCAAGCGATCCCGTAGACGGCGACCAGGGCGGCCGCGACGTCGTCCTTGGTCGACAGCGGGTTGGACGCCGCGAGGACCACCTCGGCGCCGCCGGCCTTGAGCGTCCGCATCAGGTTGGCGGTCTCGGTCGTGACGTGCAGGCAGGCGCCGATCCGGAGGCCCTCGAGCGGACGTTCGCGGGTGAACCGTTCGCGGATCAACCGGAGGACGGGCATCTCTCGCTCGGCCCATTCGATCCGCCGGACCCCCTCGGCGGCCAGGCCGAGATCGGTCACGTCGTGGGGCGGCAGCTGGGTGGTGGCGGTCATCGCGACGGGTTCTCCTTGGGTTGGGCGAGCAAGCGACGGAGCGGCCCGGGCAGACCCGGCCAGGCAGACCCCAGCCGATGGACGAGGCGTTCTTCGAAACGGACGTGTTCCTGGTAGCCAAGACGACGATACGCCTGGAGCGCCGGCGGGTTGTCCGAGCGAACGTTGAGGACGACCTGGTCGCAGGAACGGAGCAGGTCGGCGGTCACCGCGCCCGTCGTCGCGGCGGCAAAGCCGCGGCCACGGAAGTCGCCGTGGGTCAGGACGTTGCCGACCACCGCCAGTCGCGAATTGTGGCTGACCACGTGGGTGCCGGCCGCGGCCACCAGTCGGCCACCGACGCGCATCCCGTAGTAGACCCCGTCACCGATCGCCGACGAGGGCAGCCACGAGGCAAAGCCAAGCTGGTAGAGCCGGTTCAGGTCGCCGATCTCGACCGGGAGCAGTCGGCGGACGTCGGACGGGTAGGGTCGAAAGGTGGTCCGGTCGACCCACATCCGAACCATCTGCGGCCCGGGATCGATCCGGTACGACCCGCCAACCGAGGGCAGGGTCGGCGGCAACGCGGCCAGATACGCCGCGCGCGGCTTGATCACGTCACGCAGGATCGCGGCCACACCCGCCTCTTCGCCCATCACGAACAGCGGCTGAGGCGACAGGCCGGCGTACTCGAGGGCCACCGCGACCAGATCGTCGCCCGAGAACGCCGCACCCCAGCGGGTCCGGGCGAACTCCCGATCGTCGAGGTCGCAGATCGCATACGCCGCGAACAGCCGATCGCGCTCCAGGAACCCGCGCAGGAGCGCCCGGTCGGAGGTCGTCCGGACGGCCAGGCCGCCGCGCTGACCCTGGATCGCGACGGTGGCCATCAGCCGGCCGCTGCCTTGGTCGTCGGCTCGGCGGGGATCGGTGGCGGTGCGCTGCGGGCCCGCCTGGCGGCCACGGCCTGGGTCAGTGCCGGCCCGAACGGCGCGACGAGCGCGCCCTCCTCGGTCACGATCGCCGAGATGAGCGCCGCCGGGGTGATGTCGAACGCCGGGTTCCAGACCGTCGCCCCGGGCGGCGTGATCCGGATGCCGCCGATCTCGAGCAGCTCGCTCGCGGGGCGCTCCTCGATCGGGATGACCGAGCCGTCGGGCGACTCGAGATCGACCGAGCTGATCGGCGCGCAGACGTAGAACGGGATCCCATGACGAGCGGCCAGGGCGGCCAGCGGGTAGGTCCCGATCTTGTTCGCGGTGTCGCCGTTGGCGGCGATCCGGTCGGCGCCAACCAGGACCGCATCGATCGAGCCGGAAGCGAGCAAGGATCCCGCCGCCCCGTCCGCGATCAGGGTGTACGGGACGCCGGCCTGCTCGAGCTCCCAGGCCGTCAGTCGCGCGCCCTGGAGGAACGGCCGGGTCTCGTCGACGTGGACGTGGACCTCGCGCCCGGCGTAGATCGCCGCCTGGATCACCCCGAGGGCGGTCCCGACCTGGCCGCAGGCCAGCGGTCCAGTGTTGCAGTGGGTGAGCACCCGGAGTGGTCGATCGGGGGTGGCCGGAAGTCGGGCCAGGCCGTGCGCGGCGAGCTGGGTGTGGTCGCGGGTCGCCTCGGCGCAGATCTCGTTCGCCTCGTCCCACAGGGCCTCGGCGATGACCGAGCCATCGTCTTCCAGCGAGCCGACCGCCTCGAGTCGGGTCAGCATCCGATCGACCGCCCAGGTCAGGTTGACTGCGGTCGGACGAGCGCTCCGAAGCGAGTTGGCGGCCGAGCGGAGGATGGCTCGACGGGCGAACGGTTGGAGATCGACCCCTCGGCTGGCGGTCAGGGCCATTCCGTAGGCCGCCGCCTGGCCGATCGCCGGAGCGCCCCGGATCACCATTTCCCGGATCGCCCAGGCGACGTCCGCGCCGGTCCGGCACTCGATCTCCGCCAGCCGGCCGGGAAGGAGGCGCTGATCGATCAGGATCAGCCGTTCGGGTTCGAGCCGAAAGGGGGTCCGGAACCCGCGCGGCCCGCCCCCGGCCGGTCCGGTCTCGTCGGTCGGCGCGCCGAGGGCGGCCATGGCCCGCGCTCCGGCCTCCGGATCGAGGATGGCGTTGGCGGCCTGCATCGACTGCTGCTGGAGGGCGTTGGCCGCCCCGACCACCGTGGCGGTCGCCTGGAACATGTCGGATGCGAGCTGGCGGAAGAAGCGCCGCCGCCCGAGATCGACCGCGACCGGAATCTCGGCGCTCGGGTCGCCCGTCACGGGCGCCGCGGGACCCTCGATCTGGTCGTCCTGTTCACCCTCGGCCATGATCGGGCTCAGTACCGAATGACGCTCTCGACCCGATGACCCTGGAGTCGGTCGCGGCCCTTGAGGAATTCGAGCTCGACCAGGAAGCCCAGCCCGACCACGTCGCCCTGGAGTCGTTCGACCAGCTCGATCGTGCCGTGGACCGTGCCGCCGGTCGCGAGCAGGTCGTCGACGATCAGCACCCGCTGACCGGCGTTGATCGCATCGCGGTGGATCTCCAGCGTGTTCGAGCCGTACTCGAGGGCATATTCGACGGTGATCGTCTCGGCCGGCAGCTTGCCCAACTTGCGCACGGGCACCAGGCCGGCCCCGAGCAGGTAGGCCATTGGGGCGCTGAAGATGAAGCCGCGCGATTCCATGCCGACGACCAGGTCGATCTTCTCGGCCCGGTACGGCTCGAGCATCAGGTCGATCGCGGTCTTGTAGGCCGCGGCATCCTTGAGCAGGGTGGTGATGTCGTAGAACAGGATGCCGGGCTTCGGGAAGTCCGGTATCTCGCGGATTTTTGCGCGCAGGTCCTCGGCGGTCGCGATCATGCGGTGCGGGCTCCTAGGCGGCCGGATGGCAGGCGACAGTCTACCCCAGCCGCCGGGCATTTCCGACCATCGAGGCGTGGTCCGCGGGACGGGCACCCATTCGCCGATCAGGGACGAGCGGGCGTAGAATCCGTATCTCCCGACCCATCTCGCCGGGCACCTCACCGACGGTGGGCCGAGACGCAGCTGGAGGGTGCCGATGAACGCCTTCATCGTGGACCTCGAGGATCGGCCCGGGAGCATCGCGGCGGTTGTGGAGGCGCTGGCGATGAAAGGGATCAACATCACCTCATTGGCCGGGGTGACCTGCCGCGGCGCGGGCAGCGTCGCGATCCTCACCAACGACGAGGCCGGGACCCGTCGGGCGCTGGCCGATGGACGGTTCAGCGTCCGCGAGGTCGAAGTCGTCCCCCACGCCGTCGAAGATCGGCCGGGATCGTTCGCCGAGGCGGCCCGCAAGCTCGCTGCTGCGGGCGTCAACCTGGAAGCCGTCCTGCCAACCGGGATGTCCGGCGGCAAGATGTCGATTGCGTTCGCGACCAACGAGGCCGCCAAGGCCCGCGAGGCGCTTGGCGCGATGGCCACTGCCGGTCGCTGACGGCCCCATCGGAGGAGCGAGCGGCGGATCGACCGTCGCCGCTCCACCCGACTCAGCTCCGTCCGTCTAGCTTCGAAAGCCGACCGCTGACGGCGATCCCGAGCAGACCGACGACCGCCCCCACCGCGAACGCGCCGGCCAACCCGACCCAGCCGGCGAGACCGGCTCGGGCGCCGAAGGCGATGAACGCGCCACCGACGCCGGTGCCCAGCGCCGTGCCCAGCACGTCGCTCAGCTGAAGGCCAGAGGTGGCCGTCCCCTCGGCCCCCGGCGTCGCCTCGCGCAGGACGGTCAGGGACAGCGGCGAGTAGCTCAGACCCATCCCCAGTCCGGCCACGGTCCAGGCGACGATCCCGACCACGACCGGCACGTCCGGCGACAGCACCAGGGCAAACCCGGCGATCCCGACGACGACGACCGCAAAGCCACTGCCGACCAGGCGCCGCACACCCCAGACCTCGATCCGACGGGCCTGGATCCAGGCGCCTGCCGTCCACGACAGGGTGGCCCCGGTCAGGGCGATCCCGGCGACCGCCGGGCCCAGCCCGCGCCACTCCTGGAGGGCCAGAGGGACGTATGCGTCGGCACAGAAGAAGGTGAACGTCAGCAGCCCACGGAGGAGGACCGCGGCCGGCAGCCCTCGCGCGGCGCGGAGCGTGCCGGGCGGAGTCAGGGTGCGGAAGACGGGCACCACGAGGACAAGGCCCACGACGACGAGCGGCAGCCCGGTCGCAGGTGACCCGGTCGTCAGCCCGCCGACGAGCAGCGCCGCGGCAACCGCCAGGAGGAGCCCGAGGGGCAGCCGGCGGCGGAGGGTCATCGGGTCGCCGTTCGCGCCCGGTCTGGGGGCCGGGTTCGCGTCGGCGCCGGTCGGCACGGCGCTTCGAATGGCGGGCAGGGTGATCGCTCCCGCGGCGAGGATCAGGGGCAGCAGGCCGAGGAAGACGAACCGCCAGCTGCTGAGCTGGGCCACGCTGCCCGCGATCGCCGGGCCGATCACCCCGGGCAGGACCCAGGCGGTGGACAGGGTGGCGAACATCCGCGGTCGGAGGTGGTCGGGGAGGGCCCGCCCGATGCTGACGTAGGCGATCGGCGGGATGGCTCCCGCCCCGAGCCCCTGGAGGAAGCGGCCACCCACGAGGACCGCCATCGACGGCGCCAGGCCACCGATCACCAGCCCGATCGAGAACAGGCCGAGGCCAACCGCCAGGGGACGGACGAGCCCACCGCGGTCGATCAGCCCACCGACGACGACGATCCCGATCAGGTCACCGAGGAAGAACGCCGAGAAGACCCAGCCGTAGAGGTCGAGCCCGCCCAGCTCGCGTGCCACGACCGGCATCACGGTCGCCACCGCCAATGCCTCGAAGGCGACCAGGGTGATCGTCATGATCAGCCCGAGGGTCAGGGCGCGCCGCTCGGGCGAGAACAGACCGGCGAGCTCGGCCAGGTCGACGATCGGGTCGTCGCACGGCCCATCGATCGGGATCTCGCCAGTTCTGGGCTGGGAAACGCTCATTCCGGGAGGACCTCGGCGGCCGTGACCAGCCGGGCGACGACGGCCTGGGTGAGTTGCCAGGCCACCTTCGGGTCGCGCGGCAGGTGGATCCGGACCTGGTTGGTGGCAAAGGTGAGATCGCCCGGGCGGACGCCGGGGAGGCCCAGTGCCGCGGCGCGCGGACCGCCGCCGAGCGGCGTGAGGAGGTGCATCGCGGTCGCCCGAGTAAGCCCCGCCCCAAAGCGCACCACGAGCTGGCCGTCCTCGCGCGAGATCGACGACACGCCGGCCGCTTCGGCGGCCAGACGGAGCTCGGCCACCTCGACCAGCCGACCGACCGGCGCCGGCATCGGACCGAACCGATCGCCGACCTCCTGGCGGAAGGCCGCGATGTCGCCGGGCGTGCGGGCGCGCGCCAGCCGGCGGTAGAGCTCGAGCTTCTGGGCCTCGTCGGGGACGTAGTCGTCGGGGAGATGGGCGTCGACCGGCAGATCGAGCACGGCGCCCGGCTTCTCGAGCATCGGCTCTCGATCCTCCCGGCGGGCCTTGCCCTCCTCGACCGCGTCGGCCAGCAGGCGCGAGTAGAGATCGAACCCGACCGCAGCCATGTGTCCCGACTGCTCGCCGCCGAGGATATTGCCAGCGCCCCGGATTTCGAGGTCGGACAGCGCGATCTGGAAGCCGGCCCCCAGCTCGGACGCGTTGAAGATCGCCTGGAGCCGCTTGCGGGCCTCGTCACTCAGTCGCTCGCGCCGGCGGTACAGCAGGTAGGCGTAGGCCCGCCGAGACGACCGGCCGACTCGGCCGCGGAGCTGGTAGAGCTGGGCCAGCCCGAGGGTGTCGGCCCGATCGATGACGATCGTGTTGGCGTTCGGGATGTCCAGCCCGGACTCGATGATGGTGGTGCAGACCAGGATGTCCGCGTGCCCGTCGGCGAAGGCGATCATCACCTTCTCGAGCGCGCCCTCGCCCATCTGGCCGTGACCGACGACGAACCGTGCGCCCGGCAGCATCCGGCGGAGCTGCTCGGCCTGGGCCTCGATCGTCTCGACCCGGTTGTGGACGTAGAAGACCTGCCCGCCCCGGTCGAGCTCCCGCAGGATCGCGTCGCGGACGAGTCCCGCCGACGCTTCGGCGACCCGGGTCTGGATCGGCAGCCGATCCTCGGGCGGCGTCTCGATGACGCTCAGGTCGCGGATCCCGGCCAGGGCCAGGTTGAGCGTCCGCGGGATCGGGGTGGCCGACAGGGTCAGCACGTCGACCTCGTTGCGGAGCCGCTTGAGACGCTCCTTGGCGGCCACCCCGAAGCGCTGTTCCTCGTCGACCACGACCAGCCCGAGGTCACGGAACCGGACGTCCTTCGACAGCAGCCGGTGGGTCCCGATGACCAGATCGACCGAGCCGTCGGTCAGGCCGGCGATCGTGGCCGCCTGGTCGCGCTCCGACACGAACCGGGACAGCAGCCGCACCTGCATCGGGAACGCCGCGAAACGCTGCCCAAAGGTGGCGTGATGCTGGGCGGCGAGGACCGTGGTCGGGACGAGGACCGCCACCTGCTTGCCGTCCTGGACGGCCTTGAACGCGGCCCGGATCGCCACCTCGGTCTTGCCATAGCCCACATCGCCGACGACGAGGCGGTCCATCGGCCGGGTCGCCTCCATGTCCGCCTTGGTCTCGGCCACCGCGCGAAGCTGGTCGACGGTCTCCTCGTACGGGAAGCTGGCCTCCATCTCGCCCTGCCATGGCGTGTCCGGTGTGAACGCGTGACCGCGGGCCGAGGTCCGCGCCGCATACAGGACGAGCAACTCCTCGGCCAGGTCGTCGACGGCGCGCTTGACCCGCTGCTTGGTCCGGATCCAGTCGGTTCCACCGAGCCGGCTGAGCGCCGGCCGCTCCCCGCCCGAATAGCGGCTGACCCGCTGGATCTGCTCCACCGGCACGTAGATCCGGTCGTCGTCGGTGAAGCGCAGCTCGAGGTAGTCGCGTTCCTCGCCCGCCGAACCGCGCCGCAGCATCTGCTCGTAGCGGGCGATG
>Ga0080064_1007627_pt1 | contig 10792 bp, 6 predicted proteins | sample Subgrocontami54m_FD_69260 | JGI IMG/M metagenome (GOLD analysis project Ga0080064, IMG submission 69260) | Subsurface groundwater microbial communities from S. Glens Falls, New York, USA - GMW46 contaminated, 5.4 m (SPADES assembly) (version 2) ... | reverse complement strand
TTTTATCCTGGAGGATTTTGACATCAGGAGACATCTTAAGATTCTCAAGATACCCCTCCATCATCTCGCTCAAACCTGCTTCTCTCGCCTTCATCCAGTTCTCAACATTTGCAGTATCGCTCAACGTAAGCCCTCCTGCTTCGTTAAAACGATTGAAAACATCATCGTACATGCGGAGTTTATCCAAAGGTCTATGTTTCAACATCAGCCACTCCTCAGCTGAAGCATCGAGATATCGATCATTTACACCAAGACCATCCTTGAGGAAGAATCTTCGTGTTCGACGAAGTGATTTTATGTCTGCATCCAGCTGCATGGCATCTGTACTTGATGTGCGATTTCTCCCTGGAACAAGAGATACCTCGGCGCTCCCATGAGCTACCTGAAAATCAGCGACATCCACACCCGTCATGACTTTTAAGTACTGTGATTCAAGTGGATCATTTTTTATGGCTTCAAACTTCCATGCACGTAAACGATCCAGTTTCTCTCCAAAGTCATTAATCTTTGGTAGGGCACTCAATGCTCGCTCGCCTAGACCCAGCGGGTTAAGAGGATCTCGTCGAGCTGTCGGGTCCGCTTTCACGACGATACCATGTGCCATGTCTCGCAGTGCGATTTGATGATCCATCAGCAATGTGGCGATTTCCCATCCACGAGGTTGGGCCAGAAACTTTTCGAGGTTTGCTTCACTCATCTGACCACCATCCCCCTTCATTGCATCGAAAAGAAGTCGATCATATTTGTGTCGTGGATCGCTTAACACCTCCGGAGCATCAATATTCAGCTGACTAAGATTCTGATAATGATTACGAAGAAAAATGCGGTACTGTCTTTCTGTTTTTTCAGGAATTACTACCTGATCTGATACTTCCTTAAAGCCTCTTTTTTCACTCCACCGGAAAGGAAACTTGCGTTCTTGGATACCACTACCCCCATCCTTGAAGAATTGTCGCCTATCGAATGTTTTTCCGGGATTTTCTGCGGGTTGTTTCGTGTTTTTTGCCGCTCCTTTTTTCTCTGCTCCGCCCTGAGCAGCATGCAGCTGCCTTCCTCGTACAACTTCGAAGCTCATATACTATCATCGTAGTTGATTGATATACTATTTTCAACTATGATGAGTCTATGGCTATTGATACCTTAGGAGCTGTCCCAAAAGGTGCAGCCGAATGGCATGCGCGCAAAGCGAGAGCACACACCAGAACGGGTCCTCCCCGACGATCTGGTGGCTCTCCTTCTCCCTCCACTCCTGACGCCTCCTCTCCTCCCCCTGCTGACGCTCCACTACCAGTTGATGCGAGTGCAGCTGCCCCTCCACCCTCGCCAAGAAAAGAAAGCACAGCTGAAGTAGAGGTGGATGAAGCACGAAAACAACAATTAGAATGGGAAGTGCAAGAAGTCGGCACAGCAGGTATTAATCGGTATGCTCAGGAGGCTAACGCAGCAGCAGATGAAGCAACAAAAGGATTTCAAGGAAAAACAGCTACTGAGAAAGAAGCAGAAGCGATCGATTGGGAGAAGCAAAATAGAGGAGCCAGCGCGCTTGTTCATCATGACCGAGTTGCCATAGTAGACCAAGACTCCATTAAGAAAGCAGGGGGTGTTTACAAGCTTGACCGTATCGGACGAAATATCGCTGTCTCATACAATGGTGTTGATGGGAATATTACCGGCATTACCGGAGTAACGGGGAACGATCTTCTTTGTACCGTCATTGTTGATGGCACTCCGACGCAAGTATCTATTCCTCGAGAGACTGTCCAAACGGCAATACTTACCAGCGAACGGGAACATATTATCGACTATGTCTTTGGTAATGAGGCAAAGGGCATTGAGGCTCAAACAGAAAATGCTGCACTTCGCGAAGTAATGGAGACACACCTTGCTGGCGGAGATCTTGGCGTGGTAACGGAACAAAATGTTGGTGAATGGGATAGTACCATTGTCGAAGCTGCCAAAGCATGTGGCCAAGGATGGAGAACCGTTGATACTGCTGAAGCATATATTAATCGGGTAGCCCCGGACTACAGTGATTGGTACCCACAAACTGCTGCTGAAGCAGGAAAAAAAGCGGAGGCGACAGCAAAACGAACGGAGCTCCGTAAACTTCTTGATGGACGAAATATCTTAGATTTTGACCGCTACTCTCAACTACTTCAAGTTGATGCGCGAACAAATATTGCGACTATTGAAGCGCAGATTCGAGCGCATGAAAATGCAAAAGTAAAAGCAAAAGGAAGTGAGATCGACGATATCCGCGATGAGGTGATGCAGCTTGAGATTCATAAGCAACTACTTGAAAGTGTTGTTAGCCCGGATGCTGAAACACAACAGAGTCTAAAAGACTCATTTGAGGCTCTCGCTAACGGTACTGTCTCTCCTGAACAAATGGCTAGTGCCGAACAAGCGATGCGTGCAGGTCGACCGGATCAAGCCATTGGAGCGATGGATAAGACACTGCTTAACGAAGCGACGAAAGAATGGAAAGGGGCAAAGACAAAAGAAGAACGCATCGCTTTTAGTAAAAAATGGGGGAAGCGCGGCGGCATGACTATGGTAGCACTCATCATGGGTCTTGGTATGGTCATAAAAGCTGGCGACGAATAACCTCGAGTTTTCACGGATCAGGCTGCAGTTACACCCTCTTTTGACCTACTTTGATAATCTTGCATCGTAATTTTTCACGTTATACACTACTTTCATCCAGACCTATATAGTTAGGAGTTCATGTATTTATGGAGAATCATCCCATCCCTCAGGATGTTACCGGATTTCAATTCCGATTGATCGGATCTCTGACTGTTAAACAGTTCGCCTATATTGCAACCGGCGGTATTTTAGCAGTGATTTTTTATAATTTACCCTTTCCCTTTCTCCTAAAAATTCCATTTATTCTCATTCCTGCTGGTGTCGGACTTGCTCTGGCTTTTATCCCTATCGAGGGACGACCCATGGATACCATGATTATCCACTTCCTAAAAGACCTGACAGAACCGAACCAGTACCTCTATCAGAAAATGGGTGGAAAACTTCCTATTTCCGTAATAAATATCCATCACGCTCCTGCTCTTATGTCTCACTCGACAAAAGAAAAAGGCTCACCTGCTCAGAAGAAGGAACGAAGTCATCAGAAAGAAAAAAAACTCAAAGCTTTTTTAGGTAGTCTCCATGCCCAGGTACGAACCAAACTTGATGAGAAGGAGGGAAACTATCTTGCCTCACTTTTCGCTTCACCATCATTAGCGGTGCCGGGTGGCCCGACGATCATCTCGATTGAACCTGTGCATAAAGAAAAACAGCATGAAGAAGCTCCTCCTCAAGTATTACCAAAGAGCCTTCCTCTGTCACCACAGGAAAAAGAAGAAGCGTTGGTGAAAGAGGCACTCATGCTGAAAACAGAGCTTGATCAAGCACGTTTGCAAGAAACACAGCAGAAAACGCCTGAGGATACAAAGGCTGCCCATGAGTCTGTCCTTTCTATCGAGCAGCAATTACAAGCGACACTTTCGCAGAAAGAAAGACTGGAACAAGAACTTATAGCACTTCGGAAGCAGCTCAGCACAAAAACGCAGAACACTGTAGCGCCTGCAGCTGGACAAGTAATCCAACAAAGTAGGCTCGTTCATACGGTGCCGAAAACAATGGCAAAAACAATCGGTTTCCCACATGTCCCTGATGTTCCCAATCTCCTTGTCGGCATTATCAAAGATTCTCGAGGCAACGTCCTCCCGAACATTCTTGTTGAAGTAAAAGATAAGGACGGCAATCCGGTTCGAGCCTTCAAGACAAATCTCTTAGGCCACTTCGGTTCGGCGACCCAGTTAACGAACGGTGTCTATATCATCGAGTTTGAAGACCCGAAGAAACAGCATCAATTTGATGTTATCGAATTACAAGTTACGGGCCAGATTATTCTCCCGCTTGAAATCATCTCCCAAGATGCTCGAGAGCAACTGCGAAAGGAGCTATTCAACTAATGAATGCAAAAGGACCTGTTAAGAGACCTCTGCCGAAAATTAAGTCCAGTACACAAAAATTCACTGAGATTATTGATATTATCGATACTATTGTTCTCCTCCAGAACGGAGGCGCCTGCCTTATCGTCGAGCTCACGGCGAGCAACTTTTCCCTTCTTTCTCAGGCAGAACAACGAGGGAAGCTTTTTGCATATGCATCGCTTCTCAACTCGGTGACCTTCCCTATCCAAATTCTCATTCGTAATAAACGAATGGATGTTTCCTCATACCTAACAGAGCTTGAGGAACAAGAACGAAAAACCCAGAACCAACTCTTGGCAAAACATATTACGCTTTACCGAGAATTTGTTCACCAAATGGTAAAAGTAAACGTTGTTCTTAATAAACAATTTTATTTGATACTCTCCTACTCCAGCCTTGAAGATGGCGTCACCGGCGCTACGCAAGCAGTAAATAAGGGAGTCTCCACGATAGACTCTCTCTATGAATCGGCAAAGAAATCACTTGTTTCAAAAGCCGATTCATTATTGCCCCAACTACGAAAAATTGCAGTTTCAGCAAAGGTATTAAATAAAGAAGAACTCGTCAAAGTATTTTACGACATTTATAACCAAGACATCATCGAAGTAACCCAGGCAGAAGAGGATATTAAAACACCCTTTATTAAGACGGTGAAACAGGGGTAGGAAGGCAAAACGATGAGTATCTTAAAAAAGAAAACAAAGCCACAAGAGAAAGAACCCAAGACTGCCGTAAAACAAGGGACGCATCCTGCGATACAGACCTTGGAAAACGGTATGATCTCAATCGTTGACATCATCTCTCCGTCATCTATAGAAGTCGATTTTCGCTCAATTCGGGTCGGAGAGATGTATTATACGACCCTTTTTATCGTCGGCTACCCGCGATTTGTCTCTCCGAACTGGCTTGAGCCATTGATCGATTATGATCATACGCTCGACATTGCGATGTTCTGCTACCCAGCCTCTTCCTCTGATGTTCTCGAAGATCTGAGACGAAAAATCGCCGAGATGGAAGCAACCATCGACTCTGAGGAGCAACAAGGACGAGTCGTGGATCCGAAAGTAACTGCCGCACTTGAGGATGCCCTTTCGTTACAAGAAGAGCTAGCAAAAGGTGTCGAACGCTTTTTCCAATTCAGTTTTTACATAACACTTTCTTCAGATAGTCAAACAGAGTTATATGATGCAGCAAAGCGCTTAAAAACGACGCTTGCCTCGCTTTTGTTAACCGCAAAGTTCTCAACACTTCAGATGGAAGAAGGCTTTAAGTCCACACTCCCTATGGGGCAAGACAGGCTCTATATAACACGGAATATGGATACGACTTCCCTGGCGTCAACTTTTCCGTTTACCTCAGCCGTTCTGACTCAAAATCGTGGCGTGATGTACGGAATGAATCCGCAGAACGGGTCACTTATCATCTTTGATCGCTTCTCCCTTGAGAATGCGAATGAAGTCGTCCTGGGAAAATCCGGAGCCGGAAAATCATATCTCATAAAACTTGAGATCATGCGGCAGTTTATGCTCGGAACCGAAGTCATCGTCGTCGACCCTGAAGGAGAATATGAAACGCTCGCAAATACCTTAGGCGGCGAGGTGGTCTCTTTCACCCCCTCCTCGCCAATTAAAATTAACCCATTTGATCTATCACAACTCTATGAGGAGGGAGAAAATGAACTCGGCTTGAAAATTTTGTCTCTCCATGGTCTCTTAAAACTTATCATGGGAGAACTTGATGCGGCTCATGATGCTGCCCTGGATAAAGCCCTCGTTGCTACGTATCAACAAAAAGGCATTACCCCGGATCCGTCGACACAACAGAAAGCACCACCGCTTATGGAAGACCTCTACAAAACATTACTTGGCATGGAAGATTCGGCAGCAAAAGAGATGGCTCTTCGCCTTGAAAAATTTATCCAGGGATCTGCTGCTGGCATCTTTAACCAATCATCAAACTTTGATATCAAGAATCCCTTAACGATCTTCTCTATTAAACATCTTGAAGAGGAGCTTCGCCCGATTGCTATGCATATCATTCTCGATTTCGTCTGGACGAAGGTAAAAAAGACACTCAAGCGACGCATCCTGGTCTTAGATGAAGCGTGGTATATGATGAAATACGAAGATTCCGCCTCCTTCGTCTACTCAATCGCCAAACGCGCACGAAAATACTATTTAGGACTGACAACAGCTACCCAAGACGTCGAGGATTTCTTAAAAACCGATTATGGCAAAGCAGTCCTGACAAACTCGAGTATCCAGATGCTTCTGAAACAAGGAACGGCAGAGGTAGATATTATCTCCAATACGTTCTATCTTTCCGAGGGAGAGAAGCAACTCTTGACCTCAGCCGGTATCGGAGAAGGGCTCTTTTTTGCCGGGCAAAATCACGTCGCCATGAAGGCGCTTGCGGCACCTTTCGAGCATGAACTCATTACCTCAAATCCGGAAGAGCTCTTGAAAAGACAGGAAAAAGCAGCGCTTCAAAAAGCAATGCCTGTCGAAAAACCAGCGGATGCACAGCAAGCGACTAACCCCGAGCTAACGGCTCAAAAACCTGAAGAGCCCGCAAATACTCCATCGTCATCATTTGAGAATATTCTCTCATCAATTCAAGAATCAGCAAGGGAAGATCTACAAAAACCACCTGCCCAAGTTCCACCAAGCGAACCTCAGTCGGTATCGATACCACCGTCGAGCCAAAGCGAGACACCCCCTACAGCAGATCCTACTCAGTTACCAAAATAGAAATCCACCTTCTCTATCTTCTCTCTTGGCGATCAAATAGTGTTCTCTAGCCTCAGATATGCTACGATGATACTATGCCCGATGATCAGAACCTCACTACTGCAACGATCGCCGATATCTTACGAACACACCCACATCTTCGTGAACAAGTTGCCGATGCGGCAACTCCCGAGGGACTTGCATCCTTAAAACAGGCCTTCCCAGATATTACACCTGCCGGCTGGACGAAAATCCAACAACAAGCAGCACTCCTTACCTCTCCGAGACTGGGAGAAGACGCCGGGGGAGACCTCCTGACACCAGAGGAAAAAAAGCATGGTGTACATGGTGGTCATCCACTCGGAGGAACAGCAGGTGCGAATCAAGGAATAAAACTTGATGAAGCGGAAGAACATGTACTGAAAAATGCAGTAACCGACTGGAATACGCAACACCGCAATGACCCAACGGCAGTTGTGACAGGGCCTCTTTTTTCCCGAGACGCTGAGGGGAAAATGATCCTCAGTGATGAAGTGATCCAAAAAATCCCAAATATACAAAATCACATCCAAAATATTATTACCACTGCCTATGGTCCATCACCAACGCCGTACAGGTCTCCCAAAGATGTCCTGCAAGAGTTCCAGCGATCTGTCGAGAGAGATGCACAACTTGAGGTAGGGAAAGCGAGAGAGGCACTGCAGGCGGCTCAGGGACCAGACGCTGAGTTAAGCGCTGAAGAAGTAAAGCGTATTCAAGAAACGACTACGCAACGTCGATACGACGAGGTAGCCAGACGAGACCCGGCGACTGCTTCATATTTTGCCAAAAGACGATGGAAAGGTCTTCGTAGTCCACGAGATGAACAAATGAGTGAAGCCATGTCTCGAAGGAAACAATACCTCAGTGCTCTCTACAGTAATCCGCAAGAAGACCCCCTCATAACAGATTTTAATCGTCGAGTTAGTCAGCGCACGCAACAGGCGATAACTGCCCTTCAAGAACAAGATCGGAAAAAAGGGGTACAGAGACTATCTGGTTGGTATGAGGCCCAGGTAAATCGCGGCCAAATTTCCCAGGAAGAGTTTGACAGAATCTACCAACTGAACCAAGCAAAGTTCGATATTTACGCCGATCGCGACCCCAATCTAAAACAACTACGAGATACTTACGAGAGAGCTCACCAGGTCACTCCTGATGATGTAGCCAGACAACGAATACAAACCAGACAGGATAATGAAAAGTATCAACGAGAGATCAGGCGTCGTAACCCTCAGATGGATCCTCGTATTACCCGAGCAGAACAACGAATTACCACACTCGCTGATGCTGAATATCAGAAACAGGCTCGTGCCGTAAGCGATGCGAATGCGAGAAATAGACGCGCCCACTGGAAAGTCGATCAAGTTACTCCTCCTGATCGGGCGGCTATCCTAAAACAAGTACGAGATCAGGAGTACTATCGCCTCTTCGGGCAGAATCCAAGTCTGGCAAAAAAATTTGCCAGACAGGACCCCGCTTATCGAAAAACGCTTCGTGAGTGGCGTGCTCAACAAGAACTCGTACGCAAGGAGCGAGAGGAAGCATATAAGTACACAAAGAAACGCGGTATTCTTCGAAAACTCTGGCACAAAATTCGTCCCTATAAACCACGCTATGTGACACTTGCCGATGGCACAGTCGTGGACACAAAAGCACGTCCATGGTTCTGGAAACGGCTTCTACTTGGTCAAAGAATCGAGGATAGACTCAATCCACTACGTAATCGCTACGATAATTTCCGTGATCGCCTGTCCAGAATAAATGAGCGATTTAATCCCTATCTTATTCTGCAAAGAAAGGTCTTTGCCTATAGAGAGCGTCTCAAGGCGAAGCTGAAAAAAGCCTTCTATAAAACCAGAATTGGCAAACTGTATCAACGATACGAAAGGCGTCGTTACATCATGGGTCAGTATGTAGAAAGGCTCAAAGAACGATTTAGCCTAAGACGTCGATTTAATCGCTGGTTTGCAAAAACACGTCTGGGAAAAGGTCTTAAGAAATTTTGGGATCGCTGGGGACCGAAAGGACTCCTCAAACGACTCGGCAAGTTCGTTGGAAAAATGCTGATGCGAGCATTGAAGGCCATGGCAAAAGCGGTGGGCAAGCTCGCACTTCGAGCAATAGCCGCCTTGGCAGGACCCATCGGGGTAGCTATTGCCATGGCAGTACAAAAAGTCCTCGGCAAAGTGATCGGCGGTGCGATAAAAGCCTTTAAGGCTCTCGCGAGTGGCAATATAGGACAAATTGCATCTCAGCTCGCAACAGGAGCAGTAACGGTCCTCATGAATGTCATACCGTTTGCCAATATGGCTCGCATCACCGTGGGCGTGATTATCGTGCTTATTGTTCTCCTGATCTTTATCTTTGCCGATGATGGCAGCTTGCTGGATCCAAATCAAAAAATTACAGTGACCCTTTCGAAAACAGGACCGGAAAAAGTCGTCAATCCGGACCCTGCAGATAACAACGAAACTGGAGGGAGCGGATCCTTACCTTCAGACATCAAGTATGCCCTGAATGTAAGCTATACAGGAAGCCCTGGGATGATCACTGTAGTCGACCAGCTTCCCCCTGAAGTAGATTTCGTAACTGCAGGAGGTCCGGGGAATCCTACCTACAATAAAGATGCTCATACCGTAACCTGGACTATTCCTCTTTCTGGAGGCACAACATCTGGCAATGGGACAATAGGGACCACCGCAACATCCCTGGTTGAGATCTTTAAGGCAGCAGCCCAAGAGTATAATGTACCGGCAGCACTTCTTATGGCGGTTAACAAGGTTGAGGCTCCCGGGGTTTTCGATGGTTGGACTGACGCCGATGTTCAAAAATTCTCTGTCATTGATTGGTGGAAAACAGCTTCTGAGTCAGACCTGCAGAAAGGATGGGCTTTCAATCAATGTTTAACGATGGCCTGTGCCCCAGGTTCTGATGTGCAAGGCATTATGCAGTTTGAGATTGGGACGTGGGATTGGATTGGAGCCCCCTTAAAATTCGCTGATGGGCATACCCCCAATCGACTGTACCCTCGAGATGCAATTTATGCTGCTGCAAAATTAGAACGGCACCATGCAGATACGTATGATGCAGATAAGGGGACTGCTGCAAACGACTGGCCTGAAGATAAAATTAAACGCGTTGCAGCAGCATACTGTGTCGGCAATCTGTATGGAGACGCTGGACAATCTGCCTGCTCAGGAGCCGGAGCACCGTACGATGAAGTTGCTTGGAGATTCTATCAAGAACTTAAGGCACAAGGATATTAACTATGAAAAACCAAATGCATACAACGCTTTTTTTGCTCTTCATTAGTATTGCTCTTGTTGTTGCCCTCATTGTCTTTATCTTTTTTCCCCCGTTGAACGCACCGACGAGCAATACTCCGGCTTCTCGGGTGACGTCAACACCTGATCGCCAACAGGTACCCACCTCTCCACCTCAACCTTCCGTAATTCCTGACATACGAAACATTCAACTGTTACCTACCCCTACAGCCACGCCGTTGACAAATACTAATAAGCAGGCAATTATTAAACTTATGCCTGTCAAAACAACCGAATACGTCATTGAGTATTTGGTAACCAGTGATACCTTTATCGTGAGGGTTCTAAAAACCCCATACCAAGCGAATAAGACGGCAGCAGAAAATTGGTTCAAGACACATGGAGCGCCAAATATAGAAACCCTAAATATTCTTTATTATCGATACAAATTCGTGCAAGATTAAGATAGTTACAATCAGTTAATAACTAAAACCTATGACTCGTACTAAATTACTCATAACCGCTTTTGCCATCATACTTATTTGTGCAAGTACGATCGTGCTTCTGAGAAGTCAATCGCTTCAGGAAAAACACGACGACAAAAGACCTGCAGCAGAAAAAGGAAAAAGCAACTCTCAGACAAAAATTATACAAAGCGTCTTGGCAGCGACAGTGAATGTAGAAAAATACTGGGACCCTCCTTACGACCTCCCTCCAGCAAAAGGTCCGTCTGATGAAGACTTTTCAGAAACCCAAATGC
>Ga0080064_1007626_pt1 | contig 10793 bp, 8 predicted proteins | sample Subgrocontami54m_FD_69260 | JGI IMG/M metagenome (GOLD analysis project Ga0080064, IMG submission 69260) | Subsurface groundwater microbial communities from S. Glens Falls, New York, USA - GMW46 contaminated, 5.4 m (SPADES assembly) (version 2) ... | reverse complement strand
CCCCCCCCTCTTCCCCCCGACTGCCTCCGGCGTACGCCCAATTGGTGACGCCGATCGCGATCAGCCCGACATTCAATCCAAGAATCCCGGCAGGACTGCCGATCGTGTTGAACCCGTCCGCCACATTCCGGCCGGACGACGACGTGTTCTTCTGCACTTCGGATCGGATGCCATGATCCACCGCCATCAACCCTCCGATTGTCGCCAATGTCCCGCCTAGGACGAGCGTGTCATTAACGGTCATGCGGGCTGGGGCGCTCACTAAATAGATCGAGTCGTCCCAGAGGGCTTTGAATCCTTTGGTAAACGACTCCGGCTGGTCCTGCTCCGGCATGTCCTCGTCAAGGATGCCCTGTTTCTGGGGAGCCTGCCGGGATCGCAATGCCGGCTCTGCCTGATTAGGTTTTCCGGTTTGCCCGACCAGAAGAACGCCGTCAAGCTGGGCGGCAAAGGCGACCGAGAGTTCGCCCCACAGCGCGCTGAAAACGAAGACCACGCACAACAGAGGAAGCGCAGCGAACCGGGAACCACCTCTCAGGTCCTTCGTCTTAACCACGGGTAGACACATCCGGTCCGTCGTACTCAAAATTGCACCGCCAGGCTCGTCCACAGGAAATGGTTGGACGAAGTGACACCGCCGGAAAAAGTCTCAACGAACGGAGTAATACTGGTTATCTGCCCGGGATTTGAAATCCGCTGATACGTGTACCCGACCGTGATTTGTGTCTGGCTGGACAACCACTGCGTCAGGTCAAGCGTCGCTTCGCGTGTTCTCTCATGCACCGGTTTCCCTCTATCGCGTTCGTTGAAATCAACATTTATCCCAAGTTGAAGGTCATCCGTTAAGAAGCTCGTGGTCCGCATGAAGAGGTCTGTCGCATCGGTTCCCATATAATGGCCAAGGGGGAACCCGCGAAACCGCAAGCCACTCCTATAGAAGAAGTTGTTGTACCACTGAGCCGAATCTCCATTGAGCCGACGCCGGATATCCGTGTCTGCATACTCAATGCGGAAATCCGTGGTGGAGTTCCTCAAGACTTGTGGAATGTACAGGCCGAACACGATACCAATCCCTACAGGCGGATCCTCGAGACCATATTCCCCATATACTTGCATGCCGGCAGGAAAAGGAACGAGATAGGGAACAGAGGGGATCCGTATCCGGAAATCAGCCATCGCCTGTTCATTGGTTTCAAACGGTCCACCCTTATTGGTATTATTGAAATAGGAGTCCACGAGGATGGCAGGGAAGTACTGATCCTTCCCCTCGTGTCCGCGTCCGCCAAACTGCGTTAGGCGAGCGAAGCCTAGCTCCAGCCAATCGGCCGGCAGATAGCTGACCCGCAAGCCGAACACTTGCGCGTGGGGGAAGTCACGGTTGCTCTCCAGTTGGGTCAGAAAGCTTTGGATTTTCCAGTAGCCCAAGGGCCGGAAGACCCACGGCAGTCGAAAGGGTTCCTCGCTCCCAAGCTGGAGCATATCGAGAGGGAAATGATGATCGCTCATCAGCAGCGTACCGCGATACCCTGGCCCCCACCACAGATTGCTGCGGCCTATCTGAAACGTGACATTGCCGCCGGTGAACTTTGCGTTCAGTTCCTGCATGTAGAGATTCTGGCTGTTATCGGTGGCCCCGATGCCAAGCGCGCGCCGGTTGCTGGTGAACTTGGGGTCCGCGCTCAGCGCCACAGCGTCCGTTATTTCTACCCATCCCCGTAGATCGGCCTGAACTTGTACGCCGTCTGCGTAGTACTCGCCGCCGCGATTCTCACGGAATCGGACCGTTTGCCCTCCTCCCACTCGAAAACTATCCACCTCCGCTTGGAGACGCCCGCCATAGCGAATAGTCCCGGCTTTCGTCCCGGGGACGCTGGGCAACACACCCAAATCCACAAGCTCAGGGCGCAGCTCCGTCATCAGCCGATCCAGTAGCGGCTCAACCAGCGCTTCGCGTCCATCCAGCGGTACTCGATCGTCTTGGATCCGCCGAATGGCGCGCGCCACGTATTTGGCCGCCTCTCTCCGGCTATACGGCTTCGTCACCACCATGGCGCGGTCAATGACACCCATGGCGGTAAGGCGCTCAATTGCATCATAGGCCCAAAAATGCAGGGGCAGGTTCACCGACGCGTACGCGCCACCATGCACCAACACTCCCAAGCCCATCATCATCATCGTGGCCAAGAACCAGCGAAGCTGCCATCTGCTTGTTCTCATTCGTAGTGCAGTCAGGGCTTCTGACGCGCCTTCGCGGTCAGCCAGTCCGCCCGCTCCGCCTTCTGCTTGAGCTTCCACTGCTTGACGAGCGAGCCAAAGACACCAAAATGGAAGAGTTGACAGAGCATGAACGGCTTGCGTAAGATAGTCCTACAGTAATACTGTCACACTGTCCAAGAGGGGGACCATGGGAATCACGGTAAAAGTCAGAGAGAAGTACCAAGTGACGATCCCGGAGCATATCCGAGAGAAAATCCCGCTCAAGGTCGGAGAGCGGGTGGAGATGGTTGCGCACGGCCGTGAGATTGTGATCCGCCCGATCATCGAAATTCCGCGGGACCATGCCTGGTTTTGGACCAATGACTGGCAGGATCAGATTGCCCGTTCAAGAAAAGACCTGGAGAAGGGGAAGGTGAAGGTCTTCAAGTCCGTCAAGGAGGCGCGCGCAACCTTTGGCGACTGATATCGTCATCCCGGAATCGGTCCTAAAAAAGCTGAACGCTCTCCCCAAGGAAGTCAGGATCAAATTCTGGGCGCAACTCGAAAAGCTCCTCAGAAATCCTTCCCATCCCAGCTTACGGAACAAAAAACTGGCAGGGACCGAGCACTGGGCGTTCAGCGTCACGATGAGCTACCGCGCCACATACGTCCGATCCTCAGCCAGTATCCTGATCACAGCCATCGGGACGCATAAAGACGTCCTAGGCAATTAACCACCACAGGCGTCTCTTTCGTCCTCCCGTCTCGCTCGTCGCGCAGTGCCTGACGCTATTGACGCGCCAGCCATGACCTCTCCTTCCCTGTCAATCGTTAAGAAAAGACTCCCGACCCCCTGTTCTACGACGCCGCACGCGATCTTCCGAAGGTCTCTCATCTCGGAAACGCTTCCCGCACTCCCCCATCGACCGGGATCACAGCTCCAGTGGTCTTTGACGATCGATCGGATGCAAGAAACAGTGCCGTTTCAGCGACGTCCTGAGCAAGGACCCTGACCTTGAGCAAATTTCTGCCGGCACAAAAGTCCTCGAGCTGTGGTACAGGCACGCCGTACACTTTCGCCCGGGCCTTCCTGATTTCCTTCGACCAGAGACCGGAACCGTCAAAGACGGCGTCTGGATTGACCATGTTGACCCTGATCCCGATCTCCCCTCCCTCAATCGCGAGAACGCGAGCAAGCTGGGCCTGGGCCGCTTTCGAAGCCGAATAGGCGCCGAAGCCACTCCCTGGAGCCAGGACGTTTTTGGTGGAGATGACGACGATATTGCCTCCGAGTCCCTGCTTCTTGAATAGACGCATCGCCTCACGACAGACCAAGAAATGTCCGGTGGCGTTGACTGCGAAACTCTCGGACCAGTCGCGTCCGGAGAGGCGATCAACCGGCGCGCTCCGTGCCACGCCGGCATTGGACACAAGAATGTCAAGGCCGCCATAGACGAGGATCGCCTTCCTAAACGTCTCGGAGACGCTCCGCTCATCCCTGATATCCATCGGGAGCGCGGCGACGTGCTCCGAGGCCCCCTCCTCGTTGAGCTCACTCTCAAGCGCGCGCAGCCCCGCAAGGTTGACATCCGTAAGGATCACCGAGGCGCCCTCCTCCACGAAGCGCTTCGCAATTGCCCTCCCGATCCCGCCAGCAGCCCCGGTGATCAGCGCAATCCGCCGGGAGAGCTGCTTTTCAGGCGGGAGAAGCTTGAGCTTGTAATTCTCGAGCGGCCAGTACTCGAAGTCGCAGAGTTCCTTGGGCGAAATAGGAGTATAGGAATCAATGGCCGAAGCATGAAGGATCACCTGCATGGTATGGATATAGAGATCATGGGCAATCCTGGCGGCGCGCTGATCCCTCCCGGTTGCAAACATGCCGACCCGTGGAACAAGTACAACACGGGGATAGGGATCCAACATGGTGACGTTCGGCGGCCTGGACCGCTCGAAATACTTAACATACTCCTGCCGATACCGCTCGACAGCTTTTTTTACCGACTGGGCCACTCGAGTGGGGCTATCAGTCTCCCGCAGATCGAGAAATAGCGGTTTCGGCTTTGTGTGGAGCAGGTGATCGGGCGTGAACGGTCCGATCTGCGAGAGAAATTTTACCCGTTCGTCGTTGACAAAGGCCAGTACCGGAGGGCTGTCGTCGTAGAGAGCGACCATGCGGTTGCTCTGGCTGATCGCACCGCGCAGAATTGGGACCATCGAGGCAGCCCAACGCCGCCGTTTCTCGGTATCCTTCGCTGGGCCAACACGCAAGCGACGGCCGCTCATGGGTGGAGCGTGACGCCGAATGAACGCTTCGGCCTGAGATACCATCCTGATGGTCTCCAGATAGGCGGCCTTCGCAGTGCCTCCCCACGTCACCAATCCGTGCTTATCCAGAATGATCGCTCGCAACTGCGGATTGCACCGGAAAGCTTCTGCAAACATCTTGGCGAGGCGGAATCCAGGCCTGACGTAAGGGACCAGAACGACCTTATCCCCGTACACCTTGTAAATCAACTTGGCACTGTCCGAGGTATCAGTGAGAGTGCAAATTGCATCGGCATGCGTGTGATAGACGTGCAGAGCCGGAAGGAAGGCATGCAGCAGAGTTTCAATAGAGGGGCGTGGCGCGGAAGGGTCTAGCATGCAGCGATGCTGGTAGCTTACCAGTTCCTCATCATTCATCTCATCCCGTTCCAGAAGAGGCAGCAAGTCATCGAGGCGCAGCGGGGTGAACTGTTTCTGGGTAATCGTCTTCATATCGGACCCGCTGCCCTTCACCCAGAGCACTCTGATTTCCCGGTCCAAGTGGTCCTTTGCCACAACCTTCACAGACGAATTGCCTCCGCCCCATAGCACGAGAGCGGGCTCAAGACCGATAATTCTGGAGGTGTACACAAGCGCATCGAGCCCATCAAGGTTCCTGGCAACCCTATCGGACCAACGGCTGCGCATAGAAACTACAACCCTTGACGCACGCGGCACGCGATAAACGCTCTGGTTGAACACGCTTGTGTGATCAGTCCGAATCCGCCACACATGTGCTTATGTTTCACTTATGTTTCAGTTGGTAGCTGCGCTCGGCCGAGACCGGGGCGAGGGGGATCCCTCCACCCGATACAGATACACGGTGCGCAGCACTGCCACCGCGAGCGAGGCGCCGTCCGGCGAATAGGCCATGTCCGCGAGCGGCAGGAGATGGTGTTTCGACCAGACCGGATTCATCTGCCGGACCGGATTCATCTGATTGACTTCGAGGAGCAGTACCTTGCCATTGTCCTGCCCGAGAGCGAGGCGCCGGCCGTCAGGCGAGAACGCCAAGACCTTCACTGCCGACGATCCCTTGAACTCCATAAGCGACTGCCCGGAGTTTCGATCCCAGATGACCACTTTCCCATCTCGCCGGCCATAGGCCAGGAGCAGCCCGTCGGGCGAGAACGCGGTACCGGTAATCGCTGCGCCGTTGCCGCCGCCGGCCGCGATCTGAACCGGCATGGAGCGCGGCGAGGCAAAGTTCCAGACCACCAATTTCCCCTCCGTCATGCCCACCGCCAGATCCTTCCCATCAGGCGAGAACGCCAGGGCGGTAACCGGCTCAAACTGCTGGGCGATCTTGATCACGCCGCCTGTCGCCACGTCCATGAAGCCGAGAGGAAACCGCGGATTCAGGCTGCCGGAGGCCACCCATTTCCCGTCAGGCGAGAAGGCCAGGGCGGTAATCTCCCCCTTCTGATGGAGATGGAGAAGGGGCGGAAGGGTCTTCGCGGCGACCGTGGACCGGATCAGTCGCCCCGCGGCGTCCCCGGCCACCCATTTCCTTCCATCCGGCGACACGGCAATCGCGGTCACCGCGCGTGGGAACTTCAAGGTCGCCTCCAGGGCTCCTCGTTCCACATTCCACACCTGGACTATGCCTTGGGTGCAGGCTGAGCTGTCCTGTGCGGCCCTGCCATCCTGGCACCCCGCAACGGTCAGGGTACGACCTCCCTGGGAGAACGCCAGCCGGGCAACCCACCCGGCAAATTCGAATTGCTCGGCCTTTTCGATGCGAACGGCCTCGCGATCATCCCCGCTTTGCATCGACGGCATCGTCTGGCAGGCAACGGTCAGGCTGCATATAAAGGGCATCAAGAACAGGGCGGCCTTGCGGGCGGTCAGTGCCACGGGTGCTCTTTCCCAACTCCGGCGATCCTCGTGGGGAGGGTCCACATCTTGCCCTGGCGGGGATCCCCGCTGAATCCTGTCTGAATCAGATCGGCGAGGGAGGGCATCACCGTTACCGGTACCCCCGTCGATTCACAGACCCGGATGATTTCGGCCAGCGAGTCGGGCCGGGCGGAAGGGACCGCCACCATGATCTGGTCAATGCCGAGCCTCGCAACGATGTCCACGATCGCGTCCCGTCCTCCGAGGACCGGCACCCCATGGATCCGGCGCCCCTGCTTGAGAGGATCGTCGTCGAAGAACCCCACGGGGACGTACTGGAGCCGCGCGTTGTTCCGCAGTTCCCGCAGCACGATCTCGCCCGCGTCCCCGGCACCCACGATGACGACCCGCTTCCCCTTCGTGTCGGACAGGCCGAAGAGATATTCCCGGATGCCCCGGATCAGGAACCGGACCCCGGCCACGAGCAGGAGGAGGGCCATCCAGTCAATGACGAACGCGCTCCGCGGTAGGAGCTCAAATCGGAACAGCATCGTCATGGCCACGATTGCCAGCACGGAACTCAGGCTCACGGCCTTAATAATCGAAATGAGATCCCGCATCCCGACATACCGCCAGATGCCTGAGTACAGACCGAAGGAGGCGAAGACCAGCAGTTTGAGGGGAAGGATTACCTGAAGCGACTGGACCAGCACCCGGTAGTGATCCGGGGGGATGCCGCCGTCGAACCGGATGACGAAGCTTGTTACATAGGCCAGGCAGATGAGGACCACATCCACCAGGACCTCCAGAATCCGGCGCTTGTGCATCAGGAAAATGTCGAGCACCATGCCCCGACCGGCCCCCGCTCTTTCGCGCACCTCGGATTCGGTCCCGTAGGTCACGATCCCGCTCAGGAACATGCCGAAAAAGACGCACACCAGGACCACGATCGTCCCAAACAGCGACGGGAGAAGGGCGTTGTACCACACTCCGAGCAAGGCGATGGACCCACAGACGAGGCTGATGAGGTAGAAGAGGGCGACCGCCTTCCGCTGCGACAAGCCAAAGGCCACCAGGCGATGCGAGGTGTGGTCCCGCCCGCCTTCGGAGATCGCCCGACCGTTCATCCATCGGACGAGGGTGACGAAGGTGGTGTCGAAGATGGGGACGGCGAGGACGAGCACCGGAATGAGCACGATCAGCCCCAGGTTCGTCGCCTGCTCCCAACTCCCCTTCATGGCCAAAGCGGCCAGGGTGAACCCCAGGAACATGCTTCCCGAGTCGCCCATGAAGATTCTGGCGGGGTGGAAATTATAGACGAGAAACCCCAAGGTGGAACCGAACAGGAGCGCGGCGCAGAGGGCGACCGTCCAGCTCTGTATGGAGTACGCGATGACGAACAGAAAGAACGCGGCGATGCAGGCGGTCCCGCTCGAAAGCCCGTCCATGTTGTCCAGCAGATTGAAGGCGTTCGTCAGCGCGACCAGCCAGAAGATCGCCAGAGGGATCAGGAGCAGGGTCCATCCCTCGGGGGCGATGTCGAGCGCTCCGAAGGTGACGAGACTCGCCGCCGCAATCTGGATCACCAATTTCGTGTACGGCTGGACGTGATGCAGGTCGTCCACGATGCCCAGCCCGAACACGATCGTCGCCCCGGCCAGGACGAACAGGATGCCGGGATCGTAGTCGTGCAGGGCCGCGAAGGGGATCATGACGGCCAGGAAAATTCCCACGCCCCCGAACAGGGCGGTGGGCTTTTCGTGCCACCGGTCCCCCCGCGGGGGGGCCACATAGCCGCACCGCCGAGACACCCAGGCGATGAGGGGCGTGAAGGCCAGGGAGAGGATCAGCGCCCCCAGCGCCCCGCCGATCGCCGTCATCGGCATGTCAGGCGATCCTCCGCTCGCGCTGTTCGAAATATTCGTTGACGGACTTGAGGATGCCGTCGAGCCCGAGGGTGGGCCGGTACCCGATCAAGCGATGAATCTTGTCGAGGGAGGGGACCCGGCGAGGCATGTCCTCAAAGCCCGCCGCGTACGCCTGCTCGTAGGGGACAAAGATGATCGGCGAGGAACTGCCGGTGAGCCCTTTCGCCCGTTGAGCCAGATCCAGGATCGTGACTTCCTCGGTGTTGCCGAGGTTGTAGACCTCGCCCACCGCTCCGGGATGCTCGGAGAGTGCCACCAGCGCCTGCACCACGTCCCCGACGAAGGTAAAGCACCGGCGCTGGGTACCGTCTCCGTACACCGTGATCGGCTCGCCCTTTCGGGCTTGGCTGATGAACCGAGGGACCACCATCCCATACCGCCCGGTCTGGCGCGGACCGACGGTGTTGAACAAGCGCGCGACCACGGTGGGCACTTGCTTCTCTTTCCAGTAGGCCAGCGCCAGAAACTCATCGATCATCTTGGAGCAGGCATAGCTCCAGCGGCCCTTATTCGTCGCCCCCATGACGAGATCGTCGTCCTCGCAGAACGGGATCTTGCTAGCCTTCCCGTACACCTCGCTCGTGGACGCGATGATCACCTTCTTTTTCTTCTTGCTCGCCAGATCAAGGACCACCTCGGTGCCTTTGATGTTGGTCTCGATCGTGCGCACGGGGCTCTCCACGATCAATCGCACGCCGACCGCCGCCGCGAGATGCACGATGACATCGGCGCGATCCACGATCTCAGACATCACCGCCCGGTTCATGACCGTGTCCAACACGTACTGAAAACGCCGGTTCGGCTTCAGATGATCGATATTCAGGATGCTGCCGGTGGATAGGTCGTCGATGACGGCAACCTCAGCGCCATGCTTCAGTAAGGCCTCCGCGAGATGGGACCCGATGAATCCTGCACCGCCGGTGATCAAGTAGTTCATATCGTCTTCCTGCTGGACAGCGCCTCTCCTGCCTCATATGGAGCGGCCTGCTTGCGGCCCCAACCGGTATCGTACTGCAGACAGTCTTGGTAGAGCGCGTAGGTGTCACGCACCAATCGTTCTTTCGAAAATCGCTCGCTGACGAAGCTCCGACCGACCGCCCCCATGCCACGCCTTTGCGCCTCATTCTGCAAGATGTGATCGAGCGCAGCCGTAAAGCCTTCTACATTGCCGGCCTCTACCAGTGCCCCGTTTGCAAAGAGCGAAAATAAGGGCCGACCGCCGGGCCCGTGAACCACCTCTTCCGCTCCCACCATCAAATCCGGGATGCCGCCCACTCGCGTTGCGACGAAGGGGAGTGCGCTCGCCATCGCCTCGATTAACACAACCGGCGTGCCTTCATTCAGCGATGTGACAATGACGAGATCCAGACTTGCATAGAGTTCAGAGAGGTCCTCCTTCCACCCGGTGAACAGGACGCAACCGTCCAGGCCGGCCTGCCCCACCATATTCTGCAACTCCGATTTCAACTCACCGTCGCCTGCCACGACCATCACAACGTCCAGCCCAGCAACCCTCTCCCTCAATCGGTGGAGCACCGCCACGGCCATTTGCGGGTTTTTAATCGGGACGAGTCGCCCGATCAAGCCGATTGTGATCGCCTTCTCATTTGCGCCCGGTTTCGCGCTACTGCCTTTCCGCCCGATCTGAAGCAACGGTGTCAAATCCAGGCCCAAAGGAATCACTGCAAATTTTTCCCGCCTGGCGATGCGATATTGGTCGGAGAGTTCAGCAAGCTGCGCCGCACTAATGGCCACGATCTTAGTCGTGAAGTACGCCAGGAAGCGCTCGATCATCAGGAACAAATTCGTCCTGAGAAAGCCGAAATAACCATGAAACACATGGCCGTGGAAAGTGTGGATCCTGATAGGAACCCCGGCCAATACCGCCGCCAGTCTGCCAAGGGCGCCGGCTTTGGCCGTGTGGGTATGAACGATATCGGGGCGTTCCCACACAAAAAGGCGATACAGCTTCCAGAAGGCGACAAGATCATCCCGCCAGGAGATCTCCCGTCCCAACGCTGGCACAATGACAGGATTCACGCCGTGCTGTCGAGCAAAGTACAGCATGTCGCCCTCCGATCTGCCCACCGACCCCGTGACCAGAGTCGAACGAATATTGCCATCATTCAAACCTGCCGTGAGGAGGACCGCATGAACGGCAGGGCCGCCGATGTTCAATCGCCCGATAACCCTGACGATCTTGAGGGGACGCCGTTCCATATTACGCAATCGGCGCCGCCAGGGCCCCTGGCGAAAGCGTTCCGCTTCTTTGCCAGCCATGGGATGCCCTTCCAGCTTGCTGCCATTGTCGTTGACGTCGCCTGCGGCGAGCTCGTCCATGCTGGCTATGGACGGCAGCGCCGCCGTCTCTTCGGCCTTGAGTCGCTGTAGGTAGTGGACAAAAAAAGTCAGCAGGCACCCCAGAACGAGCGAGAGAGCACCGGCCACCGGTACGACGCTCTGGAGAGTCTTCGGCTTGCTCTTGCGCTCGGGCGGAACGGCCTTATCCATCACCTGGACCGTCGG
>Ga0080064_1007624_pt1 | contig 10794 bp, 11 predicted proteins | sample Subgrocontami54m_FD_69260 | JGI IMG/M metagenome (GOLD analysis project Ga0080064, IMG submission 69260) | Subsurface groundwater microbial communities from S. Glens Falls, New York, USA - GMW46 contaminated, 5.4 m (SPADES assembly) (version 2) ... | reverse complement strand
CGCTCCCGTTTGCCACTAACTATTTTTAGTATTGCTACTAAAGAGAATCCGTTCGACTTGCATGCCTTAGACACGCCGCCAGCGTTCATCCTGAGCCAGGATCAAACTCTTACAAAAAAAATGTAAAGGTTATGACGCTTATATATTTATTAGTATATAAGCTTACATACCCAAGGGTGTTACCCCAAGGGCGTTATCTGGTTTTACAACCAAATACTATATTGACGTATGACTTCATGATGGTTTTTATTTCGATTCGCTTTCTTACTGTCAAAGAACTGTCCTTTACTTAACACTTTTTCAATAGTGATAGGACTGTCCTATGCTACCCCATATAAAAAGAACTGTCAAGGCGTATAATGCACAGGCTATCCCCATGGGGATAGCCTGAAATTTTCTTTTAATATAAAGTTTTTTGAAGTTTTATGCCGCGGACTGTGCTGGCTGTCCACTGCCTTCGAGTTTTGCGTTTTGCACCTCGTTACTTGGGGCTTTTTGGCAGAGCATCCGATAGGCGACTACCGACACCATCATTGAAAGAGGGACTGTCACCAATAAACCAACCAATAACACAAGCATTCCTAAAAGATTAAGTAACATAACAAGGATGAGGAGAAAAAATAATGGCCATTTTGATCCTCTGGTAATTGCACCGCTTATTTTAAGTGATTCCACAACTCCTGCATTTTTTTCAACAAGCGCGTAGACAAAAAATTCATACTTTACTGCCCAGCGAAGACCCGGAACTACAAGTAATAAAAGGCCGCCTGTCACGATAAGGCCATATAAAATACTTGCACCCAAATATTTCCAAAATAAGTTAAGCGTTGAGAAAAGATCATTAAATGCGGCCGGTTTTTGATCCGCAAGGGCAAGGGTAATTTTTACCGAGCCCATAGCAAGTATGCTACTTATCACGATAGACAAAAGATATACAACTAAATAGAGTGCGCCAAAAATAAATCCTTGATCGAAGTTTTTTTGAAGCACACTTAAAAGCGCTGAAAAAACGATATTAATAATGGCTATAAACACAAAAACTCCGATCAAAAAACCGAAATTTTTCTTTGTAAGGGCCCATGCCTGTTTAAAGACCTCCCCGATAGAAAATTGCTGCATACGGTTACGTAAATAAATTAATAATTGAACGCCTTATAATTATACGAAATTCTATAAATTAGCGCAATGGTTTTCTTTTTTTGGTGTATTTTACCTTCCACTCGGAAATCTTTTTATGATCGCCCGAAAGAAGGACTCCTGGAACTTTAAGGCCTTTGAAATTTTCAGGACGTGTGTACTGCGGATATTCGATGCTATCGGGAGTGGTGTGAGATTCTTCATTAAGTGAGTGGGCGTTGCCAACCACACCGGGTATTAAGCGCCCTATTGCTTCGCTTATTGCCATCGCGGCAACCTCGCCGCCATTTAATACATAGGGACCTATCGAAACTTCTTCGTCAATATATTTTTTAATGCGACTATCAAAACCTTCATAGCGACCACACAATAAAATGAGTTGATCATATTTTTTTGCATAGTCCTGCGCTTTTTTTTGATTGAACTGTTTTCCGGAAGGAGTAAGTAGAATAACGCGACAACGCTTTTTTCTTTTTATATCTTTAAGTGCCCGTGTAAGTGGTTCAATTTTTAAAAGCATACCTACGCCACCGCCGTAGGGCTTATCATCAACGACTTTGTGTTTATCTTTTGCATACGCGCGAAGATCATCAATTTTAAAGGTAAGAATCTTTTTATCCTGAGCCTTTTTCATGAGGCTTTCCGAAAGAAACGAATCAAACAAATTTGGGAAGATGGTAATTATATCGAATTGCATAAAATACAGCGATCAGTGATAAGTAGTCAGTTTTAAAAAGGATGTGACCCCTAGTTCATCTTTTTGAATTATGTTGGGCGGATTTCCATAACAGCTCAAACGAATCCAGGTAGCCACGCGCTACTGCCTTATTTCGTATTTGAATAATAGTAATATGTGGTTGATACAATTCAATAGTCACCATTTCTTCGGTAATGCGCGTATAGGTTGGGGACGAAAGACCGTGGGGAAGAGTGCATAGTTCTGTGGCATCTTCTTGGGCAAATTTTTTATTAAAAATTTCTGAGTATGATTCTGGGGCAAGAAGAAGTTTCTTTACTTGGTGTTTTCGAAGCAGATTAAGATAGGAGTCGTACCAATCACCAATCGTTTCATAAAAATCACTGTCTCGCGCACCCCCGATAATTGCCATTGTTTTATTCTTTTGTCTCGCCGCTGACTCAATAACTTCCTGTAAATTTGTAATGAACCCTTCTTGTCCAACAAGCGTTCGTACCGTAACGGTATCGGCATTTTTTTGTTTTTTCCGTAATTCAGGAACGAGTGCGCTTGCAAGATCGTGCAGTTGTCGTGATTTTTCAATAAATGTGCTGGGATCTGAGGCCTGAAACAGTTTAATATTTTTTTTATGGACAATAGAAATAAGCCCGGCATCTGAAAGGCGATCAAGGGCTTCATATACCAGCATGCGATGAAGCTTTGTTGTCTTTACGAGGGGACCTGCTTGAGTAAGGCCATTTTCAAGCAATGCAAGATAAATTGAGGCCTCATTTTTTGATAGACCTAATGATATAAGGTTTTCAAGTAGTTTCATATACTTATAAGTATAGGGTATTTTCATATTGTCGTCAAGAACCATTGACATATTTAAAAATCTGTGGTAATATGCTTCTGTCATTAATAACTGACGACAATATGAAAATATATTTAATACGCCACGGTAAAACCATCTCCACAAACCCATTTCAAATCTTTGGGCAACAAGAAATCCCCTTATCTCAAGAAGGCATTGGAGATATGAAACAACTTACCTCCATTGCCTGTGAACGTATTTTCTGTAGTCCACTTGAACGTGCACATAAGAGCGCTGAAATTATCTCTCAAAACAATATTCCGATTCAAAAAGATGTACGGCTCTCTGAAATACACTTTGGGGAATATGGCACAAAAGATGTGCGGGAGTTAAAAAATATTTTTCCCGATAAGTATAGAACAACTATTCCCTCCGATAAACCCTTCCCACAAGGAGAGTCTGTACATGTTCTTGCCAAACGTATTTTGGATTTTCATACTGAGTTACTCTCAAAAAAATATTCATCCGTATGTATTGTTTCACACCAATGGGCTCTTAACACCTATCTTAAAACACTGTTTGGCATCCCTCTAACAGGAAAAAGTACTTTTATCTTTGAACATGGAACATGTACTGTTTTAGAAATATCAGAAATGGGTGCAACACTGGTCGGACATAACATGCAGCCACCGGCTGGGCTTGACCCGCTTTTGGTAAAGGAAGAATTTAATCGACGCGCACATATGCGACAGGGAATTGATAGGGTGCTTACTGATCGATATAGTTCTGATATCAATAAACAATTTAATGCCAATATTACTCATCTTCTTAATAGGTATCTTTCCGGTACTTTTACTTCTGTGTTAGAGGTTGGCGTTGGTATGGGGCGACTTATAGATTTTTTTAAAGAACGGTCTGGTACGCTGCTTGGGATTGATTTTTCTGAAAGTATGCTAAACCTTGCGAAAGAGCATACAAAAGATGAAAAGAATATAACACTTATCCATGATGATGCCACAACAGTTGATCTTGGAAATTCGCATTTTGACTTAGGTATTGCAAGTCTGGTCTTAAAACATAATTCTGATGAGAATACAAAAAAAATACTGGAAAAACTAAAAATACATTGTAGATCAATTCTTTTAATTGAGCATGTGCGCGGCGGAGCGCTTGGGAGCTCTATTGCAAACATTCGAAATGAGCAATGGTATCTTAACGCACTTTCTCCATTTTCAATTATTGTTCATCATCGTTTTTTACGCGGTGACGATCATATGATCTTCACGATCGCAAAGCGATAAATTTTTGACATTCAAATAAAGAACCCCCTTGCTTACGCGAAGGGGTTCTTTATTTTTTTGGGTTTAGATTTTGAAATCGTCTACCATGCTCGTATCTACTGTTATGCGTTCCCGTTCTTCTCGGGGGGGGCGTGAACCTTCTGGTTCATAAATCTTAAGATTTACGCGTGCATTATTTTTTGCACCAACAACCTTCAAAAGTTTGCGCAACGCGACGACTGTCTTTCCGTCACGACCAATGACTGTGCCCATATCTCGCTGGTCTACCTTAAGGGTAATGAGCACACCTCGTTCATCAATGGTTCGTTCGGCTGATACAGCGTCAGGGTTATTTACGAGCGCTTTGACTACGTATTCAACAAAATCCTGATCTGAATTTCCTGATGACATTGCAATTCCTCCAAGAATACCTATTTAATCGGTATTCTTTATATTAACTAATCGACCTTTACCAAACATTTACCTGTCAATATTTTACTTTAAAAAAAATGCGGGGTCAACCCCGCATTTACTCATTATTTACTTTGCTTTTTTCTCGCTTTTTTTATGAAGTTTTTTCTTTATTTTTTCTCCCTCAATAATCTTTTCATCAATCAAGAGATTGCGCACGGTTGGGGAGGGCTGTGCTCCTTTTGAGATCCAATATAAAATTCGATCTTTATCAAAACGAAGATCTTTCACTTTTGAAACAGGGTTATAATATCCTACTATTTCTAAAGATTTTCCAAATGTATCGCGTCCCTTTTCAGAAACGGCAACGCGAAAAAATGGACTGTTCTTTTTTCCGCGGCGTGCAAGCCTTATCATCAACATAATTAGAAAGCTGTTAGCTGTTAGCTTACAGCTGTTAGTATTCCTAAAAGCTATAAGCTATAAGCCAAAAGCTAAGAAAGTGTATCACTTGCCTTGGTAATGTCAAGGCTGAGCGAATGTGATACGCCATCATCGCCCATCGTAATTCCATACAACACATCTCCCGTATGAATGGTTGCGCGGTTATGGGTAATGATCACGAATTGCGTTTGTGTTGCAAGATCTTTAATAATTGAGGCGAACCGAGAGGCGTTTGATTCATCAAGAGCCGCATCAACCTCGTCAAGCACCACGAACGGGGAGGGGTTTACTGAAAGAATCGCACAAAGTAACGCAATTGAGGTAAGTGCCTTTTCGCCGCCAGAAAGAAAGCTTACATTTTTTAATTTTTTCCCAGGCGGAGTTGCATGGATATCAATACCGGAAATCGAGTTCTCATCTTGTTCATGCTCATTGGTGTCCTGTTCATCTTCACCCTCTTGTTCTTTTACTTCACGTTTAATAACAATGAGCTTTGCACTTCCACCAGAAAAAAGATGCTTAAAATATTCATCAAATTTCGCATTAATTTCTTTAAAGGAATTTTCAAAGCGTTGGGTAATAACAATATCGAGTTCCGCGAGCGCCTTTTGAAATGTTTGGACTGCTTGATACAAGTCTGCAAGTTGGGTGGTCAGAAATTCATATCGTTCTTTTGTTGATTCATATTCCTGCAGGGCTTCGGTATCAAGGCTCCCGATTTGCTCAAGTGTCAAACGTAAACGATCCATTTCTCTCCGTGCTTCATCGAGTGAGGAAACGGGTGGAATGGTTGAAAAACCCAAAACCGACTGCACGGTTTCAATTCCCCGGGTAAGTTCGCTTTGTGTAGATGAATCGATTTTTAGATCGCGACATAGCGAAGTGAGAAGATCCTCCTGATGTGCGTCGAGCCTGGCGAGTTGCAGTGCACACTCGGTTTCTTGCCGCTGTATTTCTTCCATTTCACGCTGCTTTTTATTCAACTCTTTTTGGAGATCTAAAAGCTCGCGCTGAAATTGTTTTTCTTGCACCTGAAAGTGTTCCACTTTCTTGAAACTGCTTTTTATGTTCTCTTCGATATCCTGTAAACTTTTTTCAAGCTGTTTTTTTTCTTCTTCTAGTTGCTTTGTTTGTTCCTTTTTATCTTCACCTGAAAAATAAGTGATCTCTTTTTCAAGGCGTAGCACTTCCTTATTTTTATGTTCGCGCTCTTTTTCAATTGACTCAAGCTGTTGCTGTTTAATCCGAACCGCTATGCGTAGCTCAGCATATTCATGCGCGATTACATCTCGGTTGCCGCGAATATTTTTTATTTGTTCCCCCTCCTCATCACGAGGGGGAGTATCCTTTTTTGAAAACTCTTTTACTTTTTCAAGTAGCACAGAGATTCTTTCGGTAAGTCCTGTAAGTGCCTTTTTAAGTGTTTGATGGTCATGGTCCTGTTCATGAAACGAGCGTGAGTGGAGTGCAATTTCTTCAAGCTCACCTATAACTTCCTGAAGGGAGGAAATTTTTTGCGTGACTGGCACAAGTTTTTTTTGAGATAGTAGTTCGGCGAGCTCATTATCAAGACGTTCTAATTTTTTTTCGACTTCTTTTTCTTGACCCCGTAGAGACTCAAATTCTGTTGTGGCGGAACTGACAGTTTGTGTAATAAGTGCGAGTTGATTTTGAATTTGAACCTGCTGTTTCATGAGCCATGCAATATCTGTTTTTCCTTGTTGTTCAAACGAGAGCGCAAGCCTCCCATCAAGGAGTGATTTTTCTGAAAGCAGGGATTGTTTCTGGCTCAAAAGTGAGTCGTAAGCAATTTTAAGTTGCACATACTCGCTTTGATTTGGGACAGAAAGAATCTTTTCCTTTTGGGTAAATTCTTGTTGAAAGGCATTGGTAGACTTTTGTATCGTATCTAAATCGTTTTTGGTGCGCGTACGACGCGTAAGTAACGTCTCGCGCTGTGCATGGAGTTGATTCCATTGTGTTGCGTAATAAGCCGTTGAAATAGTATGAAGCCGTTGTTCAAATTCTTCCCGCTGCTCTAATCGTTTCATGTGTCGCTGAAAGAACTTAAGTTTTGGCTCAAGTTCAGACAAGAGTAGCTCTGTTTGGCTGATATTTTCCTGCGTACTTTTTAGCCGATTTGATGCTTGGTCCTTTTTTATCTGGTATTGCCGCACACCTGCTGCCTCATCAAAAAATTCTTTACGCTCCGTTGGCGAGGCATTGATAATCCCGTCTGCCATTCCTTGGCCAATCACACTATAGCTCTTTTGTCCTACCTGGCCTTGTGCTAATAGTAAAATAACGTCGGAAAGACGAACCTTATTTTTATTAATACAATATTCAGATTCGCCACTTCGATATAATCGGCGCGTGATTACGATTTGGGAGTATTCGATAGGAACGCGATGGTCTTCATTATTAAAGGTGAGGGAAACTTCGCATGACCCGAGTTGTGATTTTTTATCAGATCCAAAAAAAATAACGTCCTCTCCTTTTTTGCTTCTGAGGTTTTTAAGACTTTGCTCACCCAAAACCCAACGGATCGCATCCGCGACATTTGATTTTCCTGATCCGTTTGGCCCTACGATTGCCGCAATACTTTGTGAATGTGTTGAACCTTTGGGGAAAAGAAAGTTTGTTTTGGTGGCAAATGATTTAAAACCCTGAATTTCAAGTTTTTCTAAAAACATATACAAATTCTAAAAATCATTGTTTTAGTATACATTTTATGCGTAAAAATGAAAGTGCCCCACGAAATGTGGGGCGCAAAAAGTACTGTATTAAAAACATGTATTATCGACTACCTATTACATACCACTTACCTAGGATACGGCCAAAATAAAGTTGGTAGGTGGTAGTATCTTCCCATTGTGTTAAAGAAAATCCATTTTGATTCTTTATACGTTCTTTGTACACCATTACACCTACACCTACCGTATCAGAATAGGTACTATCTGGTGAAAATTTAGTTTGAGTAATATGGGAATTTTCAGTAAACGTACCTTTCCCATTACTGTCTTGAAATGATGTAGTTTGCGATACAGTAAACATAGCATCCAGCGTTTTTCCCAATTCAATGTAGTCATTTGCCGAAATATCAAATGATGCTGACGCGTGGTACTCCGCAATATATCCTTGAAGATCTTCTCCTAATTGCATAAAGAACGAGTCGTTGTCACCACGTTGCGACATTTGGGCATGATTGCGATTTTTAAAAATACGAACAGTTTTGATGCATGTAGGAAGGCGACTTTGAATAACTTCTTCATCATATTCAAGCTTATCGCGTGTTGCCTTAGAAGAAACAAACGAAGGGCCATCCATTAAATTAAGTTGTGAAGAAAGTGGCACCAAGCCGTCATTAAAATGATGCGATAAAATGGTACCCTTTCCAGTTGTGGGAATAAGGGGAAAAAGTATGGTATTAAATATACGCAACATGGAACCCTCAAATGCACGAGAACGCTCCTTTACCACATTTTGGGCTTTTGAATTATGAGAAAAAATTTTAATGTAGTTCAAGCTAGTTGTTTCTGAAGTTATATCCTCATAATACCCACCGTATACGGTAAGAAAGGGCTTTGAAGAAACTCCTGCTTTTTCTTCAAGAAGAGCAGTGAGCTTAGCAAAATTCGTACGGCATCCAAATGCTGTTTCTTTTTTTTCATATTCTAAAACAGTTGATAAAACTGACGTACTTACTTTGTCACACACAACCCCATATTGATCAGAGGGAGATAGTTCTTCACCGAGCACTAATGGAAATTGTCCCACAGCGAATGATGAGATAAATTTAAGACTTGGAATGGCGGGGTCATTATTGTCTCCAAACAAACACCGAAAGCCTGCAGGAAAAATCGCATCAGAAGTATTTTTCAATGCCTCAACAATTTTTCGCGAATAGGTTTTGAATTGGATTGGCGTAAAAAAATTATTTATCGCGATCAAATAAAGCGTATACACCTGTGCTCCGAATAATAATTTTGCCAATGCACCACGCACCCACTTTGGTATTGCCAAGGGCGACCCATGATGTGGAGTTGCCAATGTAATAACTCCTAAACAGGTGGTGTTGCCTTGATGAAAACTTAGTGCATGTGCAACACGTGCAAGTAGGCCACCCATACTAAACCCTACGAGAAGAAATGGCATAACACCATGTGAATCAGTGAAAGAAAGAAGATTTAAGGCATTTTCATCAATCATCCTGCGCGTATCAAACTTAAATGAAAGAAACATGCAGTGCTCAAAGAAAAAATCCCGTAGAGCTTGTGGGGCGTCTTTTTTTATCCATGAAAAAAATTCTTCAAATCGTTCTTTGTGCTCATCGTACATGCCATGAATAAAAATTAGTGCCACTTTTTGCGTACCGCGGCGCGCAAGTGAAAATCCATACATTCCATCTTTATTTAGACTTTTAACAAATTCTTCCTTTTCGTTAGACCCAATGCCACTTACTACTAGTTCATGAAATCCAGCTTGAAATGAAGGCGTATCATCAAACCATGTTGTCGGCGCAATACCTAAGGGTGCGGGTCTTCCGACAATATATTCTCCACTCTTTCTAATGACCACGTGCGCCCTGGTACTATTTTCTTGTATAACAACCGGTTCATCTTCTTGGTGCCAAAGATGCGTGTCTAATTCACTGCTTTTATATAAATGTAGTTCTTGTAACTCTTTGGGCTCAAGATTAATAGATAGTGTCACACTCTCGGTATTCGGGAGGAGTTGAATGGAAAACGTATGCGCTTCATCTGCTATATCGGTAGTATCTTGAATGCCATCGGAAAGAATTGCCTTGTCTTTATCATCAGGGAGGAGTGTTACTGACAATGGTACTTCACGAGGAGGAGGTGAAGAAATACTTGCATGAGAAATATCCACTGACGGGATACTGCTTTTGGAAGAAACTTTTGATTGTGGGGAAGGTGCACACGCGGTAATGATCCATTCATATATAAGCGTAATGAGTCCGCCTAATAAAAATGTTCTTCTTTTCATGATTTTTATCCTCTTTTTTTGTACTCAAAAAAAGACCCTGAGTGTAATCGAAGGGTAACATTATATTGTCAATGTGCTATGGAGTAACTATACCATAAAAACAGTAGCGCCCCGATTGGTAAATCGGAGCGTTAATAAAAGAACTAACTGTAATTAAATTTTGATTACTTATCAATCTGCGAGGAATATTTATCGCGAAGCGCTTTTGCTTGAGTAATAACAACTTGATAGTAAAATAATATGCTTGAGAAATTAAACATTTGTGAGAAGGGGTTAATACTGCTCACTGTATGAAATATACCGCGCTGTCTTAACGAAAGTTCATCAGGCCCTGGCGCTTTCCAATTATAAGGAAATGGATCGGGTACCGCTTTCAAAAACGCAGTAATTTCATCACAGATAATGGGGTAGGGATAGTGCTCACGGAAATAATCTTCAATTTCACATACAATTTCTGGATCACCACCTAAACGTGCACCAATAATTTCAATGTCTTTTATCTGGTCATAGAGTGTTTGTGAAGTACTCATGGCGCTTCTCCTTTTTCTCGTGTATCAAATTTTATATCATGTCTTATGTTTATAAAATTAATGATTGATATACTAACCCAAAATAACTCAAGAATAAAAAGTGGAAATACGTGACTTGCTAATGCATTAATACCCAAACAAATTCCACCGATAAAATTCATGACATGGTATGCATACCCATCTGATTTGATATCCTTTTGTGAAACAAGCCCATATGCAAACAAAACAAATAACATACCGATTGTCCCTACCGTCCAATCCCATGTCCAAGGATGCTGAATTGTTTTTGTAAGCGTGTTATTAACATACTCGAGTGTCGCATTTTTGATCATGTCTCTTCCTCTTTTTTTGTTTTAAGTCAATCCCGCCCCAGAAGGCTAGGGCGGGATATCAAAAGAACTAACTTAAGAACAAAGGAGAAGAATAGTGGTACTATGAGGTTGTGTTTGTTCACCAGAATGCTCAAGCAAACAAAGCGGCCACAAACCAGATTCG
>Ga0080064_1007622_pt1 | contig 10798 bp, 9 predicted proteins | sample Subgrocontami54m_FD_69260 | JGI IMG/M metagenome (GOLD analysis project Ga0080064, IMG submission 69260) | Subsurface groundwater microbial communities from S. Glens Falls, New York, USA - GMW46 contaminated, 5.4 m (SPADES assembly) (version 2) ... | reverse complement strand
AAGTCCAGCCACAATTCCTCCATGAATGCCCAGCCCGCCATTCCAGACCATAACTATTTCACTCGGGTGGGCGCTATAATATCCGATTTCGTTGAGGACATGATAGAGTCGTCCGCCGATAAATCCGGTGACAACGAGCCATAAAAACAGGTCGATCAGATCATGATCGTGGAATCCAGCGCGTCGTCCCAATCGCCGCATCAAAAAATACCCAGCCAAAGCACCAAGCGACAGAAAAATTCCGTACCAGCGGATCTCGAGGCCGCCGAGGGCGAGGGCAATTGGCTGCGGATGAAATGTATGGAGAAGCATAGTACGGGTAGTGTACCACGATGAATATGGGGGCCCCTGTGGTATACTGCTAACGTATTTTGTCACCGATGGAGTACGGGCAATCCTATGATAGCCACCAAGACCAAAGAACTCGTCCCACTTTCTGCTCCTGAAGTACTTGTCCTTATCAATGGCGTCTTTACTGGCAGAGACGCACTATCGTCTTTAGCGAGCTCAAACACTCAAGCACTCCGTACATTTTTTGTTACCCCGGGATCAGTCACGATCGGCCAAGCCTACGCCCTGGCGACCTATGTGAAAGGCGATACCATTGTGAGCCTGGGCATGATAAGCGCCGGGACAGTCTCTTCACCTTCTGACTTCAGCTACGCCGATGTGCCGCTGGGGTTTATCATTGAAGGTGAAGTTGTGGTGGTGAAAGGCGGCAAGGCAACAAAGATGCTGGCGGCCGGGGACTTTATTGGACTCTTTGAAACAAGTGACTGGCTCAACACACATCACAAACGGAATATTGGCGATTGGACGCTGATTACGAATTCGAAAACGAAAATCATTTATTTTGGAGCTTCAGTCTTAGGTGGGCAAGGGAATGCCGCGCATCAGTTGCGGAACTATCTTATTGGGTTGGCTCGATCAGATCAGGTACCGCAGCCGATAACAACTTTACCCCTGTTAGATTGGGTGGCAAGTCATACTACAAAGGCGAGACTGTCTGACTATGCCATCGTGGCGCACACGCACTTGCTCCCTAATAATTTTCCATTCTTTCGCCATCTAGCTTATTTAGTGGGCTTTGGGCGGATGTTTGTGCTTGAAAAGCCATACAGCACCGTTCAAGGCACATACAATGATTTGATTAAATCAGGATGCGAAGTAATTCAAGTGAGGATGGAGCCGGGGCTGCCATACGAATATGCTGTTCAGAAAAGCGTAGCAATACTATGGACAAAAGTCATTGAGGAACTGAAAAAAAATGACATTACAAAACTACTACTGGTTGATGATGGCGGTGATTTGTGGGCATCTATTCCTTGGGAAGCTTTGCATGGGGTCAGTATCTGCGGCGTCGAACAAACCCAGCGCGGTATTACCCGTCTGAAGAATAGTCATCTCCGAATCCCCTCAATAGTGAACGTCGCTTCGAGCGGGGCGAAGAAATTGGTCGAGTCTCTGTTTATTGGTCGATCGGTTGTTGATAAGCTTTTTGAGGGCGGGCATTTGCGATCAAAACGGATTGGCATTATGGGGATGGGAAGTATCGGCGCGGCAGTGCTTGCGTCCTTGAAAAAGTTGGGCCTGCAACCACTGCATTATGATCCTTCCTATCACCACCATATGCCCGCCAACACAGATGCCCGGGCCTCAATAGATTCTCTTTTCAACGATTCCGACATCATCATTGGCACGACTGGCACAGATTCGATGAAAGGGGTTGCGGTCGAGCGGATTCATGGCCATAAGGTTCTGGCGAGTGCGTCCTCGGCTGATGTCGAATTTTCATCGCTTCTCAAGATGGCGCCGGCGACTACGTCTCCCTTCTCTACCCGCCAGGTCCGAATTCACGAGGATCTGATGGTGGATATTCTGAATGGTGGCTACCCTCTCAACTTTGACCGCGAGAATAATGCCACGCCAAGCGACGATATTGTTTTAACTAGGTGTCTTCTATACATTGGCGCGATGCAAGCGGTCGGTCTCAACGACGCCGGTCGGGAAAACGGCGCGATGTATCCACTGGATGGTATATCGCAAAAGAAAACCTTGGAACGCTGGATAAACGAAAAGAATGCGAGTACAAATCAATCCCCAATCGCAATACAAGATATTGACAGAATTGTTTCAGCGACATCGCCACAAACACATATCGAGTCGTTTCATGTGTGGAATGACTGAAACCCATGTAAACGCAATGTTGCCCCATAAAATAATCCTCGGCCGTTTTCTATCAATAGCACTAAATTACTACGATCATGAATGTTGACCCGAGACCCTTCGCCGTCAAAGTTATAGCTCAGGGCGGACTAGCAGTTCGTAAGGGTCTGAACTAATTGGCACATCAATAAGATACTAATATTCACCACTATGCATGTAGATCCGTCCGTCTTCAAAACCTACGACATCCGCGGCATTTGGGGCGAGACCCTTAATACCGAAATCGCTGAAGCGATCGGCAAAGCCTACGCGACGTTCTTGAAGCCGAAACGGGTCGTCTGCGGCCGCGATGTTCGAGTTTCCGGACCCGACCTGCAAGCCGCCGTGATCAAAGGGATGCGCTCAATGGGGGTGAACGTTGTTGATATCGGCGTGGTCACGTCTGACGCGCTGTATTTTGCCGTGGCGAAGTACGGATATGACGGCGGGGTGATGGTGACCGCTTCCCACAATCCGCCGCAGTGGAACGGGATTAAAATGACTCGTGATCTGGCTAAGCCGATTGTTGGTGCCGAAAACCAAACTATTAAGGACATTGTCATGGCCGAGTCGTACGTTCCGGTCGCGCCGACTGAAGGGACTTTAGAAACATTTGATATCGAGCCAGATTACCTTGCCCAGATTCAATCTTTTGAAACAGGCCAGGCGGGCCGACGATTGAAGGTTGTGGTTGATCCGGGGAATGGCACAGTCACAAGGTTTTTGAACGCAGTTATGGCGAAATTGCCGTATGATTGGAGCGCCATTAATAATGTCCCCGACGGAACCTTTCCGGGGCGCAACCCGAACCCGCTGGCGGCTGGCGCGCTTACTGGTCTTGGGGAAGCAGTACGCGCGACTCACGCTGATGTCGGTGTGGCTTTTGACGCTGATGCTGATCGGATGTTCCTGACGGATGAACAGGGGAATAGGATATTTGGGGATGTTCTGCTTGTGCTCCTGGCAAAACAATTCCTGAAAAAATATCCCGGTTCGCCGATTACCTATAATCTGATTTGTTCGCACATGGTGCCGGAAGAAATTGAGAAGGCGGGCGGCCAGGCGATTCGGACGCAGGTCGGACACGCCGATATCAAGAAAACCATGCGCGATCAAAACGCGCCGTTCGGCGGAGAAATTTCCGGCCACTTCTATTTCCGCGACCATTATTTTGTTGACTCCGGTCTGGTCTCAATGGTCGTCGCTCTAGACTTTTTACGACAACAGGATAAACCGTTGTCCGAACTCGTCAAGGAAATTGATATCTATGCCCACGACGCGGAAGTGAATTCAACCGTGTCGGATATTCCGGCGACACTGGCGAAGATTAAAGCTGTCCATGGCGCGGCGATTCGCGATGAAATTGATGGGATCACGGTTGAATACCCTGATTGGTGGTTTAATGTCCGGCCGTCGAATACGGAGCCACTGTTGCGGTTATCCGTCGAAGCAAAAACCAGGCCGGAACTGGAAAAACATAAAGAGGAGTTGCTGGCCTTGATTCGGGAATAAAGGAATTTTTGTAATCTTGAAAACCTTCATTCAGAATCGCAAGGGACAGAAAATTGCGGTTGTGGTTGACGAAGTGCCTGAGGCAAGAGGCCTGGTTTTCGTCATGCACGGACTAAGCGGCAACAAAGAAGAGCTGCATATCAATATGTTTGCCCATGCTTTCAAAGAAAAAGGTTATACTGCTGTACGCTTTGATACCACAAATACATTTGGAGAAAGCGAAGGCGACTATGAGGACGCAACGACAACAAATTACTATGAGGATTTGGAGGACGTCATTAACTGGGCGGCTACACAATCCTGGTATCAGGAACCTTTTTGTTTAGTTGGCCATAGCTTGGGAGGATTATGTGTAGCGCTGTACGCTGAAAAACATCCAGGAAAAGTTAAAGCACTTGCCCCGATTTCTACGGTTGTTTCAGGGACGTTAAGTGCGGAAGCTCGTGGTGCGGAGGAGATGGAGCAATGGGAGAAAAGCGGTTGGGAGAAAACGGAGAGCTCGACGAAACCAGGGCTCATCAAGCGCCTGAAGTGGTCGCATATGCTGGATAGACTGCAATATGATCTACTGCCACAAGTAAAAGAGCTAACCATGCCGGTTTTCCTTTTAGCTGGGGAGTTAGACGATTCGACTCCACCCCTGCACCAAAAGATTCTATTTGATGCATTGCCAGGCTCCAAAGAAATTCATACTATTGCTGGTGCGCCTCATACATTCCGCGATCCGAAGCATCTAGCAGAAATCAAATCACTGCTGACAGCCTGGATAAAAAAGCTGTAGAGGAGCTCCTCGTCCGATTCGGAAAAAAAAATACCACGTGTTACGCACACGTGGCCAAGCGTTGTTGATTTCCTTTAGCAGCCGCCGACGGCAAGGGCGATGAGCATCAGGACCGCGTATGCCACGGAGTAAAACACCTGCGCGTCACTGTCGGCACGGATGTACTCCCACTTCCGATCCTTTCCAGTCTGCTCGATGAGCATACGGCGCGGAATCGCATTCCGGCTGTACATCCAGACGAAGACGACCGTAAAGACCGCCGCAAAGAGCAAACTCAAACCCAATCGGATGGCATCCTTACCAAGAATCTTGAAGGCCACCATCCACATCGTGTACTCGCCCGCCTTGGTGTTGGCGAACTTGTTGGCGTTGTCGGTAATGGCCGACAGCGCTCCGTTGACGCCCTCGCCAATTTCCTTGCCGAGGCCGGCGAATTGGCCGACTTGTTTGACCTGTTCAATGGTCTGATTGGTCTGAACCTTGGCCAGCTGGTCGGGAGTCAGCATCGACTTGTCGACGACGACCTTGTTCGGGTCCTGCGCGAACGCAACGGTGGCGAAGGCCAACAGCATGACCAGGGTCAACACGACGCGTTTGAACAACATGGTAAAGAACCTCCTGTGGTATGTGCCCTGTGAAAGTACAGGACGGGTGAACTACGATAACACCGCGACAAGTATTTCTTTAGGACCAAGTCTTTTATCATAAATTCAGCAAAATGTCAATGGCCTGTATCAGAAGGGGTCATCGGTAACAATCGATGGTGCTTGTAGATGAAATTGATCGGTGAGACATACCCTAGCGTGGCGTGCGGTCTGCGGAAGTTATATTCAATGAGCCATTCCGTCAGGTGATGGTTGAACCGGTCGGTATCGAGGGTCATATTCCCGAGGTTGAGGAACTCTTCTTGGAGGGTCCGGTTGAATCGTTCAGTAACGGCATTATCCTTTGGGGTGTGTATCCGGGAGTGGTATTGAGGAATCTTCGCCCTCTGGCAGGCCAAGGCAAACGCGCCCTGAAACTCACTCCCGTTATCATGGCTAATGTTCTCAATCCGGCCAGCCGTGAGCAACTGCAGTCGAGAGAGGAACTCCGCGGCATTCCGTGAGCTTTTGCTAGGATACATCCGAGCAAAGGCCAGCTTGGCATGCCGGTCAATGGCGGTGAAGATGTAGCGCTTCTTGCCCTGCCAGTATTTCACGATGGTATCCACCCCGAACAAGAAGTCCGCCCGAGGCTTCATGCGAAGCTCGGTAATCCGCTTCTTGGCCTCCGCCTTGCGCCGCTTGGCTTGGGTTCTGGCATGTTTGGCCGGGTGGTAGTACATCCCAGAGAGTTGAATGATACATTGCACCTTCCAGGCGGAGATGGCGGTATCGGCTGGATATCGTTGCTGGTACCGATCGAGGAGCTTCAGCTTGCCATAGCGTATGAATTCCCTCCGGATCCCAACGATCCGCTCATACTGGAGGGGCGTGTATGTTTTTTGCCGCAGTTGGCGAGGTGTTGTTGGTACGTCTTCTAGGGTCCGGAGGTTCTCTTCATCAAAGCGCTTGGCCCACTTGTGGTAGGTCTTGGGCGTTATCCCGAACCGACGACAGGTAACGGCCACCGTGACGCGATGTTCTTGGTGCCAGAGGAGCCAGTTCAGTCTCGTCTTGGCCTGCGCGGAGAGCTCCAAGACAGCGGCCACGCGGTGGAGATGATCCGCGTGATGGTGGGGTTGCGTAGAGCGGCGGATGGCCGCCCAGTATTGTTCGTAAGCCATAGGTGAGATGAGATAGATAGGTAACAGAAGGAATACTACCCTATGGTAGAAGTGTTACCGATGTATCTCATCTTCTTCACCTCGGGCACGGATTGACCGCCCCCCGGGAAAATCAAAGCCACACCTCGTCAGGCATCAGCTGGGTAGGCACTACTTTGTGACTCCGATTCCTACCCCTCCTTGCGAAGGAGGGGTTGTTACTTTCCCTCTTCTCGCTAATAAAAACGTTGACATACAATATCGCACCCATGGTTCTACCCTGACGAGGGGCGGTCCTGTCAGGCTTTACTTCCTCGCAAACGCGTCCTTCAACTCATTTACGGTCGGAATCAGTGCGAGATTCTCATGGAATCATCAACGTGATGAACGATAGTGAATCACGCAGACAAGATACAGGTCGGGCCCGCCAGTGGCGAATTTACTTCGCGCTCCGAGACACAAGCCCCAACAAAGACAAAAACGGGGGCTCTTGCGGCCCCCGTTTTTGAGTTACTTACATCATGTCCATCCCCCCGCCCATGCCGCCCATTCCGCCGGGCATGCTCGGCATCGAGTCCTTCTTCTCTTCGGGTTTGTCGGTCACGATTGCTTCAGTTGTCAGCATCAGTGCGGTGATCGAAGCCGCATTCTGCAACGCGGTTCGGGTCACCTTGGTCGGGTCGACAATACCCTCTTTGACCAAATCGCTGTAGGTGTCATTAGCGGCGTTATAACCGTGATTCCCCGGTTGTTCAAGAATTTTTGCCAACACGACCGATGACTCCTTCCCCGCGTTCAGGGCAATTTGTCGAAATGGCGCTTCCAAAGCATTCCACAGGATTTTGACCGCCACTTTTTCGTCGTCATTCTCCACCGGCATGGATTCAAGCGCTTGGCGGGCCCGGAGTAAAGCCACGCCGCCGCCGACAACAATGCCCTCTTCAACCGCGGCTTTGGTGGCTTGAATCGCGTCTTCGATCCGGAGCTTCTTTTCCTTCATTTCCGTTTCGGTGGCCGCGCCGACTTTCAAGACGGCGACGCCGCCCGACAGTTTCGCCAGGCGCTCTTGGAGTTTTTCCTTGTCGAAGTCGGAATCCGTGTTGGCGAGTTCATTGCGGATCTCGGCAATTCGGGAATCAATCGCGGATTTGACGCCTTTGCCGTCAACAATCGTGGTTGTTTCCTTGGTGGCGATAATCTTGCGAGCCATGCCGAGGTGTTCAAGTGCGGTCGTATCCAGCTTCATGCCTGTATCTTCGGTCACGACCTGTCCACCAGTCACCACGGCGATGTCCTTCAGAATTTCCTTGCGGCGATCACCAAAGCCAGGCGCTTTGACGGCCAGCACATTGAATGTTCCGCGGATTTTGTTCACGATAAAGGTGGCCAATGCTTCGCCTTCAATGTCATCAGCAATAATCACCAAATCTTTTTTCCCGGACTGGGCGATTTTTTCCAATAATGGCAAAATATCACCGAGCGAGGAAATTTTCTTGTCGGTGATGAGAATGTGCGCGTCATTGTAGACCGCTTCCATCCGGGTCGTATCGGTAATCAGATACGGCGAGACGTAGCCTTTGTCGAATTGCAGGCCCTCGACGACTTCCTTTTCCAGCCCGAAGGTCTGCGATTCTTCAACCGTGACCACGCCGTCCTGCCCGACTTTATCCATCACTTCAGCGATGGCTTTGCCAATTTCGTCGTCCTGGGCGGAAATGGACGCGACCTGGGCAATTTCCTCATTGCTTTTAACCGGCTTGGACATTTTCTTGAGATCGGCCACTACCGCGATCACGCCTTTTTCAATCCCGCGGCGAATCGCCATCGGTTCCGCCCCGGCGGCGACCACTTTCAAGCCTTCGGTAATAATTGCCTGAGCCAGGAGGATGGCGGTCGTGGTGCCGTCGCCGGCGACGTCATTCGTCTTAGTCGCGACTTCTTTCACCAGTTCGGCGCCAAGATTCTCGAATTTATCTTCAAGATCGATCTCTTTCGCGATGGTGACGCCGTCGTTGGTGATCGTCGGCGCGCCGTACCCTTTATCAAGCACGACGTTGCGGCCTTTCGGACCGAGGGTGACCTTGACAGTATTCGCCAGTTTATCAACGCCAGCCTTCAGTTTCAGCCGAGCCTGTTCATCAAAGAGAATTTGCTTTGCCATAATTCAGTCCTTACAATAATTAACCTACAATCGCAATAACGTCGTCTTCGTCAGCCACCAGATATTCCTGGCCATCAAGTTTGACCTTATCGGGTCCGTACTTCTTTAAAATAACTTTGTCGCCGACCTTCAGTTGCATCGGGACTTCTTTCCCATCGTCCATTTTCGGCGCGCCGACGGCAATCACTTCACCTTGTTCGAGTTCATCCTTTTCGACCGTGTCCGGCAAAACAATGCCCGACTTGGTGACCTTTTCTTCCTTGACCGGTTTGATCAGGGCCTTGCCCCGCATCGGTTTCAAATTGACCATAGGTGCCTATGATTAGTCATTACTGAATAAAGATGGTTTTCCACATGGTGTGTACGGTTAGCAGTCTACCGTAGAGAGTGCTAAAGGTCAAGCGGTGCCAAAACTGCCGAGATCCGGTAGATGAAATCAGAACCATATTGGCTCAAACCACCGAGGTCTCAAGATTACTCTTTCCGAAGTACCAATAAACTTTGGGGCGTATTAATATCCCTCGCCTCCGGGAACCCAATAAACCGCTGGCGCACGATACGGAAACCAACCTGCTGACAGATCTGACTCCACCCCTCCAATGTTCTAAAGGTAAACGGGATAGGTTCGTTCAATCGTTGACCTAAGACTCTGTTTGCCACCCAGTCAAATACTGACATAATTGTCTTGCGTTCCCTGGCGTCCCATTCAAAGAATTTTTTTGCTCTTTCTTTACCATTTTCTGGAGGTAACGTTTCTGCGAAGCTGTCCTCTAAAAGTATCACGTTGGCTTCGGGTGGAAGGCTGGCAAAAATCATCTGTAGATACCGGAATTGCTCCTCATGTGCCATATGGTGAAGCGACCAGGTCATGGTGACAACTTCCGGGCGCACTTTTTTCAAATACATTGTAACCTCTGGTTCTGGCATGACTCTGAACTCAATATTATTACCTCGAAAGATGGTCCATTCGGGATATTCGGCGATATCTATTCCAGAAACTTTTTCAACTTTTTTTGATTGTTCAATAATATGAGCCAATATCCCAGTTCCACAACCAATGTCTACAAGATGCGCCACTGAGGGTATTTCAGGAACAACATATGTTTGGAAATATGTTGGGACAAGGTTCTGGAAGAAACCTAATGTATAAACAATATTCAGCTCATCTCGAAAGCGCTCCTGGAAGGAGCTAACGTCCAAATTGTCCAAATGACTCGTGATCTCATTAATTAGCTTTTCAGAAAACCCAATCGATGCCAGAGAGGATTGAAGCTCTTGGGAAATATAGGTACGGCATTCGGGTGACACGCTGCTAAATACCGATTCAATCTGTTGTCCGTATTTATCCACGGGCTAATTCTAGCATAGTTCTAAACCAACTTTGCCTTCCTGAAGAGAGGGATCGTAAAGAATCATAGCCCCAGACCTTTTAATCGATCCCCTACTTTTTGATTGTATTTACCCCGTCGGTCTTCTTCATGAAACTTCAACACATCCTCTGAAATAATGACGTCGTTGCCAGGTTCTTTTGATTTACCGGTCGTGTCATTGGTAAATCTTTTCATTTGATGATTCCTGGTCCAATTTTCAATCGGAATGCCAATCGGCGAACTGAAAAACACTTCGTAAAATTTCTTGATGGAACATAACGATGAATTTGGCGCGAGGACCCGTCCGGTGGACGCTTCCTTCCAGGCGTTCGGCAGAGTTGCGGTCACCCACGGATTCGCCGCTCGGAATTTTTCGTATGTTTGGTCATCATCCATCAACGGCACGATCTGCGACACCCAAAAAGTAAAATGCGGATCAGGCTCGGCAGATTTCAGCGGGGACAAATCAAGGGCGGACGTGGTGATATAAAAACTCAAACAAATGCGATTGGTAATTTTCTGCCCATGCCGCCGCCAGCCCAGCAGACTGATAATTCCCGTCACCAGGAACCGAGCGATCCAGATATGTTGTCCCGAAGTCACAATAAAAAAATCGATGTCGCTCTCCGGCCGGGCGTTGTTGATCGCCAGTGTATTGGACACGGCCACCAACTGTACAAAGGGAACCAGTTCCAAAAACCGCGCCGCTGATTCTGCTCTTTTCCATTTCCGGACATTCGCCGGTTGACGATCAGATCGAGTTTTTACAATCCCCTCCCGACCGGTGAGGACTACATAATCATCAACCATACCCACCCGCCCCCGAAGTTCATCGAATTTCAGCGCCTGCTGAACTTGTTCAACCGTTACCTCACCCACCGGCTGGGCGGGATCCGGCCATAGCCACCGCCACAGTTCGCTGACCGTCAGCGGGTAATCAAAAATGTCGAAGTAGGCTAGGGTACGGAGAATTGCGACGGATAACGGTGAGGGCATAGTTATATAGATTATGTCGGAGACCG
>Ga0080064_1007619_pt1 | contig 10808 bp, 13 predicted proteins | sample Subgrocontami54m_FD_69260 | JGI IMG/M metagenome (GOLD analysis project Ga0080064, IMG submission 69260) | Subsurface groundwater microbial communities from S. Glens Falls, New York, USA - GMW46 contaminated, 5.4 m (SPADES assembly) (version 2) ... | reverse complement strand
TATAATTATATTTGATCCTTGTTTCCATATGGAACCCGATGTTTCTTTTGAGGTATCAAAGAAAATCTTGTTTAATGATTGTCTTGCTATTACGATACGAAATTACTGAGGTGATTTACTCGTAATATCTAAATGGTAAATTGATGAGTAAGAATTGGCAAGAAAAAAATCACAAATCAAAATCATCATGAGAGAATGGTAACAAATGTCCCATTCTCTCATTTTTCGTATTTGTGTTTTCGTGTTCAGAGATAGAATGTAGTGTTATTTATTTGCCAGCTTTAACCACGTATCGGCACGTTTAAGGGCTGCCTGTGCCTTTTCTTTCTCACCAGCACTTCCAACCTTAAGCATGGCCTTTTCTGCAGTATCTTTTTCGGCCCGAGCCATCTCGATATCTACTTCGCCCTCCTTCAGACATGTGTCAGTCAGCACAATAACATTGTTGGCCACGACCTCCAGAAAACCTCCATCTATGGCAAACCGCACTGTCTTGTTATTTCCATCTGTAACCGTCAGGATGCTCGTCTGCACCTCCGTAATAAGCGGAGCGTGGTCTGCAAGGACACCGAATGAACCTTCAGTACCATTGGCAACAACACTTTGTACAGAATCACTATAAACAACTTTTCCGGGTGTAATAATCTCGAATGTAAATGTTTTAGCCATATTAGCCGCCCATCTGCTTTGCCTTCTCTACTACCTCATCAATGCTACCCACCATGTAGAAGGCTTGTTCTGGCAGAGTGTCATGTTTCCCTTCGACCACCTCTTTAAATGCCCTGATGGTCTCCTTTAAAGGCACATACTTCCCTTTGGTTCCTGTAAACTGTTCGGCGACAAAGAATGGCTGTGACAAGAACCGCTGTAACCTTCTTGCCCTGGCAACCAACAGCTTGTCCTCTTCCGAGAGCTCTTCCATACCAAGAATAGCAATAAAGTCTTGCAGTTCCTTATAACGCTGCAATATCCTCTGTACTTCTCGTGCTACTTCATAATGCTCCTGTCCGACAATCCTTGGGTCAAGTATTCTTGATGTAGACCGCAACGGATCGACTGCAGGATAGATACCCAACTCGGCAATTTGACGGGAAAGTGCAATCGTGGCATCTAAATGAGGAAAGGTGGTTACCGGCGCCGGATCGGTAAAGTCGTCGGCAGGCACATAAACAGCCTGTAAGGATGTAATCGAACCCTTCTTGGTCGTCGTAATCCGTTCCTGTAAATCTCCCATCTCTGTTGCCAGCGTTGGCTGATAACCTACCGCAGAAGGCATACGGCCCAGAAGCGCCGACACCTCAGAACCGGCCTGCACAAACCTGAAGATATTATCAATGAACAGGAGCACGTCCTGTCCTTCCGTATCCCTGAAATATTCCGCCATTGTCAAACCAGCCAAAGCCACCCGAAGTCTTGCACCTGGCGGCTCATTCATCTGACCAAAGACAAGCACTGTTTTGTCAATAACGCCCGATTCCTTCATTTCGAGCCACAGGTCATTTCCTTCACGGGTTCTTTCACCAACACCCGCAAATGCAGAATAACCACCATGCTCGGTAGCGATACTCCGGATAAGTTCCATAATCAGCACGGTTTTTCCTACCCCTGCACCACCGAACAGCCCAATTTTTCCGCCACGTGCAAAAGGAGCAAGCAAATCAATAACTTTAAGGCCGGTTTCCAATACCGTTGTAGTTGTCTCCCTTTCTTCAAAGGAAGGCGGTGCACGATGAATTGAAAGACGGTTCGTGGTTTTTACGTCTCCCAGTTTATCAATAGGGTCGCCGAGAAGATTAAACACCCTTCCCAATACCTCTTTGCCTACCGGTACAGTTATGGGGGATCCTGTATTTGTGGCTTCCATACCTCTGACAAGTCCATCTGTTGATGCCATTGAAATGCAACGGGCTGTATCGTTCCCTAAATGTTGTGCGACTTCAACAATTACTTCAGCCTTTCTTTGAGGATCTTTTATACTAACTGCGTTTTTGATTGGCGGCAGATTCCCCGTAGTGAACCTCACATCTACTACAGGTCCTATTACCTGCACAATTGCTCCTTTATTATTGCCTTTATCTTTTTTAGCCAAAGGTCATACTCCTTCCTTCATTTATCATAATTTAACAGAATTTCAACGTTGTACTAATGCCTCTGCACCAGAAACAACTTCCAGCAATTCTTTGGTAATCGACTCTTGTCTCGCCTTGTTATAAGAACGGGTCAGTTCATCAATCATTTCCCCGGCATTCTCCGTTGCTGCAATCATGGCAACACGTCTGGCGGCATATTCAGATGTCAATGACTCCAGAATACACTGATAGAGCTGGGTTTCTATATATTTAGGAAAAAGGTGCTCGATTATCTGGTCTGCCGATGGCTCAAAGATATACTCACGATGGAGTTTGTCTTTTGTCTCAAAAGCACCCTTCCCTACCGGCAACAATTGGATATGTGATGGAAAGGATTGCATCACCGTATGGAATTTAGTGAAGAATACATATAATTGTCCAAACTCTCCAGCCTCATATCCATCAATTAACTGAGAGGCCAATGTCTTCACCTGAGAGTATCCAAACTTTTCCACATTTTCCGGAAAGTATTTCTCTATCGAGTAACCTGCTTTAGAAAAATACAGGTTTCCCTTTTTACCTATATGGACTAACCTGATCGTTTTGTCGGCATGTTCCTTAGCAAATTTTACTACCTTCTGAATTATATTGTTATTATAAGCGCCGCAGAGTCCTTTATCCGCTGTAATCAGAATAATCTTTATCACTGGAACCTCATGCGCCCTTTCCACAAAACACGGATGCGCCGCTTCCAATGATGCCGAAGAAACCAGGTGACTTAAAATCTGATGCATCTTATCAGTATACGCCCGCGATGCCAGAACCCTGGACTCTACCCTCTTCAATCGACTCGCTGCAACCATTTCCATGGCTCGGGTAATTTGCTTGATGCTGGTAATGCTTCGCAAGCGCTGTTTAATTTCTCGAGTACTGAGCATTCCTTAACCTTTCTTCCCAAAGGTTTGTTTGAATTCCTTTATCGCATTCTCTAACTTATGTGTCACTTCCTGGTCGAGTTTTTTCTTTTCTTTAATCTCGATACCAATGGATGCATACTTTTCTTTCATAAACTTCTGGAATTCTTTATCAAAAGTTTTAATCTTATCTACCGCAACATCATCCAAAAATCCATTAATCCCCGCAAAGATAGACATAATCTGCTCTTCTACGGGAACAGGGGTATATTGAGGCTGCTTTAGAAGCTCCACAAGCCGTTCACCCTTAGCTAACTGTGCTTGTGTATACTTATCTAATTCAGAGCCAAATTGTGCAAAGGAAGCCAGTTCCCTATACTGGGCTAAAGTTAACCGCAACATACCGGCAACTTTCTTCATTGCAGGGATCTGGGCATTTCCACCCACCCTGGACACCGAGAGACCCACAGAAATTGCGGGACGTACACCCGCATTAAACAAGTCGCCTTCCAGATAAATCTGGCCATCGGTAATGGAAATTACATTGGTAGGAATGTATGCCGAATAATCACCACCTTGTGTTTCTACTACAGGAAGTGCTGTCAACGAACCACCACCGAGCTCGTTACTTAGTTTGGCTGCCCTTTCCAAAAGACGCGAATGGATGTTGAAAATATCTCCGGGGAAAGCCTCACGACCCGGTGGGCGTCTCAGCAATAACGAAATCTGCCGGTAGGCAATAGCATGTTTGTACAGATCGTCATACATGATCACTGCATGCATGCCATTATCCCTGAAATATTCACCCATAGCACACCCGGCATAAGGCGCAATATACTGAAGCGGAGCGGGGTCGCCCGCAGAAGCCACCACGACAATACTTATATCCATCACCTTGTGGTCTTCCAGCGTCTTAACAACATCAGCAACAGTAGACATCTTCTGCCCGATTGCAACATAAATACAATACACTCCAGATTCACGCTGGTTAATTATTGTGTCCACAAGAATGGCAGTTTTACCTGTCTGCCTATCACCAATTATAAGTTCACGCTGCCCTCTGCCAATCGGTATCATGGCATCTATTGCCTTGATACCAGTTTGTAAAGGCTCCTTTACGGGTTGTCTCTCAACCACGTTAGGAGTCGAACCTTCAATGGGTTTGAAGTGTTCTGCTGCAATGGGTCCTTTCCCGTCAATAGGTTGACCCAATGCATTCACTACACGGCCTAACAAGGCTTTACCCACAGGAACTTGCACAATCTTACCTGTGGTTTTTACTATATCACCTTCCTTAATCTTCTCGTCCGAACCCAGCAGGATCGCACCGACATTGTCTTCTTCCAGGTTCATGGCTATACCATAAACATTTTCAGGAAATTCCAACAGTTCACTGGACATACAATTATCCAGCCCATAAATACGCGCAACCCCGTCACCCACCTGCATGACGTGTCCCACGTTTTCCAGCTTTAATTTTTCTTCGTAATTTTCGATTTCTTTTTTTATAATCGAAGTGATTTCACTAAATCCTGATGCCATATTGCCTTACTCCTGTTTCAAGTTTTAAAACAACTACAGAATCGTAAATAAAAAATGTCAGAATGCAAACTCCGTTTTCCAATTCCTGAACCTGTCAGGAAACGGTTTGCACTTTTCATTTTGTTTCTGTTTTTTCATGGTCAGAGGCATCGCCTCAGTAGATTATGCCATTCTCAATTCCAGTAGTCTGGCTTTGAGATTTTTTAACCGGCTTGCAACACTTCCATCTATCATATTGTTGCCAATTCGTATTACCATACCACCCAGTATTTGCGGGTCTTTAACAACTTCAATCTCTACTGATTTACCAGTAATCTTAGCTAACCGTTTCTTGAGATTATTCAATCGGTCCCCCGTTATCGGAATCACCGTTTGTACTTTAGCCCTGAGTACCCCCTTCTTATCATCGATGGTTTTTTTGTACACATCAGGAATGGATTCCAAAACCAATTCTTTTCTTCGATCTACCAGCAAATTCAAAAAGTTTCTCATGAGACCAGAAACCGGCTCACCAAATACCTTTTTGATTAAATTCTTTTTGTCGTTCCGCGTAACGGATGGATGCAATAGAACCTTTTTGAAGTCTTCATGCCGTGTAATTACGTCACAGACCAGATCCAAATCTTTTTCAATCTGTTCAAACTGCCCTTTTTTTGCAGCCACTTCTAACAGGGCATTAACAAATGTAATTGCAACGCTTTTATCTAACACTCATTTCCCCTATTTCTTCAATAAAGTCATCGACGAGCTTTTCAGCCGTCTGAGAACTGATAGATTGTTGAATGATCCTGGAAGAGGTCAAAATGGAGAGCGTTACAACCTGATTCCTTATTTCCGTCAGTGCCTTTTTCCTTTCCAGATCGATCCCCTCCTGTGCCTTTATCCTCATCAATTCCACCTCTTCCCTGGCACGTTTAATAATCTCTTCACAAACACGATTACCTTCATTAACGGCATCCTGAATCCTCCTTGCAACTTCGACTTCAGCCTCAGAAAGCTTTTTTTGATATTCTATAGTAAGCTTTCTTGCCTCATCCCTGTCTTTTTCGACTTTTGCGTAAGTGTCTTTTATTCCCTCAGAACGCTCCTTTATTATGGCAGATACTTTGCCGAAGAGGTATTTCTTGAGGACAAAGAGCAGTATCAGGAAACCGACGCCCTGGATAATGACAGCCTTAATATTAACTCCCAGGGTATTTAAAATATCCAATCCAATCCCCTCCTACGCCTATTTAACAGCGTGCTGAATTAACTCAAGAACTGCTTCTGTCTTCGGCAGTTTACCTAGCAAAATAAATGACATCATCAGGGAATAAATCGTTAATGATTCGATAAATGCAAGACCAACAAACATGACAAGCTGTATTTTCCCAGCCATTTCAGGCTGCCTTGCCATACCATTCGCAGCACCTAAAACTGCGATTCCCTGTCCAATACCACAACCAAACGCCGCAAAAGCCAACATTGCTACCGCTATCGATAATAATGCAAAATAAATCACAACTACCTCCTCCTTTCAAATTTTTTCTTTGATGCAAACTTGCATCGTCCTTACATTACGATTCTTCAACCTATATGAAAATTTTATCTATATTAAATCGATAGTTCTCAATTATCCTTTCTTGCTCCAGCCTGGTTAAAACCTTAGTAGAATTTTGAGTCTTACCGAATTTAAACGTTTACGTTATTCAATTTTTCACAACTGAGCGCAAAAATTCGCCAGTCGAAGAGAGAAGTTCCTGTTTTGGAGTCTGTTTAAATATCTCAAGCACATCTTTTGTTGGTGGGAGTTTACCAATCAAGATGAAAGACAACATCAAGGAATAAATTGTCAATGACTCGATAAACGCCAGCCCGATAATCATAGCAAGCTGTATCTTTGCGGCTACAGCGGGCTGTCTGGCCATACCTTCAACCGCGCTACTAACTACCCTACCCTGACCTAAGGCACAACCAAATATTGCAACCACTATCAAAGCCACAGCTATTGCTATTGCTGCAAAATAAGTCATTTTGCCTCCCCCCCTTTCAAAAAATCAAAAAATTAAATTAAGCCACTATGCCATGACTACCTCCTTACAAATCAAAAACATATTTATTCATAATTATTATTAATATCCAACTTTAATGGTGTTCATGTTCTTCTTCATCATGAATACCCATTGCGCCTGCTATATAAAAGCTTGCCAACAGAGAAAAGATCATGGCCTGAATGGTGCTTCCAAGCAAGGCCAGAAAGACCATGGGCAGGTGTATCGGAATGGGAATAAGCCCAAACAAAAAGGGGGAGAACCCAATAAATATAGCAATAACCGTATCCTCACCCATGATATTCCCAAAAAGACGCATGGACAGCGACAGCGGACGCGAAAGGACTTCCTGCATTATATGCAAAGGAAAGGTTAACGGAGCAAGCCAAACTGGTTTTCCAACCATGTGCTTGAGGTAGCCAAAAACACCATTGCTCTTTACGCCCTGATACTGAGTAACGAAGAAAACAATGAGGGCAAGAGAAATTGTTGTATTTAAATTACTTGTGGGCGAATGAAAGAGGGGTATCTGCCCAAGCATATTCATGGTAAAGATATATATAAAGAACGTACCGATAAATGGAACAAATCGTTCTGCAACACGCCCCATCTGGGATTTGGTAAAATTTCCAAGCCCTTCCACAATAATCTCCAATAACGCTTGAAGCCTGCCAGGCACCTTTTGTAACTTTCTTGTAGCGAGTATAGAAAATATGCCCAAGAATATAATTACCAGCGCGGACATGACAATGGGTACCAACTCGTGCTTGGTTAGTCCCAAAAACTGACTATGCTGATCAATAGGTATTAAATCTAGAAACGATGGTAATTCCGTTGTACTTTCACTTCCACCACTTGCTGACACAGAACTTACACCCCTTTCTTAAAAACAAATTCGTAAATCGTAAATTTTGTTATTGGAATTTATTTGTAATTTGATGCTTGAAATTTGATACTTTAACCGCCCTGTTCATATAATTTACAAACAATCTGCTTCCAACCTTCATAACAATTACAGCCACCACGATGCTCAAACCAAGGGCCATAGCGGCAGCATTAATCTCCAGGAATAGGCATGCCGAAAGCAACATTGCCCCTATAACAAAGTACTTCAAGAAACTTATCTTGAGGAAAAAACCCTTAATTTTCTCCCTCTTTTGCCGCACCGCATATTGTATCGTCCACCAGGTCGTCTTGAATAAAGCAATGCTAATAAAACACCCTATGGCAATGCTTGTCGTTAACACAAAAGACATATACGATAGTGAACCGGCTATTATAATCAGCGATAACAGAACCGAAGTCTTGAGCACCCGATCAGGAAAATGTTCGTCGAACAAAGGAGACGTCTCTTTATTATCTATTGGTATTAATTTATCCATATCAATAAGCCGAAAAACTACCTATCATTTTCCCTGGACAACTTCTTTATTAACTTAAAAAATTCTATAAAACTTCCGGCAATTCCTAATAGAATGAAAGACAACATGAACCAGGGAGCGGTGTTGAGTTTTTTATCTAAATAGCTTCCTAGAAAATATCCGCCAGCCATGGCGCCTGCCGTTGTGAAACCAAAGCTCCCAACCAACCCTATAATACGATATGCTTCATTTTTATTTTTGTTGAAAGGCAAAAATTATTACCTTCTTTAATTATATTAAAACACTCTTATGTTCATTCAACAGATTAAGATATGCAACTTTCATTCCCTTCTAAAAAAAGCAACTTTCTCATACACAAAACCTACTTAATCTGTTTGTTTCTCTATATTAACCGCAAACATAAATAACATAAATTAATTGCTATCCCTTACAAGTGTATTATTTCTTTTTTGCAACAGGTAATACAAATAGAAAAGATCAAAATTTAAGAGACAACCATCACCTGCATTCAAAAAACCTCATCAATGCCTGTTTTGTATGCCATACCATCGTCATTATCGAATCTATAATATTCAAATACACAGGGGAGACCTGTGGCTGACACAGACCTTTGATTAATCGCTCTTCATGCCCCTCTGCATAGCTTTCGACAACTTCATTGAGGTTTTTATATTTATCAACAACATACTTCATCAGCACTTCATTCCCGGTCAAAAATGTATCACCTGCCGTTTTTACTACATCAAGTGTTTCTTTGAAGAGGTAACGAACCTCCTCCACTGCTTTATCGCTAAACAACAGCCCCTCGCTAATTTTAACCCTTACATGCTGAAGCGTAGACTCCAAGCCGGTAACCACCATTTCAATACTGCTGATGATTGACATCAGAGATTTTATCAACTCCTTGTTGGCGCCAGGTTCTATTGCTTTTTTACTCAGCAACGTCCTCAATTCAATCCCTTCGCTGCGAATCACAGAACTTGCCTTCCTTGCCTCATCTATAAAATTAATTTTATTCTTGATAAACCCATCCCTGCACAGGCTCAAACTGGATTCCGCCTTGGAGCACATGCCGCCGATACGCTCCAATATACCCCCCATTCCACCTTTTATATTTGCAATATCCATAACTATACCTACCTTTAAAAACCTTTTATTACATCCTTGAAGGCATCAATGGTCAAGTCAATCTCCTTTTCACCATGAACCGTAGATACAAAAACTGCCTCAAACTGGGATGGAGCAAAATAAAACCCTCTTTCAAGCATACCATGAAAGAATTTCGCATACCGCTTTGTATCACACTTCTTGGCAGTGGCATAATCCGTAACCGGTTGATCGGTAAAAAACGTACACAACATTGAGCCTATACGGGTATGATAGGCGGGAACTTTGGCGTCCTTGCATGCTTTTTCCATACCCGCAGCCAACCTTTTCGATTTTTCTTCCAGAACTTTATAAACATTATTATCTCTTAATATTTCTAATGTGGCTATACCCGCAGTCATCGCCACAGGATTTCCAGAAAGCGTACCGGCTTGATACACAGGTCCGACTGGAGATATACTATCCATGATCTCTTTCTTTCCACCGTATGCGCCAACCGGGAGACCGCCTCCGATAATCTTTCCTAGCGTGGTTAAATCGGGTTTGATATTGTAAAGCGACTGCACGCCACCGTGTGCAACCCTGAAACCCGTCATTACTTCGTCAAATATCAACACAATGCCATGCTTCCTGGTTATTTCCCTTAATCCTTCCAGATAATTTTTTTTGGGAAGCACAACACCCATATTCCCCGCAACTGCCTCAACGATAATACAGGCAATATCTTTCCCTCGTTTGGAACAAACCTCATTAACGGCGTCTATATCGTTATACGGGAGAGATATTGTATGCTTAACGAAATCCTGGGGAATACCTGGACTGTTGGGCATACCCAACGTCGTAGCGCCTGAACCTGCCTGAACAAGCAAACTATCCACATGTCCGTGGTAACAACCCTCAAACTTAATTACCGCATCCCGCTTGGTAAATCCCCTTGCCACACGGATGGCGCTCATGGTGGCTTCTGTCCCGGAGTTTACCATCCGTATCTTTTCTATTGAAGGCATGGCCTCCTTAATAAGCTGTGCAAGTTTAATCTCCAGTTCTGTTGGCGCGCCGTAACTCGTCCCATTGGCAACTGCCTCGTTAATCCTTTTTACGACTCTTGGTTCGGCATGTCCCAGGATAAGCGGCCCCCACGAACCTATATAATCCACATATTTATTACCGTCAATGTCGGTAAGGTAACAACCTGAACCTGATTGTATGAATATTGGCGTACCGCCTACCGCGCCAAAAGCCCTGACAGGGCTATTTACCCCGCCTGGTATAAAATTCTGCGCCTCAGCAAACGCCTTTTGTGACTTTTCCGTAATTATCTTTGACATGCAAAGTTGAATATTATATTTTAATGAATAATAATTATTAAGTATATTCTGGAACAGTAAAGACGAACATGATAACAAACCATGTTTTTTTTGTCAATATTTTTCATACGTCCTATGATAAATAAAATCAATTTAGGGGTGTTGCTTTCCGGCGGCGGCAATACCCTTCAAAATTTTATAGATCAGATAGAAAAAGGGAAGCTAAATGCTACTATTCAGGTCGTAATAAGCAGCAAGTCTAATGTCGTCGGCTTGGATCGGGCAAGAAAACACGGTATTCCCACAGCAGTCGTTCCTTACTCAAATTACAAAGATGTTGATGCTTTCAGCCAGGCCATTACGGCTGAATTGGATAAATATCCTATTGATTTAATCACCCTTGCAGGTTTCGTGCATTTTTACAAAATTCCTGAGAAGTATAAAGGCAAGGTCATGA
>Ga0080064_1006091_pt2 | contig 10808 bp, 5 predicted proteins | sample Subgrocontami54m_FD_69260 | JGI IMG/M metagenome (GOLD analysis project Ga0080064, IMG submission 69260) | Subsurface groundwater microbial communities from S. Glens Falls, New York, USA - GMW46 contaminated, 5.4 m (SPADES assembly) (version 2) ... | reverse complement strand
TGGATCTTCCGGCAGGGAACGCAACCAGCGACGAAGTCATTAATCGGATTTCTCTCGACGATCTCCGGGTTGTGATCTCGAAGGACACGGATTTTTTCTTTTCGCACACCCTGCATGGGCGAAGGGATCGGGCGCATCGAAGCGTGGTTTGCCGTAGGTGGCCAAGCCGTCCGTTAGAGCGGAGTTATGGGGTGCGGGCAAGCGCTTGCCGCGCTCTGGCGGTTGGAATAGATTGCTCGGTAATTGACCGCTGATCCCGCTCACGACCCGCCCGGATCGCGGTCATCTTCCAGGGAGGAGGAAGCCAGCATGAACGTAAGGCCCATTATGCGCACTCCGGGACATGCTCCATACCCGCTCCCGGCGCGGCGGCTCGGCGAACCGGAATTGCACCGGGATCGATTTTCCTATCCTTTTCTTCCGGCGACCCGGTGAGTCGCTTTCGATATCTCTCAGGAGCAGCCATGGACGCTTTAAAAAAATTGATCGCCCTGCTGTTGCTTGCCATGATCTCAACGACAGCTTTTGCCATTACGGATGCCCAGGTGTTCGCCTATGCGGAAGCAAACTACCCCAGCATCTTCACAGGGACTGCTACGGCTGGCCAATATCAGCAATATAACTATCGGTACTATCCGGTTAGTGGAAACTATTTAGCTGTTGACACTTCCGGCGTGATTTACATTTTGGGGCCGTATACCGGTGGTGTGGCGATTGCCGTTGGCCCAGTGTCGGCCTACGCGGCTACCATTACTGCCTGGGAAGCAACACAGTTCGCCACGGTCTATGGAGAACCGACACAGCAGGAGTCCAGCTTGGCACTAAGGTCCGACATCGTGTTCTACGGAGGCTTCGAGGCCGATGCTCCGGGCTCCACCAATTGGAACAAGAACTGGGGTATCGCATTCAATAATCGCATCGCCAATTCGACGATCGTCACCGGAGTCGATGCCATAGCAGGCTCCAAAGCTATACGCATCGATTATCCTCAAGGTGGAGTGGGGCCAAACGCAACCGGAATGCAATTTCCCATCGACTTTACGCGAATCACGGGGATGCAATCTGGCTACGATTCCCTGTATCTGCGCTACTACGTGTATTTTGAGCCTGGCTTTGACTTTGTGAAAGGCGGCAAACTTCCGGGATTGATGGGTGGCAGCTCCTCATGGCGTCGTTCTGGTGGAAGCATACCCGATGGCACCGACGGTTGGACTTTGCGCTTTATGTGGCTCACCGATGGCGAAGCAGTGATCTACGCCTATTTGCCCCCAGGCCAATACCAGCAAGGGGTTTTTGGCACTGTCATTAAAATGAACACCTTTTTTACAACAGGTATATGGATCTGCTTGGAGCAATTTGTGAAGCTCAATACTATAGGGCAGAACGACGGCAAGCTCACCGTGTGGATGGATGGCGTGCAAGTGCTGGATCTCTCTGATGTGAACTACCGCACCGTCGATAATGCGGCCGGAAAAGTAAGCGGCATCTATGTCTCCACCTTTCATGGGGGCGACACCGCCGATTGGGCACCCTCGGTGACAAGCTATGCACGTTTTGATGGATTTGTGGCGGCTTTAAACCGTGTTGGACCATACCTGATGGTTCCGTTTCCCCAACCCTAGCCACACAACGTTCAGAGGATTTCTCCTTCTCCACCGAAGGAAAAATCCTCAGGCTAAAGGGAGTTGACCCTACGACTACATTGCGCGTTACCACCGAGCGAAGTTCGCCACTCGGTCCCGCGAGCTGGCCCCGGCACGCCAACCTGCCGCTGATCTACCACGCGGTTCCCGACATCGCCTGACCTGCCGCACGAAAACAAAGCCTCGGCGCCGCCGGGGCGCGGGAAAGCGCTTGCCGTGCTCTCGTGGTTGGAATAGATTGCTCGGTAATTGACCGCTGATCCCGCTCACGACCCGCGCGGATCGCGGTCGTCTGCCGGGGAGGGAGAAGCCAGCATGAACATAAGGCCCCTTATGCGCAGTCCTGGACATGTTCCACACCTGCTCCCCGCGCCTCGGCTCGGCGAACCGGAATTGCACCGGGATCGATTTCCCTATCCTCCCTTTAGGGGCGCTTCATCGTGAGCATCTCGTCCTGTTGTCGAAAAACTAGGTCACTCATATTGGCCTTATTGTGCTGGGTCAGCGCGGCAATAGCCTATGGGGCTACCGCGACAGGTGAGCGCTTTGTAGCCCCGAATGGCAGTGATTCCAATCCGGGCACCATTACGCAGCCCTTCCTCACAATCCAAAAATGCGCCACAACTGCTGCGAGTGGCTCGACCTGCCAGATTAGGGCCGGAACGTACCGTGAGACAGTCACTCCAAATTCCGGGATCGAAATTACTTCCTACAACGGGGAAGTGGTAACCGTCGACGGTAGCGACCCTGTTACAGGGTGGACGATTCACCAGGGTTCGATCTACCGCGCGAGCGCAGTAATGAGTACCGGTGACACAAATCAAGTGTTCGTCGGACAGCAAATGATGACCGAGGCCCGGTGGCCCAATGGTGATGATCTCTTCCACGTAAATTGGGCTACCGCGCAAACAGGCACTACCGAAACGCTGCTCGTCGATTCAAATCTGCCAAACATCAACTGGACGGGCGCAAAGGTTCATTTTTGGAGTGGCACCGATCCTTGGTCCCCGCAGACAGGATCTGTCACGGCAGCACAAAGCGGCCAACTGACCTTCAGCCTGGATGGCGCATCTTTTCTTACCTACATTATCCCCATGGCCGGTGGCTATTACTACTTGTTTGATACTCTCAGTGAGCTGGATACCGAACGCGAATGGTTTTATGACAAGAGCGCCGGTACCCTGTATTTCTGGGCGCCGGGAAGCGTAGACCCGAATACGCTAGATGTCCGTGCGAAACAGCGTCAGTACGCCTTTAACCTCGCCGGCAAATCAAATGTGATCATTCACAATATCAATCTGTTTGCGAACACCATCAATACCGATGCTTCAAGCGCGAATAACATCATTGACGGAATCACAGCGACCTACGTCTCGCACTATACGACTCTCCCAAATTATTATCCTGCCTACCCGACTGCCTACTGGTTTGACCATACCTACGACAGCGGCATCATTATCAATGGAACTGGCAATGTCTTGCGGAACAGTACTATTGCATATAGCGCCGGCAATGGCGTCGCTTTGATGGGGAGTAATAACGTCGTACAGAATAATTTGATTCATCATGTCGCTTACATGGCGAACACAGTTAATGGCGTCACTCTATCGGGTACCGGACATAAGATTCAGAATAATACTATCTACGCAAGTGGGGTTTTCACTATTCGGGCAGAACACAATCAGACCGACCTCATGCCTCCCAATAATACCGATATTAGCTATAACAACTTATTCAATGCCATGATGCTTTCGCGTGACGGAGGTGCGATTTACTCCGGCAGCCTGGCTGTCACCGGAAGTCGCATTCACCATAACTGGATACATGATATTCAATCGCTTATTTCTGGGCCAGCGGATAACTTGTCGCTGAGTGGCGTTTATTTGGATGAAGATGCTAGTGGTTGGCAGGTCTATCAAAACCTTTTCTGGAATAATCAGAATTACAATATTTTTCTGCATGGTAGCTCGTCAGGGGTAAGAGACCCGAACAACAACAACATTAGCAACAATTCCATATTTGATGTTGGCCAAAATGCCTATATTGGGCTCCTAGATATTGCTAACTGCGGCAGCACGCAAATTGTCAACAACATGGTTCTACTTCCTGTCATTCAAAATTATTATCTGCTTCCAGCCAATACACCCATCTGTACCGCGACCAATAACAATTCGACAGCTCCGGGTGCGAACGAGATGACATCAGCAGTCCAAGTAGGCTGCAATTTTCCCGGTTGTTCTTCTAGTGGCCCGCCGATCATCTCCGGAGGTTCCGTCGCAGCTTCAATTGCAACGCAACCGTACAGCGTGCCTGTGTTCGCTGGACAGCTCGCAACCTTTAGCGTAACCGGGGCCGGATCGATGCCACTGAGTTACCAATGGCAGAAAAACGGCGTGAATATCAGTGACGCAACAGGCGCGACCTACACGACTCCGCCTGCAACCGCCGCTGACAATGGCGCGGTATTTTCTGTGCAGGTGGGAAATGCACTGGGGAGCGCGAACAGCTCCCAAGCCACGCTAACAGTCCGATCAGGGGCAACCGACTGCCTGTTCGATTGGGCGGAGCGCAGCTATCCGCTGTTATTCGCGCCTGTTGGGGCGACTTCGGAAGCGTATACACCGTACTACTTCCGATACTATTCCAGTACGCGCAATTTCCTCGCAACATCTTCGGCCGACAATCACATCTGGGTGCTTGGCCCTGGCTTCGGAGATAGACTGCTCGATGCCGGGCCGATCACAAACTTCCTGACCATGGCGGGATGTTCTCGGGCGTAAAACGTAGCGCAGCCGCCACCGGCGCCGTCACCCTCATCCAGCGCTTCGGCTCCGCCGCCAATTTAAACATTCACCTGCATGTCCTGGTGCTTGACGGTGCTCCTGTTCGCAGTTCCGAATAATCGGTCAATGTTCGCGGAGAGCGTCGTGACCACGAAATGGAATCGTTGGATCTGCGTGAACTGGGTGTTCCTCCTCTCCAGTTTCCCGAGTGTCCTGAGTTTCGTTTGCGTGGCGACGGTGCTTGCACAATCCCCGGCATGGGCAGAAAGCATTAGCGCCGATTCGCCAGGCGCCATGCCCCGCCCGACGCTAACCGTCCGCGTGCAGCCTGATGCTGCGGAAATCGGCCAGCTTCTGAAGTTTTATGTCGGTGCGGTATTTCAGGGACAGGTATTTATCAAGTCCGCGAACGCAGGCTGGCAGCTCTGGGTGCAGGGCTCGCCGATAACCGTCTATCGAACTGAAGCGGGAGCCGCTTCACACACAATCAACGTTCTTGACGGATCGATCGATCTTTCCGCCTTCAGCGGCGCAAAGCTCTACGTCGGCTATGGGCGCACCGAAGCGGAAATGCTCGGCACGGCCGGGCACCTGCAGCGGGTCCACACGATTTATAACCCCGGCACTACCGTTGGACGCTACCGGGTCAATACGCGCGGGCTGTGGACAGAATTCGAACGTCGCGGCTGGCCGAACGGCTACTACAGCGGCGAGATGATCCGGATGTTCAATCAGTTCGATCAGGAACTTCAGCAGAACAGTCTCAACGGGAATTTCCCCGGGACACGTGCAAGCTCAACCGTGGGCGCAGAGGTCGGCCTGCAACTCGACATCATGCGTGGGTGGGGAATCAATTCGATCACCGTCGAGCTTCGTACCTCCGATCCGACGTATGTACCAGATGGGTTCGTGCCACCTGGCTGCAACCTGCCTCCGAGCTTGGGCTTCCAGTGGCCGCAGCCCACGCCGAATGAACTTGCAAACCTGACCGCGTTTTTCGATTTGGCCCAGAGCAAGGGAATCCGCATCCAATTGATGTTGAACAACACCCACATGGAGGAAAACCCGCGCACTAACGCTCAAACCTGGCTCGGCGCGATTCTCAACGTGGTGAAAAACCATCCTGCGCTCGACGTGGTCTCGTTAGGCGGAAGCACTCACACTACCGATACCAATGGAGACGGAATTGGAGATGCTTGCGGTATTCCGGCCGAGCCACCGCTGTACCTGGGTCTGGCGTCCGTGCCCGCCCAGTACGTCAAGTGGGCAATTCAATACGGCATCTCGCTCGGCGTCCCGGCTCGAAAGCTCTCTGCCGAGGCGATCATTGGGGACTTCTTTACTGACAGCCAGGCGCCTGCAGGACCCGATAATACTGACCACCATCAATGGAGTCCGATCACTATACTCAAGGGAATTTTTGACAGCCTGAGTATTCCCGATAACCAGCGTACCTATCTCGTGTCCTTCTACGAGCACCGCAAGTGCGCGACCGCAAGGAACCTTCCCTGCACACCCGATATCGATCCCCATACCTGGGCCGAGCAGACAGTCCAGGCGGTGCGATCGGTCGTCGGCGATAACGGGCCGCGCATCGTCGCGGCTGAAATGGGCGTGATGTCGCCGATTGAGTCGAGTTGGCCTGCCGAGCGCGCGCTCGAGAGCTTGGCGGCACTGATGGAGAAGTACGGCATAGACGGCGGCAACTATTGGACCTGGACGGCAACCGATACCGCGAACGACACGAGTCCAGATCGTGTTGGTGAACCGATCAAGCGCCGCGGAGTGGATTTCGCCTACAACCCGGTGCAAAAAGAACTCGTCGATCTCGCGGGCTTTCACCTGACTGCGATTGCCAACGGTTCATTCGAAAGCGGTGGCAGCACAGCCGACAATTGGGCCGGCGGCGGCACCGGCACCATCACACGCTTTCGGCTAGCCGACGAACCTGGCCAGCCTGTCCTACCTTCGCGCGGCGACTTCGCGCTGCGGCTCACGACCGGCTCCGGTCCCAATGATGCAGTGAGCACGACGAGCGACGAAATCGACGTCTCGCCCAACACGAGCTATACGACGACGGCAAACCTGCGCTTTCTTTGGACCGGAGACGCGAGCGTCGGGACCTCGAGCACTTCACGACCGCAGGTCTACATGATGGTGCGTTATTTCGGCGGTGATGGCCGGCCGTCAACGGTGCGCAGCGAGGATATCTTCCGCTACTACCAGGAAAGCGGGTCTGCCAACTTCGGGACATTCCCGATCTCCTACACAGCACCGTCGGATGCAATGACCATCAAACTGGAGTTTGGCGCCGTGCGCAACGGCTTGGCGCAGCTGGTTACGCTCGATGTCGACAATGTGCGTTGAAGCGCAGTTCGAATTGTTCCCGAGATCCGCTGGTTTCCTGCCAACCGATCCACGTCATCCACAGCTTTCGAGCATAAATCCTTGTAAAGGAGGGGAGCAATGACAAGTATAGCGAGAGGCCTTTGTCTGACGATACTGATCGGCGCGGGGCTGCTGATCCCATTTGAATCGGCCAATTCCGCTACCGACTTGACACGCCTTCGTGCGCTTCATTTCACCGGTAACTGGGGTGGCAATATTTCGGGAATCAGGACATCGGTGTCGAGCATTCTAAGTTCAGCCAAGTCCATTTTGGCGGCCAGCGTTCAGACCAGCGTCAATCGATCAAGCTTTGTGGATTCCTCTGGTACGACAATTACGAACGATACTGCACAGGTGCGACTGACGGGGGTCACTCTTGGTTCGACTACGACGTTGTCTCAGGCGGGGTTCTGGATCGGGCGCAATACGAGCACCCAGCAGGCATTCCTTCAGTTTCGCCCGTCTCTCGATTCCTCCTTGACAGGAGTCTCTGGTTTCGCCGGTGACATTACGTTTTCCATCGCGGCTGACGGTAGCACCATTGATACACAGCAACTCTCCCTTGCAAGCAGGACTGCAAATGATTACGTCATTGCAGTTCTCGCAAATGCCGCAGCCTTGATCCAGACTGGAACATTTTCGCTGCAAGCTCCCGCCACGTTCGACAAGACTTCCATTGTGCAGATTCTTCAGACCGTAGCGACAACTATTCGAGCACAACAGGACGCATACTTCCAATTCCTGACTACGGAAAATGTAGAGTGGATCGGCATTAGCGTTGCTATATTCAACGGACCACTTTCCGATCCGACTGTTAGAGTTAAATATCGTCCACAAGGAGACACAAGCTTTGACGTATTCACATTTGATGATGCTGATCTTCAAAATTTTATTACGCGAGCCAAGCAGCTTGGCTTCAAAATATATCTGACCCTGGCGTTTGAGCCAAGTGGTCTCAATCTGCCACCATCACCAACTGATCCGACTTGTAATACGGATCAGTTCAACGTAAACCGGGCATTTTTTGGGGATCCAAGCATTATTACGTCGGACCCGAATGAGGCTTGTATAAATTCGGGGTATTGGTGGTGGAATCCAAGTCACCCCAGTTACGCGAGGAACGTTGCACAGTTCTGGAGCACCTACATTCAGGTTGCCGTCAAATATGCAACTATGTGTCAGCAATTGGGCATCGATATTTTTTCTCTCGGTACCGAGACCGGCAGACTATTCAGAACCCGCACTTCAACGACCTGGCCCAAGCACTTCCGGAACGAGTTGTCACAGATGGTAGCAGCGGTACGGTCAGTGTATTCCGGGCAACTGACTTACAACCAGGAATACTCAATCTTTGCTCATCCCGAATGGTTCGACGGAGGCGCAGGCTCGCAATACCTGTTTCAGGATTTGGCCCTGGATATAGTGGGCATTAGTGCCTATTTCGAGCTGGCTAATCCTCCTGTCACCCGAGTTCTTACGGTAAGCGAACTGGAATCGGCATGGACCGGAGTCTTTCAGAACTACTTGGCCCCGTTGCAGGCCGCGAATCCTGGCAAGCCGATTATTTTTACAGAGTTCGGATCCACCGATGACGTCGGGGCACCGGCCGATGCGGCGTCGAGAGCGAATGAATTTGCACCGGAACCGCAAAGGAACGCCAACGGGGTGACTGACGGGATGCTGCAGCAGCAAAACATCTTTCAGGCGTTCTTTAACGTCAATGACCGATACGGCGGGTTGGTGCGAGGCGCATTCATCTGGGGCAATGAGGTCATGACGAATAATTCGAGGCTTTGTTCAACTATCGGCTACAACATCTACTGCAAACCGTCAGCCCAGACTGTCGCAACTGTTTACGGGCAATGGCTTTATCGAGACACGGAGCGCGTTTTCGCTTGGGCTGAAGCGATGTTTCCCCAGTATTTTCCAAATCGGCCGACGACCCAGACTGCATTGGGCTATACGTTCCGCTTTTACCCTGCCACAAGTAACTACCTGGCAGTGAAGGACGCAAGGGTCATCGTGCACAACGGAACAACGTGGAACTTTCTTGACGTCGGCTCCCTCCGAACATACCTTGATTCAGCTGCGAGTCAGGGATTTTGAGTCCTGAAATTAACCAGTAATTCCGCTCACATTTCGTTCCGTAAATGGGGTCAGTGTAATTTTTCCGCGAGTCAAACCGCTCGTTTGCCTGAAAAGTTACACTGACCCCCATTTACCTTAAAACACCCCGAGATGCTGGGTGATCAGGGCCTCGTTGTGCAGCACCTCGCCGACGCCGCCGGCGAAGGCGACGCGGCCGGTATTCAGTATCACCACGTCATCGGCGAGGTCGAGCGCGAGCTTGATGTTCTGCTCGACCAGCACGATCGACTGGCCCTCTTCCTTCAGGCGCGCGATGGTCCGTCTCATCTCCGCGACGATCAGCGGCGCGAGGCCCTCGGACGGTTCGTCCATCAGCAGCAGGCGCGGATTGGTCATCAGCGCGCGCCCGATCGCGAGCATCTGCTGCTCGCCGCCGGAGAGCGAGCCCGCAGGCTGCTGCAGCCGCTCTTTGAGGCGGGGGAAAAGCTCGCACACGCGTTCGAGCGTCCACGGCTGCGCCGTCCCGCTGCGCGACTGACGTGCGACGATCAGATTTTCGCGCACCGTGAGCGTGGGAAAAATCCGCCGGCCCTGGGGCACGAAGCCGACCCCCTTGCGCGAAATCGCCTCGGGCGTAAGCCGGCCGATCGGCTCGCCGAAAAGCCGGATCTCGCCGTCGCGCGGCGGCAGGAAGCCGATGATAGCGCTCATGCACGTGGTCTTGCCGGCGCCGTTGCGGCCCAGCAGCGCGAGCACCCGCCCGGCGTTGAACGAAAACGAAACGTCATGCAGCACGTGGCTGTCGCCGTAGAGCGCGTTGATTCCGGCGAGCGACAGGGCTTCAGTCGCCAAGGTATACCTCGCGGGTCTTCGGGTCGGCGACCACTTCAGCGCGCGTGCCTTCGACGATCACGCTGCCGTAATGCAGCACCGTAATTTGTTCCGCCAGGTCGAGCGCCGTGTCCATGTCGTGCTCGATCAGGACCACCGTCACCTCGCGCGGAATGCCGGCGATCAACTGTTTCACGGTGGTCCGTTCCTCGCGCGCGAGCCCGGCCAGCGGCTCGTCGAGCAGCAGCACCTTCGGCTGCTGCGCCAGCGCCATCGCGATCTCGACGCGCCGTTTCTCCCCGTACGACACCTCGCTGAGCTGACGCTGCGCAAGGTGCTCGAGGCCGACCAGCCCCAGCACCCGGCGCGCCTCCGTGACGAGATCGGCATGCCGGGCCAGCGGCCGGAACATGTCCCAGCGCGCCTTGGAAAGCCCCAGCAGCGACAGCATGATGTTGTGCTCGAGCGTATTGCGCGGGAACAGCGTGATGATCTGGTAGGTCCGCGCGAGGCCCCGGTGCGCGCGCTGATGCGGCTTAAGGCGCTGGATCTCCGCGCCGAACAACCGGATCGTGCCGCGATCGCGGAGCAGGTCACCGGTGAGAAGGTTGAAGAGCGTGGTCTTGCCCGCGCCGTTCGGGCCGATGATGAGCCGGCGCTCGCCCGGCATGACCTCGAGCGAGACATCGTTGATCGCGGGCAGGCCGCCGAACGACTTCTTCAGGCCGCTGATCTGGAGCGCGGGCGTCATTTGGCCCACCAGCGCGCCCTCCAGCGTGCCCACCCGCGGCGGATTCCCGGCACCAGGCCGTCGGGCATGAAGATCACGATCACGACGAAGACGAAGCCGAGCAGCATGTTCCAGCGCTCGATGTAGGCCGAGACATAATTCTTCAGTATCACGACGATGGCGGCGCCGAGAATCGGTCCGGCGAGCGTGCCGGAGCCGCCGGCGATGACGCTGAGCAAGACTTCCGCCGAGATCGTCAACGAAAGCGACGTGGGGTGTACGTACTTGTGGTAGTAAACAAAAAGCAGGCCCGCCACCGCGCCCCAGAAACCCGCATACACGAAC
>Ga0080064_1007618_pt1 | contig 10809 bp, 6 predicted proteins | sample Subgrocontami54m_FD_69260 | JGI IMG/M metagenome (GOLD analysis project Ga0080064, IMG submission 69260) | Subsurface groundwater microbial communities from S. Glens Falls, New York, USA - GMW46 contaminated, 5.4 m (SPADES assembly) (version 2) ... | reverse complement strand
ATGGCGGTGATCATTCCGATGCAGCGGCTGTTGATTCACCGCAGGCAGTTCACGACCCTGACGAGCCAGTTCAAGCCGAAAATTATCAATCTGGGGAAGTGGCGCTATCCGGTCTTTGGTTTCATGATTTTTATTCTCTTTCTAGCCGTCGGCGTGCCGATTCTGAGCGTCATCGGCGGAAGCTTCATGGTCCGGTTCGGATTTTTCAATCTGCCGAGGACCTGGACCACGGAGTACTGGATGATGGCGATGAACGACCCGCGGCTGTTCCAGGCTTTGAAGAACACGCTGATTATCGCGGGGAGCGCGGCCGTCGTAGGACCGATTCTTTTCTCCTTCATTGCCTACGTTCTGGTGCGCACCAAGCTCCGGGGCCGGGCGATTCTCGACGCCATCTGCTGGCTTCCCACGGCGGTTCCCGGGGTATTGGCCGGCCTGGGTCTGATGTGGATGTTCCTGGGCACTCCGGTATTCCGTCCTCTCTACGGTACCCTGTTTCTCTTGATGATCGCCTCCATTTTAGGAGGGGTCACCCTGGCGACGCAGATTTTAAAGGCCAGCTTTATTCAGTTGGGCAACGAACTAGAAGAGGCTTCGCGGATGTCGGGGGCCGGGTTCCTGAGGACCTATTTGAAGATTGTCCTTCCCTTGATGGCGCAGACCATGGTCTTGATCGCGGTGTTGAAGTTTCTATTTGCCGCGCGGAGCGCGTCGAGCATTATTCTGCTGGCTACCTCGGAGTCCAGGACTTTGGCGTTACTGGCGCTGGATCAAATTGCCGGGGGATATCGGGAGGTGGCCAGCATCACCGTGCTCCTTGTGGTTACGCTCACCACCGGGCTGGCCCTCATTGCGCGGGCCTTTGGATTCAAGGTGGGGATCAGGTAAGGATAGGGATAAAGGGGGGAATCGGGAACTATGGCGGATTTCGTTAAAATCAGCGGCCTTACCAAACAATACGGCAAGATCTTGGCCGTCAGTGAATTGAATCTGAATATTCAGGAAGGCGAATTTTTCACTCTCCTCGGTCCTAGCGGGTGTGGAAAGACCACGACGCTCCGATGCCTTGCGGGCCTAGAGGAGCCGGAGGTCGGCGATGTCTATCTTGGAGAACGGTGCCTGGTCTCCACCAGCCGGGGTATCTTTGTGCCACCGGAGAGGCGTGAGATGGGCATGGTCTTCCAATCCTACGCGATTTGGCCTCACATGACTGTCTTCGAGAACGTCGCTTATCCCCTGAAGCTCCGTCATGTAAAAAAAGCGGAGATCCGTGAAAAAGTGCTGGCGGCCCTTAAATTGGTGGGGCTGGAGGGGCTGGAAGAGCGTCCGGCGCCGGCTCTGAGCGGCGGCCAGCAGCAGCGGGTCGCACTGGCCCGGGCCCTGGTTTTTTCACCTCGGGTTCTCCTTCTCGACGAGCCTCTTAGCAACCTGGATGCCCGGCTGCGGGACGAGATGCGGGTAGAGCTGAAGGCTCTTCAGCGGCGGCTGGGGATTACGGTAATTTTTGTGACCCATGATCAGATCGAGGCCTTGAGTCTCTCGGACCGCGTCGGCCTCATGAACCGCGGACAACTCGAGCAAGTGGGAAACCCGGAAGAGGTCTACAATCGACCCTCCACACCCTTTGCCCGAGACTTTTTGGGAAAAACTTTTTCACTGAAAGGGAAGGTTCTGGGGATCAAGGACGATCTGATCCAGATCGAGCTGAGCGGGCTCGCGGGCGCCTCATTCCAGACCAGCCGCTGCAACGGACCTTCTTCCCCTACAGTGGATTTGACTTCGGGACAGGAAATCATGGTCGCGGTACGTCCCGAGCAGATCGGAATCTCGACTTCCCGGCCGGAGGGAGACGTGAACGTGCTCCCCGCCGCCGTTGAAGGGGTTCACTTCCTTGGAGACCGCTACGAGTATACGGTCAGGATTGGTTCGGAGACTCGGGTATTGGTTCTGCCTGCCTCGGAAGTCCTCAAAGCCGGACAGAAGATTTTCCTCGCAATCAAGTCAGAGGCGATTACGCTCTGGCCGGGGTAATCCGAAAAAAATAGAAACTATTGCCTGTTGCCTCTCGCCTGTTTTAGTTCAAATCAGACGGAGCCAGGCCTTTTTCTGCGAGGTGGCGTAGCCGATTTGGGTGGCGGCCTTGACGCCATTGGCCTGGAGCTCTTCCACCAATTTTGAAGCGTACTTTTGCGCCAGAGCGATCAGGAGGCCGCCGGAGGTTTGCGGATCGAAGGCGACCTCGACCAGTCCCTGGCGAATCGATTTGTCGACGATGATTTTATCCTTGAGAAATTCGCGATTCCTTTTGCTTCCCCCGGTCAGATAGCCTTTTTCGGCCAGGCTCCGGGCCCGGTGGAGAAGGGGGAGCTTCTCCGACTCTACGATCAACGTCACGCTGCTTCCGCTCGCCATCCCGTGGGCGTGGCCTAGCAGCCCGAATCCGGTGATGTCGGAGCAGGCGTGCACGGGATAGCTGCGCATAATCAGAGAGGCGGTCTGGTTGAGGGCCGTCATCGAAGAGATCGCCGCCTGAACGCTCTCCTTGGAGGCCTTGCCTTTTTTGAGCGCCGTCGTGATGATGCCGGTTCCGAGAGGTTTGGTGAGGATGAGCGCGTCGCCATCCTGAACGCCGACGTTGCGGATCACGCGATCGGGATGGATCACGCCGGTGACGGCCATGCCATACTTGAGCTCTTCATCGATAATGCTGTGACCTCCGACTATGAGAACCCCGCCCTCGCGCACCTTCTCCGCGCCGCCCCTCATCACTTCGCCCAGGACCCGCATATCCAGTTTCCCGGATGGGAAGCAAACAATATTCAAGGCGATCCGCGGATCCCCTCCCATCGCATAGACGTCGCTCAGGGCGTTGGCGCCGGCCACCTGTCCGAAAATGTAGGGGTCATCCACGATCGGGGTGAAAAAATCGACCGTGTTGACGATGGCCAGGTCGGAGCGAAGGCGAAAAACCGCGGCGTCGTCGGAAGTCTCCGTTCCCACGATGAGGTCGGGATGATCGGATTTAGGAAGGTTGCGCAAAACTTGCGCCAGCTCGCCCGGGCCGAGCTTCGCGGCTCAACCAGCAGCCTTGACCTGTTGCGTCAGGCGTACCGCCTTTTGCCCCATAGTCTTTAGGATCCTTTCTTTTTCTTTAACGGGCCGTTGAAAAAAGCCCAGATTCCCGTGCTCGTGATTCGTGCTCGTAAGACGAAAATCCGAGAAATCAGACCAGTATCCATTCCCATTAGACGAACACGAGCCACGAACACGAACAACGGTTTCAGCGGCCTAAAGGCTTTCCGGGAGGTTGGCTCCTCAACCGTCTCAAGTCTCCTATCCTTAGCGTCACTCCCTCGCGGTCGAAGTATTCGAGGAGAGCGATCGTATATTTCCGGCTGGAGCCCAAAAGATCGCGGAAAGCCGCCGCGGTAATTTCATCGTGTTCTTTTAGGTAGCTATATAGAACACCTTTTACCTTGTCAACGCAGTCCTTGAGGAAGTAGAGATCGGTTGCCACCCGCGCCACCCGTTTTTCCCTTTCCATGACCCGGATCACCTCTGCCAGCTTCGCCCGAGTCGCTCCCAACGCGGTTTCGATCTGCTTCAGGTCGGGCGGGGCGAGCGGGTTTTCGCCGAGGAGGCGCTGAATTTTTTCCATGAGCGTCTTCTCCTCGCCGTGGAGATGGACGCGGTGATCGGGGAGGTGGAGCAGGTTCTCCTTGCGGGTGACGGTCCGTTCGGCCGCAAGGAGATCGACCAGATGGCGAAAAAGCCGGGGCGAAACGCGTCCCCGGAGCTTCGCGCGCGCCTCCTCCATATCCATGCCCGGGGCGAGAGGGTGGGAGGCGTGAAAGTTTTTGAGGAAGCCGAGCAGGGTCTCCTTGAAGCTTCGCCATTTTTTTTCCGTGGTGTAGACCGGTTCGCCCTCGGCGCTGAGGGCGCGGACCCCGGGAAGCCGGTCGAGAAGGGCGCGCGTCTCTTCTTCGGTGAGATTGAGGAACTGGTAGAGGGGCGCTATGGGAAGGGCGAAGTCATCGCTTCCATTGATGAAGCCTTCGGTCAAAAGGGACGCGTCTTCGCCCTGGAGCGCGTGGAGATTCTCCAGGAGGCCGGGTTCTTTCCGCTTGTGTCTCCCGGCCCAGGGATGGATGACCATCCCGCCCCCCAGCGTACGCTGGCCCGTTTCATCCCTGACGATAAAGCGGTCCCTTCGCGCGGTGAAAAGAGGTTCGGTCACCGTTACCTGACAGACGGCCGTCTCTTTAGGTCCGACCTTCTCTTTTTCCCCCAGGAGAATCAGCTTACCCAAACGTTCCGCCGTGCCCAGATGAATCCTGACTCGCTGGTGATTTTTCACCCCTTTGGCGGCCGCCGGTCTCACTTCCAGAAGCGCGTCAAAGCGGTCGGAGACCGTGGTCATTTTTTCGTGGCAGATCACATCGCCTCGCGTGATCGAAGTCTTTTCCTGCCCGCTCAGGTTGAGGGCGATTCGCTGGCCCCAGCCGGCCCTCTCTACCGGTTGGTTATGGACCTGGAGGCTCCGTACCCGGAAGATCTCGCCTCCCGGCAGAGACCGGACCCGGTCGCCCGGTTTGACTTCGCCGCTCACGGCGGTGCCGGTCACCACCATGCCGTGACCCTGAAGCACAAAGGCCCGGTCCACCGGAAGCCGGAAGTAGCCCGGCGGGGCGGTTTTTTTACCGCCCTGGAGCATTCGGGAGATTTCCTTGCGGAGCTCTTCCAACCCTTCTCCGGTGGCGGCGGAGACGGGCAGGATAGGCGAGCCTTCCAGCGAAGTTCCCGCGGTGAGGATGGCGATCTCTTCCTCCACTTCTTTGATCTGCGAGGGCTCTACAAGGTCGGTTTTTGTAATGATGAAGATCGCGAGCCGGACTCCCAAGAGGTGAAGGATGTCGAGATGTTCTTCGGTCTGCGGCATGACCCCGTCATCCGCCGCGACCGTGAAGAGGACCAGATCCATGCCGTGGGCGCCCGCGAGCATGTTGCGGATAAAGCGCTCATGGCCGGGAACATCCACGATTCCCGCCCGGCTGCCGTCGGGAAGCTCCAGATGGGCGAAGCCGAGATCGATGGAGATGCCTCTCTCTTTTTCTTCCTTGAGGCGGTCGGTGTCCTGGCCCGTGAGGGCCTTGATGAGGCGGGTTTTCCCGTGGTCGATATGGCCGGCGGTGCCGATGACGTAGGGCATGGAGTCAAGTCAAAAGTTAAAAGTAAAAAGCCAAAAGTAGAAATATTATTTTTTTCCGGCCTCATCTTCGAAGTTCGGAATCAGCTCTTCAGGATCGAAGACCGCCCGGAGATCGAGGAGAAACCGTTTGTCTTCGATCCTTCCGAGGATCGGCGGCCGGGCGCCGCGAAATCTGCGTGCGATGCGCTCGGCGCTGAGGCTTGGATGACGTACAGCGATGACTTTGGTGGGGATCTCTTCTGCCGGAAGGGCCCCGCTCCCGATCTGGCAGGTCGAATCCTCTAAAGCCACGGAGAAGTCGTCCCCCAGCTTTTTTTTGAGTTTGGGAAGGAGCCGCTCACCCATTTGCCGGATCTCCTCGATGGATCTCGTGAAGGCCCTCAGGGCCGGAATCTCCCGGGTGAGATTGCCGGATTGTTGGTAGAGCTTGAGCGTCGCCTCCAGCGCCGCCAGGGTCAACTTCCCGCAGCGAAGCGCCCGCTTGAGGGGATTCTCGTTCATTTTCTGAATCCAGCTTTTTTTCCCCACAATGAGACCGGCCTGAGGGCCACCCAAAATTTTATCCCCGCTAAAAGTGACGAGGTCGGCGCCGAGGGCGACTCTTTCCGCGACCACGGGCTCTTTCGGGAGGCCGTAGCGGCTGAGATCGATCAAGGCCCCGCTCCCCAGATCTTCCATCACCGGAAGCCCGCGCCTTTGCCCGATGGCCACGAGCTCGTCCAGGGTCACTTCCGCGGCGAAGCCGACGATCTTGTAGTTGCTGGTATGGACCTTGAGGAGGAGCCCGCTCTTTTCCCCGATCGCTTTTTCATAGTCATCCGGATGGGTGCGGTTGGTGGTCCCCACTTCCTTCAGAATCGCTCCGCTCTTCGCCATGATCTCCGGGATGCGAAACGAGCCTCCGATTTCGATCAGCTCGCCGCGGGAGACGATGACCTCTTTCCCGACCGCGACCGCGTTCAGCCCCAGGAGCATCGCCGCGGCATTGTTGTTGACGACCGTGGCCGCCTCCGCGCCGGTGAGCTCGACGAGAAGCCTTTCGATGGATTCTTCTCTCCGTCCCCGCTTTCCTTCCAGAAGGTCGTACTCCAGATTGACGGGATGGGCGCCGGCCAAAGAGAGGGCTTGGATCGCCGGCCCGGGAAGGACGGCCCGCCCGAGGTTGGTATGAAGGATGGTGCCGGTCGCGTTAACGACCCGGTTCAACTGGGGTTCCGATTCCACGGAGATTTTTTTCTCCACGGCGACGAGAATCGCTTCCTCGGTGAATTCCTCGCCGGAGAGCGACTCGCCCTGGAGAACGGTTTTACGAAGCCCTTCCAGTTTTTCCCGGCACTTTTGAGTGACGTAGCTCCGGTTGAAGCGAGCCAGGAGACGCTCTCCGCGCGGATGGTTCAGGAGGCGGTCCACTGAGGGGATGTTCCGCAGGGAATCTTTTTCCGATCCCATATGACACCCGGTGGCAAGGAGTAAGGGAGGCCGGCCTTGATCTCTTGCGTTTTCAGCCGGCGGTTTGGGCGACCTTCTGATACAGATCCTGGACGGCGCTCTTTACCGTCTGTGCGTAAGGCGAGTCGGCGGAAGTGATGCGATTGAGGACCTGCATCAACGGATAGGCGGGCTCCACGTCGCGCGCTCCGACGCCGACCGGCGTAAACTCCGAGCCCTGGGCCTGCCACAAGCGCGCGTTGATCCGGTCGATCCGTATCCGGACTTCACGAAAGCTCGGCTCCGCGTAGACGTCGTGAACCTCGGCGATCCTTTGCCCGTTCAGCGTGACCATGAGCCCAACTTGCAGCCCGCGGCTCCGGACCGTGGCGACCGACTCGGTGAGCGGCTTCGGGAGCAGCATCATGTAGTGGGAACCGCGCTCGTCCCCTTGCGTCAGGTAGAAGCCGGTCTTCATGTACTCGAAGATCGAGTTCAGCAGCTCTTCTACTCCGAGAAGGACCGGATCGTCCTTGCCTACATACTCTCCGCCGGTGATGAGCGAGAGTTTCTCCGTGGAAGCGGCGAGGACGATGTCCTGAAGTTGGGCCTTTACCGCGTCCTTCCGTGAGACGACTTCCTTGAGCGACCAGAGGCGCTTGACGTTGAAGAGATTCGTGGCCCCGAGGAGCGTCTCGATGTCTCTTTGATGGGCCTGCGTATCCAGAAAAATGCGCTTATGATTGTGAACGTCGTAGATCTCGAAAGCCAGGCTCTGTCCGTAGCGGGCGCGGAAGCTCTCATTCGCCAGTGTTTTTTTTGCGGCCTGATAGATCGGAATGTTGAAAGCGGCGGGGCCGCACTTGTCCGCGGCGAAAATACCGACCTTCCAGGCGCCCCTGAGGGGCAGCTCCGCGAATCCCGGACCCTGGCCGGTGACGTTCCCGGCGAACGGCTTTTTGACCTCGACGGTAGCCCGGCCTCCCTTCCAGGCGGTCCAGGCCGCGCGGATCTTTTCTACATATGCGCGCTCCGGCGCCGGCAGATATTCTGGCAGGAGATCCATGAAGCGCTGGCTGGGCTCGGCCAGGTCGTCTACCCGTTTGCCTTTCGTGGCCGGCCCAATCTTGAGATCCTGGGCCAGCCCGTAGGGCTTGTAGCCGATGATCTCGGTGACCCATACGGTGCGCCAAAAAGTGCGGAAGGCGAGCAGGTGGATGTCGTTGGCGTCGATGCCGTGATTGTGGAACATGAGCAGATGCAAGTCGTCGCCCACGCCGAAGACCTGGAAATCGCGGATCGCTCCTGTCTCCTTGGCTTCGGTCAAACTCGCCCGCGCGACAAATTCGAAAAGCGTCGTCGGGGTGGTGTGTCCCACTTTGCCGCCGCAATCGGCTTTGATATCGGAAAAGGTCTCGCCCTGCGCGGCCTTGTTGGCCCGGTCGATCAACGGGTCGCTATCGCCCGCCTCGACCGACGGGATGGGCTCGAAAAAGGCCTTCAACTCGGCGACCTTCGCCACGGAGCGTTTTTCAGTTTCCTCCGCCGTGACGTAGGGCTGGAATTCTTCATGCTGGACCATGAGCTGGATGAACTCCCGGGCCTCCTGCTGCAGCCATTCGGTCTGGACGCTGTCCTGACCGAAAAGATCGATGACGTCGTGATCCGGCGGGATGCGGCCCTGATCGTAGGATTGATAGGCGTAGGCGACGAGCTTGCCGGTGCCTCTTTCTTGGTTGTGATTTCGCGCCTGGGCCATAGTGACCGGCATGACGCCGACGTGATAACCCGCGCCGGGTCCTCCGATAGTGAAGTGAAAGTCCCCGCCGAGGTTGGCATGGCTTTCGCCGACGGCAGGGAGGCCGCCTTGCAGGCGGACGATCGCGACCGGATCTTCCACGGAGACTCCGGGGAGCGCAGGCTCCACGGAAACCACCGCGACGGGTTCGTGCCGGGTCGAGACAAAATCCTGGCCGTCGGATACGAAGCGGCCCCGCACCGCGTAGATCGCCGTCGAGACCCATTCGGCCGGGTTGGCGATCATGGATAAAAGCTCGCCCCAATCGCCGACCTGCTCCCGGCTCAACTCCAGGGGCTCGTTGAGAAATGGGTAAATCAGGACCATCCGTTCTTCCATGGGACGATCGCCGAAAGCGTAAAGACGCCGCTCTTTTTTCCCGGCGAGTAAGTCATCCACTCGCTCGACGATGCTGATGTATCGGGCGCCGTCCAGCCGTTGGTGAGATCCTTTGTCCGGGTGGAAGAAAAGGTTGAAGAGCATGCGGTTGAAAGCCCCGGCGCTCCCTCCGATGAGCTTGGCGATGACGAGAGGCTCCGCCCCTCGCTCGGTGAAAGGGAAGTCCATGGGACGAAGATGAAGGGCCGTGATGCGCTCCTTGGCGCCGAGCCGGAAGAAGTCCTGCCCGTCGACGGGGCGATAGATTCCTTTTTCCGCCGCTGAAGCCACCGCCGCGGCCGCCGCTTCGTAGGCGAGCTGGTGGATTTTGGGGTTGTGAAGCCCCTGGCCCAGGCTATTCAGTTGAAGATGGAGGTCGTTGCCGAAAGGATAGACGCGATAGTCGCGGATCTGGTTTTTATCCACTCCCCGGCGCAGAACTCCGCGCGCGGCCTCCGCGACTTCATCCGGGATCCTGGCGATACCGCCAAGCCAGCGGCCGACATTGGCACTTACGATGGTAACCGTGGAGCGTTTTGCCAGAAGTTTTTGTTCGTTTGCTAGGAATTCTTGTTTTGTCATGACGGTATCCTTTATACCGAAGAGACGGCATTTTCAATAGGGGAATCCCTGGAGCCGAACCGGCGGGAAGCCGGCTCCTGACCGGCTTGAGCGGTTCCGGTTTCGATGCCATGATCACGCCGATATGCCGGAACTTCCCGATGTTGTCACCTATATCGAGGCGCTGCAATCCCGGACCGCCGGCCAGCCCCTGAACCGGGTCAGGCTGGCGAGCCCATTTGTCCTCCGCTCGGTAGACCCTCCTATGCAAACAGCGGCGGGGAAGAAGATCCTGGGCTTGAGCCGCCTGGGAAAGCGCATCGTTTTCCATCTGGAGGACGATCTGTTTCTGATTATTCATCTTATGATCGCAGGGCGGCTCCATTGGAAGGAGCTGGCAGCCAAGGTCCCCAAGAAATACGGCCTGGCGGCCTTCGATTTTTCTTCGGGGACGCTTCTTCTGACTGAGGCTGGGACGAAGAAAAGGGCGTCGCTCTATCTCGTGCGCGGCAGAGAGAGCTTAAAAGAGCACGATCCCGGCGGCCTTGAAGTCTTTGAAACGGATCTGCCCGCTTTTAGCGAAGCCCTTCAGCGCGAAAATCACACCCTCAAAAGGTCTCTCACGGACCCGCATCTTTTCAGCGGCATCGGCAACGCCTACTCCGACGAGATCCTCCATCGGGCGAAGCTCTCGCCGGTGAAGCAGACGCGGCAATTGACCGATGAAGAGATCACGAGACTGTACGAAGCCACGCGCGCGACGCTTACCGAATGGGTCGAAAGGCTCCGGCAAGAAACGGGCAAAAATTTTCCCGAGAAAGTCACTGCCTTCCGCCCGGCCATGGCGGTACATGGAAAATACCGCAAACCATGCCCCGTGTGCGGCTCTCCGGTCCAACGGATCGTCTACGCGGAGAACGAGACCAATTATTGCGCCCAATGCCAGACCGGCGGCAAGCTCCTCGCGGACCGTTCGCTCTCGCGTCTCCTAAAAGACGACTGGCCAAGGACATTGGAAGAGTTGGAAGAGAAGCGGGCATCGAAAAAGTAAGGTAAATGGTGGGCTGATGTCAACCTTAACGGTAATAGGCCGACCAATATTCGTCTCCCGGCGACTTTCGAAGAATGCTTGACAGGCGCCCGGAATGCTAAGAGAATCCGCTTTACATTTTAGAAATTCCGGGACGAAATGGACTCAATTAACTCGATAGTTCAGCGAACGGACACACAAACGGCGCCCCGGTGATATTGAGAGCTAAACCGCGAGTGCTAAATAGCAGAAAGGTGGTGGCCAATGATAGCGAATGACATCTTGCTGGACACGTTCACGCGGGTCAACGAATCCCTGCACCGCGCACTGGCTGACCTCACCCCAACGGAGCTTATCCAGGAGCCACATCCGCCCATAGGCTGGCTCGCCTGGCGGCTCCGCCGA
>Ga0080064_1007616_pt1 | contig 10814 bp, 12 predicted proteins | sample Subgrocontami54m_FD_69260 | JGI IMG/M metagenome (GOLD analysis project Ga0080064, IMG submission 69260) | Subsurface groundwater microbial communities from S. Glens Falls, New York, USA - GMW46 contaminated, 5.4 m (SPADES assembly) (version 2) ... | reverse complement strand
CAAATTCCCGAAATACACTGTGCATTGTTTTCGCACTTCTCACCCACTGCGGCTAAGGCACCGGTAAAAAATGACCACTGGTACGAACATAACGAAGGGCGATCCTGACACATTCCTTTCAAGCGGCAAGACCCGTCGCTACAGCATGCATCCCCAATACCACAGAGTGATTGCACGCACCGCACGGGTGAAAATGGCACTTGATTACTTACGATTTGTTGGGAGGTAATTATTTTTAACTTTGCGTTTTGAGTTTCAGATTGCGGCAGCACAAACGTAATTTTTGTATCACTCCAATCGCTTTGTTGTAAAGGTATCTCGTTTTTTCCTAACATGAGTTTTCCCTTTTGATTGCCAAACCGAATACCACTCATCGTAACTCCAATTCCTTGCGGGCCATTATCAGGCGTAACGGAACAAATACCAATGCCTCCCTGAATATCGGTTATCGTGAGTGCCAACTCATTACTCAGTACGCCGTCACTGCGCTTCACACGAATTTTATAGGATCCTTTTTGTAAATTTTCTGGTACGCGCACCAAGACATAATTGTTACGCCACCATGTTTTTTTACAGTCACTTGGATATTCGCCGTCTTTCACGGTAAATTCTTCTTTGCCATTTGAAAAAATAATTTCACCAGCTAGGGTGCCGAGATTACTTCCGTCAAAGGTAATGTAACTGCCGCGAGGTGCCGAAGAAAAAGTTGGCTTTTCCAGTTTCGGCACTTCCGCACTTACCAGGTTAGGCGCAGTCCATGCCGTAGGCGATGATGTTGGGGCAACCACTGGCGAAGGGCTGCCAGTTTTCTGCTGTGCATTCACCAATGAAACACCAATCAAAACAGCAACAAGTGCACAACCGGTGCCTAAAAATATTCCCCTTAAAAATAGATTGGTATTTTTTTTCATACTGACTACTGACTACTGTTTACTTGCTACTTATTTTGCCGGTCCTTGGCATGGATAAAAGCACTGTTGATAAATATCACGAACCTCTGAACGCACCAGTGGCGTATATAATGTGTCTTTTTTAAATGGATCATGAAATACTTTTACACTTGTTTTTTTTGCCTTCTCATGATTTACCGCCGTAAGCCACGTGCTCAACTCTTGAGAAAGCACAACCGTACCATTATGAAGCGACGTTACATCCATAAGACTCGTAAAAAGCGCTTCAACAGGTGCCATTAAATCTACCCGCGTCTTATCGCGGCTTGGCTGCAAAAATTCAATGCGCGCGCTTTCGGTATGCAAAAGATCATTGGTCTTAAACGTCCAGTTGTAAGAATCCTGCGCGCTTCCTTGGCTTTTTCCGTCTTTATTTCCATCAAACGAATTACCTGATGCATCAACAATTCCATCAAAAGGGCTCTGCGCTAAAAAGGGGCGTTCTGCTTTGGGTTGTTTTGCTAAATTTGCCGCTTTTGCGTTTACTAAAATTTTTGCGTCTTTTGGTAAACAATAGATCACATCCTGACACGCATTTTTTCCACATGGTTCCTGACTCACAAAAGAAAGTGAACGATACGCATTACCAATTGCCCAAAAGCCATCTATTGGTTTTTTAGTTATCTCATTGGTAACGATAATTTTTTTTCCACTGATACTATTGGGGTCAAGCGCCTCATTAAAGGTAAGCTGAATCAAACTATTTTTATGCCAGAGCTCTTGTTCTTGATTTGCAAAAGGCACTACTGATTCTAGTTGCGGCGGCGTGTTATCAATCACCCCAGAAATTTCAAATTGCCACTGGTACGAATTCCCTAATCCCAGTAATGACTCTTGCGTTTCTTTAAGGAGTGTATCGGTAACGGTAACTGAATAAAACATTTTTTTATTCACATCGCCTAAAAGTTTTTCCGGGGTAAGAGAAAGAATTTTATGGTCATCACTAAAAGTGCCCTGGGCTGCAATCGCATTTTTAAATTGATCCCCTTGCATCAAAAGGCGAATAACATTTTTTTTAAGCGCACCGCCTTGTTCAAGCACGCTTTCGGGTTTTACCGGGTCTGCAAAGGTGATAAGAATTTTTGCATTTCTACTAATCCCCCGCTCATCTCGCGCAGGATAATGGTTAGTGATTTTTAAAAATTGATTAAGCGGTTTTCCAAACGAATATTGGCTCTCCCCTTCCTGTTCGCCTTTGGTGGGCGTAGAAACGGTTTGTTGATATTTTGACGCTAGCGCCCCGTAAGCAACAAAAAGAATGATAGTGATCACAAGACTGACACCAAACCCTATTGCACCGAAAAGTAAAAGTTTTTTTGCCGTCTGTGCCTGTACTAAATCATCTCCACTATTTCGCATCCGTAAAAATGCAAGTATTGCAACACCAAGCGAACCAAGTGTAAGAATAATCCAAATAATTTGTAAAATGCGAACTACCAAAAGCCCCGCATCATTTTCCGGCAATCCGATAACTCGATAGAAACCCGAACTTTCAGCAAACACGCTAAAAGGCAGGAGCACAACTCCTGCCATCAAGCAGATCAAAAATATAACATTAATTTTTCCACTAACCCTCATGCAAACCAGTATAACAAAAATCTGAAGCTTGTGTAAGCTCCAGATTCTGTTGATAACTATTGTGTCATTTTACTTAAGCTTCATCAGTGCTTTGGTTCCCGGAAATGTATCTTTCAATTTCCCAATGCGTTTCAAATACTCTTTTTTATTTTCAATCATCTGTTTTCGCAGTGCTGACTCTTTGAGTGCACGCGTATTTTTCTTTTTTTTGAAAAAACGAACTTTGCGAACTTGCAAAAGTTTGCCGCTTTGCTGCACCTGTTTGCTAAACCTTCGCAGTAATGATTCGAATGATTCTTTATTTTTTCTTTTTATTTCTGGCATTGTTCTCACCTTCCTTTCAATATTTTTATATAATTTCTTTGAGTTTAAACCTCCCGAGGGTATCTATTTTACGGACCATGCGGACCGCGACGGCGGGAGCCTGTTGAATTTTCTAGCAAGAAAATATCATGAGTCCGTTAAATAGATGCCTGAAGGTTGAGGTTTAATTCAAAGTAATTATTCTGTCAATGGAATACTTTTGGGAACTTCCAATTTCCTATGCAGTATAGGAATTAATTTGGTAATGTCAATTACTTCCTGTTCGCCGCCTTCCATATTTCGAATAATAATCGTCCCGTCCGTCCGCTCTTTTTCACCTAAAATAAGGGTGAATTTTGCATGCAATTTGTGTGCTAATTCCAATTGCGCCTTCAGGCTATCCTTTGAAAAGCTTTCTGCCAATTGAAATCCTTCTTTCAAAAGATCTTCATATAAAATCATGGCTTTTCGCTTTGCCTGCTCTCCGAGCTGCGCCACAAACAAATCAACGACCGGAACTTTTTCAAATGGCAACGGGTGTCCCCCCACTTCGCGCTTCTTCATTTCCATAACTAACCGCTCAAGCCCCATGCCAAATCCGCAGGCAGGCGTCGAAGGGCCGCCAAGCACTTCAATAAGATTGTCATACCGCCCGCCGCCGCCAATGGCAAGTGATTTTTGATCACTGCCGTCTGGAACTGAGAAAAACTCAAATACGGTACGCGTATAATAATCAAGCCCTCGCACTAAATAAGGATCATGCTGATAGGGAATTTCAAAATCATCAATATATTCTAAGACGCCCATAAAATGGTCGCGGCAAGGTTCGCATAATGAGTCAACCATGTGGGGCGCTTTTAGTTTTATCGGTTCGCATGTTTCCTGTTTGCAGTCCAAAAGGCGCAGGGGGTTTTTCACGAGTCGTCGCTTACAATCTTCACATAAGGATGTCCGCTTGCTTCGATAGTATTCTGTCAATAATTCACGATATACGCCGCGACACTGTAAACACCCAATACTATTCACATGCAGCAATGGCTGTAAACCCAAAAATAAGTAAAATTTGTAAGCAATTAAAATAATCTGCGCATCTACCGAGGGCTTTGCCTCACCGATAATTTCGCAGTCAAATTGGTGATGCTGGCGATAGCGGCCTTCTTGGGGTTTTTCATACCGAAAGAGTGGGCCTTGCGTATATACTTTTACTGGCTGAGGCACATGTGCCATGCCATGTTCTAAATACGCACGCGCAATACCAGCAGTAAATTCAGGCCGAAGCGCAACAGTATTATTTCCCTGATCAACAAACGAGTACATTTCCTTTTCAACAATATCTGTCTGCTTCCCTACCGTATGGGTATACAAAGATAATTCTTCAACAACCGGCGGATCAATACGATCAAACCCATAATCTTTCATGAGTCGGTCGATGTTTTTTCGAATAAAAATCCAGTACGGCTGGTCTTGTGGCAGAATATCCTTCATACCTTTCACCAGCTGGGGCGTTTTACTCATTTTAGGAAGCTCAATAGGCGGACGCGCATTCATGAGCTCTTCTTGTTTCTTTTTTCTTGGCATAATCTTACAAGTTAAAAGTTATCAAGTTCATCAAGTTATCAAGTAAAATACTTCAATAATTTTATTAACTTTAAAAACTTTATAACTTTCTACTTAGTTATTGTATGTTGGTGCTTTAAATGTAGAAATACGGTCAATCGGCAGTCCGCGAAATACCACTCTGCCTACCAATTGGTCTTGGTCAACCGGCCCAAACCGCTCAGAATCAAGACTCACGGGGCGATTATCCCCTAATACATAATACTGCCGGTCGCTCAATACTACCTCATCTGTCTCATTACGTAAAGGGCGGGGGCCATACGTTTTTTCATCGAGTAATAGTCCTTTGGGGTATTCTTCATTATAAATAGTGATTCTTCGATTACGAATTTCAATCTTTTCACCCGGGAGCCCGATGACACGTTTAATTAAATAGCGCCGCTCGGTACGTGGATACCGAAACACAATTACCTCTCCCCTTTTATAGGGTACAAAATTAGGGGTTAATTTATCAATAATCAAATATTCCGCCTCGTGAAAATTTGGCTCCATGGATTCGCCCTTTACATAAAACGGCTGGATCAAAAAAAGCCGAATGGGCAAGATAATCGCAGCGGCTATCACAAACACTTTCACAAATTCTGCTAAAGAAATAAGAAGCGCAGTAAAAAAGGGAACTTTTTGTTCCTCGGGTTCTTGTTCGGGATTGCTCATTGGGTTGTTAACCGCGCCGGAGCCTTGAGCGGCGGCGGGTTCTAATTCTTCAGGCATAACTCTTTTTTAAGTTGCATTAGCGGCAAGTCCCGCTTGAAATTTAGTAAGAATTTTTTCATGAGAAGTTATTGTTTCTTCAAGACGATCAGTGCGTGAAACAGCACTTAAACGCTCTTGATCAAGCCGTTGAAGTATTACGGTATGAGCATCGAGGGTTGTTGTAATATTTTGAATATCTTCTTTTGTCGCCCCTGTTTCTTCCATTTTTTTTAGTGAATCCTGCATATCAAGTAGTGTTAACCTTAATTTGTCAAATTGCATATCCGTCTTAAGAGTATTTGGTGGAAGCGAAGCAATTCTTTTATTTTGGTCATCGATACGAAGCATAATCCGCTCAAGCTTATCCGTATGGTCTTGAAGTATTTTTGCATTCTCTTCAAGAAGTTTTGTGATTTGCTCCATATTTTTTGTGGTTATGAACCAAACAAATCGCGGATAGTACGCGATCTATTAAAAGTTATGAACAGTTTTTAGATTATACACCAAAATTATATTACACACAATCTCACTATCAGGTCATAAAAAGCATAACCAACTAACTACTTTGCTCCTGTACAACAATTTCCTTGTGAATAATCTCTTTACTATTTTCCCGCCTTTTCCTAAGAAAAACAGTTATTCCTTGTGCAGCAAACTCATTTTCTGAAAAAAAATCAAGGTCTTCCGAGTAGCGATGAAAAAGATAAAACCCAGCTAGTGCCGTACCACCACTAAGATAAAAAGATGAGGCGACTTTTTGATGCGCCCCAATTATTTGAAGTATCTTTTCCTGTAGCTCAGTTAGTATTTTTTTCACTGCCATAGACAAGAAGATCAAGATATTTTTTTCGCCATTGATCTTGAATCAAAATTATATCTGCATAAGCACGGTAATCCGATGCTCGAATTTTTTCATTACCTAAACCAAAATCTGCCATCTGTTCGATCTTCCAGATAGCATGAGTTCGTGGATATTTTTTAAGATTTTCTTCGTCAATTGACCAGTTATTCATGTATATATTTTAGCACAAAAAAAAGAAAAAACAAGAACTAGTCAAACGTCATAGAAAAACAGTACCTGGTACTTTTTTTTGTTTTTTTTAAAATAGCGAACTTCTGGGCACAAATGCACCGGGGTTCTTAAATAAAGGTACAAAAATTAACTTGCTACCGCAGCCATATCAGTATCATTACAATCATTACGAGTAACTTCAATTTCAATTACAAACTGCTCGCCCTTACGCGGGTAAAAAACTCTGTCTACCAAGCATGTGAATGGCTCCTTAACAAAATGAAGTGTTTATATACCTTTACATTGACGAATCGTATCATTTTTGATACGATTTCTTTATATGAATGATACGATTTTTAATAAACGACAACTTGCAATTTTAGAGCTCCTTCGAGATAGCGCTTCATTATCACGCAGTGAACTTATTGAACGCCTTTCTCTTAATCAATCTGTTGCATCAATAACAGTAATACGTGATTTAGGAGATCTTGTTACGCGTGGAATTTTGGAAAGCCAGGGCAAGGCGCGTGCAACAGTCTATCGAATTTCTCAACAAAATCCAATCTTACGATATATCGACATGCGCACTTACTTTACTAAGAGCCTTGATCTTCGAGATATCAAGGTTACATTCGATAAGAGCATCTTTTCTTATCTCAAAACACTCTACAGTGCCGAAGAGTGTAGTGTTTGGAATAAAAGCGCTCTAGTATTTCAAAAACAAAAAAAAATTCTAAAACCCTTTCTTTACAAGCGAGAACTTGAGCGGTTCCTTATTGATTTTGCATGGAAATCTTCACAGATCGAGGGAAATACCTATGATCTTATTGAAACCGAGACTCTTTTGAAGGAGAAAATTAGAGCGCGCGGCCATTCTGAGGAAGAGGCAAAAATGCTCTTAAATCATAAAAATGCGTTCGAATTTATAACGAAGAACGAACTTCGTTTTAAAAAAAAGATAACGAAAGACTTAATCTTTCAGTTACATGAAAAATTAATAGAGGGGCTTGACGTATCAATGGGTATCCGCCAAGAACAGGTTCGAATTACCGGTACGCGTTATATTCCCCCCAGGGGAGGCACAAAACTCGCATCCTTATTAGAAGATGCTATTCAATCTATTAATAATACTGCTTATCCGCCGGACAAGGCCTTAATTGCATCATCACTTATCGCCTATCTCCAGCCATTTGCGGATGGAAATAAACGGACGAGCCGTGTACTTGCAAATGCTCTTCTTATTGCGCATGGATACTACCCGCTTTCCTATCGAAATATTGATGTTACAGAATATAAAAAGGCGATCATTCTTATCTATGAACAAAATAATTTCTATCACATCAAACGCCTATGTATGGAACAGTTAGACTTTGCAATACAAAATTATTTCTGTTAAAGGGTGTATAAGAAGTATATATTTAAAGATAATAGCGAACCCCGGGGCTAACACGCACCGGGGTTCTTAAAAAGTACAAAATCTCTTATGTCATCCCGCACGTGATGCGGGATCCATTAAAAATATAAAAAATTAACTTGCAATTACTTTAACATTATCAACTTCAATTTCAATAATAAACTGCTCGCCTTACTTTAATTTTGACAGAAAAATCACTAAAAGGTATCATAATCACTAGTAAGAATATAGTTGTATAGTATGAAAAAAAATATTACGATCTCACGTTTAAAAAATACATCCTTCCCTGTTATTATCGAGAAGGATGAAGATGCGTTATATGTTGTTGAGTGCCCGCTCTTTCAGGGATGTTATTCTCAAGGAACAACACTTGATAGCGCTCTTACCAATATTCGTGATGTCATTAAGCTCTGCCTTGAAGAAAAAGAAAATCAAAAAATTCTTCATTCCTATCATCCGAAAGAATTAAGCCTTCACACGATTACCCTGTAATTAACATGAGTACTGCATTTCCCCCTATCTCCGGAGAAAAAGCGGTCAAACTGTTTGTTTCTTTGGGATACTGTATTGCACGACAGCGTGGAAGCCATATTCGCCTTCATCATTCATTTCGAAAACCACTCACCATTCCAAATCACGCACTTTTAGGAAGAGGTCTGCTAAGAAAACTACTTCGCGATTCAGAACTATCACTTGATGAATATCGAAAAATTCTTAGTAGCATTTAGCTAAAGATGCTCTGTAAGTGGGGTCTGACCCTAATTTTAGAAAAAATAGTACCAAATACTATTTTTTTTAAAATACTAAACCCCGGGGTTTTCACACCGGGGTTCTTTAAAAAGTACAAATCTTTAATTGAACAGCTGTCACACCAATTGTAATAAAATTATGAGTTTTAATTCAAATACTTAGGGTATTTCTTTATTATTGCAATACCTGCAAAAGATATATATACTAAAGAATATGAAAAATGTATCCTATCATCTCATTTTTAAGCCCGAGCCAGAAGGAGGGTTTACCGTTATGGTACCTGCACTGCCTGGTTGTGTTTCGTATGGAAAAACGCTTTCTCATGCAAAAAAAATGATTCAAGATGCCATTGCTGGTTATATCGTAAGCTTAAAAAAGCACCATGAACTCATTCCGACTGATGAAGAAAGTTTTATATCCTCAATAAAGATTGGCATTCCTGTTCAAAATCCTAAAAACCATGCCTAAAATTCCAAGGCTTACTTCGAAAAAAGTACTTAAAATTCTCTCTCGCTATGGCTTCCTTCTTGATCATGTTTCGGGAAGCCATTATATTTTCTTTCACCCAATAAAACATCTTCGCGTAACTGTTCCATACCACTGCAAAGATATTCCAATCGGTACGCTTTACGCAATTTTTAAACAAGCAGAAATTCCGATCCATGAAATTAGAAATTAGAAAAATTAGGATCAGACCCTAATTTCCTAATTTTTTTGATATACATCATTATGTACGACCGTGAATAATAATGTAGGAGATAAAAATGATACATGATACTACTTTTTAAAACAGCGAACCCCTGAGGTTTAGCCCAGGGGTTCGGTAAAGGAACAAAAAATAGTTCAAATTATTTCAATAAAGGAATATGCATGCCAGGCTTTGCTATGATCAGCTCTTTTGCAAGATTTTCTTGCTCAAGGCGATCATAGGCTTTTTGCGCCGTCTCTTGCGTCCCGTGCGTAAGCACGATCAGATCAAGCGGCTCGCCCTGCCTGCACTTCTTAATATCTTGCACAAATGTAATAAACGCATCCATGTCACTATGCGCACTTAGTGCAACGTGCTCAATGGTGGCACGCAGCTGATGGGTTGTCTCAACGCCATCTTTGGTGCGAATTGTGACTACTCGTTCTTCAGGATCGATTTTTTTGCTCTTTTCAAGCAGCTCTCGACCCTTTGAATCAGGGGATGTCCACGAAGTAAAAATAAACACCGTATTCTCATCTTCAAGCAACTCACGCATATATACTTGTGCCGGACCATGATCGCCCATGCCGCTCGTAGTCACAAAGACTCGGGCACCAGGCTTTCTGATCAGATCAAGCCGCGAATCTCGGTCAACGATTGCAAAACCGTTTTCCTCGGACAATGCGGGCAAGTTCCGATCATGATTAGTCCAGCGGTTCTCACGAAAAATATTCCAAAACAAGGCAACACTTCCATCAAGGTGTGTCGGAATCTTTGCCCAATGCAACAACAAATTCACATTCTGGCTGCGGCCGTTCTGAAACCCAAAGATCACAACCTTCTTGCCTGCGGCAATCGCAGACTGAACAATCTTGATCATGCGCTGGGCTTCTGAACGGAACGGCTTTTTCGTGCCGCCGCCATAGGTGAGGTCAACACCAACCAACTTATCGAGTGTACGCCACTCCTCAGGCCACCCGACCGAAGGAAGCTGAGCACCCTTAATGATTGGTTGGTTTTGCCAACAGATATCGCTCGTTACCATTACTTTGCCTGCGGTTTGCGTTTGCACGCCAACCGACATGGCACCAGGCACATGGCCGTTGCGCGGCAAAAACATATCAAGATCTTCAAGTAATTCAGGGTAGTACACACCGGGCTGGTGAATGCGTTGAAAACGCTGATTCACCATGACAATATCAAATATCGTATACTTCGAATCCCTATTAAGTCTGATCCCCTCTTCCAAAAGCCGGGGCACCACCGCAAGCGTTTGCGGCGCGCCATAAATCTTGGCATGAGGTGCTAAGTGCTGCTGATCAAACGAAACGGCTTCGGGAAGCATCTCAATATGGTCAAGGTGCGCATGAGACAAAAAAATACCGTCAATAAGTTTGCCGTCATTCAAAAAATCTCCAAGGTAGCCAAAATCTGCCATGATCCGATACTGCTGGTTACGCTTGCCGAGTACGTCAAGCGTAAAACAGCTATTCCCGATCTCTTCGGCAGATTCAGACCCACCATGGACTACGACACGTTCAATAAAATCAGTATTCACTGCATGTGGCACGTCTTGGCTTTCAATTGCCATTTGCGTATCCTTCTTTTTTTATATGTCAAAGTTCGATTCAAATCCATGAAATATTTATAAATATAAGAAAATATGAGAATTTGAAATTCGAAATCAGTGTACCACAGGTCTTGACAAAAGTCAAGGGATGTGATAGACTATTTTGCATACATTTATAGCTTTTCTGGCTATAGATTCGGACATTTACAACCTGGGATCCGTAAGGATCAAAAACTCAT
>Ga0080064_1007614_pt1 | contig 10817 bp, 8 predicted proteins | sample Subgrocontami54m_FD_69260 | JGI IMG/M metagenome (GOLD analysis project Ga0080064, IMG submission 69260) | Subsurface groundwater microbial communities from S. Glens Falls, New York, USA - GMW46 contaminated, 5.4 m (SPADES assembly) (version 2) ... | reverse complement strand
TTACGGCAAATTGTAAAACGAAAATTGAAAATTATAAATATAAGTCACCAGTCACCAGTCACCAGTCGCCAGTCTTAACTCTTGTGTCTTGTGTCTTGTGTTTGGTGTCTGTAGTCTGGTGTCTGTCTCCGTCCATTGCCTTTGCAGGGACTGACAAGTTATCTTCAAAAAATGAACCAATTGAAATAACGGCCGACTCTCTAACCTACGACAAATCCACCGATACATACTATGCTGAAGGGAATGTGATAGCGGTTCAGGGAAACTCATCTATCAGGGCTGATAAAATGACTGTTGATATGGATGCATCTCACTCTACGGCTGTTGGAAATGTGGAGGCTCATTTTGAACAGGGGAACACATTAAATGGAGACAGCCTTGAACTTGACATAGATACAAAGGTTGGCGTTGTTATTAACGGCAGGCTGTTTTTTAAAAAGGGGAATGTCCATGTTACAGGGGAGGAGATAAGAAAGACAGGCGATGAAAGTTATTCAGCCCATAAAGGGTTTTTTACAACATGCGACTGCGAGCAGGGACAGTCCCCTGCGTGGGGTTTTTACTCGTCTGACGCAGATGTAACATTTGGCGAATATCTTACCGCATGGAACAGTCTTTTCTATGTTAAGGAGGCGCCTGTATTTTATTTTCCTTATCTTGTATTTCCTGTGAAAAGAGAGCGTCAGACCGGTTTTTTGAGCCCGGAGGTTGGATACTCAAAACTCCGGGGTTTTAAGTTTGACAATAGTTTCTTCTGGGCAATATCCGATTCTACGGATGCCACTTTTTATTTTGACATTGAAAACAGAAGAGGATTGGGCAAGGGTGTGGAGTATAGATATGTATTGAGCAGGCAGGCCGAGGGGGAGTTTTATTTTTATCATTTCAAAGAAAAGGATATTGACAGGGTAAGGGAATTTAGAAAAAGAAGCGATAACCTGTCCAGACCCAGAACCGCTGATGATGACAGATGGTTTCTGGAATACAAACACAGAGGGTTGTTGCCTTATGATATTAGTTTGAATGCGGATGTAAAAAAGGTAAGCGATGATGAGTATTTTATAGACTTTGGAAAGGATACTAAGAAAAGGTCTTTGGAAAGCCTTGAGAGCAATATATCCCTTACAAAGACATGGAGCAAATTTAATCTTGTGACCCAGTTCAGATATTTTGATAATCTCCTTGTTGCAGATAACAGTACAACCCTTCAGAGACTGCCTGAAATAACATTTACCGGCCTTGAGCAGAAGATCTACGACACCCCATTTTATCTTTCCCTTCAGTCCTCATTTGTTAATTTTGAGAGAAAAGAGGGCGCGACAGGCCAGCGCATTGATATGCACCCGACTGTGTCACTGCCGTTAAATCCCGGAGGATATTTTGAATTTAAGCCGTCAGCAGGGGTAAGAGAGACATTCTACAGTGTGGCTGACCCTGCCAAGGATAAGAGATATTATGACAGAAGCATCTATGATCTTGGCGCTGATCTTACAACGACATTTGTAAATATGTTTTCGTGGGATGAAAATAACCCCCCTGCACCCCCCTTTAGTAAGGGGGGGGAGGGGGGGGGATCAGGTGAAGGTGATGGATTAAAAAAGTTAAAGCACACAATCAGGCCGAAGATTATATACACATATATACCCGAAGATGTTCAGGACGACCTCCCTATTTTTGACGGCGTTGACAGGATTGGAAAGAGAAATGATTTTACATATTCATTAAACACCATACTGACCGGCAAATTCTTGGGGGGCGGCAATTCTAACTATCGCGACTATATATATATGGATTTAAGCCAGATCTATAATATAAATGAGACAACAAGGAAACTTACCTCTCTTACTGATAAGAGACGGCCTTTTTCCGATGTTACAGGAGAGATCAGACTACAACCCCTATCATGGACGCTTATAACAGCAAAGGGCAAATACGACGCGTATGAAGGCTGGATGAACGAGTACGACGCATCTTTAGGGTTATGGGATAAAAGAGGGGACAGATTAGATGCGAGTTATAGATATACAAGAATAGACCCGATTACGCATAAACCTATGGAATATCTTCAGTTGTCTCTGACGATTAAACCTGTGGAGTCCATTGACCTTACCTATCGCAACAGGTATTCCTATAATGATAAGGAGACTATTGAAGCTGCTTATGGTCTTGCATACCGCCAGCAGTGCTGGGGCGCCCAGATTACCTATACAGAGAGGCTGGAGGAGAAGATGGTCATGCTCACATTTAATTTGCTCGGCATCGGGCAGGTTGGCGGTTTGAGTGAAAGAGTGCAGTGATTCCGAACTAAACCCATGCTGGACAAGATAAAAAAAACAATAAAAGAATTAAGGATGCTTGTCAGGGGAGACCGTGTTGTCGTCGCTGTCTCCGGCGGCATAGATTCAGTTGTCCTGCTTCATGCGCTTATAGAGCTTGCAGCAGAATATAGGCTTTTTATCATCGTTGCCCACCTTAATCACTGTTTAAGAGGCAGGGAATCAGACAGGGACGAGGTATTTGTAAAGAGGCTTGCTGAAAAGCTGGGTGTAAAGTTTGTTTGCAAAAGGATGGATGTCCGCTTGCTTCTTAAAAAGGGTGATTCATTGCAGGATATCGCAAGAGAGGCAAGGTATTCATTCTTTGACAGGATTGCAAAAAGATATAAGGCAGACAGGATAGCTACAGGACATAATATGGACGACCAGGCTGAGACAGTGTTGATGAAATTTCTAAAAGGCGCAGGGCTTGGCGGTTTATGCGGTATTCCAAAGGTCAATGGAAAATATATAAGGCCGCTCATTGAGATAACCAGAAAAGAGATAGAGGGGTATGCTGAAGGCTGCAGATTAAAGTTTGTAAAAGACAGCTCAAATAAAAGCGTTAAATATCTTCGCAACCGTATAAGGCTTAAACTTATACCCATTCTTGAGGAATACAATCCATCTCTTAAAAAAGATTTGGCCAGGCTTTCCCGTATCCTTGAGAGAGATGATGTGTATATGAAAGATAAGACAGGAGATGCTTACAAAAGTATTGTGATGAGGCGGGATAAAGACGTTGTTTCCCTATATTTAAAGAAGCTTAACAGATTACATGGCGCAATAAAGGCAAGGATTTTTTTTATGGCAGTAGAGGAACTTCTCGGCTCATCAAAAGGGTTTTATAGTTATCATGTTGAGGATTTTTTAAAGTTGTTATGCAGTGATGCCCCAAATCTCTCAATAAACCTTCCCAGCAAGTTAACGGTTTATAAAGAATACGATATTATTACAATAGAAAGGAGGCAGAAGGCGGAAAACAGAAGGCGGGAAACAGAGCAACCAATCTTTTTTGAAAAAATATTAAAGATAAACGGTAAAACCAATGTTATTGCGGATAATGGGCGTAAGGTTGCAGAATTTAATGCAGAGATTCAAGTTTGGAGGGGGATAAAGGGGGCGGACGCCCCTGCCCCGAACTTATCAATTGCCTGCTTTGATTACGACAAACTCCAACTTCCTCTCACGGTCAGAAACTTTAGACCAGGAGACCGTTTTGCGCCGCTTGGCATGAATGGTCATAAAAAGGTTAAAGGGCTTTTTCAGGAAAAAAGGGTTGCAAGGCGTAGAAGGGGTTTGATTCCCATTGTTGTTTCCGGGGATGAGATAATCTGGGTTGCAGGCATAAGGCAGGCAGAGTGCGGGAAGATGGATTCAAATACAAAAAGGATATTAAAACTTGTCCTCAAGTAATTGGGGAATGGAGATTTATCCGCTTGCCTTATAACCGGATTTAGTGATAAGATGCCTGAAAATTTTGGAGAATGCGGTTACAAAAAAATGAAAAAACGTTGGACAGTCCGCTCTCCTGATGTTGAGCTTCAGGGCCTTTTTGGGAGAGAGCTAAAAATCTCTCCTTTGACAGCCCAGCTTTTAATAAACAGGGGCCTTGTCGAAATAGACAAGGCCTTTTCTTTTCTTTCCCCCTCACTTAAGAACCTTCATGATCCGTTCACGATGAAGGATATGGACAGGGCGACAGAGAGGATTATAAAGGCAATTAAAGGGAACGAAAAAATTGCTATCTATGGCGATTATGATGTTGATGGAACAACAGCCACAGCGCTTCTCTATCTTTTCTTCAGAGAGGTTGGTATTTGTGTCGACTATTTCATACCCGAAAGATTAAAAGAAGGCTACGGCCTTAATAATCAGGCTCTCCGGCATTTATTTGACTCAGGCGCAAGGCTTGTTATTAGCACTGACTGCGGCATTACAAATTATGAAGAAGTATCTTTTGCCAATAGCATCGGACTGGATGTAATTATTACAGACCACCATGAACCATCTGATAGGCTCCCTCCTGCATACGCAATATTAAATCCAAAACAGCCTGATTGCGCCTTTCCTTTTAAGGAGTTGGCCGGCGTCGGGGTCGCATTTAATCTCGTAATTGCCATGAGAAGCAAGTTAAAGGAATGCGGCCACTTTGCAGACAACATTCCAAATCTTAAAAACTATACTGATATTGTCGCCCTTGGAACTATTGCCGATATGGCGCCGCTCGTTGATGAAAACAGGATATTGGTAAAATACGGATTGGATGAACTTACCCTCGGCAAAAGGCCTGGGATACGGGCGCTGAAGGAGGTAAGCGGTTTAAACGGCATTGTAAAGGCGGGCTCTGTGGGGTTTCAGCTTGCCCCGCGCATAAATGCGGCAGGGAGGTTGGATAATGCAGGCAAGGGGGTAAGGCTTCTCATTACAGGAGATGACAAAGAGGCAATGGATATTGCCAGAGAATTAGACAGGGAAAATATTGACAGACAGAGATTGGAGAAGGGCATATTATCAGAGGCCGTAGAAATCATTGAGAAGGAAGAATTTGAGATTCATAAAAAAAAGGCTATTATTCTTGCAAAAGAAGGATGGCATCCCGGCGTCATCGGGATTGTAGCCTCAAGGCTCATAGACCGCTACCACAGGCCGACGATTATAATATCCTTGAAAGATGACGTAGGCAGGGGTTCGGCGAGGGGGATAAAGAATTTTCATATTCTGGACGGCTTAGATGCATGCAAAGATCTTTTGGAAAAATACGGCGGCCATAAAATGGCTGCCGGACTTACAATCAGCAAGGAGAATATAAAATTATTTGAATCAGCGTTTTATAATCTAACTGAAAAAAACTTAACCCTTGAAGACCTTTTACCGGAGGTTTCGCTGGATTCGTATATTGCCCTGGACGAGCTGAATGAAAAGATGGTTCAGGAGATGGAAAGCCTTGCCCCCTTTGGCATGGCAAATCCTGAGCCGCTTCTCGGCGCCAGAGACGCCAGCATTGTCCAAAGCAAGGTGGTAGGCAATAATCATTTGAAACTTAAGATAAAACAGAATTCACATCTTACATCTCACAGTTCACAGTTCTTTGACGGCATCGCATACAGAATGGGACAAAAACATCCGTTAAATGGAAATGGTTTTGATATTGCCTTTATCCCTTATATTGATGAATGGAATGGAAACAGGAATTTAAAGTTAAAGGTGAAAGAGATAAGACAGACTTAAGACTTGAGACTGAAGACTCAAGACTTAAAAACTGGGTGTCGGTCTGGGGTCTTGAGTCTGGAGTCTTGAGTCTGTTTTTAAATTTCTTGACATGAGTGTAAAAAGAAAATATATTTTTTAGTTGAAATAGTGTAGTTTATTCTATTGTCAGAGGGATGCATTGTGGCGAAAAGTAAATTCTTAAAAAAGATGAGGAAGATTATTGTCTATCTCGTTGAGAATAGATTTATAGACTGCCCTGTTTGCTGTCTTGTAACAGGCGATGTGAAAGAGGCGGCGCTCTCTGCCGCAAATACAATATGAGCAAAGGACCTATTTCGCAATTCATACAGAAACATTACCTGCATTTTAACGCTGCCGCATTGGTGGATGCAGCCAAAGGATATGAAACGCATCTTGCTGAAGGCGGTAAAATGATGGTTACGCTGGCGGGCGCGATGAGCACAGCCGAGTTGGGCATTTCACTGGCCGAAATGATTCGTCAGGGGAAGATGGATATCATTTCCTGCACGGGAGCGAACATGGAAGAGGACATCATGAACCTTGTGGCGCACTCGCATTACAAACGTGTGCCCAATTACCGTGATCTCAGTCCGCAGGAAGAATGGGGGCTTTTGGAAAATCATTACAACCGGGTTACCGATACATGCATACCGGAAGAGGAGGCCTTCCGCAGGATGCAGAAACATATTCATAGGGTGTGGAAAGACGCCGACACTAAAGGTGAACGTTATTTGCCGCATGAGTATATGTACAAAATGTTGTTATCGGGTGAACTGAAACAGTATTATGAAATAGATCCGAAAAATTCATGGATGCTGGCTGCTGCCGAGCGCAATCTTCCGATCGTTGTCCCGGGTTGGGAAGACAGCACGATGGGAAATATTTTTGCTTCCTATGTGATCAAAGGCGAGATTAAAGCAACAACCATGAAAAGCGGCATTGAATATATGGTGTGGCTGGCGGATTGGTACCGTAAAAATTCTTCCGGCAAGGGTGTGGGTTTTTTTCAGATAGGCGGCGGTATTGCGGGTGATTTCCCTATATGCGTGGTGCCGATGATGTACCAGGACCTGGGATGGCATGATGTTCCTTTCTGGAGTTATTTTTGTCAGATATCGGACTCAACAACAAGTTATGGCTCCTATTCCGGCGCCGTGCCGAATGAAAAAATTACATGGGGTAAATTAGATGTGAAAACCCCTAAATTTATCATTGAAAGTGATGCAAGTATTGTGGCCCCGCTTTTGTTTGGGTGGGTGCTTGGATGGTAAGCGCGCGTAGTAATTTAATTCATAATTCATAATTTATTTTTGAAAGGAGAGACGAGATGCTGCTTGTTCCAAAGAGAGTATTTTTCACAAAAGGAGTTGGCACGCACAAGGAGGAATTGCATTCATTTGAGCTTGCATTAAGGGACGCCGGCATAGAAAAATTCAATATCGTTACGGTATCCAGCATATTTCCGCCTGGCTGCAAGATAACAAGCAGGACACAGGGACTTAAGATGCTTTCTCCAGGCCAGGTGTTATTCTGCGTTATGAGCAGATGTTGTTCCAATGAGCCAAGACGTCTTATGGCAGCCTCTGTTGGATGCGCTATACCAATGGATAAAAAACAATATGGATACTTAAGCGAACATCATGCGTTTGGCCAGACAGATAAGGCGGCCGGCGACTATTCGGAGGACCTTGCGGCAGCCATGCTTGCGTCAACGTTAGGCATTGAGTTGGATCAAAATCTTGGGTGGGATGAAAAAAAGGAGATATACAGAATAAGCGACAAGATAGTAAAAACCACCAACATTACACAGTCTGCTATTGTGAGGGGAGATGGAAGATATACTACTGTAATAGCCGCTGCGGTGTTGATACTGTAAAGACAGGAGACATCTTGGCCAGCATAATTGACCTGGGATTGGCATGGGAGTGGGTATATGACCGTGACTTTATTTATGGCCTTGACAGGGTATGCCAGCAGAGAAAACTTAAAAGTTATATAATCCACCCGTCCAATCTTGACGAGACACTGGCAATAATGGCCAGTGGAGAGCTTGTTATAAGGGTTCTCATTGATAGGGCATCTGATGCAATTCCAAAATTTTACGACCTTATCCATCTGGCGCGGAAGGGTTCTTTCTGGATGATAAATGAGGCATCCCTTCTTCCAAGGGCGGTTGATAAGGCAACCATGCATCTGGAATTTCTTACTGCAGGCATTGATGTTCCCTATACGATTATTTTATCCCCCTGGCAAAAGAATCCGCGGGTAGACCTTCCGGATGTAAAAAAGCTCGGCAGTCCGTTTATTATAAAGCCTGCATGCGGCGGCGGAGGATTGGGTGTAATTACGAATGCCAAAAGCATAAATCAGGTTATAACCGCAAGGATGGAGATTTCCTATGACAAATATCTACTTCAGGAAAAGATTGCGCCTGTTATTTTAGGAAAAGGGAAGAAGGCATGGTTCAGGATTTTCTATGCGGCTGGAAATGTAATCCCATGCTGGTGGGATGATGCAACACATATATACGATGAGCTTAAACCTAAAGAGATAAAGACCTATAACCTTTTCAAACTGGAAGATATTGCCGGAAAAATAGCCCGGATATGTAAACTTGATTTCTTTTCCACAGAGATTGCCCTTACAAGGGATGGTAAGTTTATTGTAGTTGATTATGTAAATGATATGTGCGACATGAGAAGAAAGTTACAGCATTATGACGGCGTTCCTGATAATGTTGTGGATGAAATAGCATGGAAGCTTGTGAATTATGTTAAGGAACGATTGAAGGGGGCAGGAGGATAACGGATGAAGGTTGGGCTGACATATAATATAAAAAAAATCCCCCCTCACCCCCCTTTTACAAAGGGGGGAAGGGGGGATTTGCCGCCTGATTTTTTTGCAGAGTGGGATGATGAAGACACTATAGAATCTGTGCGGAAAGCTCTATCAATAAAGCATGATGTTATGATGATAGAGGCTGATGAGGATGCATATAAGAAGCTAAAATCAGGCAGGCCTCAGATTGTATTTAACATTGCAGAAGGTTTGTGGGGGCAGAGCAGGGAATCCCAGATCCCAGCCATGCTGGATATGCTGAGGATACCTTATACAGGTTCAGGGCCCCTGACACTTGGCATTTGCCTTGATAAGGCGAGGGCAAAAGAAATTTTGTCATATCATGATATTCCAACCGCTGGATTCTTCGTGGCCCACTCACCACTCGCTACTCACCACTCACCACCCTCATACCCCCTCATCGTAAAGCCTCTTTACGAGGGATCCAGTAAGGGTATAAGGAATAACTCCGTAGTTAATGATGAAACTGAACTTAGAGAAAGGATAAAATGGATAATTACAGAATATAACCAGCCCGCTCTGGTAGAGGAGTTTTTAGATGGAAGAGAATTCACTGTTGCCATGCTCGGCAATGACAGCGGCTTAAAGATACTCCCCATCGTCGAGATAAACTACTCAAGTCTTCCTGCAGGCATGAACCCGATATATTCTTACGAGGCAAAATGGATATGGGATACACCTGATAGCCCGCTTGAAATATTCAAGTGCCCGGCAGATATTGATAACAGGCTGAAAGACAGCATAGAAAAAATATGCAGAGACGCCTTTAATGTCCTTGATATAAAGGACTGGTGCAGGATAGATATAAGACTGGATATGAAAGGACAGCCGCATATACTTGAACTTAATCCCTTGCCGGGGATTTTACCTGACCCAAAGAGCAATTCATGTTTTCCAAAGGCAGCAAGGGCTGCCGGCATGGGTTATGACGGGCTTATAAATGCTGTTTTAGAGACTGCATGCAAGAGACATGGGGTGTGTGTATGAGCGTCGTCAGAAGTTTGCCTGGCAAGAAATTATCCGTTCCCGATAGAGGCATACTTTCAACAGAGGAAGCTTCTAACACGATAGGTATTAAAAAAGTGGCTATCATTTACAATGATGATATGGACATGATGCACGGAAGAGAGCATAACATTGCATCATGGGAGGGTGTTATAGATACGGCTAAAAGAGTGGAGGATGCCATGGAAAGAGAAGGCATAGCTGCGACCCTTATTCCTCTTCGAGACAATGTGGAAAGTTTTATTAAAACCCTTAAGACGGAAAATGCCGATGTTATTTTTAATCTCTGTGAAGGCGCAATGGGGAAGAGTGTCTTTGAAATGAATGTGGCAGCCATGCTGGAGCTTTTTAGCTTCAGGTTTACAGGTTCGGGTTCGCTGACACTTGGAATGGCGCTCCACAAGGCCAGGACAAAAGATATGCTCTATGCCAATAATATTCCTACCACACCGTATCTGGTTTTAAAAGAGGCACCAAGAGAATCGGACATGACTCTAAGATTTCCCCTTATTGTAAAACCTGTTCAGGAAGACGCCAGCATTGGCATTGATGAAGATGCGGTTGTAAAAAATATGGCAGGTTTAAAAAAGAGGGTTGACTATGTTTTTAAAAATTATAAACAACCCGCAATTGTAGAAGAATATATAGACGGAAGGGAATTCAATATTTCAATTATAGGCAACAATATCCCAAGGGTCCTGCCGGTATCTGAAATTGATTTTTCACAGATTTCCCCAAACCACCCGAAGATATGCACATATGATGCAAAGTGGGTGACAGACAGCCCTATTTACATGAAGACGCCGCCTGTGTGTCCTGCTGATATTTCAAGAGAATTGGAGCGTAAACTTTTTAATATAGCATTAAAGGCATATAGTGTTCTCGGTTGCAGAGACTATGCAAGAATAGATATGAGGATGGGCGGGGACGGCATCCCAAAGATTCTTGAGGTAAATCCAAATCCTGATATATCGCCGGACGCCGGTTTTGCAAGGAGCGCAATGGCTGGCGGCATCAGCTATTCCATGTTGATTTTTGATATAGTAAAACTGGCGTTTGACAGATACCAGAGTCAGGAGATCCATAAATAATGGAATTAAGGATAAGGAAGGTTGTTGCAAAGGATAAGGATATTATTGAAGCAATAATAAGAACCAATGAAAATTTTACAGATGAAGAGAAACATTGCGCTGCTGAGCTGCTGGATATTTACCTAAAGGATACGGCAAGGGGAGAATATCTATTTATCTGCGCAGCAGATGAGGCTGATAAACCAATCGGATATATATGCTATGGAAAGGCTCCATTTACGGATGGTGTATATGATATATATTGGATAGCCATTGATCCGCCGTGGCAAGGCAAGAAGGTCGGAAAGATGATTATGAAGCATCTGGAAAATAT
>Ga0080064_1007613_pt1 | contig 10818 bp, 8 predicted proteins | sample Subgrocontami54m_FD_69260 | JGI IMG/M metagenome (GOLD analysis project Ga0080064, IMG submission 69260) | Subsurface groundwater microbial communities from S. Glens Falls, New York, USA - GMW46 contaminated, 5.4 m (SPADES assembly) (version 2) ... | reverse complement strand
GCCAGAAGCGCGGGGGATTGCGTGAATACAGCGGTGGCGGGCGTTGGGGCGCGGTGCCGGCGCCGCCGGACAGGCCGTGTTCAAGGTCCGCCACCACATCCGCCACGTGGGCGTAGCGGTCGGTGGCCTGCACCGCCGTGGCGCGCGCGAGCACCGAATCGAGCCAGGCCGGCAGCTCGGGCCGGTAGTACGCCAGCGGCTGACGGCGCGCAAAGCGCGGCCGGGCGAAGGCCTCGGTCTCGCCGTACGGGTAATGCCCGCTGAACATGCGGTACAGCGTGACGCCCAACGCGTACACGTCGGTGCGCTCGTCGCCGGCATTGCCCTCGAACAGCTCCGGCGCCAGGTAGCTGGGTGTGCCGGGGATGTCTTCGTCGGGAGCGATTTCCAGCCCCGGCAGGCGCGCCACGCCCAGATCGAGCAACCTCAGGCCGCCGCCGGTCAGCAGCAGCACGTTGTCGGGCTTTATGTCGCGGTGCACGATGCGCCGCCGATGCAGGGCATCGACCGCCCGGCCCAGCGGGCTGGCGATGGCGATGCCCTCGGCCAGCGCCAGCGGCCCGCGCTTGAGGCGTTTCTCCAGCGTCTCGCCGACGTAGAACGGCATCACCGAGTACAGGCGCGTCTGGCGATCCGGCGCCAGCTCGATCACCTCCGCCACGTAGGGGCTGCGCACCTGCGCCGCCACCGCCGCCTCGCGCAGAAAGGCGCGCCGGTAGATGTCCTCGCCCTCCAGGCGCGGGTGCGGAAACTTGAGCACCACCTGGCGCGGTTCCCGCGTGTCCTGGGCGCGAAACAGCCGGCTGTAACGGCCGTCGGAAATCTGCTCCAGCAGCCGAAAACCATCGACTTCGTCGTCCACCTTCGGCAGCGGCAACAGCGGCAAGGCCGCCAGGGCGGCTTCAAGACCGGTTTGATCCAGCGGCGGCAGCGCCAGCACATCCAGTACCAGCGCGGTCACGTTGTCACGGCTGCCAGCCTCCAGCGCCGCCGCGACGATGTGCACCGCGCTGGTCTGCGGATCGCAGCGGGCGGCCAGCAGTTCCCCGATACGGCGGTCCGGCAGCGTGCCGTGCACCCCGTCGGTGCACAGCAGGTAGCGGTCATGCACACGCAGCTCGTGCCGGCTGGCGTCGGCGCGCACGTTGTCTTCCAGCGCCACCGCCCGGTACAGCACGTGTCGCAGGTCCGGGTGTTCGTGGGCGTGATCACTCGTCAGGCACTGCAAATGGGCATCCCGCAGCCGGTACACGCGACTGTCCCCGGCGTGCAGCACGTAGCCCTCGCGCCCGCGCAACAGCAGCGCGCTGAAGGTGGTAGCCATGCCACGCAGATCGGCGTTCTGCCGAGCCAGGCCATGCAGCCAGCGATTGACGGCCTGCAACGCCCGACCGGCGGCACGCTCCACGCCCAACGTCGGCGGCAGCCCGAAGTAGCCGTCCAGAAACGCCCGCACGGCGGTTTCGGCCGCCAGCCGCCCGCCCGGCCCGCCGCCGACACCATCGGCAATCGCTGTCGCGAACTCGTACGCACCCCGGCTGCCGGCCGGGCGGTCGGCGGCCACGAAATCCTCGTTGCGCGGCCGCTTGCCGGTTTCGCTCGCCAGCCCGACGCCGACTTCGAGCCGTTCACTGGTCATGCGAATGACTCAAACACGCGCCTCGGCTGCCGCGCCCCAGGTGGTACGCCAGCGGCCCTTGACCGCGGCCAGCCCGATCAATCCGACCAGAGCCAAGCCGGCGAACAGGGAAAAGCCCGCCCCGAAACTTCCCGTAGCCACCTTTGACCAGCCCAGGGTCTTGGCCAGGAAAAAGCCGCCCACGCCGCCGGCCGCGCCGACCAGCCCGGTGACCACACCGATCTCGCGCCGAAAGCGCAGCGGCACCAGCTGGAACACCGACCCGTTGCCCATGCCCAGCGCCATGGCGCCGACGAAGAACGCCGCCACCGCCAGCCAGGCAACGCCCGGCAGTTCCGTGATGCCCCAACCGGCAACCTTGGCCGTGGCCACGGCATCCACGGCTGGCGCCGGACCCTGCGGCAGCAAACCGACCACCACGTAGCTGACCGCCACCACGCCGAACAGCACCTGCAGGGAGCGGATACCGCCCACGCGATCGGCCAGCCAGCCGCCGACCGGCCGGAACATGGAGCCGGCGAACACCACCAGCGCCACCATCAGGCCGGCCGCCACGCCGGACACGTGGTACCAGGTGGTGAAGTACAGCGGCAGCGCATTGCCCAGGCCGACGAACCCGCCAAAGGTGATCGAGTAGAAAAACATGAACCACCAGGTGTCGCGATCGCCCAGCACCGCCCGGTAATTGGCCAGCGACACCGGCGTGCGCTGCTCCGGTGCGTCCTTGGCCAACATCAGGTACAGCACGAACACCAGCGCCATCGGAATCAGCAGAACGCCGAACACGGCTCGCCAGCCCCAGGCCTCGGCCGCCCACGGCACCAGCAGCGAATCGAGCACCACGCCCATGTTGCCGGCCCCGGCGATGCCCAGCACGATGCCCTGATACTTGGGCGGATACCAGCGGGACGCCTGCGGCAGTGCCACCGCAAAACTCGCCCCGGCCATGCCCAGCATGACGCCGAACAGCTCCACCGCCAGCAGCGATCCGAAACCGACCAGCCAGGCATAGGCCAGCGCGGCCATCACCAGCAGTTGCGCCATCAGACCGGTGCGCTTGGGGCCGATGTGATCCGCCAGCATGCCCAGCGGCACCCGCAGCAGCGCCCCGAACAATACCGGGATGGCGACGATGGTGAACTTCTGCGATACATCGAACGCGATGTCCTTGGCCAGGTACAGCGACAGCGGCCCCAGCACCACCCACACCATGAAGCTGAAGTCGAAATACAGAAACGCCGCCAGCAGCGTCGGCCAGTGGCCCGACTTTCGAAAATCCCGCCAATCCATGTTCCATCCTCTTGAATAAAGCAAAACGCTGCTGGCAAGGCAACGGCGACAAACAGTCAGCAACAAGCAACGTGTGCGCCGGAACAAACAGGACCGGACGCCCCCGACGGGAACACCCGGCCTGCCTGTCTACCCGCTGTGCCGGGGGTTCAGATCTTGACCTGTACCCACAGCCAGCTCTTGCTGACGTCGCTGGTGTCCGGTCGTCCGGCGATGAAAGCCGGCGCATCGGTGCTGTAGTCGGCGTACTTGACGCCGATGGTGTACTTCTCGGCAAAGGTCTTGCTCAGCAGCACGCCCCATTCGCTGCCGTAGTCGTTGCTGCCGGCGTCCGACTTGTAGTCGTCGTAGCGCACCAGCCAGTCCATCGCCACACCGGGCACCGGCCCCCCAACAGTGAAGTAGGTGTCCTTCAGCCCCGCCGCCGGCGTGCGCAGGAACTGGTCCGTCCAGCCGTTGAAAGCGTGCAGCGTGGCCAGCGGTGTCTGCAGGGCGCGCGTGCCGTTCATCGCGCCGCCTTCCAGCAGCTCGTAGGCGGCCTTGAAGTTCACACCGAACAGGCGCACACCGCCCTCGGCCAGCGCGTAGTCGAGATTGAAATTGCCCGGGTTGTCGGCGTAGTCGCTCTGGCGGGCGTACTCGGCCGTGTACAGGATGGCCGCGCCGGCGGCGCCGGGCAGGGTCGGCAGCTTCAGCTGCGGCAGCGGGATTTCGCCCATCGCACGCAGACCGTAGGTGGCCGTGGACTCACTGGCAAACCGGTCGAAGTCCAGCAGGTAGGCGTAGCCGGTCAGGGTGGTGACGGGGTTTGGCTTCCACTGCAGGTTGATCAGGTGGCCGTTCAGGCGCAGGTCACCGGCGTTAGCAAACGACTTGATGGGCGTGTCCTCGCCGAATACGCGGTTCACGTTGTAGACATAGGCATAGCTGCCCGTCACGCCCGGCAGCATCTTGTTCTCATAAAAGAAGCTGTCGAAGGTCTGCTGGTTCTGGCGCCAGCCGACGTCGCCCACGAAACGATGGTTGTCGAAAAAGAACGCCTGGCGACCGTAGCGGAAGGTGTTGCCCTTCAGGCCCAGATAGCCCAAATACGCCTGGTTGACCTCGGTGCCCTTCGGGTCGGCCACGACCGGAAAGCGGGTCTTGCCGTTGTAGGTGTTGTTGTAGTCGGCCTCGCCGACCACCGACACGTTCTCGGCCTCGCCGTAGGCAAAGAAGCCGTGGAACAAACCGGTGCGCCAGCCCAGGCGCGTGCGCACTGTTTGGGCGCTGGCCTGGTCGCGGATGCTGGCCGGGCGGTCCTGGTCGACCTGCTCGAAACGGTAGCGCACATCCAGGCTGACCTTGCCCTGCATGAGCGAATCGGTCAGCGGGTACAGCGCGTCGTCGATGGCATGGGCGGCGGCCGTTCCGACCGCCAGACTGGCTGTCAACAGTGCGCCTGCGCGGATAAGCGTGGTGTGGGCTTGCATGGTTTCCGTCCCTGCGTTGAACGTGCCCGGCTGATCGCGGGCACAAAAAAAAGGCCGCACCCGCCTGTTGGCAGGTACGACCTCGTTGTCGTTGCGTGACGCGACCGCGCGTCGGGTGGGGCAAGCCCCGTTGGCCGCAGCGTCGCGACCGGGTTAGTTAGAGCAAGACCTGGGCCAAATTGACTTGTCTGCGCCAGATGGCAACCGCATACATGGTGGTCCGCCAGATGATTCGGGCGCGAGCATCAGCGCGCGCACGAAGCGTCGGAATACGCGCCCCCGGGAGCCGCTCAATCGCCAGCCGCCAGCCGCCCATCCGCCAACGTCAACCGCCGGTCCAGCAGCCGCGCCAGTTGCGGATTGTGGGTGACCACCACCAGGCCGCCGCCGCGCTCGCTGCACACCTCCACCAGTTGCTCGAACACCTGCTGGGCGGTGTGCGGATCCAGGTTGCCGGTCGGTTCGTCGGCCAGGATGCAACGCGGGCGCGTCACCAGCGCGCGGCCGATGGCGACCCGCTGGCGCTCGCCGCCGGACAGTTGCCCCGGCTTGTGATGGCCGCGCGCGGAAAGCCCGAGCCGATTCAGCATGGCGTTGGCCGCCTCGCTCGCCTTGCCGGGCGCCATGCCGCCGATCAGCAGCGGCATGGCGATGTTCTCGCGCGCAGTGAACTCGTCCAGCAGATGGTGGAACTGGTAGATGAAGCCCAGCGACCGGTTGCGCATGCGGGAACGTTCACGCTCACCCAGGCCGGTCAGGCTGCGCCCGTCCACCCACACCTGGCCGTGGCTGGCGGCATCCAGGCCGCCCAGCAGGTGCAGCAACGTGCTCTTGCCGGCACCGGATACGCCCATGATGGCCACGCTCTCGCCCGCCTGCACGCTCAGGTCCACGCCCTGCAGCACGGTCAGGGCGCGCCCGGCATCGACGTAGGTCTTGCCAAGGCCCCGGGCCTGCAGGACAGGTGTCGGATTACTCATAACGCAGCGCCTCGGCCGGATCAGTGCGCGACGCCCGCCAGGCCGGGTACAGCGTGGCCAGCAGCGACAGCAGCAGCGCCAGGCCCGTGATGCGCGTCACGTCGCCCGCCTGCAGGCGCGACGGCAGGCTGGAGATGTAATAGACGTCGGTCGGCCACAGGCTGACGTGCAGCACCCGCTCCAGCCACGGCACCAGAGTGGCGATGTTCAGCGACAGGGCCACGCCGCCGACCAGGCCCAGCAGCGTGCCGACCACGCCGATGACCGCGCCCTGCACGATGAACACGCCCATCACGCTGCCCGGCGTGGCGCCCATGGTGCGCAGGATGGCGATGTCGGCGCGTTTGTCGGCCACCATCATCACCAGCGTGGAGATGATGTTGAAGGCCGCCACGCCCACGATCAGCGACAGAATGATGAACATCACCGTCTTTTCGGTGCGCACGGCGCGAAAGAAATTGACGTGCTGGCGCGTCCAGTCGCCGACCGCCAGGTACGGCAGGCGCTGACTGAGCCGCTGTGCCACGGCCGGCGCCTGCATCAGATCGGCCAGGCGCAGGCGTACGCCGCTGACGGCATCGCCCAGGCGCACCAGGCGCTGGGCATCCTGCATGGCCACCATCGCCAGCGCGCTGTCGTACTCGTACATGCCGGCCGAGAAGGTGCCGAGCACCGTGAAGCGCTTCATGCGCGGCAGCACGCCAGCCGGCGTGGCGCTCGCTTCCGGGATCAGCACCGTGACCTTGTCGCCCGCCTTGGCACCCAGCGCCAGGGCCAGATCGCGCCCCAGGATAATGCCGAACTGGCCCGGTTGCAGGGCCGCCAGGGTGGTGCCGCTGGTGTTCAGCGTCAGCGCGGCGACCTTGGGCTCCTGCGCCGGATCGATGCCGCGCAGCAGCACGCCGTTGGCATTGCCGGCAAACGAGATCATGGCTTCGGTTTCGACGTAGGGCGCGCTGGCCTGGACCTCGGGCTCGGCCGCCACCAGCCGCTGCACATCCGGCCAGTCGCGCAGCGCACCGCCGTCGCCGCTGACCGTGACATGGGCGACCATGCCCAGGATGCGCGAGCGCAGTTCCTCCTCGAAGCCGTTCATGACCGAGATGACGGTGATCAGCGCCATCACGCCCAGCCCGATACCGGCCATCGACACCAGGCTGATGAACGATATGAAGTGATTGCGCCGCTTGGCGCGCGTGTAGCGCAGGCCGATAAAGATTTCGTAGGGTTTGAACATGGTTCAGGGGGAGTCGGTCTCACCGTATTGTTGGCCGGGATCGCGCACGAAATCGAAGCGGGCCGGCAAGGCTGCACTCGGGCAGCGCTCAAGCGGCACGCGACCTGCGGGAAGGTCAAGACACAGCGCCGGGGCGTGCGGCCCGCCGGCCATCAGCTGCGCCAATGCCGTCTCGTCGGCGGCGCGCCCGTCGGCTTGGCATACCCGGTCGGCAAAGTATTCCAGGCTCGCCTCGTCCACCCGCCCGGCGCCCAGCGCAGTCAGCAGCGTGAGCACGCCGGTCTCGTCCAGACACGCCACACGCACCGCGCCGGCCGGCTGCCCGGTGTGGGCGACCAGGGCCCCGTCTGGCCCCATGTGCAGGGTATAGGGCGCGTAATCGAGCCGCACGAACACGACCTGGGCGCCGTTTTGCACGAAGTAGCGGCCCTTCGCGTCGCGTGCGTAATGCCGGTTCAGGTGCGCGCGCAGCGACGGGTGCTCCACCGCCGCATCGCGGATCAGCCACGCGCCGCGCCCGGTCAGGCGCAGCCAGCCGGCCAGCGGCTGGCCCGGCGACCAGGCCTGCCCGCCAGGGGATTCGCTCACTGCAATTGCACCCGCTCGCCCTGCGCCGGCACCTCGGCCTGCCAGCCCAGGCGCTCGTGCAGATGCAGGCGCAGCGCGTCGGCCGCCTGCGGCTCACCGTGGGTGATGAAGGTACGCTTTGGCGCCGGGACCTTGCCCAGCCAGGCCAGGATGCCCTGCCAGTCGGCATGCGCCGACATGGCCGGAATGTTGGCGACCTGCGCAGCCACCGTCACGTAGCGGCCGTGAATCTTGATCTCCCGAGCCCCCGCCAGCAGCGCCGCGCCGCGCGTGCCGCCGGCCTGGTAGCCGGTGAACAGGATGGTGTTGTCGGGATTGCCGGCACGCGCCTTCAGGTGATGCAGCACCCGCCCGCCGGTGGCCATGCCGCTGGCGGAGACGATGACCATCGGGTGCGTGCGGGCGTTCAGGGCGATCGACTCCTCCCGCTCGCGCACGTAGTGGGCGGTGGCGCACACCGCCCGCGCCTGCGCAGCCGTGAGCTTGTTCTCGCTGGCAAAGCGGCACAGCAGCTCGCTGGCGTCGATGGCCATCGGGCTGTCCAGGAACACTGGCAGATCCGGGATGGCGCCCTGCTGCTTGAGCTGATGCAGGTAATACAGCAAGGCCTGCGTGCGGCCGACGGCAAAGGCCGGAATCAGCACCATGCCGCCGCGCGCGGCGGTGCGGTTGACGACATCGGCCAGCGCCTGCGCCGGGTCGGTATCCGGGTGCAGGCGATCGCCGTAAGTGGATTCGACCACCAAGTAATCCACCGGCGGCGCGGGCTGCGGATCGCACATGACCGGATCGCCGGTGCGCCCCAAGTCGCCGCTGAACAGCAGCCGCTGGCCGTCGGCTTCGATTTCCACGCTGGCGGCGCCAAGAATGTGCCCGGCCGGCCGAAACCGCACCCGCACCCCGGCGCACGGCTCGAACCACTCGCCAAACGCCACGCCCTCCAGAGCCGGCAGGGCGTCGATGGCGTCCTGCTTGTCGTACAGCGGCAGCGCCGGGTGGTGCTTGGAGTAGCCCTTGCGGTTGGCGTATTCGGCGTCCTGTTCCTGCAGGTGGCCGCTGTCCGGCAGCAGCAGGCGACACAGCGCCGCGGTGGCCGGCGTGCACCAGACGCGCCCGCCGTAGCCGTTCTTGACCAACAGCGGCAGGTAGCCACTGTGGTCGATGTGGGCGTGGCTGAGCAGCACCGCGTCCAGCGTGGCCGGCTCGATCGGCAACGGCGCCCAGTTCTGCAGCCGCAGCTGCTTGTAACCCTGGAACAAACCGCAGTCGATCAGCAATCGCCGGCCGGCAACTTCCAGCAGATATTTGGAGCCGGTGACGGTGCCGGCGGCGCCCAGAAAGGTCAGATGCATGGGTTTTGGGCCTCAGGCGCCAGCCAGCAGGTCGTGCACGTAGGCCGCGACGCCCTGCTCCACCGGCATGAACTGACCGTCGTAACCGGCCAGACGCAGGCCGGTCAGATCGGCCTGGGTGTAACTCTGGTAGCGCTCGGCAAGCCCCGGCGGGAAGTCGATGTAGCGCAGGGCACCGGTTCCGACCAGCGCCGGCAGATCGAGCGCCGGCTCGCCGGCCGCGGCGCGGCAGGTGTTGATCACCGCCTGCGCCACGCGGTTGAAGCTGGCGGCCTCACCGCTGCCCAGGTTGAACACGCCGCTGACCTGCGGGCCGTCCAGGAAATGCAGCACCACGCGCGTCAAGTCCTGCACGGCCACGAAGTCGCGCCGCTGCTCGCCGTCGGCGTGGCCGCCGCTGCCGCGGAACAGCTGCACGCAGGCACGCTCCGAGTACTGCAGAAAGAACTGCCGCGCCACCGAGGCCATACGGCCCTTGTGAGCCTCGCCCGGCCCGTAGACGTTGAAGTAGCGAAAGCCGATCACCGGCGCCTGCAGGCGCGGCAGCCGCCGACGCACGTAGTCGTCGAACAGCAGCTTGGAGTAGCCGTAGACGTTCAGCGGGCGCTCGTTTTCGGGCCGCTCGCTGAATACCTGGCTGGCGCCGTAAACAGCAGCCGACGAGGCATACAGCAGCGGCACGCGGACGGTCTGGCAGTACTCGAACAGCGCCTTAGACCAAGCGTAGTTGTTGTCCATCATGTAGCGGCCGTCCAGCTCCAGGGTGTCGGAGCAGGCGCCCTGATGCAGCACGGCCGTGAGTTTTGGCAAACCGCGCCCGGACTCGATCAGGCGCAGGAATTCCCGCTTGTCGAGGTAATCGGCAATCGAACAGCCGACGAGGTTCAGGAACTTGGCCGAGTTGGTTTCGAGGTTGTCGACCACCAGGATGTCGGTCACGCCGCGGGCGTTCAGTGCCCGCACCAGATTGCTGCCAATAAAGCCGGCACCGCCGGTGACCACGTACACGCTCAGTCCTCCTGTGCCAGTTCGGCGGCCACTTCCTGCGCCGTGGCAGTGGCAGTGCCCAGTTTGCCGACCACAATACCGGCGGCCAGATTGGCCAGATGCACGGCTGCCGCATCGCCCAGATCGGCGGCCAGCGCCAGCGCCAGCGCCGCCACCACCGTGTCGCCGGCGCCAGACACGTCGAACACCTCGCGCGCCCGGGCCGGGTCGTGCAGGGCCGGAGCCTGGGCGCGAAACAGGGTCATGCCCTGCTCGCTGCGCGTGATCAGCAGGCGCTCGACGGCCAGCCGCACCAGCCAGTCGGCGGCCTTCTGATGCAGCTCATCCTCGCTGTGCCAGGGCCCGGCCACGGTGCTGAACTCGCCCCGATTGGGTGTCAGCAGGCTGGCGCCGGCATACCGGGCGTAATCGTGACCCTTGGGATCGACAATCACCGGCCGGCCGCGCCCCCGCGCCTGGGCGATCAACTGCGCCACGCCCCCGAGTGTGCCCTTGCCGTAGTCCGACAACACCACCACCTGCGCCCAGTCGAGGGCATCCGCGAACGCCGCTTGCAAAGCCGCCAGCACTTCGGCACCCGGACGGGCCTCGAAATCCAGCCGGATCAGCTGCTGGCTGCGCGACAGCACGCGCAGCTTGAGCGTGGTCGGCAGCGCCGGATCGCGCAGCAGGCGAGCGTCGATGGTGCTTTCCGCCAGCAGGGCGTCGATACGCTCTGCGGCTTCGTCCTGACCGGTGATGGCCAGCAAGCGGGCCTGACCACCCAGCGCCACCACATTGCGCGCCACGTTGGCGGCGCCGCCCAGGCGCTCCTCGCTGCCGCCCACGGCCACCACGGGCACCGGCGCCTCCGGCGAGATGCGCTCCACCGCCCCGAACCAGTAGCGATCCAGCATGGCGTCGCCCACCACCAGCACGCGCACGCCGGCCAGACGCGCCAGATGAGCCGGCAACAGGGCGCTGAGCACCGGTCAGGCACCCTTCAGAGTGGCTGTCATGGCATGCAGGGCCACGAGGGGATCGGCTGCCGCCGTGATCGGCCGACCGATAACCAGATAATCCGCACCAGCCGCCAGTGCCGCGGCCGGTGCCAGGGTGCGCCGCTGATCGTCCATGGCATCGCCCGGCCCACGGATGCCGGGCGTGACGAGCTTGAAATCAGGCCCAAGCGCCGCCCGCAACGGAGCAATTTCGAGCGGCGAGCAGACCACGCCGTCCAGACCGGCGACCGCGCAGCAGTGGGCCAGGCGCA
>Ga0080064_1007610_pt1 | contig 10822 bp, 13 predicted proteins | sample Subgrocontami54m_FD_69260 | JGI IMG/M metagenome (GOLD analysis project Ga0080064, IMG submission 69260) | Subsurface groundwater microbial communities from S. Glens Falls, New York, USA - GMW46 contaminated, 5.4 m (SPADES assembly) (version 2) ... | reverse complement strand
CTCCAGGTTGTCGCCTGATTTCTTGTCAACGAACCACGTGGCATCATCAATGCCATTGCCCTTCAGCCATCGCTCTATCTCGCGGCGTTGGCCCGCTTCGTTCTGTCCGACTGTGCTCACTCGAATGTAGATCGCTGTCATGTTGCTTGCTCCAGGGTTGTGACATTACAAGTATACGCTACTTGTCGCACAGAATCGCTGCAATTCGGACAAGAATCTATGCAGTTTGATTCGCTTTCGTACTGTTCACCCTATTTGTCACACCTGTTGCCGAGCCCGTGCGAGCCAGGCAACGTCAACGAGAATCCAGACGCCAACCAGCCCGCGCGCCCCTCGGGCCCCCCCCGCCGCTCCACCGCCTGCCACCAGGCGTCCGCCGCCTCCACCAACTCCAACTGCTTGGGCTTGAGCACTGCCATGTTGGTTGTCATGAGCGCAGGATAGCGGCCCGCTCCCGGCTGCGCTATCCGCTTCTTGCGGTCAAATTCAGATCGTACCGCCGGCGTCTCGCCGGCAACGATACTGCTCCCGCCGCGACTCAGGCAGCGCCGGGGCATTCGCTTGGCCGGCAGGATGCCGGCGTTACCCGGATACCAGCTTCTCCATCTCCTTCTCCCCGATGACCTTCACCCCCAACTCGCGCGCCTTGTCGAGCTTCGAGCCGGCCTTGGCGCCCGCCACTACGTAGTCCGTCTTCTTGCTCACGGAGCCGGTGACCTTGCCTCCGGCCGCCTCGATCATCCGCTTGGCCTCTTCGCGCGGATATTTGGGCAAAGTCCCGGTGAGCACGAAGGTCTTGCCCGCCAGCTGCGTGCCCCGCTGCTTCTTCTGGCCCGTGAAGGTCAGGCCGGTGCGCCGCAGCCGCTCCACCATCTCCCGGTTCTTCTTCTCCTGGAAAAATTCGCGGAGGCTCGCGGCGATGCGCGGGCCCACCTCCTCCACCTCCTGCAGTTCCTCTTCGCTGGCCTTCATCACCGCGTCGAGCGAGCCGAAGTGCTGCGCCAGGAATTCGGCGGTGCGCTCGCCCACGAACCGGATTCCCAGGCCGTAGATCACGCGCTCCAGCGGCAGCTTCTTCGAGGCCTCGATCTCGTCCAGCACGTTCTGCGCCGACTTTTCTCCCATGCGTTCCAGGTTCATGAGCTGTTCGTGGCTGAGGTCGTAGATATCGGCGACGCCGCGCACCAGTCCGCGCTCCACTAGCTGGTTGACCAGGGCTTCGCCCATGCCCTCGATGTTCATCACCGAGCGCGCCGCGAAGTGGCGGATGGTTTCCTTGAGCTTGGCCGGGCAGTTGGCGTTGACGCAGCGATGGTCGGCCTCGCCCTCGGTACGCACCACGCGCCCGCCGCACTCCGGACACTTCTCCGGCATGTGGAAGCGCTTGTGACCGCGCGGGTGTTTCTTGTCCTCGACCACGCCCACGACTTTGGGGATGACGTCGCCGCCGCGCTCCACCGCCACCCAGTCGCCGATCTTCACTCCCAGCCGCTCGATCTCGTCCAGGTTGTGCAGCGTGGCCCGGCTGACGGTGGTGCCGCCGATCGCCACCGGCTGGAGCGCCGCCACTGGCGTCAGCTTCCCGGTGCGGCCCACCTGCACCAGGATGTCCTCCACCTGGGTCACGCCGCCGCGCGCGGCGTACTTGTAGGCGATGGCCCAGCGCGGCGCCTTGCCGGTGAATCCCAGCTCCTGCTGCAGCCGCACCGAATTCACCTTCACCACGATGCCGTCGGTCTCGAACGGCAGCTTCTCCCGCTCCTTCTCCCAGCGGCGGATGAAGTCGAGCACCTCGTCCAGATCGCGCGCCGTCACATAGTTGCGGCTCACCTTGAAGCCAGCCTCGGCCAGCGCCTCGAGCGCCTGCGCGTGTTCGGGGAAGTGGTCTTTGCCGTCCACCAGCAGGAAGTAGGCGTAGAAGTCGAGACGGCGCTGCGCCACCAGGTTGGGCTCGAGCGTGCGGATGGTGCCCGCGGCCGCGTTGCGCGGATTGGCGAAGCGCGCAAGCTCCTGCCGCTCGCGTTCTTCATTCAGCTTGGCGAAGGCGGCCAGCGGCATCAGGACTTCGCCGCGGACCTCGAAGTCGCGCGGCAGGCCGGCCTTCTTCAGCGCCTCGATGGAAACGGAAAGCGGCACGGAGCGCAGGGTGCGCACGTTCAGCGTGACGTCCTCGCCCACGGAACCGTCGCCGCGGGTGATGCCGCGCTCCAGCCGCCCCTGCCGGTACCACAGCGCCATGGAAAGCCCGTCCAGCTTCAGTTCGCAGACGTAGCTCACGTCCGCGCGGCCCGAGAGCTCGCGCACGCGCCGCTCCCAGTCGCGCAGCTCCTCTTCGCTGTAGGCGTTCTCCAGCGACAGCAGCGGACGCGAGTGCGGCGCCTTCACGAAGCCCTCGCGCGGCTTGCCCCCCACCCGCTGCGTGGGCGAGTCGGGCGTCACCAGCTTGGGATGCTCGGCCTCGAGCGTCTTCAGCTCCCGCATCAGGCGGTCGAACTCGGCGTCGGAGATCTCCGGGTCGTCGAGCACGTAGTAGCGGTGCTCGTGGTGGCGGATCTTCCCGCGCAATGCCTCCATCCGCCGCTGTGCCTCCCTGGCTGCCATGGCTGCCGATTATATTTGGTGCCTTGCGCCGGTGCGCCCCCGCGGTTAAGATTCCCGGCGCTAGCAGGGGGGCTGACTATGCGAATGCGGATATCGTGGTTTCTAGTGATTCTCGGTTTGAGCCTGGGAGTGGCGCTGGCCCAGGAAAAGGCGACGAAGGCGGCGGACAAGACGGGGAAGGCGCCGGCCGCAGCGGCCAAGAAGGCGGCCCCGCCCGACATGACGGCCAAGCAGTCGCCGGAGATGGCCAAGCTGGCCAAGATGCTGGTGGGCACCTGGGCCGTGGACGAGAAGTTCGAAGCCGTGCCTGAGATGGGACCGGAGGCGCAGGCAGGGACCGCGAAGGGAACGGACGTGGTCAAGGCCGGCCCCGCCGGCAATTCGCTGATCGGCGATTTCAAGGCCAGCAGCAGCATGGGAGCCTTCACCAACCACGGCGTCATCTGGTGGGACGCCAAGGCCGGCGCCTATCGCTCCGTCTCGTGCGACAGTGAAAACCCCGGCGGCTGCGATGCCGGCGCAACCGGCAAGTGGGAGGGCAACGATCTGGTGTTCACCAGGAATGTCGAGATGATGGGACCGAAGGGCAAGATGACGATTGAGATACGGGAGGTGTTCAGCGAGCTGAAGCCCGCTTCCTTCACCTTCCAGATGGACTCCTCGATCGACGGCGGCCCCATGAAGCGCATGATGACTTTCAAGTACAAGAAGTAAGGCGTACCGCCAGGCCCGCCGCGACGGAGAGAAGTGGCGGCAGCAGATCTCTTGGCAGGATGGGGCCCGGGAGCGTCCCGGGCCTTTTCTCTTTTCACAATCGCTCGCCAAGTGTTACAAGAGCACGATTCATGCGAAAAGCCGCCTTCCTCTACAACCCGGCCTCGGGGCGCGCCCTAAAGCGCCGCCTTGAGGACGTGGAATCCGCCGCCGCCGTGGTGCGCGCTGCCGGGGTGGAGGTGGTCATCACACCCACGCGCGCCGCGGGCTCGGCGGGCGAGCAGGCGCGCGAGGCCGTGGCCGCGGGCTGTGACGCCGTCTTCGCCTGCGGCGGCGATGGCACCGTCCACGAGGCGCTCCAGGGGATGATCGAAGCCGGCGGCGCCGCCGCCCTGGGCATCATCCCGCTGGGCACCGGCAACGCCCTGGCACTCGATCTGGGCATCCCCAACCATCCCATCAAGGCGGCGCGGATGCTGCTGGAGGCCGAGCCCCGGCGCCTGTCCGCCGGCAGGATGGAGTGCCAGGACTTCCAGGGCCGGCCCGCCTCGCGCTATTTCACGGTGATGGCCGGCACCGGCCCCAACGCCCTCCTGGTCTATGCCATGCGCGCGGGATGGAAGGAGCGCTATGGCATGGCCGCGTACGCCGTCCAGGCCGGCCTCTCCTGGGCCACGGCGCGCTTTGCTCCCTTCGAGGTCGAGTACGTGGACGCGGCCAGCGGTGAGCGCCGCCGTCAGGTGGTGGCGGAGATGCTGGCGGCGCGGGCCGGCGATTTCCCCTTCCCGCTGAATCGCTTAGTTCCCGGCGCCGCCCTCACCCGCGACGACATGCGCGTCATCCTCTTCCGCCCGCCGGTGCGCCTGCGTTACCTCGCGCACCTCTCCGGCGCCCTGGTCGGCATCCAGTGGAAGGTTCCGGGGGTGGAGCTGGTGTACGCCACCGAGGTCGTCTGCCGCCCGCTGGAACCCGGCCCGGCGGACTCCCGTAAGAAGTCTGGTAAGGTCTTCGCCGAGGCCGATGGAGAATTGCTGGGCACGCTGCCCGCGCGCTTTTCCATGCTCCCCAATGCCTTTACACTGCTGATGCCGCGAGGACGCTGACCTTGGACCCCCTCACCCACATGCTCGCCGGCGCCTGCATGAGCCGCGCCGGCCTGAACCGCAAGACCTCGCTCGCCACCCTCACCCTGGTGCTTTCCGCCGAGGTTTCGGACATCGACTTTTTCGCCTACTTCGGCGGACCGGTCTTCGGCTTCGCCCATCACCGTGGCATCACGCACACCTTCCTGGGGGCGCCGGCGATGGCGGCGCTGGCGCTGGGCATGGTCTGGGTCCTCGACCGCCTGCTGGTGCGCTGGGGACGTCCGCGCAAGACGCCGCCGCGCTGGGGGCTGCTCTACGGCTACGCCTGCCTGGGCGCGCTCAGCCACATCCTGCTCGACTTCACCAACAACTACGGCGTGCGCCCCTTTGCGCCCTTCTATCCCCGGTGGTTTTCCTGGGACATCGTCTCCATCGTCGAGCCGCTGCTGCTGCTTTCGCTGCTCGCCGGCCTCATCGTCCCTTCGCTCTTCCGGCTCATTCAGGAAGAGGTGGGAGCGCGGCGCGCCGGTCCGCGCGGGCGCGGCGGCGCCATCTTCGCGCTGGCGTGCATGCTCGTTCTCTGGGGCCTGCGCGATTTCGAGCATCGCCGCGCCGTGGCCGCGCTCGAGAGCCGCCTCTACCACGGCGCCGAGCCCATCCGCGTCTCCGCCTATCCTTACAACATCGATCCCTTCACCTGGTACGCCGTGGTCGAGACCCAGGATACGTTCGAGACCATGAAGGTGGATTCGCTCACCCCCGAAGTCGATCCCGAGGGCCGTGCCCGCATCCGCTACAAGCCGGAGGAGACTCCGGCGTCGCTGGCCGCGAAAAAGTCCTATCTCGGCCGGGTGTATCTGGACTGGGCGCACTATCCCATGTTCGAGGTGGAGCAGCGCGATTCGGGCGAGGCGCGCTACTTGGTGCGCTTCTACGACCTGCGCTACGCCTATCCTGAGCGCCGCTCGGCCGTGCTGAACTCTTCGGTGGAGTTGGATGAGAACCTGCGCGTGATCGCGGCGCACTTCGGCCGCTTCACTCAGCGCACGAACCTGGATTGAGCGGGCTCGTGTGGCACGGGCGTCCCCGCCCGTGCGCCGCCACTACGGTTCGAGGGCTTTGCGGATCTCGTCCAGCAAGTGCAGCATGCGCTCCAGGTCCCGCTCGATGGGCTCGGCCGCTGTCGCCGCCATCTCTCCCATCCCCTTCATGCGGCGCGGCCGGCAGTTCTCCAGCGTGGTCCAGATCTGCGAGAGTTCGGCCACCAGCATCTGGCGCAAGTCCTTGCTGCGGCGCTCCAGGCCGTGTTTGTTGGCGAAGCTGAGCGCGAGCGGCTGCAGCCGATTCATCGCCTCCCGCAAGCGCGCCCGCTCCTCGGCGGAGATGGATTGCTTCATCACCGTCATAGCTTTGGGAGAGTTCTTTTCGTCCAGCAGATCCAGGATGCGCGCGGCGGCGGCATCCACCATCGCCATGGCCACCGCCAGGCGGCGCTTGTGATTCTCGTTCAGGCCGGCTTTCTCCATGACTGGCTGGAACAGGTTTAGTCCAGGCTGCCCTGCTCGATGACCACGTTCTCGCGCACGATCAGCCGGTGCGCTGCCATCTCCCGCAGCCGCGGCAGCACGCGAGCGACGTGCTCGTCGGTGTCCACGAAGACGATCACCAGCGGCAGCTTTCCGCCCGCATCCACCAGGCTGGTGGTCTGCACCCGGCTGCGGCCGGTGAAGCCGGCCACGGCGTGGAAGACGGTGCCGCCGGCCACGTTCTCCTGCCGCAGGTAGTCGAGGATCGCCAGGTGCAGCGGCCGATGCTGCCACTCGTCCGCTTCGTTCAGGTAGATGGTGATCTGCACCGCCATGTGGCCTCGCATTCTACAGCGCCCTCGCCAGCGCCGCGCCTGCGACCACCGCCGCCAGGCACAGAAGGTTGTTGGTCAGGATGTTGCTCCCGAACAGGAACCAGTGCCCCTGCTCCAGGTAGCGGATGGTCTCGAAGGCGTAGCTGGAAAACGTGGTGAAGGAGCCGCAGAAACCGATGGCCACCAGCAGGCGCCAGCGCGGGTCCACCAGCACTCGCTCGCTGGTCCACACCAGAAACAGGCCCACCAGGAAGCTGCCGCTGATGTTGATGAACAGCGTCCCGTAAGGAAAGGCGGTGGAAAGCAGCCGGGCCGCCAGACGGCTCAGGAAGTAGCGGGCGCTACTGCCGGCAATCGCGCCCAGGGATACCCACAGGTAGGCTCGCACGATGGAGTTCTCCTCGCATGAAAAATGGTAGGAGTCATCAGTCCCGCAACCCGGGACGGTTCAGGCGAACTCCATCGCCAACTCTGTTCTACATCCGCGGCCCAAGGGACTCCGCCACGCGATCCTCGGCCGCGCGCGAGCGCGCTCCCTCCACCAGCGCCCCGATCCCGAAGAAGGCCACGGTGAAGAACAGGTCCCCGGCCAGCGAGTGACGGAAGAAGGGAAGCGCCGCCACGTAGCAGGCGGTCAGGCCCGCCAGGGTCTTGGGGTACATCTCCCAGACCATCCAGACGGCGAAGTTGCTCAGCAGGAAGAAAGAGACCGAAGCGGCCAGGGCCGCGCCTCCCACACGCAGCGCGCCGGAGTTTTCCTTCAGCTTCCCGCCCAGCAGCAGCACCGCCGCATACCAGCCCCATGTGACCAGATGATCGGCGGAGAGCGGATAGGCGTAGACCATCTTGGTCAGGACCACGTCCGCGGCGACCAGCAAGGCCAGCGGGATCCACATGCGGCGGCGGGGCTGGCGCGCTCCGAAGAAGAGCAGCGAAGCGGCCACTGAGGTGAAGGCAACGGGGAGCGATAGGAAGCGCAGGAGGACCGCCAACACTACGAACAGGTACGCAAGCATGAGCACCTCGGAGTAACAGAAGATTGTGGCTTGTTGGCCGCGCCCCGTCAAGCCGGAAGGCTAGGCTTCTTCGCCTTCCTCCGCTCCCACCTCGACCTCTTCTGCTGCGCCCCGCCGCCGGCGCCACAGCAGCCACGCGAGCAGGCCAACCGCCACCACCGCCAGCACCCAGGGCAGGTGTTGCTTTACCAGGACGGCGGTCAGGGTGACGATCTGCGGACCGAAAAAGATGGTGAGCACGGAGAGCACGGTGAAGCGGATCGTGCGGCCGGTGAAGATGGCCAGCAGGAAGTGGTCGAGCCGCATCTTCAGGCCTCCGGCGGTGAGCACGAAGAGCTTGAAGGGCGTGGGCGGGGGGAGCATGGCGGGGACCATCAGCGCCAGGAACTCGTGGCGCTCGAAGGCGCCCCGGATGCGCTGCAGCGTCTGCTTGGGGATGCGCTTTTCCAGCAGCATCTCCTCGCTCTTGCGTCCGATGTAGTACACCACCACGCTGCCCAGCGCCGAGCCCGCCGCGCCCATCAAGGTGTAGAGCCAGAACAGCCCCGGCCGCTGGTACACGAAATAGGCCACCAGCGGGTCCATGGGGATGCCCAGAAAGGCGGCGTCCACGAAGGCGATGAGCAGGATCCCCCACGGCCCCAGCGGGATCAGCAGGGCTTGGATGTACTTGGTGTAGCTCGCGAGGATGTGTTTGAGGAAGTTCAAGCCGGGAGAATAGATATTCTACGCGAATCGGAGACTGCGTGGCGCGGGCGCCCTCGCCCGCGAGGTCAGTGCCCGGTCTTCCCCCGCAGCAGTTCCAGCGCGTGAGGCAGGATCTCGAGCACCGCGGCCAGGGACTCGGTGGCCGCGGCCGGGCTCCCGGGAACGTTCAGCACCAGCGTCCTTCCCCGGACGCCGCACACCCCGCGGCTCAGCGCCGCCAGCGGGGTCTTGCGCGCGCCCTCGCTACGCATGCGCTCGCTCACGCCCTCCACCAGCCGGTCGCAGACGGCGCGCGCGGCTTCCGGCGTGACGTCCCGCTCGGCGATGCCCGTGCCCCCGGTGGTCACCACCAGTTCCGCTTTCTCCGCCAGCCGCCGGATGGCGGCCTCGATCACCGGGCGCTCGTCGGGCACGATCTCCCGCGCTGCCACCGTAAAGCCCGCCTGCTCCAGCGCCGCCGCCAACGCCGGCCCCGAGGCGTCCACGCGCGAGCCCAAGGCTACGGAGTCGCTGACCGTCAACACTGCCGCATTCATCGATGGGTCCTCAAACAGCTATAAGCAATAAGCGATAAGCAATAAGCCAAAGCGCGCAAAGATTTCGCTTATCGCTTATTGCTTACCGCTCATTGCTAAGCTTCCAAAACGTTCTCTTCCTGATCGCGGTTGGCTTCGTCCACCAGCCGCAGGCCTTCCATGAGCAGACCCTGGGTGGAGCGGGTGCAGGTCTGCTCCGCGCTCTTGCCGGTGAAGTCGATCTGGAAGCTGCCGCCGGTCCAGGCCAGCACCTTGTACACGGCCTCGTCGCCCTTCAGCTTGCCGTAGATGGCGTGGTTGATCTGGCCGTCCGAGAAGAACATCTCGCAGCGGTCGCCGTCGTTGGTCAGCACCAGGGCACAGGTCTTGTGGCCCATCTCCAGCGACTGCAGCAGGTCCATGACGTTCATCTGCGCCAGGCTGCCGCGCACCGTGCCTTCCCCCGGCGCCTCGCGCGCCATCTTCTCCAGCGCGATCTTGTCGATCACCTTCTTGATGCGCGCCGTGGCTTCCTTGAGGAAGAAGGGCTTCTCCACGAAGTCTTCCACCGAATCCTGCAGCACCTTGAGCTTGTCGGTGATGTCGGCGCGGCTGGCCAGCAGGATCACCGGAGTGCGCGCGGTGGGGCCGCGGCCCTTGAGCTTCTCCAGCAACTGGCGGCCGTTCATGCCCGACATCTGGTAGTCGGAGACGATCAGGTCGGGCGGGTCGTCGATCGCCTTCATCAATGCGTCGGCGCCGTCCGTCGCCAGCACCAGCGTGGAGAGCGGCGCCAGCGCTCCCCGCAGCATCTCCAGGATCATCGGGTTGTCGTCCACCAGCAGGACCTTGACGTTCGCGGGCATGGCTCTAAGAGTGCGTTCCTTTTTCCTTTGTCATCCTGAGCCCTCGCAGCGGGCGAAGGACCTTGCGTTTGATCTTAAGGTTGTCATCCTGAGCCCTCGTAGCGGGCGAAGGACCTTGCGTTTGATCTTAAGGTTGTCATCCTGAGCGAGTCCCGCTTTGCGGGACGAGTCGAAGGATCCCTATCGCTTCTCAACTGTAGTTCCGAGGGGTTTTAACCCCGAGGAACCTGCTTCTTCCGCGCGTACTCCCCGCTCTTGCCCCCGGACTTCTTCACCAGCACCACCTCGCGGATCTCGATCCCCTTGTCCAGGGCCTTGCACATGTCGTAGACGGTGAGGGCGGCCACCGCGGCCGCCACCAGCGCCTCCATCTCCACTCCCGTCCGCGCCGTGGTGGTTACTCTTGAGGTAATGGAGACGCCATTCTCGCACAGCCGGGTTTGCACATCAATGTGCGCCAAAGGCAGCGGATGGCACATGGGAATCAATTCAGGAGTGCGCTTGGCCGCCGCGATTCCCGCAAAGCGCGCCACCTCCAGCGGGTCCCCCTTGGGATTGCGGGGGAGCGCCCGTAACACCCGCTTGGACATGGCCACAAAGGCCGAAGCCTCCGCCTGCCGCTTGCTGGGCGACTTGCCGGAGACGTCCACCATCCTCGCCCGGCCGCGTGTGTCGTAATGGGAGAGCTTTCTGGGCATCGCTCTTCGTTCTCCGAATCAGCGCATCAGGATCGAAACCATTTCACCCGCCGCCAGCCTCTCCGCCTCCGGCGGGACCACAAGATAGCAGTTGGCGCGCGCCGCCGCGGCCACGTCGCCGGAGCCTTGCCAGCGCACCATCTCCACCTCGGCCTCCTCAAACTCTCCCGAAAGCACCGCGGGCAGGAAGCGCGTCAACCCGGTGCGCGTCTTGACCTCCGACTTCAGCCGCGCCTTCACGAACTGCAGCGGCGCGGGCCGCGCGCCGCTCAGGGCGTCGAGCACCGGGCGGGCGAAGAGCTCGAAGCACACCATGGTCGAAACCGGATTCCCCGGCAAGCCGAAAAACGGCGTGGCCTCCGCCCCCGTTCGCCGAGGCGCGCGCCCGAAGACCACCGGGCGGCCCGGCTGGATGAGCGCTCCGGTGAACAGGAACTCGGCGCCGAGTTCGCTCAGCACCTCCTCCACCAGATCGTGCTTGCCGGCGGAGACGCCGCCAGTCACCAGCAGCAGGTCGGCCGTGAGACCTTCCAGCAGCAGCCGGCGCAGCGGCTCCCGCTCGTCGGGCGCGATGGGCAGTTGCGCCGGGTCGCCCCCCGCGGCCTCCACCTGGGCGGCGAGCGAGTAGCTGTTGGAGTTGCGGATCTGGTTTTCACCGGGTTGGGCGGCGACCTCCACCAGCTCGTCCCCGGTGGGCAGGATGGCGACGCGCGGGCGCAGATGCACACGCACCTCCGCCTTGCCCGCCGTCGCCGCCG